>Ga0070741_10000076_pt1 | contig 354380 bp, 300 predicted proteins | sample Coa_R1_4_FD_66440 | JGI IMG/M metagenome (GOLD analysis project Ga0070741, IMG submission 66440) | Surface soil microbial communities from Centralia Pennsylvania, which are recovering from an underground coalmine fire - Coalmine... | ecosystem: Environmental > Terrestrial > Soil >...
TGGCCGGGCCGCGGCTGAAACGACCGCTGCGAGTTGCGCAGTGGTTCGTATCGGCCGCGACCGGACAATGGCTCTGGCGATTCTCCGCGACCTCCTTTCCTCACCGAATTCGTAAATCAGATCGGCAAGCTCGCGCTCGTCGAACTGGTTTACCACTTGTTCAGCGGTGGGCTCGGACATGGGATTCATCCGCATGTCGAGCGGTCCTTCCGCCTGAAAACTAAAGCCGCGCGCCGGATCGGAAAATTGCAGGCTGCTGACCCCGAGATCGGCGAGAATTCCATCTACGCCTTCGGTCGTCAGTCGTCGGTCGTCAGCTAGAGTCGCAAATGATCCATGTCGCAGTTCGACCTTGGGCCAACTACGGTGTTGGCCGACGACCGAAGACCGAGAGCCGACGACTGTTTCTGCAATTTCCAGCGCCTTCGGATCCTTATCGAAGCCAATCAAATGACCCGGTGCGCCGAGGCGTTTTGCGATTTCTAAGCTGTGCCCGCCTAAGCCAACCGTGCAATCGATATAGGTCCCGCCACGCCGGACGGCTAAAAAGTCGATCGCTTCTTTTAAAAGAACCGGAACATGGCCAACTCCCTCTTTCCTGCCATGCCCACCCCGCTCGGGGGTGTCTTCCAAACCCTCGCCCATATTCTTCGGGCCCCGGCGAACCGCGTCTTTCGGTTCGCTGGGACTGACTAGATACCCAGCTCGTCGAGCGTCTTCTCATCCTCGGGCGTGAACTTGTTCTCCTCGATCTCGCGGCGATAGGCCTCGAGATTGCGAACTTCCAGGTACGTCAGCATTCCGGTCACGGCCACTTCGCCCTTGATCTGCGCCGACTCGCGCAGCAGCTGCGGAATCAAAAGCCGGCCTTGCCCGTCGATCTCCACCTGCTGGCCCCAGTAGTTCGTGCGGTCGAGAAACTTCTTCTTCGTAGGATTGAAGGTGGAGAGCCCTGCCAGCTTCTGCTCGATCCGCTCCCATTCCTCGAAGGGATAAACTTGTGCAACCTTCCCGTCGAAGCTCGTGATGTAAAATTGCTGCCCGTACTTCTCGTCGAGCACTCGCTTGAACTCGGCCGGAACCTTGAGCCGTCCTTTTTCGTCGACGCGAGTTGGGTGATTGCCGCGAAACATGATTTGCGATTACCAGAGAGGCAAAAACAGTGGCGAGTTGGGTTTTTTCAATCTCATTCAGGCTCTTTTTGGGGGAGTCAGCCTTGAATTCCACCGTCGCTCCGTTTTGCTGTCATTCCGGCCACCATCACTATCGTCCGAACCACTTTTTACCACTTTTGACCACATCTTACGCCTAAATGCTTTGCTGTCAACGGCAAAGTTGCAGGTCATCTCAGGGCGATTCGCCTCGATCTGAAAAGCTCAACAACTTGCGGATTACTGAATAGGCGACCACTAGGAATGGTGTTTACGGAGGTGGTTCAACTCTGGCTAAGGCCAATAGTGTGAGTAGCTGAGGCTGTGGAAAAGACAGCTACTCAATACTCCTGAAATTCCCACTGCAGTGCATGAGGCTCATCAGGTAGAGCAGGCCGTCATAATAGCGCTGCTCGCCGGAGGGCGTCGGCGTCTTCCAGAGTTCATCGACGAATGCTTTTGAAGCCGGGCCGTCAGTCGCGGCCAAGCTGCCCACCGCTGTCGTCGCAACCATGCCGACCGAATGGCGATCTGAGAGCGGCTTGCCATTGAGTGTGTATTGATCCGCGAACGTGCCGATTCCCTGTCCGTACAAGAATTTCTGAATGCGATCGCTCAGCACTGTTTCCTGTTGAGCCTTGCGCCACCAGGAATAATCCACTGACCAGTTGCTCACGCTTCGCCAGGAGTCATAGCTGAACGGAGTCGGCGTACCATCGCGGCCAGTCATTTGCGAGTAGTCAAAGTAATTCCGGTCAGGAGTCAGTCCGGTTTCAGGCCCAGTCACTTTGGGGAACATATCGCGGCTCACGTCGGCAGCTTTGGCCCAGAATTCGCGGTCTTCTTCCGGTCCCCAGCGAGCCCACAACTCATAGAACGCGGGCAGATGATAAGAGGCGTCGGTGAAGTTCACATTCACGTTGGGCACGAACTTAATCATGAAGTGGTCTTCATCGACCATCGGGCCAATGGTCTCGGCGTGCGGCGCGTCCCATGGGGCATGATGCATTTCGAGTTTTTGTCCCTTAGCCGCCGCCTTTTGTTCGAGCCGCTTGTTGTTCGGGCTCGGCCAGGGATGGTCCGGCGGAATAAACGGCGGGTCTTCAGGATGAATACGGAACGGGCTCGTCCCCGTCAGCACTGGATGATGTCGCATGCCGCGCAAAATCTTATCCGCTTCAGCTTTGTAGTTATAAATTCCCTGCCCATTACCCCAGCGGTGCGCCGCAAAGTAAAGCGCCATCACGTAATATTCTTCGCCGTCGGGCGCCGCCCCGGTCGAGCGCGGCGTGCCGTCGGTATTCATTGACCAAGCGAAGTATCCGACCGAAGGATTCTTCGGGTCGGCAATCAGCATGTACGTCTTTGACCAGTTCCAAATGGCGTCGAACTCGCGCTTCTTGTTGAGCTGGACGGCGATCATCATGCCGTAGCTCATGCCCTCGGTGCGCGCGTCGTTGTTGGCCCAGTCGGTTACGTAAGCAAGCGGGCCGTTCTCATTGGCTCCGGTTTCGAAATAAATCCGCTCTTCCTGGCCGTCTCCGTGAAAGAGTTGCTGAAAAGCTTTCTCGATCTTGCCGCGTGATTCTTCGGGTGAGTGTCCTTGTTCGGCGAATAGATCGCGATATTGATGAGTCTTGTAAGCGCCATCACCCTCGCCGGGTATGCGCTTGATGCCCCGGAGCGGCGCGTTCGTGTGTTGCGCCGGCGGGCTGAATTCGGCAGGCGGTTTCGCGGGCTTTGAAGTTTGAGATACTGCGACGCCTCCGCAGAGCAGAAGCACTCCGATAGCCCTCAGCATGCAATTGGCAAAAATGCTCCGGAGGGTGCCCCGTCCTTGTGTCTCCTGCTGTTGGAGACACAGGGCGGGGGTTTTGAATTTTGTTGTCAATGAAGGGAAGTCAAATTCCCCACCCGTTCGACTCCCTCTCTCCGTTCGGTCGCTCAGGGCAGGCTCCTCCCGCACAGAACGCGGGAAGGGCGGGGCGACCTCGTGTTCTTTCATTTCGGTAAGCTCGATCAGTATTCCGCGAGTTCTTTCATCGCGAGATACAAATCCTGAACCTGAGGCAGAATCGCGTCTTCGAGCACCGGCTGATAGGCAATAAAGGTATCTTTCGCCGCGACACGTTTCACCGGTGCATCGAGATGTTCAAACAGTTCGCCCGCAATACGAGCGGCGATTTCCGCTCCATACCCCCAACTGAGCGTGTCTTCGTATGCGACGATCACCCGGCTGGTCTTCTGAACTGATCCTGCGATTGTCTCCCAATCATACGGATTCAAAGATCGGAGATCGATCAACTCGATTTTCAGTCCCTGCTCGCGGTCGAGCTTCTGCACGGCCTGCAGCGCCCGCGGCACAACCGCGCCGTAGGTGATCACAGTGAGGTCGGTTCCCGGATGCACCACCTTCGCCTTGCCGAACGGAATCATGTAGTCCGGCCCCGGATATGCCGCGCGACCATAGCTTTCGCGATAGAGTCGCTTGTGCTCGAGGAACATGACGGGATCGTCGCAGCGAATTGCCGTTCTCAGCAGGCCCGCAGCGTCGAGAGCATTCGATGGAAAGATGATGCGCATTCCAGGCGTGTGCGTGAAAATGCTCTCGCCGCATTGTGAATGGTAAATCGCGCCGCCGGTCAGATATCCGCCAATTGCCACCCGAATCACGCATGGCGCCGAAAACGCGCCGTTCGAGCGCCAGCGAATCGTCGGCAGCTCGTTGCGAAGCTGCATCATTGCCGGCCAGATGTAGTCGAAGAACTGGATCTCGGCCACTGGCTTCAGTCCGCGTACCGCCAGCCCCACCGCACGCCCCGCGATGCTGGCTTCCGCGATCGGCGAATTGAACACCCGCTCAGAACCAAAGTCGCATTGCAGGCCTGAGGTCAACTTGAAAACCCCGCCTTTGCCTTTGACCATCTTCTGTCGCAGATATTCTTCCCGGCTGCAATCGGCAACGTCCTCACCGAAGATCACAATCCGTTCGTCGCGCTTCATCTCATCGCGCATTGTTGCATTGATCAGGTCCGCCATCGTCTTCGGCGCGACTTTCTTCTCAGTAGAGGGATGCTCGGCAACAGATACTTGAGTATCAAACGCGGGCGACGTCGGATCGAGATTCGGTGAATACAGAAATTGCTTTATCGTTTCTGGCTGTGGCGGCGCCGCCGCCAGCACGCGATCGACGGCGGCTTGTAACCCATCGTCAACTTCTTTCTCGAGGCGATTGATCCCTTTTTCATCGAGAACGCCTTCGCGAATAAGGAAGAGCTGCATACGCGAAATCGGATCACGCGCCGCATCGCGCTGCCGTTCCACATCCGGGCGATAGGCCTTTTCGTCATCGGAGAGCGAGTGCGAGTACGGCCGGATGACGTGCGCGTGCACAAATGACGGCCCGACTCCGGCACGGCAATGCGCGATGGCTCGTGACATTGCGCCGTAACTGACGACTGGATCGGTTCCGTCTATCTCTTCGAAATGAAAGTTCGGGAAGCCAGAAACGAGACGCGAAATATTTCCACCCGCAGTCTGCACTTCGACCGGAACCGAAATCGCATAACCGTTATCTTCGACCAGAAACACGATCGGCAGGCGAAGGTTCGCCGCCGCGTTAAGCGACTCCCAGAATTCGCCTTCGCTGGTCGTTCCATCGCCGAGAGAAACGTAGGTGACCTCGTCGCCATGGAACTGCACATCTTTGAATTCGCGATAGTCACCCGCGACCTTCTGCCCGGCATTGGGATGCAACATGAAGTAGCGGCTAGCTTCGGCGCATCCTACAGCATGCAGAATCTGCGTGCCGGTGCAGGAAGACTGCGTAACCACATTGAGGCGTTTGTACCCCCAGTGCGATGGCATCTGGCGGCCGCCGGAGCTTGGATCTTCCGCAGCCCCCACCGCCTGCAGGAGCATTTCATCCGGAGTCGCACCCAAGCCGAGGCAAAGCGCCCGATCGCGATAATAGGGAAAGAACCAGTCGTAACCTGGTTTCATTGCCAGGGCTGCGGCGACGGTGACCGCCTCGTGTCCGGCGCCGGAAATCTGAAAAAAAATCTTTTGCTGACGCTTCAGCATGATCTCGCGGTCGTCGAGACGCCGCGAGGTATACATCAGGCGATAGATTTCGATGAGTTGTTGCCGCGACAGGCCTTCGTAGGTCTTGCCCGCCTTGTTCGCCTCAGCAACAGCGCCGGATTTTCCGTGGCTCCGGGTCGGCATGCGTGAAGGCATCACGGAATTCTCCGTGGCCGAGGGTATTGTAAATCACATGTCAGTGATGAGAGTTGCGAAAATGGTCGTGCGTCGTTGGCCGTCTGTCGTTGGCCGTCAGCAAAATCAAAAATCCTCATCCCTGTGGCTGCGCTCACGGCAGGGTGTTTCCCCAAGTACGGGCGAGACAATGCTGGGGGCTCCCTTCGACTCATATTAGGCGCCACGGGTTTTCGCCAACGACCGATGACCAACGATTAACGACGGTTTTCCCTGTATGCTTTTTTCATGCCTCATTTCAATCGCCAATTTGATCCGCATTCGATGAAGCTGGTGATCTTCGACCTGGATGGCACGCTGATTGACTCGCGTCTTGATCTCATCCACTCGGTAAATGCCATGCTTCGGCATTTCGACCGCCCCGAGCTTCCGGGCGAGATTGTGGCTTCCTATGTAGGAGATGGCGCGCCCATGCTCGTTCGCCGCGCGCTTGGCGATCCAGAAGATGAACGCTTCTTCAAGCAAGCCCTGGATTTTTTTCTCGCATATTATCGCGAGCACAAACTTGACTTCACGCACGTCTATGCCGGAGTGCCGGAAGCACTCGAGCAAATTCAGGCGAATGGAGCGCAGCGCAAGCTTGCGGTGGTCTCGAATAAGCCTGTAAACCCAACGCGGGCGATTGTTGAAGCGTTGGGCCTGGGAAAATTTTTTGTGCGGGTTTACGGCGGCAACAGTTTTGACACCAAGAAGCCCGATCCGCTCGGCGTAAACACACTTCTGAAAGAGACCTCAACCGCCCCCGAGCACGCAATGATCGTAGGCGACTCTTCAATCGACGTGCTCACCGGGCGCAATGCCGGAATCGCGACTTGTGGAGTGACCTACGGATTCGCGCCGCATACACTCTGCGAGGCCCCGCCGGATGTCGTGATTGAGAGTCCTGACGAACTGGCGACATTATTTACCTGATTCCTCGCTGGTTATCTTTTCCCTCTTTGGGTTCCGTTACACTCAGCTCTGAATGAAGAATGTCCTGGCAAGCTTCACCCCTGCCGAGCTTCGCAAGCTGCGGAGCCTGAAGGATCCGCACGGTATCCAGCAACAGCTTTACGATCAGGCGTATCACGTTGCCGATACGGCGTGGTCTCCACAGCGCGTGCTTCGCGAGCAGACATCGCATTGTTTCGAAGGAGCAATTTTTGCTGCGGCTGCTCTGCGAGTGAATGGATATCCGCCGCTGGTGATCGACCTCGAAGCCGAACACGACACCGACCACGTGATTGCGGTGTACAAACACGGCGGCCACTGGGGAGCCATATCCAAATCCAATTACAGCGGCCTGGGTTTTCGCGAGCCGGTATTCCGTTCTCTTCGCGAATTGGTGATGAGCTACTTCGATGGATATTTCAATATGCGCCGGGAGAGGACGCTACGCACTTTCTCAAATCCTGTGAACCTGACACGATTCGATCGCCAGAACTGGATGACTACCGATCAGCCGATCTGGTTCATCGCGGAGTATCTTCTTACCATCCGGCACACACCACTTCTGAAGCCAGCAATGATCAAACGGCTTCACCGCTTCGACGAGCGTACCTTCCGCGCCGGCTGCCTGGGACGCGCACTGAAATGATCAGAACGTGAACTTCGCGGCCAGCTGAATTCCGCGGGGCCCGCCACCGCCAAGGAAAGGATTGCCGATTCCAACGTCGCCGGTTGCGCCCAAGGCGAACCCGCCAGCGCCGACCTCTCGATTGCTACTGTTCAAAGTGAATCCCTGTTGGCCTGGGTCCGCTATGAACAGCGGCAGAAATGGGCTGGCAAAATTCGGGTGGTTCACAATGTTGAAAAACTCCGCCCGCAGCTGCATGCTAAGCCGCTCAGTGATTGCGGTGTTCTTATAAATTGCCAAGTCCCAGTTTTTGTACGCGGGACCGACCAGCGAATTGCGGCGTTCGTTTCCGAAGTGGCGGGTGCCAGGAACACAATCGGCTGCCGAGCCTGTAATAGTTGCGTTCGTAGAACCGGGCAGGATCGTGCAAGGAATCGCAAATGCGCTCAGGTCGACGTAGTTCGAGGGATCGCCTTTGTGGTACACAATCGGTCCAACCACATCGGGGCGGTCGATGCCCTCGCCGGCGCCGCTGAAATCATCTTCGAAGTTGTAATTCATCTGAAAGGGCTGGCCGCTTTGCAGTGTAAGTGCGCTGGTAAAACCCCACCCATTCCTCAGCTTGCTGGAACCTGACGCGGGCAACTCGTAACCGAAAATCCAGGTAAAACGATTGCGCACGTCGAAGTTCGAGTTTCCATACTCCAGATTGGGACGGTTGCTGTCGTATGGCTGCGACGCATTGGGTTCAAAGTCCTCACCGTCACTGGCGGTATCCTGCGAGTGTGACCATGAGTAGTTAACGATCGAGGTAACGCCTCGCCATCCATTCACGCGCAGGCTGGTCTGCAGAGCGTTGTAATTGGACCGAGCGGTGGCTTGCTCTTGCAGCAGATATACGGTCGTATACGGATTGCTTAAACCAAACTGGCCACCATACGTGCGCTCAACTCCGTAGGAATCGCTACATCCACATCCTAGATCGTGCGCGGTAATAGCCGCCTGCGTCGGTTGATTCAGATCTACGAATTGGAATAGACGATGTCCTTGCGATCCGACATACCCGATTTGCAACGCCATTTTGTTGCTGAGTTGGTGCTGGAGATTGAGATTGTAGTTCTCCATATAAGGCGTGCGCGTGTGACGATCCACGACAAAGGAATCACACTCGAAATTGGCACATCCAGGGGTATTGAATATCGGCTGACCGGCGGCTATCACGTTACTGCCGCTGCTCACAGAAGGAATGATCTGCGCAGGCCCGACCGGATTGTAAGCCGGACCGGGATCATAGAACGGTGGGTAAGGGAGATGCCCAAGGAAGAAATCCTGCGAGAAGGCGTCGTAGAACATTCCCCAGCCTGCGCGCAATACCGTTTTCCCTTGACCGCTCATGTCCCAGGCCAGGCTGAAGCGCGGAGCGAAATTCCGGTAGTCGGGCTCATACAATCTGCTGAGTCCCCCCTGTCCTACTTGTGTCAACGTGAAGGTTTGGTTCGCGGCGTCGAACGAAGTGGCGTTACTGAAAAGATTGTTCTTCTCTGAGACCACCCCGAAATAGTCCCAACGAAGGCCGTAGTTCAGAGTGAGACGAGGCGTCAGGCGATATGTGTCTTGAAAATATAAACCGGTGCTGTTTTCGGCGGTGTGGCGAAGACTATTCCCCGAGTACTGGAAGGTTGCGCCGAAGCCCTGGTCGATGGTGCCGCTAAGAAAGCTTGGCAAATCATCGAACGTGATCTTGCCACGAAAATACTTATCAAAATATTGCCGGATGGTTGTGCGGCGAAATTCGAATCCGAACTTCAGGTCGTGCTTGTTCATCTTCCATGAAAAATTGTCAAGCAACTGGTTGTTAGAATCGACGCGGCCACGCGGGTCTCCACTCGTAGACCCGAGCTGGGCAAAGCCGCCCACCAGAATGATTGGCAGGCCTTCGTCGGCAAGGCCGCTGCCTACATTCAATCCGATCGAGCTGGGGTGGAATCCGTGATCTTCGGCCAGAAAATCTTCCGCGAATCTGTTCCAACCGAAGCGTAACTCATTCACCTTCGTCCCTGAGATGGTCCACACGTGGGAGAGAGAAATGAGTTGAACTCGCGTCGGGGTGAACGTGTTGAATCCGGGCAGTTGGCCCCCGCTGGCGGTCAGCGCCAACGGAAAGGCTTGCGAGCTGTCGCCGAAAAAGTAGCGCCCGGTGAGCAGATTGTTGGCATTGAAGCTGTGGTCGATCTTGGCGATTAAGCTGTCAACGCGGTTGTAGGAAGGAGAGATCACCGAAGCATTAAATGATCCTCCGTTCGACAAATTTGGCGCGGGCCAGGGGTGGCGGGCGATCAGCTGCTGGATCACTGGATTGGTTGCGTCACTCGGGCTCAAAGATCCATCCGCCGCGGTGCCAGTAGGCACGTTCGCCAATGTGACCACGCCCACGCGCTCTCGTTGGGCCTCATAGTCGAGGAAGAAAAATGTCTTGTCCTTTACGATAGGGCCGCCGAGCGATCCGCCGAACTGGTTATTGTGAAATTGCGCTTTGGGCTGATCTGAGGGATTGAAGTAGTTGCGGGCGTCCAGCGCATTATTCCGGAAATACTCGACCGCCGTGCCGTGCAGCGTGTTGGTCCCGCTCTTGGTGACAATGTTTACCGTCGCTCCGGCATTGCGTCCATATTCCGGCATGAAGTTCGAACTGATCTGGGTCTCCTGAATGGCATCGACGGGCAGGATCGTCGCAGGAGTTCCGAAGACGCCGGCTTCGTTAATCGCCGGGTCGTTGCGATAACCGTCATTCATGTCTGTGCCATCAAGCAAGAAGTTGTTCGACCGGCCCCGCGCCCCGTTCATCGAGAAAATGCCGAACGATCCGGGTGAATCGGTAATCTCATCGGGAGAACCCGCAACGCCCGGCGTCAAAAAAATCATCTTCTGGAAGTCGCGGCCGTTCAGCGGCAAGTCCTTGGCCTGCTCGGCTGTGAATGTATTCCCAAGCGTGTCAGTCGTGGTTTCAACTTGTGGCAGCGCATCGCCGGAGACTTCCACAGTCGTGCTCACCTCGCCTGCCTTGAGCGAAACGTCAACCCGTTTCTCCGACGCAATGTCGACCTTCAGTCCGTTGGTCACGGATTTCTGAAAGCCGGTCTGCGAGACGGTGACCGTATAAGTCCCGATGGGAAGCTCGGGTACCGAATAGCTCCCGTCGGCGCTGGTTTGCGTTGTGCGCTCCAGGGCAGTATCAATGTTGCGGACCGTAACAGTTGCGCCGGCTACGACAGCACCCTGCGGGTCGGTAACTGTTCCAAGAATCGTGCCACGAAAAGTTTGCGCCGGCAGAGAATACACAGAAAACAGCAGAAACAGAGCAAAGCTCAGACGCAGCTTCATAGGCCCTCGCGGATGTAGATTGATCGTTGGCTGGCGATTGTAGCGCAATAGATTGAAAGGCTTCCACCCCGACTAAGGACGGGAGCGCCGGATTTAATGCGACAGCAACCCTGGATCGAGTAGCTAAACGTTTTTGCGTCGCCAAGATTTTTCTTTACGAAATGCTGAAGAGGAGACTAGAAGTTGAACGCCAGACCGCCGCGAACGGCGCGCGCAGATTGCACGAGATAGACGGTGCGGCCGTCCTGCCCGAAGACCGGAACGTAACCCTGGGCGAGAAGATTTCGAATTTCCACTACGACATCCATGTGGCCCGGGAGAGAACCGAGGCAGGGCACTGGCTGGCGGAAGAACACATCGAGAAATGGATCCGCCTGCCCAGCGGAAGTATTGAACATATCCACCGGGGTAAGCGCGCGGCCACTTGTCCATCCGTAGGAGGCGATCCATCGAGTTTTTGTGCGCGGAGTTATACCGCTCACCTTTCCGGCAACCATGTGACGGTTTCTGGTCACGCTATCGTCGCGCACCTCTTGGAGCTTTGTGGCTTCTCCATTGAAGTCAAGCACGCCGCCATAGCTGTAGTCGAGAGAGGCGGAAATATCGGAGGTCAGTTTCTGTTCCAGTACCAGTCTCATGCCCCGGGTATCGAGATTCTGGCCCTCGTAGCTGAAGGTGCCGGAATATACATCGGGCAGAACGTCACCGGTAGTTGAAGAAAATTCTCCCACTCCGGTGAGCGCGGGATCGCTCAGCCGGTCAAAATAGACCGCCGCCTGCATGCTGGTGTTTCCTTCCCGGTGCGAAAGGGCGAACTCCTGATGATGTGCACGTTCAATTGCGGGCGAAAACCCCGTCATGCTGACGCGCGGGTCCGCTTCACTCAAATCCGCGGGGGAAGTTTCGAAGCCCCGCTCCTCACGGCTATTAGGACGCGAGGTCGAATACTTGTACTCAAGAACAGTGTCTGGCGAGAGGTGCGCAGCAACTGAACCAAACGGACGGAAAGCTGTCACCTTTCCCATGAACTGTATAGTTTGCAGCTCGCTTCCAAATTTGAGTTCTAGTACATCGTTGAGCGCTATATCGTCCGAAGTAGTGAGCGCGAGCGCCTGCAGTTGCGCGTTGTGAATACCGAGATCGGGTGCGGAAAGCCGGCGCATGGTGAAAGCAATTTCGGGCGTGGATCCATTTGCCATGCGGTGCTTGTAGGAGCTGCGCAACACAGCATTGGGTAGAGCGGAACCGTACCCGACATCGCCGTTTACAGTCAGGGTGCCATTCGCGAACACCGACTTTTCCACTTTGAAGCCCGTGCTCATGTCTGAGATTGAGCCAAAGCCATTTGAAGCTGCGCCGGCGACAAACGATACGGTACCTCTTAAATCAGTAGAGCTTGATTTGTCCGCGACCATGACAGCCGAGCCATCCGGCAGAATGCGCAGCACGGGTCGATTGGCAGCAGACCGCAGGACCCAATCCCAGTCGCCGTCGTCAGAGTTCCCGCGACGCGGCGAGATTTGCAACGCGTCGAAAATCGTGGAGAGTGTCAGGTTCAGCAGAACGCTGGCTCCCGCCTTCACGCTGATCTTTTCTCGCAGAATTGGGAGAAAAGCCGGAGCAGACGCTTTGACTGAGTAAATGCCCGGGACAAGTCCATTTGCGCGGAAAAAACCCTTGTCATCAGTGATGAAGTGGAAGGTTTGTGCAGCTGAGCCGAGGACCTCGACAACGGCGCCCATCTGAGGCGATCCGTTGGAACTATGTATGTAGCCGGAAATCGTGGCGGTCTTTTCGGCACACCAAGACGGCAGCGCCAAGCCGAACACCATCACGAGATAGCCGAGCTTACTTCTCATCAGATCTCAGAACCTGTTTACTCGACTGAAAAAGTGGCCGTAGGATCTACGGTCTGCTTGGATATATTGTCGTTCACCTTGATCTGAATACGATACACGCCGGGGTCAAGATTTGCCGCCTGGACCGCCTTCTGCAGCGTGACCTGATCGCCGATGTTGCCCATCTTGTCCGACGATTCGACCGCATGCACCACTTCTTTGTTAGTGGCGGCATTCACAATGTCGTACTCGAAAGTTGCCGACGGTTTGTGGGTTTTTTCATCGACCGCCAGATTGTACACCTGCATCCAGAAATTTACTTTTTGTCCGCGCTTGAAAGCGGCGGGCTTGTCGGTTGGCGCAACCCGCGGACGAACTTTGGTGGTTCCGATCACGAACATTCCGGTTCCCACGCTGTTCGTCGGCACTGGCTCAACGTCGTCTGCCACGATCAGCGACGAATTCGCCAGTTTGTCATCCTGAAACTCGGGCACGATAATGCCGCGGCTCCAGGTTCCCATGCGATCTCCGTTCACATCTTTTACAACCAGGTCAAGTTTGTAGCGACCTGGCCGGAGCGGGACCGCCTTCCAATATATTTTCGAATTATCGATTTCTTTGGGCAATAACTCGGCGGGAACATCGGCAACCACAGTGTCCTCGAAGGTCTGGGCCACTTTTCCAGAAAGAGTGGTCAAACGACCGAAGATGTTGACCACGCCATGCTGCACGCCGTCTTTGTTGGCAAAGGTAATGTCGCGATTTTTCAGCTGAACTGTGACCGGCACCAGAATCGTGTCGCTGGTGATCTTCACGAAATCCGTGCGCACATCAAACGGCATGGAATTGTAGTTGATCTTATGCTTAACGACTTCTTCAAGATCCTTGAACTTTACAGCCGGCGCCGACTGCAACTTCGCGAACTGCTCCAGGCGATCGAATTCTTTGGCCTGCAAGCTGGCCGAATCTGGGCCGGCGCCCAACTGCTCGAGGCCCGATCCGCTGAATCGATCAGCCTTGGTCGACATGCCCATCTGCTCATAAAGGGTAAGACCGGCGTTAGGAACATACTTCAGCGCGTCTTTCTCGCTGCGGTCCATGGTCATGTGATAGTCGCCGCACATGCAGGTATCGACGAACTCGATGATGACTTCCTGGCCGATGCCTTCGATATAGCGGTAGCGCCAGTCTTCGAACGGATATGTAGAGGTTTCGCCGCCGCCTTCTTCCATCGGCCGCTCATAGCTGCCGCCGGATGGGTGCGACTCGATCTCGTCTGGAGGGCCGTACACGATGTACATGCGCCCACGGTCCGTCATCCAACCGGGCTTGCCGGCAGCAAAGTGTTCGTTTGCGTACTCGATGCGACGATAGTGCTCGTCTTTGAATTCGTTATCTTCGCTGTCGGGATCGGGATTGCGGCGTTGCCAGAAAGCTTCGATGAACTGCTCCCGCTCTTCTTCGTTCGAGAGCTGCATGAACGCCTTGCGCTCATCGTCCGTGATGATCCAGCGCACGTCTTCGTTCAGCCACTTTTTATCGCCTTCGCTTAATTCGTGCTTAATGGCCTTCGCATTTTGTCGCTTGCGCTTCTCATCGATGGGACGCTGCAAGGGATCGACCGAGGAATTCTTGCCTTGGTCGACCTGAGACTGATCGGAGCTCGGTTGCTGATCCGAGGGGTTTGCAGCAGCCATAGCCGTGCAACCAAAACCAGCCGCTAAAACGAGCGCGAAAGATGAGACTAGACGCAAAGAAAGGAACCGGGGCATAAGGAAGAGTACTCCTTCAGACGCACTCTGAGTGTCATTATTCTATGTCTTCGCCGACGGGAATACAAGGTTTTGAACCGAAAGCACATAGTGGCGCAAACCCTGTTTATGCCAGATTCCGGGAGCAGCCATTTTGGTTGCCCTTGGATTGTAAAAGCCGGTACCGCCGCAAGTAGGGCACCACCTTTACGTTCTATTTTCGTAACAAGATGAAGTCCTGCATCAAACGAATTACCGTGCCAGCTATAATCGTTCGAGCGGCTTACCCTGGAAGCCGGCAGGGTGGAACTTTTCATCTCCACGTGTCGTATCCCCAGTTGCGGGAGACGGTGTCTATTAACCCTTTGAGCGTGACCAATAGGCGATTGGCCCGTCCAACGGCAAGGGACTGAGAGCGATGCGTGTCCCAGTCTGAGCAGGAGAACAAAATGGCGACGGCAGAAGTAATCAGCATCTCCCAGCCGGAAGTGTCGGCTCCGCCGGAATCGTGCATGATTGCCACCTCGAACCTCTGGAAGACCTATGACATGGGTTCCGAGCAGCAGGTGCATGCACTTAGAGGCGTGAATCTGCGCATCCGCCGCAATGAGTATGTCGCCATCATGGGGCCTTCAGGCTCCGGAAAATCGACGCTGATGAACCTGATCGGATGTCTGGATAGCCCCAGCCAGGGCCAATATTGGCTTAACAGCCAGCTGGTCAGCGAGTTGGATGATGACGAGCTGGCGCATATCCGGAACAAGGAAATCGGCTTCGTCTTTCAGACCTTCAACCTGCTGGCGCGGGCCACGGCTTTGCACAATGTAGAACTGCCATTGATTTATGGTGGTGTGCCTGCGTCGGAGAGGTCTGAACGGGCCAAGGAGGCCTTGGAGGCCGTGGGAATGGGACAGCGGCTGAGCCACAAGCCAAATGAGCTCTCAGGCGGTCAACGGCAGAGAGTCGCAATTGCCCGCGCGCTGGTCAATAAGCCATCCATCATTCTTGCCGACGAACCCACCGGCAATCTCGATTCGCAGACCGGCAACGAGATCATGGCGCTATTCGATCGCCTGCACGGCGAGGGAAATACCATCGTCCTTGTAACTCACGAAAACGACATCGCCGCCTACGCGCATCGCGTGATCCACATCAAGGATGGGGTAGTGGCGCGGGACGAAGCTAAGAGCTAATTCAGCTCAGTCGGAAGTGCTCATTTCAGATGCCGCGGGACTTGCCGGAGTAAGCGGCTTTTCGACGAAGAAGTCGTGATTGTACAAATTGCGATACATCCTTCCCGCGATTTCCGCCGCTTTCGGTCCGAAAGTTGGGCGGCCGCCTTGTAGGAATACAACCACGACGACTCGGCCGAAATTGGTGTTGGCATAACTGGCGAACCATCCGAAGCGGGTGCCGGCACGAGAGCAGGTTCCAGTCTTGCCTAGAACCTCTTCTTCATTGAAATTCGCGAGCAGGCGGCGCGCGGTACCGTACTCAACTGCGCCGGCCATACCGTCAGAAATCTCAGGAATCAGCCCGGCAATCGGCAGATGGCGTTTCACGATTGGTTGAAAGTTCGCAACCTCCGCCGGGGTGGTCGGGTGCTGCAGGTAATACATGGTTCCGCCATTGGCGATCGCCGTCACCAACGAGCCGAGTTGCAACGGCGTCATCGAAATACCTTCTCCGAATGAGCACATCCGTCCGACTCCGCCGAGTTTCTTTGAAATTTCTTCCTCAGGATAGACTCCCGGTTTCTCGCCCTGGATATGCCGCCCTGCCAGTTCTCCCAGACCATACAAATGCGCGTAATGCTCGACCTTTTCGAATCCCAGCTGACGGCCCAGAGCTTCGAAATATTCGTTGTTGGAGTGGGCCAGGGCAAAAGTCAGATTCATGTGGTAACGCCCGCCGAGCCGCACCTGGGTTTCTTTGGTGATGATGCCTTCACTCAAGGCCGCCAGCGCCACCGAGAGCTTGATGGTCGAGCAAGGCTGCGCGCCACTCGAGAGCGCCAGCTTCTGATTGACCATGGCGAGAATCCGCCCGCTCGTCGGCTCAATCGCAAGCATGGTGCCATTCATGTTGCCCATGGCATCAATGGCAGCCTGACGCACGATGGGATCTTCACCAGCTGCGATATCACCGTCAGTAATGTCGTCCGAGTACGAACTCGCGTAAAAGCGCTCGTAATAGTGATGCTTCTTCAGAGAGTGAACCGTGCGCGACTTTACCCGGCGGCTACGCGCCAAGTGGCGCATGTGCCGGCGCGCGTGAGGACTTTCTTTCACCGAACGAGCCTTGCGCTGGCTGGTCAAAGAACGATTACTGATGGTCGCAGCAAACGTGGACTGAATAAGCAAGAAAATGACGGCGAGACTAAGAAGGCGCGCGGTAGCGAATTTATTAGCGGACACTAACCTGTACCCACTTCCCGGGATTTGAACAGCTACTTAGATTGCAAGAACCCTGCCAGCGGCAACTTCACCCGGCATTCTTCCGCAATCTTTTGATAGTACGAGCTTTGCAGAATGAAGAATAACTAAGATTGCTTCTTGCCGTTACTAAAGGGTTACCTTTTGGCATCAGGAATCGTTGCTGCCTGCCAGTGGCGAAATTTTCATAAGGGGAATCGGACTCGTTCGTTTGGCCGAAATTTGGAGCCAAGGCAGGCCGGGCGTGCCATCATCCAGTGGTGGACCTGCACACAACCTCGCGGCTCTCAGCTTTCACCGTCGTTATTTGCGGTGTGACCTTTTTTAGTGTCGCAGCACTTTCGGGCGAAGTTGCTTCCGTTATCCCTCCCGAGGTCCGATTTAAATCCGGCTATCTAAATCCGGTGCGAAGGCCGCCGAATTTCACCTCCGCCATGCCCTGGGGGATCGCAATCGCAGACTCGCGGGTTCCGGGATTCGAAAACGCAATGGTTGAGATCGCACGCACGCGAATGACCTGTCGCGCGGGCGGTAAAGAGATTGTGTTGAACGACGATCGTGGCGACGTTCGTGGAGGATTCTATCGCCGCTATCCCTGGTTCGGGACCGATGCGCATGATCTGATCCCGCTAGCGTACTCTGATGACCATTCTGCTGTAGTTCTTCGCGTCGGCACGCGGCCCGACAAGGTTTGGCATTTTTGGGCGGCTTCACCCAGGGCCTCACTTCCGGCCGGACACATCGAAGGGTGCACGGTCAGAGTTCGTGCAAGAATCTCCCCCGGTGCTCTGCTGCAGGTTGGCTTCGACTACTGGCGAAATCAAACCGTCGGCTACGGTTCTGGCGAGAACAATCATGAAGCGGGAGCAAGCAAATGGTATTTACCCTCAGATCAGTGGCAAGAAGCGGTTTTTACTGACATCAAACATCAGCTATGAGCATTAAGCAGTGAGCAATCTCGATTGTTCGGCCTGCTCATCGCTCATTGCTCACCGCTCGCTGTCCTCGCAGGTTGCACCTTGCCGTTGTAAGCTAAAGGCTAAGAGCTAATAGCTTTCATGCAGTTCACAGAACAGTTCGACATAGTGATCGTTGGAGCTGGGCACGCCGGCTGCGAGGCCGCCGTGGCCTGCGCTCGTATGGGCCTGAAGACCGCACTGTATACGCTGAACGTCGATCTCATCGCGCAGATGTCATGCAATCCGGCGGTGGGTGGCATTGCTAAGGGTCATCTGGTCCGCGAAGTCGATGCCCTCGGCGGCATCATGGGCGAAGTCACGGACGCGGTTGGCATCCAGTTTCGTTTGCTGAACACGTCCCGTGGCCCGGCTGTCTGGTCGCCGCGCGCGCAGTGTGACAAGCAGGCCTATCGCTTAAAGATGCGAGAGGTGCTCGAGTCGCAGCCGAATCTCAAGATCAAGCAGGCGGAGGTGGCTGATTTGATCGTTGCGGACAGCCGTCAGCCCTCAGCCGTCAGCCATCAGCCAGAAACGCAGCCGTTCGTCGTTGGTCCTTCGTCGTTGGCCGAAAATCAAAGTTCGAGGGTGCCCCATCCTTCCCCTTCAGGGGAGGGTGGGATTGTTGACCTTCCGCACGATCTTCCTGTCTGCGACCAAGCGCCAACGACCAACGACCCACGACGGATTCTCGGTATCAAACTCCGCGACGGCCGTACCGTTGGCGCCCAAGCCGTCATCATCACCACGGGCACATTTCTCAACGGTCTAATTCACTGCGGCGAACAGCAATATCCCGCCGGGCGCTCGGGCGAGCCGAATGCAGTTCTCCTGGGCGAGTCTCTGAAAAAGCTGGGCCTGCGCGGATGCCGATTGAAGACCGGAACTCCGCCGCGCCTTGATGGCCGGACGATCGACTGGTCGAAGTTTCAGGTACAGCCCGGCGATCCAGACCCCACGCCGTTCAGCTTTCGCACGAAGCGCGTCGCCCATTACGAGTCGCAAGTGCCCTGCTATATCGCATGGACCACGCCCGAAACTCATCGCATTATTCGCGAAAATGTTCATCGCTCGCCGATGTACAGCGGGCAAATTCAATCTATCGGGCCGCGCTATTGCCCCTCGATTGAAGACAAGATCGTCAAGTTTCCGGACAAGACCACGCACCAGCTTTTTCTTGAGCCCGAGGGGCTGAACACGCACGAAATCTACGTAAACGGCATGAGCACGTCATTGCCGGTAGAAGTGCAGCTGGCAATTTTGAAATCGGTTCCGGGGCTGGAAACCGCCGAGATGCTGCGCCCGGGATATGCGATCGAATATGACGCGATCGATCCCACCGAACTTGAGCGCACACTTGAAACCAAGAAGATAGCCGGCCTGTTTCTTGCCGGACAGATTAACGGCACTTCTGGTTATGAAGAGGCCGCTTGCCAGGGACTGATGGCCGGGATCAATGCCGGATTGAAGGTGAAGAATCAGCCCCCGCTGATTCTCGATCGCACTGAAGCCTATACGGCGATTCTGATCGACGATCTCATTTCGAAAGGCACGAACGAGCCCTACCGCATGTTCACCTCGCGGGCCGAGTTCCGTCTGCATTTGCGCATTGACAACGCCGACCGACGGCTTACGCCACACGGCCGCCGCGTGGGATTGATCTCGGACGAAGCCTGGTCTGATTTTCTTGCCAAGCAGGAGCGGCAGCAGCGGATGAAGGAGTTGCTGGAAAAGACGAAGCTGAGTGCTGGAATGCTGGGGAGCATTCAGCAATCAGCAATCAGCACTCAGCCCGAATCCAATACAGGCCACATGGGGGCGGGTGCCCTCACCCGCCCGGCCGAGCAAGGCTCGGCAACAGCTGCTATTCGCGAAACTCCTGCCAAGTTCCACGACCGGGAAGGGCACCACTTTAGTCGTGCCGCAAACGCCGCCGCGAGTGATGCGGCTTTAGCCGCTGAGGTCAGGCCCGAAATCGACCTCTCTGCGGCGCTCGGCCAGCCGCTCGCTCAACTTCTCAAGCGGCCCGAGATCACGATTGAACATCTGGTTCCGATCCTCCGAGATGTCACTCCGGATTTTTTTGAGTCCTCGGCGGCTAAAGCCGACAATTCCAATGAACTCGATCCGGCACGAGTAAACTCGTGCCCTTCCCGATCTGGCGACGATCAACGACCGGCGACCCACGACGGAAATGTTTCGCACGACGCACGACGCCCGACGCACGACGTACTTCCCTCTTCCATCCGCAACGAACTCAAGTCCGTCGAAACGGAGATCAAATACGAAGGCTATCTTCAGCAGCAGCAGCGCGCCATCGACCGGCTGAAGAAAGCTGAGCAGCGCAACATTCCCGAATGGTTCGACTACCGCTCGGTGAGCGGGCTCTCGCGCGAGATGCAGGAAAAGCTGACCAAAGTCCGTCCTCGCACGCTGGGCCATGCCTCCCGAATCCCTGGTGTTACGCCAGCCGCCGTTTCTCTGGTGAACGTCTACATCGAGATTCAGGCGAAGCGGCGGGAACAAGTTGCCGCAATCTGACCTGCATTTCGTCGCCACATTCATGTCCGAAAATGGCCAGCCGGTTTCGGACAATTGGGCTATCGTAGATGCATGTTGCTCGATGCGGCTACTTGTTCCCGGGCCCGCAAGACTCGTGATCCACGCTTTGATGGTCGCTTCTTCGTCGGGGTTCTGACGACGGGAATCTACTGCCGGCCGGTGTGCCCGGCGCGGCCGCCGAAGGAAGAAAATGTCCGTTATTTCGCAAGCGCCGCTGCTGCAGCTGAGGCCGGCTTACGCCCATGCCTGCGCTGCCGGCCTGAAACCGCTCCCGGGACTCCCGCGTGGCTCGGCACTTCGACAACGGTTTCGCGAGCTCTGCGGCTCATCGGCGAGAGCGATCTTGAGACTGGAGGTGTGGAAACTCTCTCGTCTCGGCTCGGCGTTGGTTCCCGCCATTTACGCCGACTTTTTCTGCAGCATCTCGGCGCTACACCGGTGGCTGTCATCCAGACTCGCCGTCTTCATTTCGCCAAGACTTTGCTTAACGAAAGCACGCTGCCGATGAATCAGATTGCGCTGGCCTCCGGTTTCGGCAGCATTCGGCGATTCAATGCCTGTTTCCAGAAGACCTACGGGCGCACGCCGACGCACTTGCGAAAACTTGGGGCACGCCGCTCGACCGCGACGGACAATGAATACCGTTTCTCGTTGCGCTATCGCCCACCATTTTGCTGGGAAGCCCTGCTCGATTTTCTTGCTCCGCGCGCCACGCCAGGGGTTGAGTCCGTCGAAGGCGGCATCTATCGGCGCACATTTGCTCTGCATGGCGAAGCGGGATGGATGGAAATTGCTCTCAATCGGGAAGCCGACGCGCTCGATGTGCGCATTCACTACCCGCAGCCGCGCTGGCTTTTTCTGATCATCGAGCGCGTACGTGCCATGTTCGACCTGGCTGCCGATCCTGAGGTTGTGTCGCTCCAACTGCGCCGTGATCCTTTGCTGGGGCCGAGGATCGCGAGCAAGCCGGGCATTCGAATTCCTGGTTCATGGGATGGATTTGAGCTGGCGGTGCGCGCAGTGCTAGGGCAGCAGGTGACGGTCCGCGGTGCGACCACGCTCGCGGGAAGACTCGTGCGCGAATTCGGGGAGCGGATCGACGGAGTCCCGGGGCTGACACATTTGTTTCCTCCGCCTGAAAAGATTGCTAACGCAGATTTATCACGCGTTGGCTTGCCGCGAGCGCGGGCAAACACGTTGCGCTCTCTCGCCAGGGCGGTCGCCGAGGGCAGAATTTCTTTTTCCAGTGGAGTCAGGCTCGAAGAATTCATCACTGCGTTCCGGCAAATTCCTGGAATTGGGGACTGGACAGCGCAATACGTAGCCATGCGGGCGCTATCCGAGCCGGACGCGTTCCCCGCAGCCGACCTCGGTCTTCTCCGCGCGACCGGCCTGCGGAATCCCCGCGAAATGCAAGCCCGCGCCGAAGCTTGGCGTCCATGGCGAGCTTATGCCGCCATGTGGCTTTGGCAGACAAAATCAAATCCATCAAAGACGGGACGAATGGTCCCAAAGGAAGGAGCCAAACATGCACACATCATTCACTCAAATCGAAAGCCCGCTCGGAGCGTTGCTGCTGGCGTCTGACGAGAAAGGCCTGCGCGAAATCAACTTTATGGATGGCCGTCATCCCGCCCGCCCAAAGCCTGAGTGGCAGGAGGATTCTGCCGCGCTGAAGGAAACGGTTCGTCAACTTCGAGCCTACTTCTCAGGCGAGCTGAAAGACTTCGACCTGCCACTCGCACCGCAGGGAACGGAATTTCAGCAAAACGTCTGGGCCGAGCTTTGCAAGATTCCCTATGGCGAGACCATCTCCTACGGCGAACTCGCGCGCAGGATTGGAAATCCGAACGCAAGCCGCGCGGTTGGCCTGGCGAATGGATCGAACCCCATTCCTGTCATTATTCCGTGCCATCGCGTGATTGGTTCGAATGGCAAGCTGACGGGCTATGGAGGCGGATTGCCGATCAAGGAGAAGTTGCTGGCACTGGAGAAGAGGCAACTGCGTCTACTCTGAGAAGAACGCGATTGGCACGGGCGAGGACGCCCGTGCCCCCACGAGCTGATTGCTGTGCTGGAGAGAGTGCAAGTACGATTTCCTTGGTTCCGTTCGTCGCGGGGTGATTCCGCGCCTCGATCTGCTCCGCATGGGAGCAGAGGCAGGATAGTCGTACATTCTCTGTTCAGTTAACATATTTTCAGGGCAGCTGCCCGCATCCAACTCACTATGATTCAGCTCACTATTATCCGGAAATTCTTATTCTTTTTTGCTTTGTTGCTTCTGAGTTCCATCGCCTTTGCGCAAGACCCCTCGCTGTTGCGTCCACCAAAAGGTGCCCCGGTGGCGATCATTGTTTTTCAGGATTTGCAATGCCCGAAGTGCCGCATGGACGCGCCGATCGAGGAAGAGGCAGCACGCAAGCACAACGTCCCGCTCGTTCGCCACGACTTTCCGCTGCCCATGCACAACTGGTCTTTTAATGCAGCCGTGATGGCCCGGTATTTCGATTCGGTATCCCCGGACCTCGGCAACCAGTTCCGCGACTTCATCTTTCAGCACCAGCCAGAAATCTTGCCCGACAATCTGCAGAGTTATGCGCAGAGATTTGCGGCGGAACACAAGGTGCAACTGCCGTTCGTGATCGATCCGCAAGGCAAGTTTGCAGCCCAGGTTAATGCCGACAAGGAGTTGGGGCGGAAGGTCAACATCCAGCACACGCCGACAATCTACGTGGTCAGTAGCAAAAATCCGGCCAAGCCGTTCGTGGAAGTAGGCGACAGCAGCCAGCTGTTTCAGACGGTAGAGGCCATGCAGGCGCAATAGGCGGGATTGGGGTCACCCTGCGCGCTTGGCATCTTCAAACGCGTGCTTCTTCTGCAAATCATCAAAGGCCGATTTCATTTCGGCTTCGAATTTCTCTGCTTGCGCTAGCAACGCGGCATTGGCAGATGCCCATTCACCTTCTACCGTCATGAGACCTGAGGTCGCCAGTCCGCGTGCGATCTCGAGCACGTGCGGAACGGTGCTTTCAACGTAAAGCGCCTCGGCAGGATCGCCGATCCACACGTTTCCCCCAAGAAGTTTGGTTTGCCAGAAAACTTTTCGCGAAATCAGCCTTGAAATATCTTCGTCGCTGGCGCGTCCGAAGACCCATTTGTTGCGCTTGAAATCATAGTATCGGCTGGAAAACTGAACTGGTACGAGCTTTCCCGACTTCAGAAACTCGAGCTGGCGGCGGTCAACTTCTTTTCGCAGCGCGTTCACCACCGGGCCCTCAACATCCTTGGGCTCCATCGAGGGAAGCACGTCGCGCACTGTCACCGAGAGATTGACAGCGACCGGCGCGTGCAGGCCATCGGAGTTTCCGAGCTTCACGTCGGCGTGCAGGACCCAGAAATCGGCTCCCGCGGTTGAACTGTGAAACGGCCATTTGAACTCGACCATCAGCGGAAGACCGCTCAGGGTTACGTAGACGTTTCGATCAGGCTGTCCGTCCCGTGTGGATTCAGACATTTTGGGATCCCATTCCTCCGAGAAATTTGGAATAAGAATTTTACGACAGAAATAAAAAAGGCGACCCGAAGGCCGCCTTGTCTGGAGTTCGCCAAAGGTTATTTCGAGCCGGCTCTTGCGGCCATGGTCTTTGCCTGTCCAGGCTGCTGATGCAAAGCGCTGATCTTAGCGAGAATGTGCTGCATGTCTTCGCCGGTATCGATGTTCCCGTCAACATAGGGATGCCGGGAACCATCGGTGTGCAGGACGAGAACCTTCGCCTTCTGCCCCTTCTTCACGATGTAAGGAAGGTGATGGCGGTCATCGCGCGTGAGCGTCGCGCCCAGTATCACCAGCTCAAATGAATCCTTGTTGAGCGCTTCCTGTACGCCCTTGCGGCCCACAGCGGTTTGCACCTGGTATCCCGATTTCTGCAGCTCCGAAGCTTGAGACGCCAGTACTTCTTCGTTCAACTCCCCGTAAAGAACCTTCAGTTTGGACATTTTCGGGCCTCTCCCCCTGTCCAAAACGGTAGCAACCGACCAGCAGGTTGAGAACGTAACCGAAGATCAACGACGGAGGAGCTTTTCAGACCCTTTTGTCCCTGTTCTTCCGTGGTTTGCCGGTTCTTCCCGGCGCCTGTCGCGAATAAGAGATGCCGAGGAGTGATGAGGAAATTCTGCTACTTAGCCCGCTCTGCAGTGTTAAATTATTGCGGAAAGGAAAATTCTGAGAATGCGCGCGTCTACTTCCCCAGTTCTATTACTTGCAATGTTACTCGGTCCTGCGGCGACCCTGGTTGCGCAGGATGCTCAGACATTTTGCAACTTCGCGGACGACAATCAGGTAACAATTCAGTACCACCCGACTCCGAAAGAAGAGCCCCACAACGGCAAAGTCTGGGCGCCCGGAATCACGCTCTACGTGCAAACGCCGCTCACGCTCGGGGGTTCGGAGATCCCGCTCGGCGCCTATAGCGTTTACTTGATTCCAGACAGAAAAAACTGGACTGCCATTGTCAATAAGAACGTAAGCGCGGGTGCTGCTTACGATGCTTCCAAGGATGTAGCTCGCGCTCCGATGGAAGTGGGGGAAATTCCGCAGCCGACGAAAGAGATGCAGCTTTCTTTCGCCCACATGGCCCCAAAAGAATGCAGCTTGCGCGTCTACTATCAGAAAACCGGGGCATTTGTTTCATTCATGGAAAAATAGCTCGTGGTGGCTTCAGAAGATAGCCAGTGCGGGTCGGACACTCTTGTCCGACCGTCTTCAATCTGACTTATGAAGTACCTTTTGCTGATTCTCGCTCTGCTCGGCATTGCCGCCGCGTCGCTTGCCCTTCGCGAGCACTACCGTCCTTATGGCGAATCGGTGTGCGACATCAATGCACACTGGGATTGCGGCATTGTCAATCACAGCCCGTACGCGGTGATCCCGCGAGGATCGGAGCATGGGCTTCCGGTCGCGGTGATCGGGATCGCTGGTTACATCGTTCTTGGCGTCCTGGCATGGAAACGCGCATACAAGAGCATGCTCGTTCTCGCCATTCCCGCGCTGGCGTATTCGCTTTATCTTGCTTCTCTCGAGGCATCGCCTAACAAATTAGGCGTGTGGTGCCTATATTGCGCGATTTCCCTGGGAACGATTTCGCTGATGACGCTGCTACTGCTGCTTCGATTGTTACTCGCACGCCCGTCCGTTTCGGATGCTTCCCAAGCTACCTGACTACTTCCGTCGAATTGCTGCGCCTTGAGTCCAGCATGAGCCGCGAATTCGCTTGGCGTCCCGTGAGTAACTACACTGCCTGCCCCGCGCAAAACCCTGACGCCCAGGCCCACTGAAAATTAAATCCGCCGAGGTGACCAGTTACGTCCACAACTTCGCCAATGAAATAGAGGCCGGGCACTTTGCGGCTCTCCATGGTCTTGCCGGAGAGTTCGTTGGTGTCCACGCCTCCGGCAGTGACTTCGGCTTTATCGTAGCCCTCGGTACCTTCCGGACTCACCACCCAGTTGTGCACCTCGCGTTCGAGTTCTGCGAGCGAGTGGTTGCTCCACGACTGCGGCGGATGCAGATCGATCCAGCGATCGGCCAAGCGATGAGGCAACACCGCGCGCAACGCTGCTTTCAATGCGGAAAGATCGCGGCGGGCAACTTTGTCATCGCCGTTGCGAAGCGCCGCGGTGACCTCGTGTCCGGGAGCCACGTCGATGGTTATAGAAGTGGAAGGTTTCCAGTAAGAAGAAATCTGCAGAATGGCCGGCCCACTGAGGCCGCGATGAGTGAAAAGCATCTTTTCACGGAAGCGCTGCTTGCCAGTGGTTTTCTCGACAATCGTGGTCACCACCTCGGCCGAGACTCCGGCCAAGTCGCAGTAATGTTGCCGGTCGTCATCGTTCAAAAGCAGTGGAACGAGCGCGGGCCGGGTGGCATTGATTCGCAAACCAAACTGCTGCGCCAGATCATAACCAAATGAAGTAGCGCCCATCTTTGGGATGGAGAGACCGCCGGTTGCGACCACCAATGCCTGCGTGCGGAATTCGGCGTCTTTGGTATCAATGCCGAAATTCTTAGCAAGTCCGACTCTCTCAACGAAGACGTTGGTAAAAATCTTCACCCCCGCTTTTCGGCATTCTGATTCGAGCATGCTCACTATTTGATGGGACGACCCGTCGCAGAAAAGTTGTCCCAGAGTTTTTTCGTGATAGGCGATGCCGTGCTTTTCGACCAGCGCGATGAAGTCGGCGGCAGTGTAAGCCGACAATGCCGATTTCGCGAAGTGCGGGTTAGCAGAGATGAAGTTTTCCGGCTGGCAGTGCAGATTGGTGAAATTGCAGCGGCCCCCGCCAGAAATCAGAATTTTTTTGCCGATGCGACCGGCGCGCTCGAGCACGGCGACGCGTCGTCCGCGTTTGCCCGCCTCCATGGCGCAGAATAGGCCAGCCGCGCCTCCGCCGAGAATGACGACGTCGAATTCGTGCTTCACGAGCGTCATATTCTACGAGTTTTGTATTCACCGCCGAACACGCAGAGGCGCAGAGGAACAAGGAATCGAGATTTTCTCGGCGAACTCGGCGATCTCTGCGGTGAAATGCCTTTCTGTGATCCTACGAGCTTTGTATTCACCGCCGAGCACGCAGAGCTCCAGAGGAACAAGTCATCAAGATTTTCGGCGAACTCGGCGATCTCTGCGGTGAAATGCCTTTCTGTGATCCTACGAGCTTTGTATTCACCACCGAGCACGCAGAGGCGCAGAGGAACAAGCCATCGAGATTTTCTCCGCGAACTCGGTGATCTCTGCGGTGAAATGCCTTTCTACGATCCACGAGGTTTGTATTCACCGCCGAGCACGCAGAGGTCACAGAGGAACAAGGAATGGAGATTTTCTCCGCGAACTCGGCGATCTCTGCGGTGAAACGCTTTTCTGTGATCCTCTATACCGTGTCCGCAATTGGAGTTCGGTCACTGCCCTAGTGACTTCAAAAGCGAACGAAAGTCCGCAGGAGGCTCGCACTCAAGCGCGACGATCTCTCCTGAGCGCGGATGAACGAATTCCAGACGCGCCGCATGCAGGGCGACCCGGGCAATTCGCCGCTCACTAGCTTCAGTCGCACTGTACTTGCGATCGCCGATCACCACGTGTCCAAAGGCTGAAAATTGCACTCGAATTTGGTTCTGCAGCCCGGTGACCAATGCAATCCGAACCAGCGAAGCTCCCCGCAAGGAGCGCTCCACCGAATACGTGAGTTCAGCACGCGCCGCTTTCCGGTCCCGCTCCGTACTCAACTGCTGGTGCATGCCCTCCTTGCGGAGATAATGAACCAGCGCTCCTTTGCTCGGATTGGGGTGCCCGCGAACCACGGCCAGGTATTGCCGGACCGGAGTATGCGCAAGAAACTGCCGAACCAGCGCGTCCCGGTCGCGCGCGGTCTTGGCGAGCAGCAGAACTCCGGAAGCGAAGCGGTCGATGCGATGCACAATCAAGGCCCGCTGTCTGCGGGGTTCGAGAGCGCGCGACAGCAGAGCCAACGCCGATGGCGCATCCGAGCCCGGAACAGGCACGGCCAGAAGCCCGGCAGGCTTATTCACCGCCACAACCGCATCATCTTCGTACAGGATGGCGAGCTCACGCGAGAACCGCGGCTTGATTGGGCGACGATTACCTGAGCCGGAACTGAATTTTCGGGGCCGAGTCACAGGCGCCCCGGCTTGCGCTCGCAGTGGTGAGTGAATTTGTCCGGAAAGCCCATGCCTCAATTTACTATCGTTCGAAGCATCGCCGAATAGCTCGGGTGTGGTGCCGGTATTGCGCGATTTCGCTGGGAACTAGTGCAGATGAAACTGCACTTCAACCAAGATTTCAGCCGGAACCGGCTTTCCGCCTTTCGTGGCTGGCCTGAATTTCCAGCTTCTGACGGCATCCATCGCTTTCTCATCGAGCCCTTTTCCCACTCCGCTGATCACCGTGATATGGCTGGAACTTCCGTCGGCCTCGACAATCAAACCAATGACGCACGTGCCCTCGTATTTCGCAAGACGCGCCTCTTTGGAGTACTCCGGGTCAGGATCAAAAATGGCCTGCGGCGGAGTCACACAGGGTTCCGGGTTTTTCTCGCTGCAAATTCTGTTCATCGAAGTAAGGTCGCTCGGCAGTGGGCCAGCAATTGATAGAAGGTTTAAAACCGCTTCGTTGTTCCCCTTCGCCGCCGCGCTCCTAAACCACTTGGCAGCTTCGTCCTTGTCGGGATTCACTCCCAGCCCTTGCTGAAACAGGCGCCCGAGATTGTTTTCGGCCTCTGCATTGCCCTGTTCGGCGGCTTTGCGATACCATTTCGCCGCTTCGGCATAATCCTGCTTCACGCCCCAACCGTTCTGGTAAAGCCAACCGATGTTGTTTTGTGCATCGGAATTGCCCTTATCCGCCGCTCGTTGATACCACGTCAGCGCCTTTTCATAATCTTTTTCAACCCCAAATCCGTTTTTGTAGAGGACACCAATATTGTTCTGCGCGACCGCGCTGCCATGCGAGGCCGACCGGTAGTACCATGCCATTGCCTGAAAGTAGTCCTGCTTGACCCCAAATCCGTTTTGGTAAAGGTGCCCGAGATTGTTTTCCGCGCCCTCATTTTGTTTCTCAGCGGCTTTTCGATACCACTCCTCCGCCTGTGCGTAATCTTGCGGCACACCGTACCCACTCTCATACAGCAACCCCAGGTTGTTCTCCGCGAAATCATTGCCCTGGTCCGCTGCCTTCCGGAACCAGAGCATGGCTTGGCTGTAATCCTTGGTTACTCCTTTGCCATCGCGATACAGTGAACCCAGATTGCCTTCCGCTTTGGCATTGCCCTGCTGGGCGGATTTCAGATACCAACTTGCCGCTCCTGCATAATCCTGCGGTACACCCAAAGCATGTTGATACAGCCATCCCAGATCGTTCTCCGCTTCGGCATTGCCCTGATCCGCTGCCTTCTGATACCAGACTAGTGCCGAGGCATAGTCTCCCTGTTGGAAATATTGCGTACCAAGGCGCTCTTGTGCTTCAGGCGTTGCGGGCGGGGGAGTAGTGCGCGTCTCAGCAAGACTCCCGAGCGGAACAATGAGTAGGCACAACGAAAGAACAGGCCTCAGGTTCAACTTCATCTCAACCTGCGTCCAATTTCGATCCTGAAAACAACCCTGATTATAGGCCGTAGCCACAGAAAATTCGGAATTGTACTATTCGTTGGGGAAGTTCCAGCACTCTCACATTCAGCGCAGGAGAACTGAAATGAAGTCGTTGCTCTTGTTGAGTGTCGTGGTCCTGCTCAGCGCAGATGTGCAGGCACAGACCACAAATGACGTAGAGGATCGTGACGCGAACGTCACAACGAATCTGGCGGGCGCATGGAAATTGGTTTCGCTCGAACAGCCCGGCGCCGATGGAAAACTTCAAACAGCAGACTGCGCCGGCATGTTCGTCTTCTCAAATGACGGTAAAGCATCTGTCCAGATCATGTTCCGGAATGCGCAGACCGGCAGTACATACGCGCAAGGCGGTTACGAGGCTTCCTACGGCAGCTACCACATCGACAGTTCTTCCACGTTCACGTTCCACATTGAAGGCGCACTTGTGCGTGCGCTCACAGGCAAGGAGCTGAAACGCCAGTACCAGATTTCCGGCAATCGCTTGACCGTCACGTCGACCGACCCAAACGAACACTGGAAGGTCGTGTGGGAACGCTACTGAGATGTGAGAGTCAAACGAATGAAAAAACTCATGCTCGGACAAAACAACGAATGAAAAAACTCATGCTCGGACAAAACAACAGATGGAGCAAATGAGCTATCGCTGAAAGGAGCATCAACAGTGCCAGAACCATCCAGTGGGGCCAAGAAGCTGATCGGAGACTTTGCCCCGAAACTTGTCGAACTTACCGATCGAGTGCTGTTTGACGATGTCTGGGAGCGGAAGGAGCTCTCTAAACGCGACCGCAGCCTTATCACAGTGGCGGCGCTGACTGCATTAAATCGTCCCGACCAATTGAGGTTCCATCTAGGCAAGGCGGTGGAGAATGGAGTCAAGCAGCAGGAGTTGATCGAGGTCGTCACTCACCTTGCGTTCTACTCTGGTTGGCCGAACGCAATGACTGCCATCATGTTGGCAAAAGAGCTTTTCGAAAAAACCTAATAGCTACCGCGTGGGTAATCCATGGTTTGCTTTGGCAAAACAAAAAGGCGACCCTTTCGGGTCGCCTTTTGAAACGAATTGAAAGTGGTTGTTAGACCCCTTTTACGTTCTCGGCTTGCCAGCCCTTCGGGCCTTTGACTACGTCGAACTGGACTTGCTGACCTTCCTGCAGGCTGCGGAATCCATTGGCTTGAATGGCCGAGAAGTGCACAAACACGTCCTCGCCGTTCTGGCGGCTGATGAAACCATAACCCTTGGCGTCGTTAAACCACTTTACTGTTCCTGTTTCCATGATGTTGCTTTTGTTCCTTTGTGTTGAAATCGCGCTGAGTTTTGCTGGACTTCTGCAGGCAGGCCACGCACTAGGCGGGAGTTGCTAAATGCAAAGTACCGCTAAATCAAACGCATTTTCATTGTACCTGATCCCGTCAAGAAAAACGAGTCCCACGAACCTTTTTCTGGCCTAAAACTCCAGGCTACAAAGAGTTGCCGGGACAGGAGTTTGCCGGTTACTCCAATCGCAGGCGGTCGAGCATCTTTTGATATGTGGGCCGTAGCGCCGCGAAATCTTTCTCGGGGGCGATAAAGATGAGATAGACAAAGCTTCCGCTCGGGCCTTGCGTGACTACAAGCCAATCGTGCTCGGGCAAAGGCTTGCCATCCTGCAGCAGAGGAGAGTCGCCGCTCAGATCGGCGGAACGCGCGTCGCGGCCACCTGCCGTCTCGTGTCTCAGGTCCCCATTTTGACGTAGGCCAGGGTTTGACTGCTGCAGGCTCTGAATCAAGTCCTGCGCAGCCTGGTCGAGTGACGTGGCATTGGGATCTTGCGTGCTACTTATGATTACTCCGTAGGCGATTGCATTCGGAGTTGCGGCGGCCTTCGGTGCGATGGTGATCTGGTTCTGCCCCGAAGCCGTCGCCCAGTTCGACGGATAGGAAATACTCACTCCCATCTGGCGCAGTTCGGCGAACTGATCGCTCGGCTTTACCTGATCGAAGCTGACATTGGTGATGGCCCCCGCGTTCGCTGCCTCTTGAATGCTTTGTTGCGCGTTCGGGGGCACCGCGCCATTCTTCAGATTTTCCCGCGCCCACAGCCCCTGCTTTGCGCCATCGGAGATTTCCTGCGCAGTGTAAGCACGGATGTCGGTAGCTTCCTTCTTCGCACGCTCGAAAGCGTGGCTGTCGCTCAAATACTGTTTCGACGGCCAGTTCTGGATTTCCTTCTGGATCGCCTCGGTCCTGTTTCCCGGATTCGGATGGTCGCTCAAAAATTGCGGCGGAGAGCCGCCCTGCTTGTTCAGGGTCTCGAAGAAGTTCGCCAGCTCAATCGGGTTGTAACCGGCTTTGTACATGATGACCGCGCCAACTGCGTCCGCCTGGGCTTCGTCAGCGCGCGAATATTTCAGCATGAATACTCCGGTTCCAGCCACGCCGACTCGGGCGATAGTGCCCGCCGTTCCGCCGAGAATTCCGCCAAGCACTCCGCCGACGGCACCGAGAATTCCCTGTAGATTCTGGCGCCCTACGCTCTTTGCCGTGTGCTGCATATAGATGTGCGACATCTCGTGCGCCATAACACCTGCGAGCTGCGCTTCATTCGCGGCGGCCGTAATCGTGCCAATGTTGATGAAAATCGGCCCGCCAGGCAGGGCAAAGGCATTGATCTCTTTTTGTGGAACCACATGAAATTGATAAGGCCACGAAGCATCCGCAGGAATCTGCTTAACCAGCTTCGCCCCGAGCCGCTGCACGTATTTCGTGACTGGGCTTGAGCTGGATGTCTTCTCATATCGGCCTCATGCTATTCACAAATGGGCGGCTTGGTGCTGCAGAAATTAAGATATCGCGCATGGCGGCGGAGGAAAAGTATATGGATGCCGGCAATCGTGATCGCAGAAGTCACAATCCCTTCCCTGTGCCCGGCAAGCTAGGAGGTCCAAGAATCTGACCTGAGTGAAGCCGAGCGGGCGTGGCAGCCTCCACGATGTTTTCCCGGTCCGCGGCATATTTTTTCCGCACGGATAACGATCAGGCAGGAAAGTACGTCTGACTTTGTGTGTGCAAGGAACACCTATGAGAAAGCACATTCTTTATGCCCTGCTAGCGACAATGGCTGCTGTTCCACTCGCTTACGGCAAAGGCCCGGTCGACCTCATTTTAGTTTCGGGCGGCGGACTTAATCAGCCGGTCGAGATTTCCGACCCTGAAGCTCTAAACGCGTTCAATCCGTGGGTGGGCCAGTTTGCAGATTGGAAATCGCGATCGCTTGCTGACGCGCCATGTTTCCGCCGCTCGGTGGAAGTCATGTTCTACATGAAATGGCCGGAACGCCGCCCGTCGGCATTGGATCGCGGCGACCTGAAGATGATCTATGCCACACGCTACTGCTGGGATGGCACAGCCGGATATGTGTATCTGCCGGGGCGCAGCGAGCCGCTTTACAGTTTCAACAGCGGCACGATTATCCGTGGCGATGCCGACGGCAAATGGCACAAGGCAACTCCTGGGTGGGACTCATTGTTGAGCAGTGCCGTGGCGATGAGAGATCAGGAAGCCTCGCCTGACATGATGGTTATCAGCGGAGGAGAGCTGCGACATCCAGTCGAGATCACGGATCCGGAACTGCTCGCGAAATTTGATCCCTGGGCAGGCGTGTTTGTTAATTGGCAGACCCCGGCGCGCATGGGACCATGCAATTGGGAATATGAGGTCACGTATTTCAAGCGAGGGACCGGGTTCAAAAAAGAAACCAAACCAGCGACACCGGATGATCGGACAGGCCTCAGACTGATTTACGGCCTGCGCTATTGCATGGGTGATGCAGGCGAGTCGGGCTACGTACACCTCGCAGGCTATACCGATAAATTTTGGGAACAGAATGTCCACATAGTGTGGGATGGGACGCAGGCGGGAGAGTGGCATCCCTCAACCGCAGCGTGGAAGGAATTCATATCACGCGAGGTGAACGAGCAAGTACGTAGCGCGAGTGTCTCGAACCCTTAGAGTATGGGCTCGGTTCGCCCATCTCCTACGCACCAAAAACATTTCTGTTCAAAAAACTGTTGCGAAACTTACCCTGCGGGTCAAATTCATTGCAGAGCTTCACGAAGTCCGACAGCTTCTCGTAATGCGGCCGCAATTGCTCCCGCGACATGGTGAACAGCTTTCCCCAGTGCGGATGGGCCTGGAACGGCGCCAACTCTCGTTCGATCACGGGCAAGAGCTTGCTGACCGCCGGCCAGTCCTGCTTCCAGGTGAAGTGGATCGTAACGCAAGACTGCCGATAGCACGGGCTCATCCACAAATCGTCGGCGGCGATGGCGCGGATTTCCGTGATCAGCAGGTGCGGGCTGACCATTTCATGGAGCCGCTGGACGGCGAGGATTGCATCCAGCGCATGTTGCCGGGGCACGAAGTACTCCGACTGCAGCTCTTTCCCTGCGCTGGGGGTAAATCCCATGCGGAAATGCGGCAGACGCTCGTACCACGGCCCGGGAACGCCCATCTGTTCGGTACAGTTCTCCGCCGACAGCTCGATGATCGGGTGCAGGTTGCGGGTGGCGAGTTTGCCGCCATGAAACGTCGGCCCGGCGTCGAACTGCGGTTGCACATCCGTCCGACACTTCAGCCAAACTTCGTTGATCACTGGCCTGCGCCAGTCTGTAAAAAGACTAACGCTGTACGCCGCGCCTTCAATGGCGTCAAAGTCTTTTGTCAGTTGATCGAACGGCAGGTCTTCATACACGTACTGGCGCATGGTGTAAGTGGGCTGAAGATCCAGAGTGATTTTGGTGATGACACCAAGAGCGCCTAGACCCACGACTGCGCCCTTGAATGTCTCCCCGTCTCTTTCGCGCGATAGTGTTCGAACTTCGCCAGATGCCAGAATGAATTCCAGAGCGGAAACTGCGGTCGACAAGTTTCCGTTTTTCTCGCCCGAACCGTGGGTCCCGGTGCTGCACGCGCCGGCAACAGAAATGTGAGGCAGCGAGGCCAGATTGTGCAGCGCAAATCCTCGTTCGTGCAGTTGAGGAGCCAGGTCGCCGTAGGTCATGCCGGCTTCAATCGTCACGGTCCGCGCTTTCGCGTCCAATGCAACGATCTTGTGCTGCGGTTTCAGCGAAAGGAATTCGTGTGTCGTGTCTGCAATGTCGTTGAAGCAATGGCGCGTGCCGAGAACCTTGAAGTGGTTGTGCTCTTTGACGAACTGCTGAACTTCCGCCTGCGACGTGGCTGGAGTCAACTGCTGCGTTCCGTATTCAAGATTGCGTGACCAGTTGGTCAATTTCTCATTCGACGCCCACGCAAGCACCGGCGAGACGAACGGGCTTGCTGCCGCTACCGAACCGAGCTTGATGAAGGTCCTTTTATTCACAATTTCGAACTCCTGAAGGCCTTCAATATAGCGCAGTTCTGAATCGGAAGCGGTTGCCCCATTCTTCTCGTGTTCTGGCTTATGGTTGTCATCCCGAGGGCGGACTCCGAAGGAGGCCGGCAGAGGGACCTTACGATGCCCGTGAATCACCACGGACGCAAGTCGGGACGACCGATGCGCCCGAACTGGCGCAGCCACACCGCATTGGCAGGATAAGCCGACGTTAGGTCCCTCTCTCGCCCGCTTTCAGCGTGCGAGTTCGGGATGACAATCACAAAAGGGGGCAACCGTCGTTACCTCAGTTACTTCTTTATGCGATGCCATGCCTGCGAACATTAAGCAATCGGAGATCGCATGCGTCGGTTCACAGCAGCTGTATTCGCGGCAGTTTTTTCCGTAACAACAACGGGGCTGGCTCAAGCCCCAAGAGTAAAACGAAGTTGCGATGACGTTCGTTCTGAGGGGGCAACACTGCTCGACTTAGCTGCCCGCGCGTCAAGTCTCGATCAACGCCTTGCGTTCTTGAAGCCAGCGAGCGACGCGGCGCTTGCCTTAAACCTTTGTCGGCAGGATGACTTCCGGCGTAGAGACATAGTGATGGTGAACATGGACGCCGATATTGAGTCCCAACTATCGGCATTCATGTACGATCAAGCCGCCAGCTTAGCAAAACAAACCGCCAAGACGGTGTGCCACTGAAAGATGAGCGTGCCCCCAAAAGTAGAAGAAGCGCTCAGGGAGTTTGAGAAGATTTATCTAAACGGCATTCCGTTTCTGTTGGAGCAAAATGACACAGCGTTTTTGTCATTTCTCTGCGTAATGTGTGCAACGGATGCATTAGCCGGGTATCGTTATCAGAATCTAAAAGACCCCGAGAGGTTTAAGAAATTCGTGGCAGACTACTTTCCGGCAGCCTACTCTACACACGCGGAGAAACTTTGGCTGTTCAGGTGCAGAATGCTGCACAATTTTTCGCCGGCGTATTTTTCCTTGGTGCACGGGTCGCCGGAGTCGCACTTGCAGGTGAACCCAAAAATCGGAGACCATTTCCTAAGCGACGTGGTTCTTTTCGCGGATCTGAAAACGGCAACAAAAAAAAAAATTTTCGGAACTGCGTTCCAACACCGAGCTTCAGCGTGGCATGCTTTCTCGACTAGAGAATCTTGATCGAGGCGGTGCGATCTTCGTCACCACCGAAGAAACATCCAAGTAGGGAATATCGTCCCCTACCCGACATCCTCGCTCCAGCCCTCCAGAGTCTTTTTCACGAACGCCATGAACTGGTCCGCGACGGCTCCGTCGATCAGCCGATGGTCGTAGCCCAGGGTGAGGTGCACAACCGAGCGGATGGCGATTGAGTCTGCGCCGTCCTTGTCGGTGACAACGAGCGGCATTTTGGTGATGCCGCCGACGCCCATGATTGCCGAGTTTGGCTGATTGATGATGGGCAGGCCAAACACGGCACCGAATTGGCCAGGATTGGTGACAGTAAAGGTCGAGCCTTCGACCTCTTCCGGCTTCAATTTCTTGCCGCGGGCGCGCTCGCCCAAGTCGGTGATGCCGCGCTGTAGACCCAGGAAATTAAGCTCGTCGGCATTCTTGAGCACCGGAACAATCAATCCCCAATCAAGCGCGACAGCAATGCCGACGTTTACATTGCGGTGATAGCGGATGTTGTCGCCATCGAGCGATGCATTCACGATCGGAAACTGTTGCAACCCGATGATCGCAGCGCGGACGAAGAATGGCATGAACGTCAGCCGCGCGCCATTGCGCTGCTCAAAGCCCGACTTTAGCTTGTTGCGCAGGTTCACTATGCGCGTGAGGTCGACTTCGAACATGCAGTGCACGTGAGCGCTGGTGCGGCGCGACTCAATCATGTGCTTGGCGATGAGTTGCCGCATGCGGGACATGGGAACGAGGTCGCCGGGAATTTCGGCGGGAGTGGGGCGCGGCGCAGGGGTAGGTGCAGGTGCCGAGGCCGCAACTTCAACTTCCCCACCCTGTCGACTCCCTCCCGCTGGTCGGTCGCTCAGGGCAGGCTCCTGTCTCGCCAAAGACGGGCGAGACAAGGATGGGGCACCCGCTGTGGCGGGCGAGACGCCCACGCCCCCACCAGATTCAATGAACGCCAGAATATCCTGCTTGGTGATTCTTCCACCTAATCCCGTTCCCTCTACTTGCGATAGGTCGACGTTGTTTTCGCGCGCAATTTTCCGCACCAACGGGGAAGAACGCGCATGATCGTCTTCTTCATGCGCCGGAGTTCTCTGCGCGGCGGGAACCTCCATTGAGGGTGCCCCACCCTTCGCGCTTTTCGAAGGATGGGATGGCTCTGAGACGGGGGCAGCAGGTACGCCTTTCTTCTCCGCGGCAGGAGCGGCCTTCACCGCGGCGCCTTCGCCATCAGAAGCAATCGTTCCCACCACGGTATTCACCTGAACCGTCGTGCCTTCTGCGACTTTGATCTCCTGCAATACGCCGGATGCGGGAGCGGGGATTTCGGCGTCAACCTTGTCGGTTGAGATCTCAAACAGCGGCTCATCGCGCTGGATTTTGTCTCCGGGTTTTTTCAACCACTTAGTGATCGTGCCTTCGACGATCGACTCGCCCATCTGCGGCATAACGATTTCAGTAGCCATGATTCCTCTTTGCGCTCAACGTGGTCTGAGCGAATCGCAACCTGTAATTATAGCGAAGGGCACGCGGACAACGTCAGACCTCGGACAACATGAAAGGCTTTTAACGGCTGAGATCGCCGAGTGCTGGACTGAGGCGGCAGAGAATAGAAAAACTATGATGAAACTTTTGGCGCCGATTGAGATTTTTCTACGTTGACGCTCTTTTTCGTAATGTCTGTGCTCAACGCTTTCAGGAAGCGGGCATTGAACTCAGGATCATTCACCTCTACATCCGGTGCGCTGTGCCGCAATCGGCTGGCCAGGCACGCCGTGTAGGCGAGCATTCCGAGCCAGCCGCCAAAGCGAACAATGCCTGCGATGGTCGTGTCGTAATCGAGAACGCCCAAGTTGCCGAAGATGGTGTTCCAGTCGTGTTTGGCGAAATCGGGATCGCCCAGCGTTACGAGAGGCAATTCCATCGCGCGAGCGTCCGCCATGTATGTAGCGGTGTAGATCCAATTCTCGAAAAAGAAAAATGCGCAAAAGATAAACGACGCAAACTGCCGCTGATGAAAGAAATAACAGGCCAGCAGCAATGGAACCAGCCACTGCAGCAGCGTTCCACCCCACAAGCCCAGCGTTTGTCCGAACCAGCCAAAGAGTGCGTGCCCACCTTCGTGGACGACCATATTGGCCGTGTCGATGAAGAGAAATCCGCCGTGCTGCGTAAACGCGTAAAACAGGAACCAGCAATAAAAAACCAGCCACGCCGCAACAGCCCAGCGCGGCAGAGGCTTCCAGTTTTCACGCGCGCCACTCAGATCCACGAGCGCGTCGAGGTATTCACGCATGGTTCGATTCTAAGAAGTTACAGATTGAGAGGCGAGATTACGCTGGTGCTGCAGAAGTATCAGCGCCGCTCAGGCTGGGACTCATGAGTACGCGCTTCAGGCGGAGCTTCTCGTCCATCAAAGACTTAAGTTGGGCGGCATCAGCGTTTCGGAAAGACTCCAGTTGGCTTTGTATCTGTTCCAGCCGGCGGCGAATTTGCACCCGCCGCAAAGCCCGAACCGCGCCTTCGACTCGTTCCAAAGTTAATTCTTGATCTCCCTTCAGGAGAATCGAAGCCAGCAGCTGGCGGTCACCATCCGAAAAAGCCAATTCCATCGGGTCTTTAACGTCCGCAGGAGCGGCCAGCAATGCTTCTATAAGCGATTCCGTACTCACACCGACATGGAGCCGTTCCGCACTGAGCACGTAACGCACCTGGCGGCAGGGATCGAAGGCGTCGTCTGCCCCGGAGCGGTCCGAAACATAGTCCTCGCTATGGAACTGAGTTCCGGAAGCCAGCGCTTGAATCAGAATTTTTTCTGCATCGGTGACCTGGGCTTCGGGAGATGCCTTAATCGCCGCGCTCTTGCGAGTCGCTGCGGCGTGCTTCAACTCCTGGCGCAGAACAGCGGAATCGATGTGCAATTTCTGCGCAATCTCTTCCGCGATCTCATCGCGCACAATCCGGCTGGGCACCCGTTGAACATGTGGCAAGAGATAATTCACCGCTTTGTGTTTGCCTTCAGCGCTGCGCACGGGGAACTGTTGCCGTGCGCGTTCAATCAAGTAATGGAAGTATTTCTGGGAATTCTTCAAGGCGGCCGTGTAAGCGTCTTTGCCTTTGCGACGGATAAAAAGATCCGGGTCGAACCCCGCTTCGAGGGTCAGCACGCGAATGTCGAAGTCTTCTTCGACCAAAAGTCCCAAAGTCCGTTCCGTGGCTTTCGCTCCAGCGGCGTCGGGATCGAAGTTGACAACCACCTGCTTGGTGAATCGACCGAGCAGCGCGGCTTGCGCGGCAGTGAATGCAGTGCCGGAGCTGGCGATCACGTTGCGGAATCCGGCGGCGAAGACGGAAATGCAGTCCATCTGCCCTTCAACGATGATCACGTAACTCAGCGCGCGAATGGCTTCTTTGGCTTGGTCGAGATTGAAGAGAACGCGCGATTTCGAATAGATCGCAGTCTCAGGCGAGTTCAGATACTTCGGTCCGGCCTTTTCGTCGGTTGAAAGCGTGCGTCCGGTGAATGCGATCGTGCGTCCGCTGTCATTGGCAATCGGAAAAATGACACGATTGCGGAATTTGGAGTACATGGAGGAAATGGACCCCAGAGCTGTCGAGGGTCGCGTTTGGTCATCGATCGGCGGTGGTTGGTCGTCGGCAAATCCCTGTGCAGCTGAAGCTCCCTTGTTCCCTTCTGGATTCTCATTGGCACGACTGAAGTCGTGCCCTTCCCGTTGTTGCTGATGGCTGAGGGCTGACCGCTGAGAGCCGTTCTTCCACGAAAACAATCCGCTCTCGCGAAGCACTTCTTCGCTGAATTCGTTCTTCAACCGATCACGCAACAAGAATCCTGAATCCGGGGCGAATCCGATGCGAAATTGCCGGATCATCTCGTCGTTGAGGCCGCGGCCGGCAAGATATTCGCGTGCCCGCCCGCCTTCCGGCCTTCGCAAACAATCCTGGAAGAAAGCGCAGGCGCGTTCGTGAATTTCAAACAAGGCGGTCCGCAGTTGTGCGTCTTTGGCTTCGGCTTCGGTGCTGAAAGTCTGCTTCGGCAAGGCAACGCCGAGTTTTTGCGCGACGGCGCGAACCGCCTCCGGAAAGGTAACGTTCTCAATCTTTTGAACGAAACTGAAGACGTCCCCTGAGGCTCCGCAACCGAAGCAGTGATAGAACTGCCGGGTAGCGTGAACAGAAAACGATGGCGTCTTTTCTTTATGAAATGGACACAGGCCGGAGTAGTTCTGCGCGCCCGCTTTGCGCAGGCTAACGTAATCGCCGACGATGCGGACGATGTCGGCCTGCAACTTCAGGTTCTGTGCGAAGTCGTTGCTGAACGCCATGCGTTACACAAGATTGTCGGCCAGAGTGGCCTTTTAAGGAATACCCAATGCGGCAATTTTTGCGGAGAAGCTGTGGGAATTCGCCTCGGAATGTGGAGAACGAGGGCTACTTCTTGTCCGCTGCGATCTGCTTGGCAATTTCAGCCAGCAGTCGTGGCTTGAGTTCGGCTAGAACGCTGTCAACGATGGTCGAGAGCGGGTCCCCGGCGGAGGCCTTTTCTGTTGTCGAGGTCTCGGCTTGAGGTTGCGACGGTGCCTCCGGCTGAGCTAGGTTTTCAGATTGGCTTGTTTCCTGCTGCTGTACTGGAGCCTGTCCCTGGGCCATTGCCGCAACGGACTGCACAATCGCTTCCGTGGTCTGCGGATTCACCACTGAGTCGCGGACACGGTCCCACTCGTTCCACGCAGATGCCACTTCAGCTTTTGTGGGTGAGGCGGCTGGCGATGAACTGGCGACAGCTTCAATTGGCGCGACAGAATCAGACGCGGATGCTGCCGCTGCGAACGCCGCTCCTGCTGATCGATCTTCGTTGGAGGACGATCCTTCCGCCGGCTGTTCAACAATTGCCGAAGGCTCTGAAACCTGATCGGAAGCTGCTCCGTACGATGGCTGCTCGCTTTGGGCCGCTTCGTCGGCTGCCTGCGCCTGCCGCATCTCTTCGTCGAGCGAACGGGAGGCCTCCTCCGCGGTCAGTTCAACCTTCTCAGCGATCCAGCGTGGACCGGCGGGAACAACTCGAGCCGCTTCGGGTTGAATCTGCGAGTTGGAAGAGGGCGCGCTAGCTTCTTCAGTTGCAGACTTGACCGCCGATTCGACAGTTGGCGATTTTTCGAAAGACGCTTCCTGGGCTGGAGATGCAGAAACAGTTTCAGGAGTCTCTGCTTGTTCGACGGCTTCGATTTGCTTTTCAACCGGGAACTCGGGCGCCTTCTTCTCCCAGCCATCGGGCTGATAAATTGGGCCTGAGGCAAAGGTGACCGCTTCTCCGGAAGATTCCCGGGATGCTTCTGGCGTAACTTCCGGTCGTGAAGATTTTGCGGTGCTTGCTTCGATTTCTCCCGGCTGTTGTTCTTCCTTCTGCGCCGACGCCGCAGCCTGGCGTGCTCTTTCCTGCTTCAGGTAGGAAATCTGGTCATCGCGGGAGGCATCGGTCTCGAATGCGGGATCACGGCCTGACGAAGACTTTGATTTCTTCTTCTCGGATTTTCCACGACCACTATCTTTGGGAACAATTCGATCCTCAAGCTTAGTTAAAGCGGCAAGCAGTTCGCTGGCGTCGAACGGCTTGATAATGTGCCCATCGGCCCGAACACGCTTGGCTTCATCAGTCTTGAATGGCTCCATCTTGCCGACGGTCAGCAAGACAGGAATCTTCATTGTGGCGTCGGATTCTTTGAGCCGTTGGCAAACTTCAAGGCCACCGTAGCCTGGCATGTACACGTCAAGCACGATCAAGTCCGGCCGGCTCTCGTGGATTTTTTTGAGCGCTGCGGAACCGTTGTTGACCGTAATCACTTCGTAACCCGCATCCGTGAGGATGCGGCGCCCCATATTCTGGGCGGTTACGCTGTCATCTGCGAGCAGTACTGTGCGCGGCAATCGATGTCCTTATCCGGGGGAACGCTACCACCGAAGGTAACTTGGATCAGGAGTTACGTCAATGAAACCAAAGGTTTGCCGAGGTTACGGGCGGTCAATGGCGCGGTTACACTTTCACGTCTATTGAGAGCTAGCCGCCAGGGATGAGCTTGCGCAGCCCCTTCTTTTTCTTATGCTTGCTGGAGGCGAGATCTTTGTCATCAGCAAGCTGCTGGCCATCGGCACCATTGGCCGCGCCCTGCGCTGCGGGGGTTGAACCTCCGCTGCTTGGCTGAATTTCATTCACCTGCGCCGGCGGAGGAGCGGGCTGGTCGGAGGAAACATTCGGCTTTAATTCGTTCGGATCAGCCGCAGCAGGTTGTGCCGGCGGATCTGTGGCTACCGCGTTGGGCTTCAGTTCATTTGGATCAGGCTGTGCCTGCGCGGCATTAGCGTCAGCGGCTGGAGCGTTGGCGCTATCCGCAACCGGGGAATCGGAGCGCGGTGGCGGGGCATTTTCTCCGGGATTCGCATTGACCGGCTGAATATCAAGCGTGTGTGAACCCTTACCGCTCCCGCCTAAGGCGACCTGCTCTGAGGCTCTCACAATGGCACGAGCATCCATCGGAGTAGGATCGGTCAGCGTAGGCTGGCCAAGTTTTGAGGCCGGCGCCATATCAGGATGGCGCTCAAACATGCCCATCATGCGGCTCAGCATCGTCTGCTCTCCACGCCCTGCCTCCTCGGCCCTGTTCAGAGCCAAAGCGGCCTTGGTTGGGCGCGGGACAGGCTGGTGCAGCGCAGCCAGGCGAGCGCGTGCGTCGTCCGCCCGATTCATCGCGGGATAGCGAGTAATGATCTTGGAATATGCGGCCGCTGCCTTTTCCGTGAAATCGGTGATCATCCGCTCGCGGGCCAATTTGTTCTGCTTGAGCGCCGCTTCGTTAACTTTGTGGAGCTTTTCCATTTGCTCGCGCTCGAGAACGTCCATCCTGCGAAGCATTGTGATTTCGCCTTCGTAGGACTGGCCGAGCAGGTACAGGGTTTCATCAGCTTTGCTGTATAGCGGATAACGGTCGACAAGCGATTGCAGACGCGCGATCGCCGCCGGATACGAATCTTTCATGTAATAAAAGCGTCCAACGCGGAATTCACGTTCCGCGATGACTTCCTGCACTTGTAAAAGTCTTTTTCGGGCCTCCTCGACCATCTGCTTGTTGTCGGGGTATTGCAGCATCACCTTGCGGTACTCCTGCTCGGCGCGCACGGCGTGTGTAAAGTCCCGGTCAGGCTTCTCCATCTGCTGATACTGAATGTTGGCGATCTTCACCTGCGCTTCGGCAGCCTCAGGCATGTTGGGAAAGAAGGTTTCGAAGTCTTCGTATTCCTGTTCGGCCTGTGCCAGCGCCGCAGTTCCACCCTCCGCATACCACGAATCGGCAAGCGCCAGTTTCGCGCGGGCGATGAACTCAGAATCCGGATAGGTGTTGATAAGGGTCTGCATGTCGAGACGCGCGATGTCGAAGTGGTTGTGCTTCATCGCATCCATGCCACGGTCGAAGAGCACCTTGTCAGGCTGCTTGGAGTCAACTTTCGCCAGCGGATTGCTGACCTTTTTATTGGTGCACGCGGTCGTGAGCGCCAGCGTCGCGGCCAGGCCAATTACCGAAAATCGAAAAGACATGAAAACCTCAGAATGCAGTGGTCAGTGGCTAGTGATCAGTGTTCAGCAGCAAGGTGGTCGAACCGGGTCAGCCTGCACCAGGACTGACCACTAGTCACTGATCACTGGCCACTATACTTTCTGTAGCGTTGCCCCCAACGCCGCCTTCAATAAATTTTGGGCATTAACCATTGGATCGCCGTGGCTGAATACGGCGTTGCCCGCAACCAGAATTTCTGCGCCTGCGCGTACCACCTTAGCGACTGTGTCGGTGGCAATCCCACCATCGACCTCGATACGGTAATTCAGCCTCCGGGACTCGCGCAAGTCTTTCACTTTTCGCAGCTTATGCAACGAATTCGGAATGAACGGCTGCGCTCCGAAGCCGGGATTCACCGACATGATAAGGACATAATCCACAATGTCGAGCACTTCGCTCAGTGCCTCGACCGGGGTTGCCGGATTGATGACCACGCCCACGTGGCAATCGTGGCTCTTGATTAAATTCAAAGTGCGATCGAGATGCCGACACGCCTCAAGGTGCACGGAAATCCAGTCTGCGCCCGCATCCGCGAATGCCGGAATATATTCGTCCGGGTTCTCAATCATGAGGTGGCAATCGAGCGGCAGCTTGGTGGCTTTTCGTAGGGAACGAACCAACTGTGGTCCGAGAGTAATGTTCGGAACGAAATGTCCGTCCATTACATCCACGTGAATGATCGTCCCGCCACCCTCTGCGGCCCGCGCAACCTGGTCGGCCAAGTGGGCAAAATCCGCCGATAAAATCGATGGGGCCAGCTCAATCAAAGGGTTCAAACCTAGGGAACGCGCAAGGAAAACACTTTGGAAATTCTATCACGCAGGGCTGGGCCGGAGCCCAGGGTTTGGAATTGAATCCTCATACTTAGCCCGGTGATTGCGCCTGAAAAATCCCTGGTGTATAAACCTTCTTCACCCCGCCATGCGAACATTAAAACTTGCTCTTATTCTCCTAATTTCTGTTCCGGCTTTCACTCAATCCAAACCCAAAATCACTTTCGACGAATTCTTCAACTCCGTTAGCCTTCCGTCGATTGAAATCTCGCCCGATGGCAACGCGGTCGTGATCCAAACCGAGCGTGCCGACTGGGACCAGCAGATCTACCGCAAAGACCTTTGGCTTTACCGCGGAGATGGAAAATCCGGCAGGCTCATTCAGCTTACGCAATCCGGTCACGACAGCGAGCCCAAGTGGTCGCCCGATGGCCAATGGATCGCTTTCGTTTCTGACCGCAAAACGGAATCCGACACTGCAAACTCGGACGACTCCGATAGCGGCTCGTCGCAGAAAGAAGGCACAGACCAGATTTATCTGATTTCCCCGAACGGCGGAGAAGCTTTCCCCGTCACCAGCGGGGCGGAGGCGGTGCATTCCTTCAGTTGGTCGCCCGATTCCAAGACTCTCTACTTTGCCACCCGAAATCCCTGGACGAAAAAGCAAAAGGACGACTATCGCGAGCATTGGAAAGATGTGGTCGAGTACCGCACGGCGGAGCGGGGAGACACGATTTTTGCCCTCGATCTTTCCACGATTTTTGCAACCCACTCAGCTTCTGCTACCACGAGCCGAACGAAGACAGAAGCGGAGAAGGAATCTGACACTACTCCCGGCGCGCGGCCGATTGCGACATCACCCTGGCTCGTGGATGAGCTTGTCGCTTCACCCGATGGCACAAAGCTCGCGCTGATGACCAACCCCATCAACAAGCGCGAAGAGAAGTTCGACGACTACGAAATTTATGTGGTCGACCTGGAAGGCACAGGTAATGGGGAAACGGGCGTCCCCGCCCGTTCGGACGAGCGTACGAAGGCCCGTCGCCTCACCCACAACCAGGCGGTCGAGCACGCGTTGCGTTGGGCAAACGACAACCGGCACATCTTTTTCACCATTGATGTCGGCGACGTCAGCGGCCCCTATCGTGACCTGCAACCTCATCTTTATTGGGTGGATAGCGAATCCGGTTCCGTCGAGCAGTGGGGCAAAGATTTCGCCGGTCCGGTCGAGTACTACAACGTGACCTCAGACGGCCCATTGACCTCCGCCCGACTTGGCACCGAGGTGCAGATGTACTCTGCGTCGCAGCCGACGGAATCGCTGCATCTCTTGACCAAGTGGCCCGGCACCTTCGAGGCAATCTCGACCAAGCCGCATACTTCGCGGGTTGCGTTCGTCTATTCATCGCTGCAAAAACCTCCTGAGGTGTACCTGAGCGACAGCCCCGGCGATCTCGATCATGCGCAGCCGATCACGTCGTTTAATCAGCTTTTGTCGGAACGCGATCTGCCGCAGGGCAAGCCCTATCGCTGGAAAGCTGACGATGGGACTACCGTTGAGGGAATGCTGATCTATCCGCCGGGAAAATTCGAGGCCAAGAACCTGCCGATGTTTACCTTTATTCACGGCGGCCCGGCTGACGCTTGGGGCAATGAGTTCAGGGCAGATTGGTATGAATGGGGAATTCTTGCCGCCACGCAAGGCTGGCTGGTATTTGAGCCGAACTATCGCGGATCATCCGGCTACGGCGACAAATTCCTGATGCAGATCGTGCCGCAGATCGTGTCGCGTCCGGGAAAAGACATTATGGAAGGCGTCGATGCGCTGGTGAAAGATGGCATCGTTGATCCGAATCGCATCTCCATCGGCGGCTACAGCTACGGCGGATACATGACCAACTGGCTCATCACGCAATCGACGCGCTGGAAGGCTGCGGTCACGGGTGCCGGCGCAGTCGAGCACGTCGGGAACTGGGGCAACGACGATACCACGTTCGATGATGCCTACTTCCTCGGCGGACGTCCGTGGGAAGCGGCACAGCGCTACCACGACGAAGCGGCGATTTTTCAGATCGACAAAGTCCGCACACCAACCCACATGGTCGCCGGCGCGGATGACATTCGCGTCGCCGTCCTCGAAGACTATCTACTTGAGCACGCTCTGTATTCGCTTGGCATTCCCAACAAACTGCTGATCTTCCCCGGCGAAGGCCATTCGCTCAGCAAAAATCCCTGGCACGGGAAGATTAAAGTGCGGGAAGAATTGAAGTGGTTGCAGAAATATGGAGGGGTGGCGGAGACGAACTAGCTTCTCACGACTTCACTTGGAAAATCCAGCAGCTTCATGCTGAGCGAAGCCGCCCTCAGCGGAACGAAGTATCCCGCCCACGGCGTCCTTGCTCCTCGCCAGATCCCTCGCCCCGCTGGTGAGAACGCGGGGCGTCGGGATGACGAACTAATGGGTCGTTAGAACGAATACCGCGCGCCGATCTGCATGACGCGGGGTTGACCCTGCACCTGGAACAAGTTCCCCCAGTCCGGCGGCGGAGTTGAGTTGGTCAGCTTCGGGTCGGCAACCACCGAAAAATCAACAATACCGGTTAAGCTTTGGGTGTTTGTGACGTTGAAAACGTCCCAACGCAGCGCCAATTGATGTCCTTCCCACGGCATCTTGAAGGACTTCGAAAGTCCGAGGTCGACATCGAAGTATCCAGGGTAACGCAGGTAGTTTCGAGGTCCGGTTTCACCGGGATAAGCGTTTCGGAAGTTTTGATAAACGGCCGTCAGGTTACAACCGCTACCAATAATTTTTGGAGCGGAATCCTTGGGTTTGCTTGGGCAAGATTGCAACGCGGACATTGGAGTAACGTTCGACTGGACTTCCCAGCTTGTCGCCCACTGGCTTTCGTCAAATGGTGAGACTCCTGTCGGGAGCCCGGTATTCCAGCGGACGATGCTCGAGAGTTGCCAACCGCCGAGGAGTGCATCGGCGAACTTGCTTGCATTCGGCAGAAATGTCTGACCGCGTCCAAGTGGGACTTGCCAGATAAAATCCGCGTTGATGCTGTGCTTAACGTCGAAATCCGAGCTGGCGTAATTTTCACGTTGCCGCAGGGAATTTACGATGAACGCTCCGTTGCCGCCGCTGTTGTTGCCGTATGCGCCTTCAGACTGCAGGCCCGAGGCATCATCAAGAGAATGGGCAAAGGTGTAATTGAAGTCGAATGTCAGAGATTTCAAGCGCTGCCGCAACGAAAGCGTCAGAGCATTGTAGTTCGCGTTTCCGATGCTCGACCAGGCGGACAACGCCCCGAACTGAGGTTGCATGAACTTCATGGCGGTCGGATCACCATTCGGATCAGCCGTGAACGCAAGCGCATTGTCCACATCAGCCTGAATGTCGGTCCAGTCATTCGCCGTGTAAAAATCTACGGCCGACCCTGAATAGGCCAAGAACGCCTGGGCATTGCTCCACCCGCAGTCCCAGCCTGAATCTGGAGCTTGCGTGGAGTTGCAGGGAGATCCGTAGTCAAAGTTCTGCAATAACTGCGCCATTCCTGCCGGGAACAGATCATCGAAATATTGCTGTATTTTTGCGGGCAAGTTCGGCACTTGATTGATCGCAGCATCTGTGCCGTATTGTTGCCGCAGTTTTTCGAGGGCAGTCGCTGCCGTATACCAGTCAACTCCGGTTTTGGGATCCCGTAAGTTGCTGAATTGGGCTATGTCACGGCGTGCCAGCAGACTCCGGCCTGCTCGGCCAATATATGAAGCAGATAAAACGCCGCCTTTGGGAAGCTGCCGCTCAATGGTGAAATTCCATGTGTACTCGGTCGGAGCATGCAACGCTGAATCAAGTGACTGCTCAATGCGCTCTCCAAAAACAGATCCATTCAGCGCCGGAAGAGCGCTTGGGAGCACAAGACTGCTGGGAACTACGCCTGGGAAATTAGCGCTCACGAGAGGAAGAACTGGTTGTCCGAATCCGGTGAACTGCGGGCCAGGTGGGTGGCTGCCGCTGCCCGTGACATCGAAACTGTTGGCATGGTTCAGGAAATTCTCGACGTATCCAATGCTGGAGTTCAGGTCGAAATCTACGGCCAACGCTTGCCCAAAGTAGTCGTTGGTCATAGCGAAGCCGCCGCGCAGAGATGTCTTGCCGTTATCGGGGGACCAGGCGGCCGCAATTCGGGGTTGGAAGTTATTCTTATCCCAGCTGTACATCGACCGGCGGCCGTTTGCCGGACCCGATTTGTCCAGGGTGATGAGGTCGGTGAAGTTATTCCCCTGGTTCGCTGCCGCTACTCGTTGCGCGAAATATTGTCCAAGAGGGACAGTTGGCTGCACCTCGAAGCCATTTTTTTCGTAAACAGGACGCTCAAGGCTGTAGCGCAAGCCCAAGGTCAAGGTCAAACTTGGCTTCACCTTCCAGGTGTCTTGGACGTACTCGTCATACGCCTGCGTAGCAAAATCACGAACCGAAGGGGCCGTGTGCGGTTGCAAGGAGCCATCGTGCGCAAAATTGAAAAAAGACTGCAATTGAGTGTAACGACCGATGGCTGATGTAGCTGCATCCCGTACCTCGCGCTCTGAAGACACTGACTGCCCCGCCTGACCTCCAGGCAAATTATTGGTAGCTAGGTAGCCTTCGAACAAGGAAATCACATTGGCGCCAGCGCCGTTGTAGTAAGACGGATTCATCTCCTCAAAATCGCCGGTTGCGAAGTAATCGGTCCGTTTGTTACTGATCAAGCGCACATTACCGCCGAACTGAATGGTGTGATTTCCGCGCACCCAAGATACGTCGTCTGTGAAATTGTGGACTGGCACGACCTGAGAAAGGGGATGCTGCTGACCATTCGGTTGAAAAACAAACCGAAACTCAGTGTCATCGCCGAAGCTGTCTCCGCTATTCGTGAAACCCTGCCGGGTCAGGCCATAACGGAAGTTATTTGCCCAATTGTTCCCAATGGTCCAACTGTGCCCGACAGCGAGACCCCAATTGTGGGCCCACACAATCGGCGAGACGGAATTCGGAAGCCATTGAGGCAATGTTTGGTGGTCATCCTGGATTTGCACTCTGGCGAAAACGGATTGTCTCTGGTTTATGTTGAAGTCCAATCGTCCCGTATGGGAGTTCAGTCGCACAGGCGTGGGAGCATTAAAGCGAAAACCACCGGTGTTCAGCTGATCTCCGTTGGTGAGGTCATTGTTGGGAAATGCTGCTGCCGCAGCAGCCAGCGCCTGCAAAGCCGCAGGGTTCAAGCCAACCGCCGGATACACGTTGTTGGTAGTGAGGTCTAGCGAGCCCGGTGTGGTGCAGGCGGTATCACTTGCGCTGTTGCAATAAAGATAGTTGATGACCCCCTGTCCAAGGCTTGGTAAAGGAACGATTCTGCTTTCGCTTTGGCTGCTGGCGTCTCGCCTTCCCGCATAATCGTAGAAGAAAAAGAGCTTATCTTTAGCGATTGGTCCACCGATAGCACCTTCAAAAGTATTTCTGACCAATGGAGGACGCTCGACCACCGGGGTGGAATGATTGTTGAACCAGTCGTTCGCGGTGAATCCACGCGAGCGATAGAATTCCGAGGCCGCTCCGTGCCAGGCGTTTGTGCCCTGTTTGGTGATGATATTGATCTGCGCGCCAGAAGACCGCCCTTGGTTCGCATTTCCGTTAGCCGTGGTAACGCGAAATTCCTCGACTGCTTCTGAGTTCAGCCGCAGCACCGGCCCGCTGGTAATATCGCCTCGGTCATTGTCCAAGGCTCCAACAATCAAACTGTTCGTCGTGCGGGGTATCTCGGCATTGCCGGTTTGTGCATTGTTGATGTCAACGCCATCGAGGGTGACGTTTGATTGATCGGCCCGAGCTCCGGTGACGTAGCCCTCCCGCGTCGAACCCGGCTGCAAGCTCAACAGATCGACCACATTTCGTGCTTCCAACGGAAGTTGTGTGATCTGCAGCGAGTCAAAATTATTCCCTAGTGTCGCATCCTGCGTATTGATCAGCGCCTGCTGAGACGCGGCCGTGACTTCAACCACCTCGTTCGCAGTGCCCACTTCGACTGCGATATTGGTTTCCGTCGATTTGCCGATTAAGGCGGCCACATTCTCAACGGCCTTCTTCTTAAAACCTTTTGCGTCCACCTCCACACGGTAAGTTGCCGGCGTGATCAGATCGAAAACGTAAGTTCCGGTATCGGTCGACTTGGTTGTTCGGGTCGTGTTCGTCTGAGTGTTCGTCAACGTGACCGTCGCACCAGGGACGACGTTCCCCTGTGGGTCCGTGATTGTGCCGCGGATGGTTGACGTACCGGTCTGGCTCCAGGACAAAGATGCCGCGGTAAGGAGTACGAGAAAGGCAACATTTCGTAGGCTGCGCATATGGCTCCTCGAACTACGTAATCTGTCTCGACGCGAAACGCGTCTACATTCGAACGACAGCGAAAGATGCCCGACCAGCATGTACCGAGCAGGTGTCGTCGGGCGGACGAGCAGGTGTGCCGCACTTTTATCACCGCTCATTCGCGACTGTCAACCCTTGTAGCTGCATTGACTTGTAACAATTCTCTCGATACCGGCAATCGTTGCTTCCCAACGTGTAGTCGGCGGCTTTGAAGGTGTAGTCATCCAGTTAGAAAGTGGGTTCTGCGATCGAGCGCAAGCGATCTGCGGCAGCGGAATTTCCACGTGCTACTCTCGATTTGCAAGCATGTTGAGTTCGACGCAGATCGCTCCGACGTTTTATGCGCTTGGCGCCTTTGCCACCTGGGGCGTCAGCGATTTCTTGGGTGGATACACGGCACGGCGTTTCCAGCCGTTCTTTTTGGCTGCACTGGGGCACGTGAGCGGCACCGCGCTAATGGCCGCGCTGGCGGTCGCAAACCACGAACCCGTTCCGTCCTTCAGCCACATGCGCTGGGCATTCGCGGCAGGTATTTGCGGAGGGGTTGCGCTGGCGCTCTTCTATCGTGCCCTGTCGCAGGGCAATATGGGAATTGCCGCCCCGGTTTCGGCAGTCTTGGGCGCAGCCATTCCTGTCGCCTTTGGGATTTTCACGGAGGGCATTCCTGGTTACGTTCCAATTCTCGGTTTTGTCCTGGCGCTCATCGGAATCTGGCTGATCTCGCGTCCGGAAGGCGGTAGAAGGCCGGAAGGCCTGTTGCTGGCTACAATCTCGGGGCTCGGTTTTGCATTCTTTTTCATTTTTGCCAAAAAAGCAGGGACTGGTTCTGCCCTGTGGATCGCGGCTTTGGCGCGGGCGGCGTCGCTTGCCGCTACGGCAACCGTCACCCTCGCCGGCCGCAAATTTTCGCCGACATACCGGGTCGGATACGCGCTCGGTCTGCTGGCAGGCTGCATCGATGTAACCGGCACATTCTTTTTTGTCCGCGCCGAGCAGGCCGGGCGTCTGGATACGGCTGTGGTCCTGAGTTCGTTATACCCCGCACTGACCGTCGTGCTGGCGCGCATCTTTCTCCGCGAGCATTTCACGCGATGGAAGACCGCCGGGATCATCGCCGCACTGATTGCCGTTCCGATGATCGCGGCAGGTTAGCTGTTCTGAATTCCAGAATTTAGAATTGCTGCGAAGGAATGTCCATTGCCCCTCGTTGAACTTCGCAATCTCACCAAAGTCTTCCCACAAGGCGAGTCGCTGCTTACTGCGACAAAGGGCGAAGTCCGAGCGGTTGACGATGTCTCGCTCGACATTCAAGCAGGGGAAACCCTGGGTTTGGTAGGAGAATCAGGTTCCGGCAAAAGCACGCTGGGGCGGCTGGCTCTGCGGCTGATCGAACCCACTTCCGGCAGCATTTATTTCGACCGTCACGATCTGCTCTCCGCGAGTGCCCGCAAAATGCGGCAATTGCGGCGCGACATGCAGATTATCTTTCAGGATCCGTTTAGCTCGCTCGATCCGCGAATGCGGGTCGCGGACCTCATTGCGGAGCCGCCGGTGATTCACAGACGCACGGGCGAGGACGCCCGTGCAATATCTGCCAGACAAACAGTAGAGAATCTCCTGAAAGCTGTCGGCCTTGATTCTTCCGCGCTGCCACGCTACCCGCACGAATTCAGCGGGGGACAGCGGCAGCGCATCGTTATCGCTCGCGCGCTGGCACTGCGACCAAAGTTCATCGTCTGCGATGAGCCGGTTTCCGCTCTCGATGTCAGCGTCGGCGCGCAGATCGTGAACTTGCTGAAACAACTACAGCGTGACTTCGGTCTGACCTATCTGTTCATCTCGCATTCCATGCCAGTGGTGCGTTATCTTTCAACGCGAATTGCCGTGATGTACCGCGGGAAGATCGTCGAGATCGGCTCGACTGATCAGATCACGCAAACTCCACAGAATGCCTATACAAAGAGCCTGCTGGCGGCCACGCCCGAGATCGCGGTCTAGACACATGTAGGGCGGACACTTTTGTCCGCCAGGGTTCAGGCGCATTCGACATCTGCCGCTTCCACGATTTATTCTTCCAAGCGCACCCGGAGAATTTATGAAACCTGCAATGCTGATCTTGCTGCTTGCCTCTATGGCCGCCGCACAATCCAAATCGCCCGCTTCGGACGCCCTGCGTCAGATGCTCGACGGTCGCGAGAAGAACATCGTCGCCGCATTCGAGGAAATGCCCGCCGACAAGTACGATTACAAACCCACAGCCGACCAAATGACTTTCGGCCATTTGGCCACTCATATCGCCGACGCAAACAATTTCTTCTGCGCGAATGTCGGCGACGTTCCGCAGCCGAAGGTGGAGTTCACTGGGAAAGAAACGAAGGAACAACTGGTCACGGCGATGAAAGCTTCGTTCGAGTTCTGCCGGACCGCGCTTACCAAGGCTGACGATGCCAAGATGAACGAGAACATCAAGTGGTTCGACGGAAAAGAGCGTTCGCGTGCCTGGGCATTCCTGGGTCTGGCCAGCAGTTGGGCCGACCACTACGGCGCCGCGGCAATGTATCTGCGGCTGAATGGACTGCTGCCACCGACGGCCAAGAAAAAAGATTGACCATGTGGGTGCCCCACCGTTGGCGCGTTCTTTGCGACAGGGTGGGGAAGTTGACTTAAAGTCCAGCAGCAGCTTTTGAACTAGAAGAATCAAAAAACCCCGCCCTGTGTCTCTACAAAAAATGAGACACAAGAACGGGGGCACTCTCTCTCAACCCAGTATGGCGTCAAGCATCGACACTCCCGATTGGTCTACGATCCCCGCGCCCAAGGATGATGGCGAGGCTCGCCACCTTCCCGGGAAGACACTGGCTTCTATCGATTTGCCAGCCACGGATGGAAGCAAAGTCAATCTTGCCAAGTTACGAGGATGCGTCGTTGTGTATGCCTACCCGCGCACCGGCAGGCCGGGCGTTAAAAACCTTGAGGGTTGGGACATGATTCCGGGCGCGAGGGGTTGTACGCCACAAACCTGCGCCTTCCGCGATCATTTTGCAGAATTGAGTGACGCCGGTGTCGCTCATCTTTTCGGACTCTCAACCCAGAGTCCCGCTTACCAGCGCGAAGTTGCCGAACGTCTTCACTTGCCGTTTGCAATTCTTTCCGATGATCATTTGCAATTGACGAGAGCCATGCGGTTTCCCACATTCGAGGCAGGTGGGATGACGTTGCTGAAAAGATTCACTCTGATTATTCGTGACGGCATTGTCGAGCATGTGTTCTATCCGGTTTTTCCCCCTGATCGGAATGCAGAAGAAGTGCTGGAGTGGCTCAAGTCACATCGCTCTACTTAGGCACATTCTGGACGTGAGCTCACGTCGCTAGTTATACTTTTCCGACCAACTTGTAGTTTCAATCCATCCGGATTACTTCATGGCAATTGGCATTCGCACACTCGATTTGCGCAAGGTGTACCATTCCGCGCCACCATTTGCCGCGGGCGGACTGGTTCCCCGGGCCAGCGCGCGCGATTCGAAGAAAGGGAAGCAGCCAAAGCCTGAGATCGTGGCTCTTGATGGCATCTCGCTAGAGGTGATGCCCGGAGAAATCTTCGGCCTCCTCGGTCCGAATGGCGCGGGCAAATCGACGACGGTCGGCGTGGTCACGACCCGGGTACGGCCGACAAGCGGACAGGCCTGGGTTGGCGAGCACGAAGTCTGGAAAGATCAAGCCACGGTGAAGCGGCTGATTGGCGTGGTTCCGCAGCGACCGAACTTGGATTTTTCTCTGACCGCTGCCGAGATTCTTACCTTTCACGGGGCCTACTTCGGCCTGAGCGCAAAAGAACGTAGCGAACGCGCTTCGCAACTGCTCGAAAAATTCAAGCTGACTGATCGCGCCAATCAAATGGTGCGCGGATTTTCCGGCGGCATGATGCAGCGGCTTTCGATTGCTCGCGCCATGATGCACGATCCGCAGATTCTTTTTCTTGACGAGCCGAGCGCCGGGCTCGATCCGCAGACACGCATTCTGCTGTGGGAGATCATTCGCGAATACAACACCGCGGGAAAGACAATTCTGCTCACCACGCACTACATGGAAGAGGCGGACGCGCTTTGCAATCGGCTGGCGATTGTCGATCACGGCAAGATCATCGCGCTGGGCACGCCGGCAGATCTGAAGGCCTCGATTCCCGGCGGATACCTGCTGCGACTTCGCTTTGGCAAGCAGCCTGCCGAATTGATGAATGGACTGCGCGCGCTCACCGGAGTCCGCGAGGTCCGCTCACAAGACACAGCCGGCGCCGACGTTTACGCCGATCGCGGCGGCTCGCTGATTCCTGAGATCGCAACTCTGGCAACAACGACTGCGGCTGAGCTGCTCGACGTACACATCTCCGAACCGAGCCTGGAAAATCTGTTTCTACATCACACTGGAAGGAGCTTGCGCGATTGAACTGGAAAGCTTTTGGCGCACTGCTCGCCCGCGATGCGCACGTCGCAAAGCGAAACGCGATGCAGTTGTTTTTTCAAACATTTCTGCAGCCGCTCCTATTCGTCTTCATCTTTGGCCGCGTAATGGTCCGCAGCGGCTACATGCCGGAGCAGTACAAAGCCCTGCTCCTGCCCGGAATCATGGCGATCAGCATGGTGTTTACCGGCGTATGGGCGGTCGCTATGCCGGTCATCGCCGAATTTCAGTGGACGAAAGAAATCGAAGACCGCCTGCTCGCGCCAATTGAAAACATCTGGCTGGCGATCGAGAAAGTGCTATGGGGAATGATTCAGGCGATCATCGCCGGAGTAATCGTGCTCCCGCTCGGCTGGCTCCTGCTGCGGCCGATCGATATGGGGATCCACTCCCCTGTACTGTTTGCGGCCATTACCATTCTGGTCGCCGCGTTTTCTGCCTGCGGGGGACTCGCGCTTGGCTGCAGCATGAAACAGGAGCACATCGGGTTGATGTTCAGCATGGTACTCACGCCGATGATTTTCTTCGGCTGTACTTATTATCCATGGAGCGCGCTGAATCCTTTCCCCGTGCTGCAAAAGATCGTGCTGATCAATCCGCTGGTTTATGCGAGCGAAGGCCTGCGCGCGTCTTTGGTTCCAGGACTCGAACATCTTTCGACAATCGCCGTGCTGGTGGCGCTTATATTCTTCGACATCCTGCTGTTGGCGGTTGGCCTGCGCCAATTCGATAAAAAAGCAGTGAGCTAGGTTCCGATTGTGGCGCGGGCAGTGAGCTAGGTTCTGATTGTGTGGCGCGGGCGGCTCGCCCGCGAATCGAATGGCGATCAAGAGCGCACCCAAGAAGGCTGCCGTTCCCGGCAAGACAGCCGGTTACTCCGGAACTCCGCTACCGAAGAAACTCGGCATCCGAGAAAATGGCTCAGTAGTACTGGTGAACCCGCCTGATCGTTTCGAGCGAAAACTCGAATCACTGCCAGAAGGCGCACAGATCATTGAAGATCGTAAGGCCGCCAAAGTGGCTGTGCTCTTTGCAATGTCCAAACGCGAATTACTCCGGGATTTCCGTCCACTCGCGAAAGCGCTGCCGGAAAAGGTCGCTTTCTGGATTGCCTGGCCGAAGAAGGCGTCAGGAGTTGCAACCGATCTCACAGAAGACGTCGTCCGCGAATTTGGCCTCGACAGCGGCTGGGTGGATTACAAGGTGTGCGCGATTGATGAGACCTGGTCGGGCCTGTGCTTCGCGAGGAAGAAGTAGGGTCCGCACTTGTGGAAGAGCGGCTCTTTAGAGCCGCGTTACGGTGAACCCAAACGGCCCTTTAGGGCCCCGGGGCTAAAAGCCCGTCGTATTTTGGACGTTAACGCGGCCATAAATGGCCGCTCTTCCACGGCCGCGGATTCCGATTGTCTGAACGCCAAAAGCTCGACTGCATTGAGTTCCTCGAGACTTGTTAGGCGGCAGAGTATATGGAAGGTACGATTTACAAACTCCGACTCGTACAACTCGGATGTGGATTGCTTTTACTAACTATCATCGTCTTCGCCCATCTCTATCCTGTCCATCTCTCGAATGGCAGGCAAGCTTCAGTCACAATCCAGTTGCTCATCATTTTCCTGGCACTTTGGTCTGCAGTGAGCGGATTTACCTTGCAACGCAGACTGCTCAACCGAGGTGCATCATTTCGCCGGTCTCAAAAGAGTACGCCGTTCACCCGCTGGAGAGCGGCAAACCTGTTCCGCATTTGGTCCGGTGCATCGGTTGGTTTGTATGGCCTTTTATTGCGCCTGCTTGGCGGCCCGATGATCGAGAGTGATGTATTGTTCGGGGTTGGTCTCATGCTACTACTGCTTTGGAAGCCGAGCGCGGCACCATCAGAAACCTAGCTACTCAACCTGCACCAATTCGCTAGGCTGCGACTCCGACTGCGCCACTGCTGGTCTCTGCGGCCCTCGCCACGCATCAAAAATCGACACCTGATGCACGCATGAAACCGTGCAGTGCGGCGCGCAGCCTTTCTCGGTGAGGTATTCGCGGCGGATGTCGTCAACCGTGTACTTCTCGAGCGGAATCGCCGGATAGCCGCGCTGTTGAGAGCAGTAGTGGACCAGGCCATCCTCGCAGATGTAGAGATAGCGGGCGCCCGCGCGGCAGCGCCACTGGTTCGGACGTCCTAAAGCAATGTTGTCCTGAAAAGCATTTATCCGAGTGAAGCTCTTCTTTTCGAGCGCCTTCATCTCGTGATAAATTCGGCGCTCTTCATCGCCCAGAGGCTGCAACTGGCCCTGCCCGTCGTGAATGATTCCGATTGTCGAGCTAAATCCGAGCTCCAGCGCGCGTTTGCCGATCGTGAGCGCGTCCTGCGGATTCTTCACCCCGCCGCCGACTACGGAATTGATGTTCACGTGAAAGTCGGCATACTCAGCCAGCATCTGCAATTTTTTATCGAGGACCTTCAGACTCTTCTTCGAAACGTCATCGGGATTTACGTTATCGATTGAAATCTGCAGCCATTCGAGCCCAGCGCGATTCAGCCGTTCAATTCGCTCCGGGACAAGCAGGTATCCGTTCGTGATCATTCCAGCAACGATGCCGTTATGCCGGATGCGGCCGATAATATCGTCGAGCTCAGGATGCAGCAGCGGTTCGCCGCCGCTGACCGTAACGACCGAGGTCCCCAGTTCGCCGAGCTTATCGACGCGGCTGAACATGGTCTCGCGCGGCACCGGCTTCGAGAAGTCATCGAACTCGTTGCAGTAGGTGCAGGCGAGATTGCATCGCCGCATGGGGATAATGTGGGCGAGCAATGGATGGTCAGTCGAAGCGAGAGCTCTCGCGATCTTGCCAACGCCACGCAGAGTTCGCCATGTGGCTTTCAGATTCCTGCGTAGTTTGGTTTGGGCAGAGGGCATTCGGGATACAGATATTAGAACATACTCAGCCTAAGTGTAATGTCCTGAGCAGTGTATCCGCAGGTTTGAGCTTTTGGATGGCTCGAAAATGCCCTGGGCAGGGCTTGGGTGGATCCGCAATAGAAGGTCAAAGTCCCCGCCCTGTGTCTCCAAAACCCGGAGACACAAGGACGGGGCAGCCGATTCTTCATGACCTCGGGTCAGAAGTTAAACTTGAACCCGAGCTGCACCTGGCGCGGGCCGACCGACGTAGACGTGATGGCCCCGAAGTTTCCATCATCCACCGAAGTGTCCGGGGTCCCAAAAACAGGGTGGTTAAAGGCATTCTGGGCCTCGATGCGGAATTCGAAGTTCATCTCCTCGCGTATGCGGAATTGCTTGCCGATGGACAAATCGGTTGTGAAGTGCGACGGACTGCGGAGACTGCCTATGGTTCGCGGAGCGTCCCCCAAAGTGTAATCGGCGGGACGCACGAAATTGGGGTGGACGTTCGGGTCGTTACCCGCAAAGTAATTGTCTACCCAATCCGACCCATTGTTGCGCTTTGGCGTTCCCACGATATTTGGCCGCAGCGTTTGACTTCCGCCGCCATAGGTGGGAATTAGAGTACCGTCCGCAACCGTGAATGCCAGCGGACGTCCATCAGAGATGCGCCAAATGCCATTGGTTTTCCATCCACCGAGGATTGCGTCTGCCCAACGCGGCATGTTGCCCAGGAATGCCCGTCCGTGACCAATAGGCAGATCGTAGCTGTAACTGAACTGGAACACATAGGGAATGTCAAACGTTGAAAGACTCCGCTCCAGCCACGGCTTGTTGGGGTCCTGTAAGCTGTCGAAGCTGCCTAGCCAAGAAACATTGGTGTCAGCCTGGGACGAGTTGTCGATCGACTTTGACCATGTGAACGAGGCCAGGAACTGTAGGCCGTTGGAATACTTTTTCTCTCCGGTCAATTGCAGTCCGTGGTAAATGGAATTCCCGATCAACAGCGGTTCGGTCGAAACACCCGTGAACTGTGGATACGGAAGCAGTAACTGATAGTACGGAATCGTAGAAAAGCTGGAGCCTATAGTGCTGTTCGGGTCGGTAATTAGTGTCTGGAAAGGATTGGGCACGGGGCTTATGAGGCACGCGATCGAGAGACCTGCCTGGCACGGATTGGCCGCGCTGGTGTCTCCGATCGGCAGATTTTCCACCCAGGGCCCGAGATGGTCCCGCTCCACCGAGTTGTCGAAAGGTAAGTGGGTGCCCTTCTTGCCGATATATTCCGCGTTGATCAGAATGTGGCTCGGCAATTCGCGCTCGATGCCGAAGCTCCAGCTCTGCTCATAGGGCGTCTGGTTTGCACCTGGCGTACGTATCGGGCCATTGGCGCCGAAACCGACATCATTCAACAACCCAAGCGAGTTTCCTGCGGGCTGAGACAATCCGAACGGAAATGGATTGCTCAAGTTCACAAAAGGAGTGGCACGGTTGGCTGGATTGACGGTGATCACATTTGTAAACCGATTGAACCCTGCGCTGCCATAGGGGACGACGCCAGTGACTCCGGAGCGAGATTGTGCGTAGTAGATACCGAAGCCTCCGCGTACCACCATCTTTGGGGCGAACTGATATGCGAAGCCAAAGCGCGGCTGAATATCGTGCCAGTCGGTCACGTAGTTGGTGCGTTCCTTGGAAGAGGCGAAAACTTCACCTCCCTTCAAAGCAACGCTTACGGGCTGGCCAGTGACGGGATTGGTATAGGTGAGACTCCCGCCATTCAATGGACTGGTGGCATTGGGATCAAACCAATCCTGGTGGTTAAAGCGGTCTGTACGCGGCAAGGTAAAGTCATAGCGCAGGCCCAGATTTAACGTGAGCTTTTGCGTCACCTTCCAATTATCTTGCCCGAAGAATGCGTATTGGTAATTTGTAGTGGCTGGCCGGAACTGGATTTCTTCGTAAGACCCACAACCATTACTGGCGCAGTTCTGCGTCATCTGGCCCATCATGAAGCTAGCCATGGAATCGCCGCCGCATGCGTCCAATCCATCGGCGCATTTATCCGTAGCGTCGGTGTTGAAGCTGAAGAATCCGACCGGGGCATTGGTCTGAATGTAGTTCATCTGGTGAATGCGGCCATCAAATCCGAACTTAATGTCGTGCTGGCCGTGTACCTTGTCGAGTACGGCCGCTAACTGCCCGGTGTCCTGGCCTAGGCGGTAATTGCCATAGGGATCGGTGCCGATATTGGGGTACCCTGCAGGGCTGTATTGGTCGATAAAGATCGCGGGCACTCCCGTGAACCCGTTAGCTTGCAAATATGAAGGGAATCCCAATGTCCCCAGTGGGTCGGTCACACCATGCGGATTGTAGGAATCGATATGCCAAACACCCCGAGTAAAGCCGAGAGTCGTAGTCAGCAACAAAGTCGGGCTGAAGGTATGCGTCTCGTTAAAGGCGATCGCGTGGGCATTGGTCCACCCCGGACCACCCTGACAAGGGTCAGTAAAGTTCTTGAAACAATCGAGGCCCGTGCCTGAGGGAGTGTATTGATACGAAAACTTTCCAGTGATCAGATCGTTCTGACTGAAGCGATGGTCGATTCGGATGTCGAACTGACGATTAGAGCTGTGGCTTGAGCCTGACCCGACCCAGTTCTGGTATATACCTCCACTGGCAAAGTTGGGCTCTGGAAAGTAGCTCATCATCTTTTGCGCTACCGGATCAATCAGATTGCCTGGAGCTTGAGTAGCCGGGCCGGGACTCTGATAAGTGGCAAGATTGTTGAAGGGAATAAATGTGCTGCGCGTTATAGTGCCGTTGAACGTTCCGGAATAAGGGTCCCAGATTTGGCCGGCAGGCACGCTGCACAACCCGCTGCCATCGAACGTTCCTCCCTGAGCCGCACACACCTCGCCGAAGTCGCCAGCCCGCATGGCATCGCTGGGAACGGCTCCGCTGGCGGTGCTCAACCCTGTTTCACGCGAGCCGTCGTAGTCAAAAAAGAAGAAAGTTTTGTTCTTGAAGATAGGGCCGCCTATCGTGCCACCGTAGTTGGAACGGCGCAGGGGCGGAATGGGATTCCCAGCTCGATTTGCGAACCAGTCGTTCGCATCGAGGCTGCCGTCGCGAAAAAACTCATATACACTTCCGTGAAAGTTGTTGGTTCCGGAGCGCCCTATTACGTTGACCACCGAGCCGCCCGAAAAGCCATATTCAGCGCTGAAATTCGTCTGCTCAACCTTGAACTCTTCCACCGCTTCGGGTGACGGCAAGTACGTGACTGACGTGATCCCCCCGTTGGGCTCAGAGTTGGTGACGGATGCGCCATCCAGCAGAATGTCGGCCTGAGCGCCACGGCTGCCGTTTGAAACAAAGTTCGTGCCCAAACACGGCTCCGGACATTGATCGTCCATTTCGGTGACACCTGGCGCCAAAGAGGTAAGGGATCTGACATCGCGACCAATTAACGGCAGATCATTGATGAACCGGCGATTCACCACTTGTCCGGTTTCGGCGTCCTCGGTCTGAATGGTCAGCGCTTCCGCGGATACCTCAACTTTCTGCTCGGTTCCGGCGACTCTCATGGTCAGATTCACCGTGGCGTTCTGGTTAACATCGACGGTGAAATTCTGCTGAACGATCCTGTTGAAGCCGCTCGATTCCGCCGATACGGAGTAGACACCGGGAGGCACGGTACGAAACAGGTAATGCCCGTTGGTGTCGGAGGTCGTTTCGAAGTGAAAGCCTTTCCGTTGGTCCGTGAGAACGACCTTAGCTCCTGCCACCATGGCGCCGGTGGTGTCGCTCACTTCACCACTCACGGTTCCGAAGTACGCCTGGCCAAGGGCAAATGGCACAAGTGCGAGAGCTGCGATGAGCAAGAAAAGCAGAAAGGAATAGAGAGAATTCTTCTGGACAAACGAATCAAGTGCTTTCATCTGACCCTCCTTGACCGGGAGCTACACGATCGTGCCCGTGAGCTGAATCTGGCGGACATCGTACACAAATTCGGCCCAGAATTCCAGATGGGAGATTGTTAATTAAAACCTTTCAATAGGGCGTTTTTGCTTGAAAGTCGATGTGCAGTTGTGCTTCGGGGAGGGCACGAAATCAGACTACATCGATGGGTTCATCAACCAGTTTTTTGTCGCTTTCGTCGCTGCCTGTGAGTTCAAAGGAGTTCGTGAGCACAGCTCTGCCTTTTTCCACGCTGGTGATGACATACGAGCAGCCGAGCCAGTGAGCTTCATTGAAGTCGGTTTGCGACCACTGCGCTGGATGATCGGGATGAGAATGATAGAAACCGATTATGTCTTCTTCGCGCTCGCGGCCTTCGCGTTGAATGCGCACCAGTTCTTTGGGGTCGATGTTGTAGCGGTTTTGCGGCGAATCCGTGCGGGTATTGCCGGCGCGCGCAATCGAGGTCACAATGCGCGTGCCGTCATCATTGAAACGGCCGAGCAGCACGCCGCAGCACTCGTGCGGGTACGTCTCCTCGCCGTGCGCGCGGATGGCATCGTAGTGGGATTGGCCAAGTTTTAGCATCAGCTCCAGCTCTTAGCTCTTAGCTCTTAGCTGGACCGGGCCGGTTCTGGCTAAAAGCTAAGAGCTAATGGCTAAAAGCTTCCTTCAGTCCAGAATCTCTCACTCAAATACTTGTCTCCCGAATCAGGCAGAATCGTCACAATCACAGCCTCTTCGTTTTTCTTCAGTTTCCCCGCGACGCGCATCGCTCCTGCAATGGCCGCTCCCGCGGAAATTCCGACCAGCAGCCCTTCTTCGCGCGCGACACGGATGGCGTGCGCGTAGGCATCTTCGGTCGCGATTTCAATGTCGTCGTCCGCTAGATCGGGATCGTAAATCTTCGGCACGATTGCGCTTGCCATGTGCTTCGCGCCTTCGATTCCATGGAATGCGGAATCCGGCTGAAGAGAAATGCAGCGAATTTGACGATTGAGTTCCTTCAACCTCCGCGACGTCCCCATAAATGTGCCGCTGGTGCCGAGCATGGCGACAAAATGCGTGACACGTCCTTCCGTCTGTTGCCAGATTTCCTCGGCTGTGCCATGGTAATGAGCTTGCCAGTTAGCGTCGTTTGAGTACTGGTCAGCGTAAAAATATTTTTCGGGCTCGCTGGCGTAAAGTTCGCGCGCTTTGTGGATTGCGCCATCGGAGCCATCAGCGGGATCGGTATAAATAATGTTTGCACCGTAGGCGAAGAGGATCCGCTTGCGCTCGATGGAAACGTTTTCCGGCATGCACAATGTGACTGGGAAACCTTCAGCCGCTCCGATCATGGCGTACGCAATGCCGGTGTTGCCGCTGGTTGAATCGAGCAAAGTTTTTCCAGAAACTAATTTTCCGTTGCGGCGAGCTTCCTTCACAATGTTGCGAGCCGCGCGGTCTTTGACCGATCCGCCGGGGTTATACCACTCGGCTTTGCCGAGAAGCTGCACGTTGGGGAACTCACTCGCAATACGTTCGAGCCGCAGCAAGGGAGTATTGCCAATGCGCTCGAGGCTGCGCTCACCGAGTTTCAATTTGCTGCGAACTGACTCAAGTTCCGCGACTTTGGTGGTTGATGAATGCATCGATTTATGACTATGGTAATGTCGCCTGCGAATACAAATTGGCGATAGTCGTTAGATTATAGAGGAGCGCTCCGGGATACAGTGGAGCCGGTATGCGTCGATTGGGTAGGAGGCGCATCTAAGATTTCAGTAGTTGGTCATCGGTCGTCAGTCGTTGGCCCTATGCGGAACTGCAGAAGGATCTGCCAACGGCCAATGACCAACGACGGTGAACAGGAGCTAAATTTTGGCTGCCAAAGTTGAGCAACGCACATACGAGGAATCGCTGGACTGGTTGCGCGAACACGGTTTTGACCTGACCGAGGCGCCGGGAATGCAAGGCCGCGTATTTCTGAGGAAGTATAACGTTTCGGCTGCAATTCAAAAGGACGGGGACGAAGGCGTGAAGATCTTCGCCTATCCCGGTTATCTGATCAGCGGCGAGATCTCGAAACTCATCAACCGTGGTTATCAGCAGGTGCTAAAAACTTCGAAGACGGAAGTGGCTGCTACGGCGGACCACCTGAACGCTCTGCAACAGTTCACCGAAGAATTGAAAGAAGCTTTGTGCCTGCCCAGCTTGTATAACGAATCGCTCGGCACCGTGAGCGAGGCTTATCAATACGACCGCATCGTTGATCGCGACAAGCCCGCCGCCCAGCGCCCGAAGCGGCCATGGGAACGAATCACGCTAGGCAAAAAGAAGGGCCGCGCATAGTTCCTCCGATTTGCGGATCCCTTCCGCGAACTCTGGTTTCTTCTCGGCGTTCTCCGCGGTTAAAGCTTTTCGATTCGGCCCAGAAACAAAAGCCTCTAACCGCAAAGATCGCAAAGAAGTTTCGCAAAGGTCGCAGAGACAAGCTCAGATGGATTCCCCAACGCCAAAGAATTTCTCCACCTGCCCGATGTCCGTGGTTCTTCGATAATTCGGCAGGCTCTCGATAAAGACCCGGCCATATTGCTTCTTCAGAATTCGGTTATCGAGCAGCGCCAGCAGCCCGCGATCGTGTAGAGACCGAATAAGCCGGCCGAATCCCTGCTTCAGCGTGATCACAGCGGACGGGACCTGATATTGAAAGAACGCATTGCCACCATCGGCATCGATCACTTTCACCCGTGCAGCAACAACAGGATCCGAGGGGACCGCGAACGGCAGGCGGTCGATAATCACGCAACTGAGCTGCTCTCCCTGCACATCCACTCCCTGCCAGAATGATGAGGTTGCAAACAGCACGCAATTCGGCGTCAGACGAAATTCCTCGAGCAGCGCCGATTTCGGCGCATCGCCCTGCAACAACATGGGGAATTCGACTTCGCCCAGCAGCCGTTGATAGATGTCACGCATCTGCGCGTAGCTGGTGAAGAGCACAAATGCCCGCCCCCGCGTGATCTCAAGCAGCCGCCGAATGCGTTCCGCGGCTTTGATCTGAAACTGCGGCGTGCGCGGATCGGGCAAATCCGGAGGTACATAAAGGATCGCCTGGTTCTGATAGTCGAAGTGCGAGGGCACCACCAGTTCGCGCGCGTGCTCAACCCCGAGTCGCTGCCGGATGTATTCGAACCCTCCGCCAACAGCGAGCGTGGCGGAGGTCAGAACGACGGAGTCCAGCTTCGACCACAGGCATTCGCGCAGGATCGGGCCAACATCAATAGGCGTAGCCTGGATCGAAACGTTCACCTTTTCGCGCCCCGTGCGGCGGCGCTCAATCCAGAAGACCGTGTTCTTCTCCTCCGATTCCATCACGAAACCGAGTTGCACCTGCAATTCCTGCGCGCGACGCGTGAATGCAAAGACTTCTTCCGGCTTTGAAGGCAGATTTTCCAGTTCGGAGCCTAGGTGAGTCAGCGATCGTTGCAGCCCAAGAAACTCTTCGCCGTTTTCTTCCAGAAACTCGCGGCGGTTCTCAAACGCAAACCGTCCTTCGCCTTCGGGCAGCAGAGAAAAGAAAAATCCCGAACGCTCGCGCAAACTCTTCAGTGCGCCAGAAAGTCCGCTCGTGTACATCCGATTTCGTTGCAGCGAAGCTTCGACGTCGCGGCAGAGTTCTTCGAGACGCGCGACGCTAATCGAAATTCCGAAATAACTCCCCGCAACATCTTCCAGTTCATGCGCCTCATCGAAGATCACTGCTCCAGCATCCGGCAGAATCCCGGCATCCGGTGCGCCGTCGGCCTGCTGCTTGATCGCGAGGTCCGCAAAAAACAGATGATGGTTCACGATGATGATGTCGCTCTCCATCGCTCGCCGGTGCATCTCGGTGATGAAGCATTTGTCCCACGCGCTGCACTTCTGGCCGAGGCAGGTGTCGGCGCGCGCGTCTAGCTTATGCCACAGCGCGCTCGCCTCTGGCAGCGAGGCCAACTCGGCGCGGTCGCCGCTGGCGGTGTTTTCTTCCCACGCGGCAATCGCGCGGTAATGTTCGATTTCTTCGAGGCCGCTCAGAACCGGCTGGCCGGTCAGGTCGTAGAGCTTCTTGCGGCACAAATAATTGTTGCGCCCTTTCATGTAGCAGACGCTCAGCCTGCGAGTGCCTTCTGGAAAGAGCGCCTGCTCGAGAAATGGCACGTCCTTATGAAAGAGCTGCTCCTGCAGATTTTTGGTGCCGGTCGAGATGATGACCCTTTTGCCGGAACGAATGACCGGAAGCAGATAGGCGAGCGTTTTCCCGGTTCCAGTGCCGGCTTCGACGATCAGATGCCGCCGTTCTTCAAGCGCCTGCTCGACCGCTTGCGCCATCTGCAATTGCCCGCGGCGGAATTCGTACGCCGGATGTGTGTGCGAGAGCAAGCCGCCGGGGCCGAAGAATTGATTCAGCGTGGGACTAGTTTTCGGAGGCGAAATCGCGGACTGCGAACCGGCAGGCACAGAGTCAATATAATAGCGGAGTTCTTGTGTGGGGCGGGCGTCCTCGCCCGCCTTTCGTGCTTCGATTGCTCCCAATGAACAAAGTTCCCCTCATCGCCATCGTTGGCCGCCCAAACGTTGGCAAGTCGACTCTGTTCAATCGCCTTGTGGGATCGCGGCGTGCCATTGTCGGCGACGAGCCGGGAATCACCCGCGACCGACTTTATGGCGAAATCCATTGGCGTGGACACGACCTGCGGGTGGTCGATACCGGCGGCATCATCCCGGATGACAAGGCGCTGATTCCTTCCGAAATTTTTCGCCAGGCAAAGAAGGCTCTGGACGAGGCGGCGGCAATCATCATGGTGGTTGATGCGCGCAGTGAACTGGCTGCTCCTGATCTCGATCTGTCCCGACTGCTACAGAAAACCGGCAAACCTTTATTCCTCGCCGCCAACAAGGTCGATACCGACAAACAGGATTCGCTCGCTGGTGAATTTCACCGGCTGGGAATTCGCGATGTGGTTCCAATTTCTTCCGAGCATGGGAGAGGGGTGGATGAGTTGCTGGATGCGATTCTCGCCGCCCTTCCCAAAGCAAAGCTTTTAACCGCAGAGAACGCGGAGAACCCCAAGGAGTTGGCCGAGAAAACGGTCCACACGAAGTCAAAATCCCCACCCTCTCGCAAAAAACGCGAGAAGGATGGGGCACCCTCGCATTTTGGCACGACGCATGACACACAAGACACGACGGTTTTCCAAACGACCGACGACCAAGGACCAACGACGGGTCTACCGACCGAAGTTTCCGTCGCCATCATCGGCCATCCCAATGTCGGTAAATCCACGCTGCTGAACCAGCTTACCGGCACAGAGCGCGCTATTGTTTCGCCGATTGCAGGCACCACACGCGATGCCGTCGATGAAATCGTCGAGCGCAATGGAACAAAATTCCGTTTCATCGATACCGCCGGAATTCGCCGTAAGGGCAAGACCCACCTTATGGCCGAGAAGCTCTCGGTGGTGATGGCGCGCAAGCATCTCGAATCCGCCGACATCGCATTGCTCATGATCGATGCCACCGAGGGCGTAAGCGCGCTAGACGCCGCTATTGCCGGATACGCGCACGAGAGTGGGCGATCGATCATTGTTCTAGTGAACAAATGGGACTTGGTCACAAGCGGGCAGAAGAAGCCGGTGAGCCAATCTCGCACCGCGCGGATTCAGGAGAGCAAAAAGCCAACCGATCGTGCTGCCTACGAACAGCGACTGCGATACGCGCTCAAATTTCTCAATTATGCCCCGGTACTTTTCATTGCAGCCTCGACCGGCCAAGGCGTCGACAAAATCTTTCCCGCCCTCGAAACAGTTGCCGCCGAGCGCCGCAAGAGAATCACAACCGGCGAAATGAACCGCTTCCTCAAGCACATTGACTTCGATCGCGCGTCCGTGCCGGTGCCGCAGCGGGTGAAAATTCTTTACCTGACCCAAGCCGCGGTAGCCCCGCCCACATTCGTGCTCTTTACTGACCGCCAGATCAAGCTGCACTTTTCTTATCAGAGATTCCTCGAAAATCAGATTCGCCGCGCATTCGGATTCCTGGGGACACCGATCTGGATCAAGGTTCGAGCGAGAAGCTAAGCTGAAACTCGAATCAAAGATTTTCCTCTTGCGAGAACTCTTCCAATTTCAGTTGCGGCTACGCCAGCTTGGGTAAGCGATGACCTAAGCGCGTCCGCGTACTCCCCAGCAATCGAGATCAGCAACCCGCCCGCAGTCTGAGGGTCGAAGAGCAGGGTTTTTACCTCTTCCGCAACTCCGTCAGAGTAGTGAACTACGCACTCAGCAAATTCACGATTGGCTTTCAAGCCGCCGGGAATGTGACCGGCCCGAACGCATTCGAGCGCGCCGTCAAGCAGAGGGATTCGACTCGAGTAAAGTTCCGCCGAAACACTCTTCGAAGCCAGCAGCATTTCTCGAAGATGCCCAACGAGCCCGAAGCCGGTGACGTCGGTAAGGGCGCGAATGGGGAAATCGTCAGGCGTCGCCGGATTTGGTGCCCCCTCCTTGTCTCGCGTCTTATGCGAGACAGGGCGGGGACTTTGACCTTCATTGAACTCCGCAATCACCTCAGCAGCACTCTTGTTCAGCGTTGTCATCGATCGCACAGCACCGTCGATCCACGCTTGCTTAGCTACGCCTTTTTTGATCCCCGTGGAAATCACCCCGGTGCCGATTGCTTTCGTCAGCAGCAATCGGTCCCCCGCTTTTGCGCCGCCATTCTGCAAAACGCGCTTTGGATCGATGGTTCCTGTGACCGAATATCCAAATTTGGTTTCGTCATCGCGAATGCTGTGGCCGCCTATCACGGTGCAACCCGCCTCGATCATCTTCGACAATCCGCCGGCGAGAATCTGCGCAAGAACTTCCAGGTCGCCTTTTTCCGGAAAGCACACCATAGCCAGCGCAGTCAGCGGCTTTCCGCCCATAGCGTAGATATCGCTCAGAGAATTCACAGCCGCGATCTGGCCAAACGTATAAGGGTCATCGACGATCGGCGTGAAAAAATCGACGGTCTGCACCAGCGCGGTGTCGGGTGCCACCTGATACACTCCGGCGTCGTCGGCGTGATCGAAGCCGACAAGAACATTCGGATCGTGTTGCCGGGCTAATTTCCCAAGCACCTTGTCCAGCGCCGCCGGACTCAGCTTGGAAGCTCAACCTGCAGCTTTCACGCTTTCCGTCAGGCGAATGGTTTTCGTTTCCGGCATACCCGACATTGTAGAAGAGAACTTAGTTTGTTACGGAAACCGAACACATGGCCTCGCGGGCTAACGGCTTCTTATGCTACTGCACTGTCACTTTTATAATTTCGTCTCGTCATCTGTTCCGTTTTCGTAACAGCCGACAATTTTTTTGAGCGAATCGCAAAAATTGCGCCATCATCTTCGCCATGACTGGGGCAACGGGAATTTTCGTGTTGGGGTTAGTTGTTGGGGCAGTGGTGATCGGAATTGCAGTCAGCAGGCAAATGGAGAGTCTGAAAGAGGACGTTGCCATTTCCCCTGGTGCGGATGACGAAGAGCAACTGTAAGGGTGTTCCGGCCTTTTCACTACCTCAAACGCACATCAACGATCTGCAACTCTGGGTACGCCTGGTTCCATTGCTCGCTCACGTGCTCGAAAATCAGGCGGAAGGGTTTGCTCTGCCCTGGGGCGAGCGGCGCGACCGAAAGGTCGACCGTATCGGGATAAGGGCCGCTAGTCTGCAAAATTTTGATCGGCACTTCTTCGACCTGCGCAACCTGGCCATACAAATCCTTGAACGTGACGCGCACCGTGGTGTGAGTCACAGTTCTTCCGCCCGTGTTGGCCAAGGTTCCATCGATATACGTCACGCTGGCGCCCACAAAATTCTGCGACTGGCTCATCTTCAAATCGGAAATTTTTAGCTGGGCCACATAAGGCGGCACTGGCGACGCGGGCTGCGGCTTCGCGCGGAACAGAAAAGCCGCAATCAGCGCGAGGACAATGACTACGCCGATTGCGACAAGGATAATTCGCCGGCTTGTGTCAGGCTCTTGCGTAACGGGCGAGGGCTGAATCAGACCACCCATAAGAAAGATTGTATGGTTTGGCGTCGATCAGCGCCATTTTACGCAGATGAACTCGCAGGACGCGACTGTCTGGTTGCGGTCTTGAAAAATGCAGCGATAAACGAGAGGCCAAACAGCAGATCCACAACCCCGAAAACGAGATCAGTCGCGTGCAATCGCGCTTGCAGGAAAAGAACGCCAAGCGCAATCGCGTAAGTGAATTTCTCGATGACAGAAGGAATGATCATCGGTCGGAAGCGGATGGGATCCTTTGCGATGACAAAAAAAGCAATCTGCCATGCAAGCGCGGTGCCGACGAATCCATAGTAAAAGGCGGGATGCGTAATCGGCGGCGGGTCCTGCCGTCCAATCATGGTGAACATGAAGTACAGAGGCGTGAGCACAAGCACGCCCCAGATTCCCGCGACGAGAAAAACAATTTTCGCAAATTTCATTCGAGATTATTCTCCGCCGACAGTTAGTCCGTCGATACGGATCGTAGGCGATGCAACCGAGCCACGGAACTCCAGGTCGTTGGCGATTTCGGAAATGTTCATGAACATCTCTTTCAGGTTCCCCGCCACTGTAATTTCTTCGACTGGATATGTCAGCTCGCCACCGGAAATCCATAACCCAGATGCACCGCGAGAATAGTCTCCGGTGACGAGATTTACGCCCATGCCGAGAAATTCGGTGACGTACAAACCATCCTTTATATCTCCGATTAATTGCTGCGCCGTCTGCTTCCCCGGCTGCAGGAAATAGTTTCCCGGACCGATGCCGGGAGTTCCTGCCAGCCCGCGGGAAGCGTTGCCAGTGGTTTCGAGCTTGAGCTTCTTCGCCGTGTAGGTGTTCAACAGATACGACTTGAGCACGCCATTTTCAATCACTACCGTGCGCCTGGTCGGAATGCCTTCGCCATCGAAGGGACTGGTACCGAAGCCGCCGATCATGGTGCCGTCGTCGATTACGGTCACGTTCGCGCCGGCAATCTTTTCGCCGAGTTTTCCCGCCAGAAATGACGCGCCCCGGTAAACCGAATCTCCGTTCACGCCCTCGAAGATGTGGCTAAGAATCGAAGTGGCCACCAGAGGATCAAAAACCACTGGAACTTGCTGTGTCTTCACTTTGCGCGCGCCCAGACGTCGGACCGCCCGTTTGGCGGCAATCTTTCCCACTTCTTCCGGCGATTCGAGCTTCGCCAGGTTGCGCGACACCGAAAACCAGTAGTCGCGCTGCATGGCGCCATTTTCATCTTGCGCAATAGGAACCGCGGCAACGGAGCAGTAAGAGCGTCGATATTCGCCGACAAAGCCATGAGAGTTTGCAAGGATCTTGTGGCCGGTAGCGGCGTCGAATGATCCGCCTTCGGAGTTCTTGATGCGAGGGTCGGAGTCGAGCGCGGCCTTCTCTGCGCGACGCGCATATGCAATACGCTCCTGACCGGGCAGCGAGTAAACATCAGGCGAGTAGAGATCGAGATCGCCGGTGATGGAGCCGAGCTGATTTGGCTCGGGGATCCCCGCGTACGGATCTTCAGAGGTGATTTTCGCGAGTTCAAGCGCCGAACTTAACATGCGGTCCAGACCGGTGCGGGTAAAGTCGCTCGAATGCGTGCTGGCCGCGCGCTTGCCATTAAAAACGCGGACGCCTATTGACTTTGATCCCGACTCTTTCAGCGTCTCAACCTGGCCGAGGCGGACGAGAGTAGAGAATTCATCGCCTTCGCGGATGACGCACTCGGCTGCAGACGCTCCGCCAGACATGGCGCGGCGGACGATGTCCTGGGCCAATTCTTTCAGGTCAATTTCTGCTGTAAGCGTTTCGCTTTCGAATCGAGTGTTGGACGACATAAAGAAGCATTAACCACGAAGGACACGAAGTTGCACGAAGGAAAGCACCTCAGCGTCCGCGTTTGTGCTCCCTTCGTGTACCTTGAGTGTCCCTTGTGGTTGATGAATTTTATTGCATGAAACCGCCCGTATCTTTTCTTGCGGTCCCACCTACCGTCAGTCGATCAAGCTTCGTGGTCGGCATGCCCACGCCGACCGGCACAGCCTGACCATCTTTGCCGCAAGTACCGACGCCTTCGTCGAGGCGCAGGTCGTTCCCGACCATCGACACGCGGGTCAGTGCATCCGGGCCATTGCCGATGAGTGTTGCACCGCGAATTGGTGCGGTTACGTGTCCGTCTTCGATCAGATACGCTTCGGAGGCGGAGAAAACGAATTTCCCGTTGGTAATATCGACCTGCCCGCCGCCAAAGTTCACGGCATAAATTCCGCGCTTGACCGAGCGAATAATATCTTCCGGCGCGTCTTCCCCGGCCAACAAATACGTATTCGTCATACGCGGCATTGGGATGTGCTCGTAGCTTTCGCGACGGCCGTTGCCGGTGTCTGCCATGCCCATGAGCTTCGAGGAGAGCTTGTCGCTCAAATATCCCTTCAGAATTCCTTTCTCAATGAGAACGGTCTCCTGCGTCTGATGGCCCTCGTCGTCCACGTTGAGCGAACCGCGCCGCCACGGCATCACTCCGTTGTCAACCACCGTGCATTTTTCGCTGGCGACTTTTTTGCCGATCAATCCGGCGAAGGCTGAAGTTTGCTTGCGGTTGAAATCGGCCTCGAGCCCGTGTCCGACAGCTTCATGGATCAGAACTCCAGGCCAACCAGGGCCGAGCACAACTTCCATGTCTCCCGCGGGAGCTTCACGGGCATCAAGCTGAAGAATTGCCTGCCGCGAGGCTTCTTTTGCGAAGTACTCGGGAGTCTTCTCGCCAAAGAAGAAGTCAAGGGCAACGCGGCCTCCGCCTCCGGAACTGCCGCGGGCGGAATTTCTTTCTGTTTTCGCGATGCATGAGACGTTCAAGCGTGCCAGAGGTTGCGAGTCTTCAGCGAATACTCCATCGGAGCCGACCACCAGGATATTCCGCAGCTCGTCGGCGTAGCTTGCGCGGACTTCCTTGATTCGCGGATCGTAGCCGCGCGCTGCCGAGTCGGCACGCATAACAAGTTCGACTTTTGCGGTAATCTCGGCATCGACCGAGGGCAGGGTCAATGGATACAAACTTCGGGCTTGGGCCTGTTGAAATCCTGCGCTGGGCGTCTTTGCCGGGCCGCTGGCGATCAGGGCGGCGGTCTTTGCGGCGTGCAGAATCCTGGCCGGCGAAAGATCGTCGGTGTAGGCATAGCCCGTGCGCTCGCCGGAGATGACGCGAACCCCACAACCCGCCGAAATTCCTTGCGATGCCGACTTCACCATCGACTCATCAACCGTCAGCGCGGTCGACGAAAGGTATTCAAAATAAAGGTCTGCGTAGTCGCCGCCGGCAGAAAGAGCCGCGGCCAGATAGCGCTCCAGATCGCGGTTCGTCAGGCCGTAGTGCTCAAAGAAAAAATGATTATTGTCCACGCTTATTGGATGACCTCTCGGCTGGAAGGACTCCGGATAGGGCCATTATCCCACATTGAAGCTGAGTAATCGGTCCGTCAGGTCATCTAAGACGTGCCGAGCCCATCCCCCGAGCAAGGCATTCCAGATGTCCCGATGGCCCGATCACCCGATCACCCGATGTTCACCCGTCACAGACAAATCCTTTTGCCTTTGGAAAACTCTGCCCATGACACCTCAAAGCCTGAGCACTGCGATCGAAGGATTCCTGTCGGAAAGCAACAACGCCGTAGTCATTGAAGATGGCGCCGTCGTCTTCGACCTCGGGCAATCTAAGTATTCCATTTCCGGCGAGAGCAACAAATGCCTGCTCCACCTTTGGTCGCCTGAGAGGAACATGGTCAGACGGGTGCTTGACGTTGAAGCCAAAGGCGAGATCCTGCGGGTTACAGTCCAAAAAATCGGGCACGCTCGCCCAACAAGACTCGAAATATGCCGCGAACGCGACCCACGAACTCCATCTGCCAAGCGCGCGGCGCGGCTCGGCTATCAGCGCCTTCTGGAACGGGTTTTGCGCAAGCACTTTCCCGATCTGACGGTCGTGCAATTGAGCACATCGATCGATCTCGAAAAGTCCTTCGGCCCGATCTACGCGCGTGGCTTGCTGAAAAAAGGGCAATCGGGATTCGCGGTTCTTGGAGTGAACGCCCAAGAGTTGCAGTCCTCGATCGACGCCGCGCTTACGTTCGGAATCCTCTGGCTCGACGTTTGCCGGCAAATGCACGCTGGAAGGCTGGTAATTGAAGGGCTGAAGGTCTTCGTTCCTGATAAGTCTTCCGCTCTGGTTCGCGAGCGCGCGGCCCATCTGAATTCGGCCGCTAAATGGCAGATTTACGAGCTCGAAGAGCGCAGCGAAGATCTAAAACCGGTAGAAATCTTAGACCGCGGAAATATTTCGACCCGGCTCGTCCACTGCGTTGATGAGTCAACGGTTCACGAACGCTTCGCTGAAGCAATTGCTTTGGTCAGGACTTTGATGCCTGAAGTGGAAATCGGCATTCTTTCGTCCGTGGAAATCGCGTTTCGCTGTCATGGACTGGAATTTGCCCGTTCGCGGCTATCGGCCCAGCCCGGAAATCTTAGCGGCGCTCCTGAAATTGTCTTCGGAGTCGGTGCCGGCGAGCGTGTTCTGGACGGCAACAACTTCCCGCATTTTGAGCGGCTGATTCGCAGCATCGGCGAGGTTCGCCATCCCGAAGGTCCCAACGAGAGCCGCTGGTGGAGGCTACACCCGGAGCGATGGCTCGAGTCTCTGGTTGTGAAAAACATCGCCGCACTGGACGATCAGTTTGATCCTCGCTGCCTTTACTCGCAGGTGCCGGCATTTTCAGCCGCCGACCGCTCCATGATCGATGTGCTCACTCTCACCCGCGAAGGCAGGTTGGCCGTCATTGAACTCAAAGCCGACGAAGACATACATTTGCCCCTGCAGTGAATCGACTACTGGGCGCGCGTTGCCTGGCACCACGCACGTGGTGAGTTCCATAAATTCGGTTACTTCCCTGGGCGCGAGCTTTCGCCGCAAACCCCGCGGCTGGTAATGGTCGCGCCGGCGCTTCGCGTTCACCCAACCACCGACACTTTGCTGCGATACATCTCGCCTGAAATTGACTGGGAGCTGTTAGCTATCAGCGAACGTTGGAGGAAGGAATTGAAAGTTGTGTTTAGAAAAAGAGCCCACTTAAAAGAGCCGTGTAGTTCCTTCGTGTGCCTTCGTGTCCTTTGTGGTTAAAAGCCAAAATCCCCGACCACGAAGGCCACGAAGGTGCACGGAGGAAGACGCTATTGTTTCCAAATGCCCAGCAGCCTTCGTACATCGATCAACTGCCCCAGGTGGTGCGCGTTGTGATCGGCTACCAGCATCGCTTCACGCAAGATTGTCTGACCATCCCCCCATGGAAGTTTGGCGAATAAATCTGTTTTGGGGTCGGTAACCAACTTCTTCATCGCTTCGAGATCATTACGAAAACGCTCAATGCTCTTCTCCCATGCGAGCGCGCTTGTCGGGGCCGCGTTCTTTGGCCAGTAGTCGTCCGGCCATTTCAGGGCTTTATAGTTCGCATTGCGGCTGAAATCGAGAATGTCCCATTGCGCTACGCGCATGTGTTCGAGCAGCATCCAGGCCGAATGCGATAGGCCATTTGGAATTTCGCCGCGAAATTTCGCCGGAATATCTCCAATCACCTGGTCGAAGGTCGCGTGAGCGTGACCGCCTTCGAGAAGTTCAATTAAATGTTTGCGGAGCGATTCATCCGTATTCATGTTGGTCCGCCTTCTGGACAGATTACTTGGCGAATTTCGCAGAACCTTGGCGATCTTTGCGGTAAAAGATTTTAACCGCAAGTTCGCGAAGATTGGGTCGAGGTCGCCGAGATAGCCTCTACGATGGCGGCATACTCCCCGGGGTCGCAGAAAATGCGTTCGGTTCGGGATCTTTCTCGCCCCGATACACCCGGCCAATTCCTCGCACAATGCGCCGCAGCGGCCACCCGCGCTTGTCGTCGGCAAAAAAGATTTCTCCCGCGCGCTGCGAGCGGTAGTACCAACGCTTCAGGATCGCCAGATGTTCCGTTCCTTCCAGAGTAGAGGCAGACGCTGCCGCCGGGAAAGCTGCGATCACGGATTCCAGCCGCGATTCCATCGACTGCGGCTCGCCGCTCTGCTCAACACTAAACGACAATGGTCCTTGCAGCATTGAGTTAGCCAAACGGAACAATTTCACTGTGTTCGCCTCTGCGCTCGGCTGAACAACTATTGCCCGCAGCCGGTCGAGTCTTTGTACGATCTCCGGCAATTGCGACAGCAGCGGCTTCAGTTTTTCGAGTTTGGCGTGGAGAGCGGCAGCATCTTCGAAAGCAAGCTCCGCAGAAGCTTTCTCGCGTTGTTCCGCCAATTCTCTCGCCAGCGAATCGCCCGCAGAATCGAAGAAGGATTGCACCCGTCCGACTTCAGCGCGATATTCGTCGTCGCTGCATCCCTTGAAACATGGCGCGAGGCACATTTTCATTTCGGAATAGACGCAGCCCGGAAACGACGGATCGGGATGCAGATCATCCACGCAACGGCGCATTTTGAAAAAATCGAGTGCATCGCTGCAAAATTTTTCCGCTGCCACTCGGGAAGGAAAGGGGCCGTAATAAAGATTTCCACTTTTCGTCGACCCCATCCGTGTAGTCACTGACGCGCGCGGATATTCATTCTCCAAATGCAACTTAACCAAGGGCGCAGGGCGCAGCCGCAATCGCGCCGCATAGGTCTTCGGGAAAATCTCGCGCAAAAGCTTGTAAAGCAGAAATTGCAACTCGAAGTCCGAGCCCGCGACAGTGAACTCAATTTCGCGAACCCGGTCGCGAAGGTTCAGTCGCTTGCTGTGTTCAGCCGGGGGGCCCAGCAGCCGCTGCAATCGTCGGCGCAGGTTCGCAGTCTTGCTGACATAAGGTTCGCCTACCCCGCGCAGCAGGAAAACCGCAGCCGCAGCCGGAAGTTCCTGAAAGAAGCTGTCATTCTGCTGCGAAAAATTGATCACGCTCTCGAGCACACCGCTATTCTAGGCGGAAGCCAACGCTCGCCGCTCCTGTGAAATCGGAGAGTGCCCCATCCTTGTCGCTTCCGATCTTGGACCACGGAGCGGGGAATTTGAATGTCTAGGTAGATTTGAGAATTTCCGCAGCCGCCCGTTTCCCGCTCGCGATTGCGCCGTGCACAGTGCCGTTGTTCCCTGACGTATCCGTGGCCTCGCCGGCAAAGAACAGGGTATTGTCGACCTGCTCACCCAGCACCCGTTGCCGGCCTTCTCCCCCAACCTTCACATAGCTGTATGCTCCGCGGGAGAACGGATCCGAATCCCAGTCGTGACAATAGGCGGCAGCCAGATGCGATTCGACGAGTTCTTTCCTGATGAATAGAATCTCGCTCAAAGCCTCGACCGCCTTACCAACGATTTCGTCTTTCGAAAGTCCGGCAAGCTTCTCCGCCGCCTCAGCCGCCGACCATCCGGTAAGAATTGGAACCGTATCCGGCATTTGCGTCCACCAGACTGGAAAAATGTCGCGGCGCGAGAAAAGAAAGCTCAGGTCGCGCAAAGACCTCGCGTCCGGCGTGCCGTGCACGATTTCCCAGAAACGTTCGCGGAAACACAACACCACGCGCACAACTTTGCCCATCGCGAGTTTTTGCAGAGCGCTCTGCTTTGCGGAAGGTAGCTCGGGGCAAAAGCAGACAGCGTCTTTCGCCTGCAGGACGCCAAGCGGCAAGGTGATGAGTGCGTACCGGGCAGAAAACTTTCTCTCCGCCGACTGCCTGTTTGCAGCGATTTCCACCGAGCCGGATCGCCAGTTCACAGCGTTGACAACCGTATTCAAATGAATCGGGACACTCAGGCGCTTCAGCTCGTCCACGAGGATCCCGATCAGCGTCTCATATCCGCCCTCAATGTGAAACGCCCGGTCGCCTTCGATTCTCGCTTCCTCTTCCCGACTGTGCACCAGCCAGTGAAGACTCACCAAACCGGGGTCGGCGGCATTGAAACCGCTGACGTATCCGGTTGCCCAGCGCTTGGCGTCAGCATGATCATCACCAGGGAATTCACGTGCAAGGAAATCAAGGAATGATTCGTCCGGCCCGTCATCGTTCATTGCTTCGAGAATCTTGCCGGCCTGAGCAAAGAAACTGCACTTTTCCAACCTGCCGTCAATCGAGCACCAGAGATCGCCGTCAACCTCGGTAATCTTGAGACCATACTTCTGCACCGGCAGCCAGATTTCCGGCGCCAGGCCGTGTACAAACTCGGGGCCGAGTTCCACAGCATGATTAAGGGTTGGATCGTGCGCAGTGAAGATTCGGCCGCCGATGCGGTCACGCGCTTCGAGAATTTCCACGCTCAGCCCGGCTCGGGCCAATTCAATCGCGGCAGAGAGGCCGGCGACACCAGCACCGAGGACAAGGACCTGCGTAGGCATGGAGGATTGGATGCAAGTCGCGCTTTTTTGCTTTCGCAGCGACCGGACGGTATATTAAACGACCGTTCCGGCTAGAGCGGCCGCTCGTCATGCCGCTTTTGGAGGATGCACCGTGAGGTCCATCGTCTCCGAGGCGATTTGAATATCGTCGGCCTGCGATACGCGCTTGAAAACTTCCGTATAAATGTAACTGCTCGCCGCTCGCCGTTGCTTCGGATCGACCAGGTAACGCATGGTGAGCTGCAGCCAGTTGCTGGTCACTTTCAAATACACTTCCGGCTGCAACTGAAGTTTTGGCATCAGGAAATCGTGGCGCATCTGCGCCAGCTCACGCTCGGCGTTCTTGAGGAATTCACCTGTATACGCCGCGCCAACATCGGTAAGGATCCGGGTAGCGCGTTCCATATTGCTCTGGTAGGTAATTGGCAGATGGACTTCATCCCAGATCAGTGAAAGATGCAATGTGTAGTTCATGATCGGCGTGCCGAAGATCATGGAATTAGGGATCAGAAGAATGCGGCCGCTGTATTGGTCGCCGCTGATCCATGAACCGATCTCGAGCATCCGGGTATAGAAAAATCCGATATCGATTACGTCGCCGCTCATTTTTTGAAATTCAATGCGGTCGCCGGCGGTGTACATATGGCCAGCGAAGATTGCTAGCCGTCCCGCAATGCTCAACAAGGGCTCGCGCAGAGCGATGGCAACCCCGGCGCCCAGCAAGCCAAGAAACGTCCCTTTTTGCCTTAGCGTGTGCGCCCAAAGAATCACAATCACGAACCCAGCAGCGAAGGCAATTACTGTGCTGAAAAATTTGCGGCGCCGATACCGTTCCCGATCATCCTGCACGCTGTGCCGCAAGTAGGCTGCAGCCGCAAAGTGAAGGATGATGGCCGCAGCCACGGTAATCACCGAGCCAATAATCGGAATCGGATAGGGCAGCCAATGTGGCATCGAAAGCTAGATGGCCTCCGTACACGCCGTAGTTGCCCGGCTCATGCCCCGGCTCCGGCTCGCTGGCACCGGCAACTCCAGTTAATTCCGTAGATAGAAAAGGCCACCCACTTGGATAGGTGGCCCATTCTCTAAGGCTGATCGACGTTTATCTTGAGGCCAGTGCCGGCTCGAGTTTGCCGGACTTGAACGCCTCGTATCTGTTGTTGATTTCGTCCCAGTTCACCGCGTTCCACCACGCCGCGAGGTATTCCGGCCGCCGATTGTTGTATTTCAGGTAATAGGCGTGTTCCCAAACGTCGTTGCCGAAAATCGGGAACAGTCCCTGGGAAAGCGGGTTGTCCTGGTTCGGCGTGCTGATCACCTGCACGTCGCCGCCGGGTTTGCCAGCAAGCCAAACCCAACCGCTACCGAACTGCTTTGCGCCGGTGTCATTGAACTTGGTCTTGAAGTCGTTGAAGTTGCCGAATGTCTTTTTGATTGCATCCGCAACGGGTCCGCTTGGATCGCCGCCGCCTTTCGGCTTCATGATCTTCCAGAACATGGTGTGGTTTACGTGCCCGCCGCCGTTGTTGCGGACGGCAGTGCGAATATCTTCCGGAATCGAGTTCAGATCGCGAATCAAATCTTCTGCGCTCTTCGACTGCAAATTGGGATATTTCTCAAGCGCAGCATTTAAATTCTTCACGTAGGCTCCGTGATGCATGTCGTGGTGCAGCTTCATGGTCTGCGCGTCGATCACGGGCTCAAGGGCAGAGTAGTCGTACGGCAAAGGGGGTAGTTCGTGCGCCATAAATTGTTCTTCCTCCGCAATGAAAGATGACTGATTGGGGCCTCAGGATACAGTTGATCAGTGACCAGTGGCTAGTGCTCAGCCGTCAGTGGCCAGTTAGCGGTCCTAAGTACCGAGAGAAACAAGGGCTGTCGCAGTACCGATCGCTGACCACTGATCACTGGCCACTGGTCGCTGACAACTAGCCACTGACCACTGCTTCTATTGTCCCACCAATCCACCTGACATTGCACGTAGCTGGTTTGGCTTTGAGGATGTCCGGTGCAGTGGACTGATTTGAAGTAATTAAGACGAAGTGGGCGGCAGAACTTAGTTTGCGGAGAGACGACGCCTGACCTGCAGTTCACGCTGCAGTAGGGCGCGATTGAGTTGGTCAACCAGTTCCATCAGCTTTTCGGGATCCTGTTCACGGCTTGCTGCTTCTGAAAGCGCTCGCCAATCCTGTGCCGTAGATTCCATAAACCACCTCCACCTTAGCTGGGTTGCTTTGACACGTTGCACTTCCCGTTCCAAGCGAGGGCGCTTACGTGTTTTCTTCCACTTGCGAAAGCTACGCGAGTATTGAGGTGGTAAGAACTTCCAAGTAGCTGGAATGTTCTCGCCATGTACTGCTGAGTACATTGGTCACTTTCGTCCGAGAAAACGTATTCGCGCCGTGAAGGCGCGGCGGTCGAAGTTACTCAATTGCAGAAACTGCGGCGATCCCTGAATATTGTTCACCGTATAGGCATTTTGTCGATTGGTGATGTTGTCGAACCCGCCGCGCAATGCCCAGAAAAATCCAAGTGCGTGAAAGCGCTTTTCGATATGCGGATTGAGAGTGAGATACATCGGGAATCGGTACACCCCGGGCGGCAAAACCAACTGCTGTTGCTGATTAACAACTAAGAACGGAAACCCATCGCGAATCTCAAGCGAGTAAGCGAGATCGAATCCTTTGACCAGCGGTAATAGGCCCCACGAAATAAATCGATTCGGCGCGTCCCAGGGGTACGGCCCAGGCACTTGCGGATTGATTATGAGATTGTCGAGCGAATAGTCGAGCACCTGGCTCGAAGCCGCGCTGGAGCGAATATACGAAGCCGTGATCACGTAGCGCTGGTGAAAGGGATGACGCACATCCACTTTGAAAGCGGTATATCGATCGTGCCGTGTGTTTTGCAGCAGAAAATTTGTCCCTCCAACGCCACCCGGAGTGTTGTAGACGAGGGCGTTGCTGCCGTTGCGCCGCATGAATTCTGTCTTCACAAACATTTGCCCGGGAAGCTTCCGCTCGATTGCGACACTCCAGTTAACGTAACGGGGAGCAACGAGGGCATTTCGGTCAACTCGGAAGGTCGAGAAGAAGGACGCGTCCAAATTTCCGGCTGGATTGAAAAAATAGTCGTGACGCGCTCCTTGCAATGGCTCGGCAATCAAAGAAAGGCTGGTGGATTCGTACGTCTCTCCGATCCCTGCAGAAATCTTTGTGTCACCGGAACTGTCGAGCACGTACGTTCCGGCCAGCCGTGGGGAAAAAAGAGGCTCGCGGATGATCTGGTCCCAATCGAAGCGCACTCCCGGTTCAATAAGCACGCGCGGCAATGCCGACCAACGGTCCTGCACATATGCGCTGGTTTCCGTGTTGTAAGTGGTAGACGGCGCCGCTCCCGAAAAAACTGAGTACAGCGCACAAGGGGAAGAATTCGGGGGCACGGGAGGCGGTCCCAGGCAGGTAGCGTCGGGAGCGAGCGCCTGCCCCTGTCTCAGCGTAGAGACCGGCGATCGCTCGAATACCTGGTCATAGGAAAGATGATCGAGATCGGTGCCGAAAATCAGATCGTGCCGGCCATGCCACTGGCGGGGTACATAAAAGTTGGCCAGCCCCTGCATACGCCTGGCCGTGGTATCCGCGTGAAGATAATAGTTCCCCAGCGTTCCGTTCGTGGTAAGCGCATAGGGCTTCGAGCCAATTGGGCTTTGCCGCAATCCGTAATGATCGAACGCAAAGCCGAGTTCAAGAAGTTTGTCTTCAGAGAACGTGTGTTGCTCTTTGATGGACGCTACATAAACGTTCTCGCTGTCGGCAGGGCGCGTCGCCGGCGCCGCGAGTGTTGATATTCCCAAGTGGTCGTCGTGTAGCCAGTCAATTAAAAAGCTGGTGGTGACAATATCGTGATTGCTGACATTCGCCTGCACCTTTGCGATATTGCCTCCGCGCCAAATCTTGTCGGAGTTCTCGTTTCTCGGAAGGCCGAGAATGATGACGTTATCGTATTCGCCGTCCAGGCCATCGAAGAACCACAGTTTTCCCTTCACGATCGGCCCCGATAATGTGAACCTGGGATCGACCTTGTCGAACGCCCAGCCCTCCTTGTTCTGAAATGAGGGTAAAAAATTGGTCGCCGCGAAGCGGAACCGGTCATCGCCGATGCCGGTCTCAAGAGAAAGTACTCCCGCCGGACCTTTGCCGAATTGTGCCGGCACCCGGCTGGTTTCAGTTCTTACCTCGCGCAGCGCATCAGTGCTGGGACGAACCAATAACTGCCCGTTCGCGGGCTGCGTCACATCAAATCCGTCGAGCAGAACCAAAGTCTGATAGGTCTCCGCGCCTTCAATGTGCGGCTGCGCGTTTTGATCCAGCACAACTCCGGGGATGTACTCGAGCGCATAGCGGTAGTCACGGGTATTAGGGTAAGGAATGTTCAGGATGTCTATGCCGCTGAGCCGCTCTGCGGAAGAAATCTGCTGCGGATCAATCGCCGGCACCGACTCCACAACGTTGATGTTCTCTTTTACTTCCTGCTGATGATGCAACGCGACCTCAAGCGCGCCAGATGTTTGTACGTTTCCAAGGGTGAAAATATAGAAACCCTCTTTTTCAACCTTGAATTGCCACTGCCCGGCTTGCAGATTCGAAAAATGGCAGTGGCCAGACAGGTCAGTCTCGCAATGCAGAGAAGCATGTGCGGAAGTTACTTCGACGCGGGCAGCCGGGACGGCTACGCCGTTTTCATCGAGGACCGTAATCGTGAGCAGATGAGTTTCTGCACTGTGTTGCGGAGTCTGGGCGCATAACGAGGTCGCACAGAGCAACAAAAGACAAAAACGTAAGAACACAGCAGTTCTCAAAGTTAAGTGAGGAGGTGGATAACAGCTTAGATGCATTCCGGTCTGTTGCAGCGTGTTTTCTGGCCTACTTGCAAGACGGCTGAGACTGCGAAAAGTAAGAATGGGAAGCGGTCCAATTTGGTCAAGCGTGAGATAGACGGTCGTATTCGGCGGCCGAATCAGATGGTAGCAGTACCCAAAGTGTGTAAATGCCGAGAGCCGTGAAAAATGGCGGATGAAGCAACGCCAGGACTCCTAAAACGATCGCGGTTGTCCGCGCCCAGCGCTCATGATTCATCAATCCCCAACCCACCAGAATTCCGCCCGCCGCTACCAGCAAAAAGACCGAACCCAACGAAAACAAGAGCGGCGGCACGAACGCGCGGCTGAACATCTCGTCCCCAATGGTGATGTGCCCCGCGTGACCGAGCCCAATGAGAAAGAGTGAAGGAATGACCCAGAGTCCGCCCACCACAATCCATAAAATGCCCACCGTCCTGAGGTGCCGCTGCAGTCGTCCCTGCGGAGCCGGAGCGGGGGACACAACCGGCGCCTTGTTCTCCACCGGGGCGCCGCATTTCGGGCAGAGATTGAAATCTGGTTGTAACTGGGTGCCGCAGCGATTACAAAACATCTTGCACCTCAAGACCTGATCTAGAATACGCCGCCAGCCCTATCGAGGTTCAATTCATCTCCCAGAGGGGGACGGCTCGATTACTCTGCTGGTGCCGTGGAGTTGAGATACTGGCTTTCAGCACTATATCTTATTGATAGGAGTGGCTCTGGGGGTCAGCAGTCCAATCCTTCACACCAAAAAACTGAGCTGATGAGTAACGAGCTGCCTGACCCGACAAAGCGACGCCGCTACCCGCGTTACTCCATCGACGTTCGCGTTTCCGCTAAAGTGTTTCGAGCCGATGCGCCGGTTGAACTCTGGGGCCGTTCGATCGAGCTCGGCCGCGACGGAATTGGCGTTACTCTTACTGGGCAACTTGAGCCGGGCGAAGTCGCAACCCTCGAACTCACTCTCCCTGCCAGCTCAGCCCTGCTTAAACTGCGCGCCCTGGTGCGTTACCGTGACGGGCTGCGCCACGGCTTCGAATTCCTGGCGCGAGATGGCATTCAGGAGGACTTAATCAAGCGCACCTGCGAACTGCTTGCGTTCGGACAGGAAGAAAACCGAAAATAGAGCTGGAGCAACTAGGAGCCTCCTCCCCGTGCTGATCAAGAAGTCCGATGGCATACGTTCTTCAGAAATTACGGACCGCAGTCTCTACTTGAATCGCCGCAAGTTTCTCGCCGGCCTCAGCGCAGTTGCCGCCGGGGGCGCGGCTCTCAAAGAGCTGATCTCGCCTTCGGCGATAGCTCGGGCAACCGAAAAAATCAACGGCCTGCAGAAAAGCCCGTTTTCGACTAATGAAAAAATCACGCCTGAGCAATACGTAACCCATTACAACAACTACTACGAATTTTCCACGGAGAAGGAACCACCGGCAGATCTTGCCAAGAACTTCAAAACGTCACCGTGGAAAGTGACCATCGACGGCGCCGTTCCAAAGAAACAGAAGTGGGACATCGATGAAGTTCTGAAATTCGCGCCGGCAGAGGAGCGCATTTACCGCATGCGCTGCGTGGAAGGCTGGTCGATCGTTGTCCCATGGATTGGCTTTTCTCTGAGCGAGTTGATTAAGCGCGCACAGCCGCTGGGCAAAGCCAAGTACGTACAGTTCACTTCGATCCTCAGTCCTGAGCAAATGCCCGGCCAGCAACGCCAGGTGCTCGATTGGCCCTACGTAGAGGCGTTGCGCATGGATGAAGCCATGCATCCTCTGACCCTGCTTTGTTTCGGCATGTACGGTGAAACTCTGCCGAACCAGAATGGCGCGCCTTTGCGCATTGTGGTTCCATGGAAATACGGATTTAAAGGGGCAAAGGGTATCGTCAAGATCAGCTTCGTCGAACACGAGCCCATGACCACATGGAACATTGCCAACCCACATGATTTTGGCTTCTACTCGAATGTGAATCCCAACGTGGATCGTTATCACAGCCAGGCGCATGAACATCGCCTGGGCGAACTTCTGCCCCGCCCGACGCTGATGTTCAACGGCTACGATCAGGTCGCGGGATTGTACTCAGGAATGGATTTGGCAAAAAACTACTAGAGGCCGTCAGCTCTCAGCCATCAGTCGTCAGCCAAGGCGCATTCATACTTGATGCTGACGGCTGAATTCGTCTTCACGAAAACTGATAGCTGAAAGCTGATACCTCAGAGCTGATGATTCGCTGGATCAAAGTCGTCGTGTTCCTTCTCTGCCTGGTGCCCTTCGGGATACTGGCCTATGGATTTTTCGGCCCTCACCCGACCGATATCACCACCTGGGGTCTCGGCCTCGCACCGAATCCGGTCGAGCGCCTCGAACACGGAACCGGCGATTGGACCCTGCGGTTCCTGCTAATCACCCTTGCCATCACCCCGATTAGAAAATTGCTGCATGCTCCTTCATTGATTCGCTTCCGCCGCATGTTCGGCCTGTTTGCTTTTTTTTACGCATGTTTACATTTCACGACCTACCTGACGGTCGATAAGTTTTTTAATGTTCATGAGATTTTTTTAGACGTATTCAAGCGCAAGTACATCACGGTGGGCTTTCTGGCGTTTGTGTTGCTGATCCCTTTGGCCCTCACGTCAACCGCCGGGTGGATTCGGCGGCTGGGCGGCAAACGCTGGCAGGCCATACACCGCTTGATTTACATCAGCGCTATCGCTGGGGTCATTCACTATCTGTGGCTGGTAAAAGCCGACATTCTGGAACCTGTCGAGTACGGAATCGTGCTCGCGGGTCTGCTGGCCTATCGTGCCTATTATTGGCTGCGTCCGACGGTGCGCGCGACGGTGCCCCCGAGTCGCGCGAAAGTCGCTGTCGAATAAGCACTTTATTATTTGACTTCCCCAAAACAACTTTCTTGTTCGAGCCGGTTTACTATCCAGAGAAGATCACCGTCTTGCGAATTGCAGCATTTCTCTAAAGGAGTTGTGTCCTTGTCAATCGCTAAAATTCTCCCCAAAATTTGCGCCTTTGCTGGAATTGCATCGTTGTTCGCGCTTGCTGGCTGCGGCGGCGGAAGTGGTATGGTTACGACCCATCAGACAGGCAATTTTTCCAATGCCAGTTTGACCGGGTCATATGTTTTTCAGATTCGCGGATTCCTAACAACGACTCCTTATCGCGAAATTGGCGTCATCACGGCAGATGGCGCGGGAAACATTACAGCGGGTATCGATGATCTCAACACTGTCGGCCTGGGCGGCGCAATTCAGAGCACCGCTGCCATCACCGGCACCTACAACATCTCCGCCGACGGCACTGGACAAATGCTTCTCAGCTCTACAACACTGGGTTCCCTCGCCAGTGTCTCCCAAATCTCGCTGGCCATAACCATGGTAAGCACCTCCAAGGTTGAGCTTATGGAAGCCGATACTTTTGCCGAAGGCGCTGGAGACGCCGAACTTCAGGGCTCGGTTTCTGCGCCCAGCGGAGCATTCGTCTTCGGGTTGCACCAGGAGGTAAATGCGAATACCGGCGCAGCCTCCTCTGAAGTGGGTCTGCTGAATATTTCAGGTGGCACGTTGAGCGGCAACTTCGATCAGAATTTGACTTCGGCTTCGAGTTCGCTAACGCTCAGCGGGAGCGCGAACGCGCCTTCAACGCAGGGGGTGGGAACCGGCACCTACACCGACAGCGCTAGCGCGACTACCAACTTCGTGTATTTCGTTGTCAACAGCGGAAAATTTGTTTTCCTGGTGACCGACTCTGGCGCGGTCGGCTCAGGCACCGCCGAGTTGCAAAGCGGCACGGTGAGTGGTGGGCTGTCAGGAACGTACGTTTTCGGCACGCGCGGGGATGACACCAACTTTTTTGCCGATATCGCAACCGTAGGCCGGTTCACTGCCAGCGGCGCGACGATCAGCGCCGGTTCCCTCGATAACATGAATGAAGGAAGCTACTCGCAGCAAATTAGCTTCACCGGAAGTCCAACAACCGGAAGCAGCAATCCTTCATCCAGTGGTCGTGTAGCAATAACTTTGTCAGTGAGCTCGAGCTCCATCCCCGCTGTCTTCTGGATGGTTAGCCCTTCGCGTGCATACTTCCTGTTTGAGAGTGTAGCCAGCGCGGAAGACGGAACCGCCGACCTGCAGACTACTTCGAGCTTTTCCAATTCCACATTGAACGGCCAGTTCGCCATGCTGATGGACGGTATCGACACCAACCCGGAAGGCGTCGCTCGCATTGGGACGATCCAGTTCGATGGCAACACCAAATCGACTGTCGTAGAACTGGTGAATGATTCTGCGACCGGCTCAGGAGCTACAAATCCCGGAGCCCTGGGTGGAACTTACGGCATCACTCCCGCCGGAAGGGCGAGTGTTACCGTGAGCAACGGCGGAGGGGCGCTGGATCTGATTCTGTATTCGATTTCCAGTTCCCAAGCCTACGCGCTGCAGATCGATCAGGGATCAAACACGGTAGGGACGGTGGAGCTGCAACCGCAATAATCTTGTTGTGAGAAACGTGTTGTGGGGAGACGGGCAGCCTGCCCTGAGCGAAGTCGAAGGGTCCTCGCCCGTCTTAGCCCATGAGCTACGCTGCCCCCTTCTGCGCTCCCTTCAAATACTCAAGTACCTCCTCCGCGTGGCCTTCAGGTTTCACCTTGTAGAAGATGTGCTTAATCTTGCCGTCCGGGCCAATGATGAACGTTGTCCGCGCCACGCCCATCACTTTCTTGCCGTACATGTTCTTTTCCTGCATCACACCATAAGCGTTGCAAATCGTCTTGTCGGCGTCCGCAACCAGGGTGAACGGCAGGTTGAATTTTTCTTCGAATTTTTTCTGGTCTTTGGGCGTGTCCGGCGAGACCCCCAGCACCACGGCGCCGATGTTTTCAACGCGTTTGAATGAATCGCGAAAGCTGCACGCCTCAATCGTGCAGCCGGGAGTATCGGCGCGGGGATAAAAATAAAGCACCACCCATTTGCCTTTGTAGTCTTTCAGGGCGATCTTTTCACCGTTCTGGTCGAGCGAATTAAAATCAGGAGCTTTATCATTGATTTGCATGATGTCCTTTCAAATGGCGCCGTCTCGAATGGCGCTCTCTCAACTCGGGTACCGCACACGGTTATACCGCAAAGCCGCGCTGGGCGTCATCTTCGCGGCAGTGTTGCTCGTCGCATTCCTGGTACCCGGGTTTGCTCAATATGCGAAGAAACGACAGGTCAGCAAAGGACCGCGCGCGGTTGGGTTGCTTGAGCTCGCCGCCAATGGCAAAGCGCACTTGATCGCGGTTTCAATCATGATCGATGGTAAGTTTTATGACGCCAGCGCGTACAAAGCCGACCCTGTCCCCATGGCTTTGCAACCGGATACTGTTTATGAGGCAGTGAAGTCGGGAGCGCCGCAGGGCCTGTTCACCGTCTCTGGAGCGATGCCGCAAAAAGATGCCTGGATCGCAGATGGAAAATGGAAGAGCCAGGCGGACATCGAAGCCGACAAAGCCCGCGCCAAAGCGGAAGCAGCCAAAAAAGCCTACAAAGCTCCCGAAGATCCGAGCGGCCCGCCCAAGCTGCACCGTGCACCGAACTCGGGGAGCGATAGCTCGGCCAGTCAGACGCCACCCGCTTCGTCTGCGCCGAAGACAAAAGATCAGACCAGCACCTCGAGTGGCGCGAACTCGAAACCATCCTCCCAGGACGCGGGGTCTGCGAAAAGCTCAAAATCGTCAGACAGCGCTTCCGCCGAAGTCGATGCTCCCGATCGTCCAATTCTGCGCCGTGAGGCGCCGTCAGAAACCTCGCACGAGCAAACCAAATCCGGCAACGATGTCGAGCCGCTCAGCGGGCCCATTCAGCTTATCCCCGCGGTTTCCGATTCCGGCGGACCCGAGGCGCGTCCCTACACCTACGAACTGAAGCCGGACGAACAACAGAAGTTCTTGAAGAGCATGCTCGCCATGGCGTCTAACGAAGTCGAGCGGAGGGCGGCTCATTTGCTCGGCGAATCGGAAACTCCGGTAAGGCATCCCGCTAAAGCTGGAGCAAGGGGCCCAGCGCCGGAGTTTCAGGATGTTCAGCTTAAAATTTTCGACCTCACCAGCAGCAACGAACCCGTGCTGGTGCTCACGGCAAACGCATCGATCCCGAACTCAAAATTGAATCTGCGATATTCGATCGCTCTGGTGGCGCGCGAAGACATCTACGCCGAACTTCACAAAGTGTTCGCCCAGACGACAGACGATCAACACCTCGATGTTTTGCCGAAATACGAATTCATCGATGCGGTCGACGCGGATGGCGACGGACGCGGCGAACTGCTCTTTCGGACGACTTCGGCCAGCGGTCAGGCATTTAATATTTATGCCGTGATTGGAGACCGCCTGTGGCCGCTGTTCGAAGGAAAACCAGCGTCGTGAAACAAATTTGCTAATTGTGTAATTTTGTAATCGGGTAATTGAAGACCAATGCGCCCGAGGAATTTCAATTACACAATTTCAAAATTCCCCAATGAGTCCCACTAAGTCCCGCGTTCACGGCGAAATCGAGTCTCTTCGCGACCAGATCCGTCATCACGAGTACCGCTACTATGTGCTCGATGATCCCGAGATCACCGACGCCGAATTCGATCGCCTGATGAACGAGCTCAAGAAGCTCGAAGCCTCTCATCCTGAACTCGTTACCCCCGATTCACCCACACAACGCGTCGGCGGCAAGCCGCGCGAGGGCTTCGTCAAGGTCCCGCACTCGGTTCCCATGCTCTCGCTCGACAACGCCTACAGCGAAGACGAGCTGCGCAATTGGGAGCGCCGGGTGCACGAACTCGCCGGACGGAATGATATTGAATATGTCTGCGAACTTAAGCTGGATGGCATGTCACTGGCTCTGCGTTATGAAAACGGGAAGCTGGTTCGCGGCATCACTCGTGGCGACGGCTCAACCGGCGAGGATGTGACCGCGAATGTCCGTACCGTTCGTTCCATTCCGCTTTCGATCTCGGCTGAGAAACTGAAGAAAGCGGGCATTGCTGCCGACTTCGAAGTTCGCGGCGAAATGCTCATGCCCATCGCTTCTTTCAAGAAAATGAACGAAGACCGCGAAAAGCACGGCCTTTCTCTGTTTGCGAATCCACGAAACGCTACTGCCGGCACGGTTCGGCAACTCGAGCCGAGCATCACCGCGCAACGCCGCCTCGACTATTTTGCGTACATGCTATTGAGCCAAAGCAAAAATGATTTTGGGGGCGCGGGCGTCCCCGCCCGGGCAAGCACAATATTTTCTCAGCACTGGCAGACCCTGAACTCGCTCGACAACGCCGGGTTCAAAGTCAATCCTCGCCGCGCCCTGGCCACGAACTTCGCCGAGATTCTGGACTTCATCAAACAGTGGGAGGAAAAGCGCGAATCCCTGCCCTATGAGATTGACGGTGTCGTGATCAAGGTCAACAGCACCACGCTGCAGAATGAACTCGGGTTTACCGGCAAGGCCCCACGTTGGGCGATCGCCTACAAATATGCCGCACGCAGCGGAGTTACGCAGATCGAAAACATCCACGTGCAGGTAGGGCGAACCGGAAAGCTGACCCCGGTCGCGGAGCTCAAGCCCGTTCCCATCGGCGGCACAACCGTGAGCCGCGCCACTTTGCACAACATGGATGAGATCGAGCGCCTGGGCGTTAAGATCGGCGACTGGGTTGAAGTCGAGCGCGGCGGCGATGTGATTCCAAAGGTCACGCGCGTAATCGACGACAAAGATCATCCCCGCGGGCACAAATCGTTCCACATGCCCGAGAAATGCCCGGTCTGCGGAGGCCACGTAGTTCGCGCCGAAGGTGAGGCCGACCATCGCTGCGTGAATCAAAAGTGCCCGGCAAAGTTGCGCGAGACGATTCTTCATTTCGCCTCTCGCGGCGTCATGAATATCGATGGCATGGGCGACGCGCTGGTTAATCAGCTTACCGAGCGCGGCATCGTGAAAGACATTGCTGATCTCTACAAGCTGACCAAAGAAAAGCTCCTCAGCCTCGAGCGAATGGGGGACAAATCCGCAGAAAATGTTCTGCGCGAAATTGACAACTCAAAGAAGTTGCCGCTCGAGCGCGTGATCTACGGCCTTGGCATCCGCTTCGTCGGCGAGCGCACAGCCCAGTTTTTAGCAGAACACTTCGGCGATATGTCTGCGCTCGAGAAGGCGACCGAAGAAGAATTGCAACAAGTCGAAGAGGTGGGCCCGCGCATCGCAAAGAGCATCGTCGAATTTTTTGCCGAGCCTAAAAATCGCGAGTTGGTCGAAGAACTTCGCGCCGCCGGGCTGACCTTCAAAGGCAAGAAAAGAGAGCGCGGCACTAGGCTCGCTGGCAAAACATTCGTGCTCACCGGAACTCTGGCGAACTACACGCGGGACGAAGCCAAAAAGATGATCGAAGACGCGGGGGGCAAAGTGGCTGGTTCGGTGAGCAAGAAAACTGACTACGTTGTCGCAGGCAGCGATGCCGGCTCCAAGCTCGAAAAAGCGAGGGAACTCGGCGTCCAGGTGCTCGACGAAGAGGGAATGGAAGAACTCGTCAGGCAGTAAGCGAGCGACGAGCGACATCGTAACTCGCCGGCTGCATCTCTACGCCGCCTTTGAAATATTCAAATAATTGTCCACCGCTTGCATGCTCAACTCAAGGCTGAAAGCGATCTGCGGGACCGTATGGCCGGTATAGTACATCTGCTGGGCCTGCCTCGCCGGATTTATGTCCACTGTGTCGGTACTCTCACTCGGATCGGCTGGCTGCTGTTTCAATGCCGGGCCGCTCACGGTCCGAGTGGAAGCTAGACTTAAGGTCGAATCAATTGCGGTGGAGGATGGCGTGGCAGGGGAACTGGAAATGGCGTTCATTAGAATCTCCTTTCCTCTTACGCCCTGCCTATCGGCACCCGGGAGCTCAAAGTGAGCCGTTACCCGCCGATTTTCGGCAGTTTTTCCCGACGTCGTTTCCCAAAATGGAACCGTGAACGAAACCGCAGTCGATGAATGCAGCGATCGTATTCTGGCCCTAAGACTTAGCTATTGATCCACGGTTGAGCTCAAATTTACCTCCCGTGCATTGCTTCGGCGCAGGGACCTCGGCAAACTGCCGCGACAGGAGGCTACATGCCCACACGGACGCTCTCAGAAATGCCGCCGCCCCAATCGTTTCGTCAGGCTGATCGCATCCAGCAGAGTGTTCTGGCCGTGCCAGAAAAACGGCTTCTTATTTGGATGGCTCGTCGCTTGCCTTCTTGGATCAAACCCGACCACCTCACAGCTCTAGGTTTCTTGTCGCAACTCCTGACCGGCGTAAGCTACGCCATCGCACGCTGGAGTCATGTGGGCCTGTTCGCCGCGATCGTCTTTCTCGTATTGAATTGGTTCGGAGACAGCCTCGACGGAACGCTTGCCCGCGTGCGCCAGAAACTTCGGCCGCGTTACGGTTTCTACGTGGACCACATGCTCGACAGCATCGGCTCAGTTGCCCTGATGGGAGGCTTGGGGTTGTCAGGATATATGAGCCCATGGATAGCAGTCAGTCTGCTCCTGATGTTCTTGTTGCTTTCAGTTCAGTCGTATCTTGCGACTTACACGCTCGGGGAGTTTCACATGTCATTCTGGAGCTTCGGCCCGACCGAGTTGAGGCTTTTGCTGATAATCGGAAACCTGGCCGTACTCCGCTGGCCGCGCGTGCTTCATCATCTCCTGTTCGATGTAGGAGGAGCAGTCGGGATCGCTGGTATGGCTGCGATGCTGGTCTACTTCACGGCCGAGAACATCGTGCGGCTCTACCGAGCGGAACCGGTTTCATGACGAGCATGTCCCACTTCCCCCGGCTTGGAAGAAGTAAGCCTAGTCCATGTGGTTAGCTTGCCGCTCGACTGACCAGATGTCTGCCTGGTTCTGCTCGAACGGATATACGTGGACCATCCACCCGAACACCTGTGGAATGAATTTTCCGCCTGCAGCATCGCAGTCGTCTTTTGTCGCAATGGAGCCTCGTAGCCCAAATTTTGCACTATTCGGCAGCACGTTTTCGGCGTTTTTGTCATGGGGTGGCAGGCATAGATTCACATGCGCGTGCCATTGCGCGATGCTCAGCGGGATGCGTGAATTCAATTCGTCTTCGGCCGCGTCTTTCTTGGCCGTGTACATCACGCCAATCAATTTGTAGTTTTCGCCGTCCTTCTCATAAAGCAAAGAAGTTGGATGGGAAGGGTCAAAAACGTTGCGTGCGCGAAATGCATTCCAGTAGTTGGTGAAGTGATATTGCTTCTGGGGGACATTGGGCAGGAAGATTTTGTATCCGTCGGCAAGCGCGACCCTGTAATCCTTATATTTTTCTGCGGCAGCGCGCGCCGCCTGAACGACTTGCTCGGCCTTCTCTTGATCGCCGGGTTGCACGGCACGCATCGAGGTCATTTTCATGTGAGGACCCATGTCCATGTGGTGGCCCTCCATCGAGTGCATGGCGTCCGCGTTGCTGCCGCTATCCATCCCGGACGTATCGTGCGCGGATTGATCGCTGCCCTCATGCCCCATGTGGGACATATCCATGCCGGACATATCCGATGGTTTAGTCGCCGGCTGATTTGTGGCCTGATTTTGAGCGAAGGCGACCGAGACAAACAGCAAAGCAATTACAAGACCCGCGCGCATAGACGAACTCCTTATACAGAGGCGAACCCAAATCATAGTGGAATGTCGCGTAAAGAAACGCCAAGATTACTGCAGTAATGTTATTGATTCACGCGTGCGCGAGGGGATGTGATGGCGAAATCGGAGAGGACTTTCATCGCCGCTTCCGATCCCGAGCGAAGGCAATCCGGTATTCCGATCCCGCCGTACGCGTTTCCGGCAAGGGCCAGACCTGGCACTTCCGAAAGCATGCTCTTAATTCGGTCGACTATGGCTTTGTGGCCGACTATGTATTGCGCTATCGCCTTCGGCCAACGATAGATTCTTGTGAACAACGGAGTAGCGCTGAGGCCGAGTATTTCGCCTAGCTCGCGGCGAACGATCGCTTCCAGTTCTTTGTCCGTCGAGTGCAAAATCTGTTCGTCCCGACTTCCGCCGAGGAAGCAGCGCAGCAGAGCCTTGCTTCCAGGGGCGCGTCCGGCAAATTTCTGATGGACGAAGGTGCAGGCCAGAATGCGCTTGCCTTCGCTTCGTGGAACCAGGAACCCGAAACCAGGAGGTACCCGGATATCTTCATCGTACGCGAGCGCCACAGTCACGGATGATGAGTAAGGAATTTGGCGAAGGTCCGAGGAAAATTGTTGCGGTGCGCTGGACTGCAGCAAGTCTGCACACACGTAAGCGGGCAGGGCGAACACAACCCCGTCGAATTCCTCCGTGCGTTCATTGCTCACCACCAGCCACTTGCCCGATTCGGGCGCAACGCTTTGTACAGGTGCATTCGGTCGGCGCGCGGCTTCTGGGATTCGCGACAACATGGCATCGCTCATCTCCTGCATGCCATTTCTCAGCGAGGTAAAGATGGAAGACTGTTTCTCTCGCCGCACCTTACGCAATGCAACCATGCCCCGGCCCAAACTTCCGTATTTCGCCTCAAGCTCGACAAGGCGAGGAAGAACTGCGTTCGCACTCAACTCGTCCGCGCTGCCCCCGTAGACTCCCGCGAGAAGCGGATCGGCAAGGCGTTCCACCATCTCGCGTCCGTAATGGCGTTGGACGAATTCGGCGACGGTTGATTCATGAACCTCGGAGGCGGGACGGTAGAACCATTCGGCCAGCATTCGCAGCTTGGTCGTCCAGGAAAAAAGAGGGGAAAGCAATGTCGACTGGATTTTGGTGGGAACCATAAACATCAGGCCATCCGGAAGCGGCACCAGCCGGCCTTTCACCAGAATGTAGGTTTTTCGTTCCCCGTCGTTCGACGAGATCAGCTGATTGCCAAGGCCAAGTTCGCGGCAAAGATCGGCGGCCCAGGTTTTTTCAGTAAGAAAAGAGTCGGGTCCGGCCTCGATTGCGAAATCGTCGATATTTTCCGTCTGAAGCACACCGCCGAAGCGGGAACTTGCTTCAAAAATAACGTATTCGAGTTCGGCACCATTCTTGATTTTTTTCTCGAGCTCGCAGGCCGCGGCCAAACCGGAAACGCCGCCGCCGATAACGGCAATCCTTTTCATGCGGAGTCAGCGTACCTCGGCCGGGACCGATATTCGAGATTGGACGATCTGCTCGAGCGCAGAGGTGAGTAGTGGAGAATCGTTTAGCGACTCCGCCCGCCAGAGCCGCATCCCTTCTTTCTCCGCGAAGTGTTTGAAAGAAATGTCGATGTCATAAAGAATTTCGACGTGGTCGCATAGAAATCCGATCGGCTGGATGAAGACTCCGTTATGGCCGGATTTTTTCATTTCCAGAATCGTGTCTTCCACTGTAGGGCCGAGCCATGGCCCGCCTGACATTCCCTGGCTCTGAAATGCGAATTTCCATTCCTCCAGCTTCAGACCAGCCACGCTCGCAACCAGCGCCGCCGTTTGCCGGGCCTGAATTTCATATGGGTCGCCTTCCCGCACCCCCCGCTCGGGAACACTGTGCGCGGTGAAGATCACAGGAACCGGCCTGCCGTATTCACGGTTGATCTTCTCGCGCGCCGGCGTGAGTTTCTCGGCGAAGGCTTGGATCAACATAGGCTGATCGTGCCAGGACTCGACAAAATCGAAACTCAAATCCGGATCCGTGGATTGCGCGAGCGATTTCCGATAAAGTCCAACGCTGGTGCGGGAATTGTGCGGCGCTAGGCAGATGACAACCGCGTGGCGGACGCCGTCGGCTTGCATTTGATCGAGAGCTTGCGCGACGAAGGGATGCCAGTTCCTCATCCCGATATAAACCGGCATGCCGATTCTCTTTGCCAACAGCTCGCTTTGCTTCACCGTGAGTTCAGTCAGAGGAGACTTGCCGATCGCGCCGTAGCGATGGCTCACCTCTTCGACCACCTGCGGCGGCAGCGGCCTTCCGCCCGTTACACACAACAAAAATTCAGGGACATCCTTCACGGAAGAAGGGCTGCCATGAGCCAACAAGAGCACCGCATTTTTGCCGGAAATCGTCATTAGCTATTTCTGAGTTGCTGCCTGCGCCGAATGCTCCTGAACATACTCGGCCAGGGCTTTGACATTATCGACCGGAGTTTCCGGCAAGATGCCGTGGCCCAGATTAAAAATGTGCCCGGGCCTTCCACCCGCGCGATGAAGAACATCTTTCGCGCGAGCCTCTACCTGTTTCCAGTCTGAGAAAAGCACAACCGGATCCAGATTTCCCTGCACGGCGCCGGAGTTTCCGAGCGCTCGCCATCCCTCATCCAGAGGAACCCGCCAGTCAAGACCGATCACGTCGGCTCCGGTCTCTTTCATCGAAGGCAACAGCGTTGCTGTATCAGTTCCGAAGTAAATCACTGGTGCTCCCGTCGCGCGGAGACTTCTTATTAGTTCTGTGGTTCGCGGCAGAACGTATTGGCGATAGTCATCGACGGAGAGACATCCCACCCAACTGTCGAATACCTGGATCACATCTGCACCAGCGTGAACTTGAGCCGCGGCATAGGCGGAAGTCACAGAAACCAGCTTGCCGAGTAGTTCGTCCCAGGCCTGCGGCTGGGAATACATCAGCTTTTTGGTATTAAGGTAATGTTTGGAACCGCCCCCCTCAATCATGTAGCTCGCCAAAGTGAAGGGTGCGCCACAGAATCCGATGACCGGCAGCTTCGATCCGAAATGCTTCGCGACAAGGCTCACGGCTTCAGCCACATAATTAAGGTCTGAAGCGGAGTCCGTCCGCAATCGCCGCACCTCATCCTTCGTGCGGATCGGGCCTTCGATCACTGGCCCTTCTCCTGCCGAAAAATGAAACGGCAGGCCCATCACTTCGAGCGGCAAGAGCAAATCAGCGAAAATTATGGCCGCATCTACACCCAGAATCTCCGCAGCGGTAATCGTAACCTCCGCAGCAAGCTGCGGATTCTTGCAAATCTCGATCAGCGTGTGTTTCTTCCGCACCGCCCGGTACTCGGGCATGTAGCGTCCGGCCTGCCGCATGAACCAGACTGGAGTGCGGTCCACAGGCAAAGCTTTGCAGGCACGGACAAAGCGGGAGTCGCGAGCGGACATGAAGGATCAATGCTAGCACTGGAAGCCGTGGGTGGTGGATCGTGACTCGTGATTCGTGGGTCGTGAATCGTGACTTGTGGTTTGTGAATGGTAGTTGGGGAGGATTGGGATTTGAGTTACTTGATACTTGAGCCTGCGTACAAGCGCCAGCCACGAGCCACGAATCACGAGCCACCGCCTTACGACATTGGCTCGACTTTATCGACGTGAATCAGATTCAGCGCCCGGTCGAGAGTTCCCGTGATTTGAACGCGCCGTCCTTCGTAGGGCTGCACGCGCGACTGGTTGTCGAGCTTGTAGGAGCTCGAGTCGGAAACTTTCAGAACGTAGCTGTCGGCTTCCTTGCTGATCGTGCCCGCGAACGTTTGCGCGGTCGGGGCCTGATTCGACTCCTGGGTAGATGGGCCGGTTTGGTGCTCACCCGGCTGAGCTGGAGTGGGGTTCTGCGAGGGCTGAGTTTCCGGCGTAGGCTCGGGTTGTTGCTTGGAATGGCTTTGCTCCGGCTGCTGCGGCTGCTGCATGAACGACCACGCCACCAGATCCGACGAGAACAGTTGTCCGGGATGCGCGGGCTCCTGCGCGAACGCCATTGCCGCGCAAAACACGAAGCCGAATACCAAAGTTAACCAGCGCCTCATAGCGAGCTCCTAACCGGCCTTATTCGCGACCGGAGACGAAGCGGATGAAACCAGCGGGCGCGCAACTACTCCACGTTTTTACTCCCCGGCTGTGGAAAAAGCTGTACCGCTGATGCTGTACGAAGGCTAAGGCCAATGCTTTCTGTTGAATAGTTCGCTATCGTACGTGTACTAACGATTTCCGGAACACGCAAAAGCGCACCAACTCAGTACACGTTCTTCTTACCATTCCGCCCTATTATGTCCCTAACAAATCTTCGGAGGTAACCCTGCGATGGCAGCCAGTCAGGTTGTTCTCTACTTTGACAGACAGGAAGACGCAGTCCAGTTCACGCTCGCTGCCAGCTCGGTTATCGCAGATGGGACGCCTTTGCGCGAGACCGCGCTGAAAGTGGCAAAGGAAGTCTGCAAAGCGACTCGCATCACCACGGAAGGTAGCTTAAGCGGGGAGGCCACCAAGCCAAAGTCCCGCAAATCGCAGTAAAAACTGGCTTTTCCTTCGTGTCCGTCGTGGTTCTATGGTTTTCTTTTTCAACCACGAAGGGCGCGACGGTACCCGAAGCTCTTTCCCGAAATTTCAACGCTGATTTCTAATCTGACCAGGGGGCTGGTTTTCTATCCCAGCGATGGTTTTTTAATTCGCTCAGTAACTCTGCGCTTAGCGGGCCTTTGTCACTCAGCGAACAATTTTCTTGCACGTGCTCGGGTTTCCTCATGCCCACAATCGTCGTACTCACCGCCGGGTGAGAAAGCGTGAATCGCAACGCCATCTCCGGCAAAGACATTCCCTTGGGCAGGATCTCCTTGAGCCGGTCCACGCGATCCATGGTGTTGGCAAGGTTCTTGGGATTGAAATAGCCGGAACGCCAGTCGTCCTTGGGAAATTTGCTCTCGCGTGTCATCTTCCCGCCGAGGCTGCCCTCATCGAGCGCCACGCGGACAATGACCCCGATATCCAACTGTTGGCACAGGGGAAATAACTCATCTTCCGGAGATTGATCGAAGATGCTGTAGATCACCTGCACTGCGTCGACCAGTCCGGTGCGAATCGCCCTGATTCCGTTCTCCGGCTCCCATCGGTTCAGGCTCAAACCGAAATATCGAATGATTCCATCTTGTTTTAGTTTCTCGACCGTGTTGCGGAAGTCGGGCTCATCCGTCCAGTTGTCCGTCCAAACGTGGAACTGGAGAAGGTCGATCGAGTCGGTACCGAGCTGCTTGCGAATACGCTCGGCGTACTTGAAAACGTGGTCCGGCGGAAACACGTCGTGATATTTGTATTTAGGCAAAGCCGGCCAGCGCTCATTTTTAGGCGGAATCTTCGATGCTGCGAAAAGGCGCTTGCCCTTGTTCTTCGCGATGGTCTGACCGAGAAAGCCGTCGCTCTTGCCGCCGCCATATGCCCATGCGGTATCAAAAAAATTACAGCCGCAATCGACGGCGAGTTGCAGCGCATCGAGCGATTGCTTGTCTTCCGAGCCACTCCACCCGCTCATGCCCCAAAGGCCGGGCGCGATGTCACTGACGTCAACTCCTGTGCGGCCAAACTTGCGATAGTTCATCTTCTTTTCCTTTCTGTCGTTCCGAGCGAGCACTCCGATTCGTTTTCCGAATCGGAAGCGCAGTCGAGGAATCTGCTTTTCAGGAATTTCTGCTATTTCGGAATAGTTCCGCCCTGCGCTCTCTCCCGATAAAACTTCTGCAGCACATAAAAGGCCTGCTTCTTTTGCCCCTGGTCAGAAATCAATCCTTTGCGGTTGAAGTAGTCCTGAATCCCCGGCAATAACCGCCTCGGAGAGCGAAAGTCCATCAGCACCCAGGGCGACATTCCTGCGAGCTGCGGAATTTTTTGTAGCATTGCGAGTTGGTGTTCATACAGATTGGCCTGGTATTCCTCTGTAAAGCGCGTGTCGGCACCACCATGTAGGTTGTATTGCGCGCCGGCTCCGAATTCACTGAAGACGACCGGCTTTTCATAGGCAAACTCCCAGCGCGTAGAATCCGCATCCTCGACTTTTGATTCGTACCAGCCCATGTATTCATTTATCCCTAGGACGTCCAGCGCTTCACCGAAAGGATCAGAGAGCGTGCGAACATCACCGTTGCGGTCCCAATGATTCAGCGCCGACGCAATCAGCCGGGTTGAATCCAATTGGCGCGCATAGGCAGCCAACATTTTCAGGAACTCTGTGCGATCGGAAGAAATCGGCGTCTCATTCGACATTGACCAGATGGCAATGGCGGCGCGGTTCTGGTCACGCGAAATGATCTCCCGCAGTTGCGATTTCGCATTTTCAAGCGTTGCGGGGTTCTGCCATTGAATGTCCCAGTAGACCGGAATTTCCTCCCACACCAGCAGGCCCATTTTGTCGGCCAAACGCAACATGGTTTCGTTGTAGGGATAATGCGCGAACCGGACGTAATTGCACCCGACTTCTTTCGCCCACGTCAGCAAAGTACGATCGTCTTCCTCAGAAAATGCCCGTCCACTGCGGAACGGCGCTTCCTCGTGCATGGAAATACCGCGTAGAAAAATGGGCTTTCCATTGAGCAGAATTTGCGTCCCACGGGCTTCGATGGTGCGGAAGCCGATTTCGTCAGTAACACTGTCGTTGCCTGCCGAGACGACTACCCGATAAAGCCTTGGATTTTCCGGAGTCCACAATTCCGAATGAGCCGAAAATTGAAAGCTTGCTCGGCCTGAAGCATCAGTCTGTGCCGATTGCTTTACTTGCAGCTCCGGAATTTCGACTGTAACCTGGCGGAGACCCGAAGTGTCTAGCAGAACCCAGCCTGATATTTCATCAGCACGATCTTTAGCAGGCTGCAGTAAATAATTTTGGATAAAACTTTCCGGCACCTCGATCAGTTCCACACTTCGCGTCAAGCCGCCGTAGTTCCACCAATCGGTCTTGAGCGCCGGAACCCCGTCAATGTGGCGAGTATTGTCGACTTCTACCACCACGCTATTGTCGCCTTCGACGATCTGGTCCGTGATTTCGAAATCAAAAGGCGTGAACCCACCCACGTGCTCGCCCAGCTTTTTTCCATTGAGCCACACTCGTGCCTGGTAATTCGCCGCACCGAAATACAGAAATGTCCGGATGTGCTCCCGCTTGTGATAAGAGAAATTGCGCTGATACCAGACCGGCCCTTCGTAGAAGAGCAGAGAATCCCGCTGTGTATTCCAGTCTCCTGGCACACGGAGTTTGGGAGAGCGATCGAAATCGTACTCGACCAATTCACTCTTTGTTGCCGGCCTGCGATTAATAAAAATACGGCTGCCCAAACCAGTTTCATAAGGATCGACGATGCTGTTCCATGTGCCGTCAAGGCTGATGGTGGTCCGATGGCTGACGTTTGCAATTGCCATCGTCGGTGCGCTTTGAGCGAAAGCGCAACAATTCGTGAATAGCAGCGCCAGCAAGGCTGCTCGCCTCATACCGTCTCCTGGTGATCAACCAAAGCGAAAATGAGTATAACGAACTTGGAAGCAGTCCACTGAAACCCGCGCCAGTCGCCGCTTACCTCGCTTAGAGGACGTTCACCCCGGCAAATACGCAGTTCAATGCAGACCGACATCTTCGACGAGAGTCTTTGCATCGTAGTAAGCTGCCCAGAGATGGGCGCCGGGAGCCCTGTAGTTATGCCGTCCGATTCTGTTAGTGAGGGTGAAAGACAGCCCCAAGCATCAACTTCTCAAATCGTCGCTTCTCCTCGGTTCTTTCAAAGCAGCACTAACGAGACCGGAGTTACGCCTCATCTTCTATCCACGACCGCAACAATTGCGGATCTAGGCGAGCCCGACCTGGTTGGCCGCTGTTTTCTTCGAATGTGCCTCTGGGTTGAGCTAGCCACCTGCTGGACACGCAAAGGGCAGGCGCGCCATCGCTGGCGGCCCAACGTCCGCCAACTGCTGACAGAATCTTTGGAACCTAGTGCGCCGGCGCCGGTGAAGGCTCGGCGGAAGGTGCGGAGAAGTTCACTTTGGGCACTTCGCGCGATGCCTCGGTTGCGGCGAAATAAGCAGTATTCGGCTTAAAACCCATGCCCGGAGCAAACAGGCTGTTGGGGAACTGCTGCACGTAGACGTTGTAGTCCTTCAACGTGTCATTGTAGCGTTGCCGTTCGACGGCAATGCGATTTTCCGTGCCGGCCAGTTCATCCTGCAAACGCAGGAAGTTTTCGTTGGATTTGAGCTGCGGATAGTTTTCCACGATCAACAGCAGCCGGCCCAGAGCGCCATCCAATTGGTTGTTGGCGGAAATTTTTTGCTCCGGCGTTCCGGCGGAAAGCAATTGGCTGCGCGCTTTTGCGATGTCGCCAAACACCGTCTGCTCCTGCTTGGCATAGCCTTTGACGGTTTCGACCAGGTTGGGAATCAGGTCAGCACGGCGTTGTAGAACGATATCCACCTGCGACCACGAGGTTTTTACCGCTTCGTTTTTTGCCACAAGCGTGTTCTTCACGCTTATGTACTTGCCCACCCCAAGCAGGATCAACACCAGAATCGTGATTCCGATGATGGCGAATTTGCTCATGACCTCTCCTTTATTTTGCGCCTGTGCCCCGTTTGCCCTACGTGCTTTTCGGTGAACTCTGCATTGTATCTACTGCGGACGCTACTCCTTCAATGGCCGCGAGGTATCGCTTGGCGACATCACTTTCAGCGAGCTGTTTGCGGTCAGCTTTTTTCGCTCGAACTTCCATTAATTGTACGAAAGCAGAGGGATCGAAGTTCAGTCGCGAAGCCAGCTCCTGAACTGCCTCTCGTGAATGCTTCCTGCCCTGTTCGCCAAGTTCAATCAACACGTGGCGGAATAGAGTGGTGAATGACGACAAAGAATTCAGCATCACCTCCCATACAGCCTTTCCGTTTCCATTCGCCAGCAGTAGGTGCTGCCGCAGCAGGAATAATTTCTCGCGCAATTCATACTCGAGTTGCGAGCGGTGCAGGTGCATGGGCACGTTCAAGTCACGCAGCACGTCATCTCCATGAAGTACTTTGTAACGCTGCTTCATGTCAATGAACTCGATGGAGAAAACATCCGCGGTGTCTTTCAATTCTTTGTGGGTCATTACCAGTGGCGGATGATGTTTCTTCTTGCGCCACCAATCCACCGCCTCGGCAATTTTGCTCAGCGATGGGAATGATGTCTCGCGTACGATGCAGAGCAGATTGAAATCAGAATATTCGGCGTGGAACTCGCCGTCGGCGGCCGAGCCGTAAAGAATCACGCTGGCAAGGTTTTCCCCTGCCGCCGTGCGAAGTTTCGCTACAAATTCCTTGAGCAGTTCTTCCTGAACCATAAAGTCTCCCTCACCAGCTTCCGCTGGCGCCACCACCGCCCGACATCCCGCCGCCAAATCCGCCGAAGCCTCCGCCCCCACCCCCGCCGAATCCACCCCCACTCCAGCCACCGCCGCCGCCCCAACCGCCGCGACCGCCCCAGCCGCCACGACCACCGCCGCCGAAGAGCAACCACCAGAAAAGAACACTCCGGAGAGGTGTGCCGAGCACGATAACGGCAAGGACGACCAGGAAAACGATGCCGCCTATGGGAATGCTTTTTCGTTCCGGCGGCGCCCTTTCCTCCGGAACCGCGCTGACGCCAGTCAGTTGCACGCCCGCATCCTGCGCAATGACAGTCGCGATCTGTTGTGTGTTTTGTTTTATCGCGTCGTCGTAATCGTTCTGCTTAAGCAGCGGGACAACTTGCCGCCAGAAGCCGCCGACTTTGCCATCGGGGAGAATGGGTTCAAGGCCATAACCCACCTCTGTGCGATAGCGATGATCTTTGACCGCGATCAGCACCAGCACACCCTTGTTTGTGGCTTTGTTCCCGATACCCCATTGCTTGTAGAGATTTACCGCGTAGCTCTCAATGTCATCTCCATCCAGCGTATTAATCGTGACCACCGCGATCTGCGCCTGCGCCTTCTGATCCACTTGCAGGCAGAGGTCGTTCAGCTCAGACTCGGTCTCCGGAGAGAGCACGTGCGCGAAATCATTGACATAGTTCGAGTAGCGAAGCTGGGAAAGCGACTCGGCGGGTGCGAGGTGCGCGGGCACCAGCGCCGCGGCCAGCGCAATCACAAGCGTGATGTATCGAACTCGTCGCATCGCTTTAAAACTCTGTAAAAACCTCTGTGTAACTCTGCGTCCTCTGTGGTTAGTTCTTAAAAGCCCTGCAACACAGCGTTAAATGGAGAAAATCATACAGAGGCAAAAAACTCCACCACTGCCCGCTCTGCAAAGTGTCCATCGTAGCCATTCCGCTCGCCGATATAGGAGCAGTGCCCTCCATCATCTGTTTCTACGAATTTAATATGAGAATTGTTCGCGATCTTCTGCCGCGTTTCCGGCAGAATCCGAATGAATGGATCGTTACGCGCATTCAGAATATAAGCTGGAACTGCGATGCGGTCGATCACATTGGCCGCCGCACATCGCGCGTAGTAGTCCGTCGCGCCTTCAAATCCGCAGTAAAAAGCGGTGATCTTATCGTCCCAATCGCGCAAACTCTTCACGCCTTTCATACGCGAGAGGTCGTATTCACCCGGGAAGCATTGCGCCTTGTCGCGCATATGACTCTTCAGCTTCCACAGGAAGTACTGTTCGTACACGCGATTGATTGGCGAATGCAGTGCGTCGGCCGAAGCTGCCAAATCCGCCGCCGGGCAAATTGCAGCTACTGCGCAAAATTCCTTCGGCCCTTGGTCGGCCCACTCGCCGGCAGCTTTCAGCACCAGATTACCGCCCATGGAAAACCCGCAAAGGCCCAGGCGGGAAATCCTGTCTTGCGCAATGACGCTTTTCGCGACTGCCATCACATCGCCCGAGCGTCCGGAATGATACAGCGTAGGCGCCAGATGATCGGTACCGCCGCACGTGCGCTGATTCATGCGTACCACGTTCATGCCCGCAGCGACACCTTTTTCGGCAATGCCCAGCATGTACTGCGATTCCGTTGATCCTTCGAGTCCGTGCACCACAACAATCGTAAGCGCCGAAGTCCGTTCCGGCTGCCAATGACAGTGACATAAAACATGGATTCCGGGTTCGACCTCGACCAGGCGTTCTTCGGCTTTCGGAAGCGAAAAACGCCGACGCATCAGAAAACTTGCCAGCGTCTGTACATGGCCGCCAGAAAGGAATCGCCGTGGCCGAAATGGCGGTTGTGGCCCAGCGTAGGGCAGACTTTTTCCCACAGAGAAATTCTAACGCTGAGGCTTTCTACAGGGACAACGATCGAGACCGTGATCGAGACACGATCGGCACTAAAAACTGGGTCAGAGTTTGTCATTCGAGGGCGGAATATTCTGCCCTCGATCCATTTTCGCGACAATTCTCAGAAGCTTCTCAAGTACGGAGGTTCATTCGACCAGTGACTTATTGCTTCTTGTGCCCAGCTTGTTGATTTCTCCTGATGGCACGAGTTGCAGGGATTCGGAATCTTGTATTTGTCGGTCATTGCCGGGGAAATAAATCGAAAGGTGTGCGCATGCACAAGCGCGCCGGGCACGCCTTCGGTTTCAATTTGGGGCATATGGCATGACACGCACTGGCTTCCACGACTATCAGCTTTGTGGTGAGTGTGTTCCTCGATGCTCGCTGTGTGCGGGCCATTCGGCGAGGTGGGCCCGTGACAATCGAGGCATATCTCGGCGGCAGGCTTTCTCAACTGTGCGTAGTTGGCGGTTCCATGAGCGTCATGGCATGAAGAGCAGGTCACGCCATGGTGGTACATCACACTTTGCGCAAAGTCGTTGCCCTGCATCCGGTTTTTATGCGCGGTGCAATCTGGAAAATAGTAAAACGTGGTTTGCCCCAAAGTGCAGTCCTCGAGCCTCCAGAAATCCGGCAATCTTCGGCTGACGTCGTAGCCGACCGCCCAGTCGTAGTATTTTCCTTTAATGGGGTTCGATAGTGGCTGGCCTTGCGAATGGCATTGAATGCAGACGTCGCTCTCGGCCGTCGAGGCAAGCTGTGCCGGGCTCAGAATATTGCTTCGGAGCGGGTGCGCCGCATGTTCGCTTCCCGGCCCATGGCAGCGCTCACAACCGACATTCCACTCCGCGACCTGTTTTGTGCGAATGTCATAGCCGACGGAATGGCAACCGTCACATAACGGCCCAGTAGGACGCTGCATGTTGTCCGGCGGATATTTTGAAGCCCACCAGTCTCCTCCGGCAGGAACCATGTACGGCGCCCACGTGTGTTTGCCGATGTTCCACTGCACCGGCAACGGGAAATAGTCATCTCCAATCTTTGTGAAGTAGCGCTGCTTCCAAATGCTTCCATAGACAAATGCCACCTGGTCGAGGGTGAACTTGTGCACATTGTTGGTAGCGAGATTGGCAGCAAGCGCCTCCGGGTGAGTTCGCGGATCGCGCACTACATTCGCCATCGGCGTTTTCTTCCAGCGGTCGTAAATTTCTGAATGGCACTTGGCGCATGCTTGTGAACCGATGTAAGTGCCATGATCGGCCAGGGTCTTCGCTTCGGCAATCTCCTGCGGAGTAAGGGATCGCAATGTGCGAATAAAGAGCACCAGCTTCCATACATCGCCGGTAGCATCAGAATGCGCATTGCCCCATGCGGGCATGCCCGTGAGTTGCACGCCGTTCTCGATGATGTAGTGCAACTCGCCATCGCTAAGGCTTTGCGTTTTGGCAGAGCGCAAATCCGGCACTCTGGGATACAAATTCGTGCCCATTTGCGTCTTGCCGCCGCCATCAATGCCATGACAGTTGGAACAGTGGGCCAAAAAGTACTCGCGGCCTTGTTCTGTGGCTTCTGAATTGGGCTCCAGAGGATTTTTCCGCGCTCGATCCTTTACAGGGATTGCCAGGTTACGAACGCTTCGGGCGAGAGAGGCCTCAAGCGGGGAAGGTGTGCTGGTCGCCCGAAAGCCGCGGAATATCAGGACACCGGTGACCAAAAGTCCGACGGCACCAACCAGAACCAAAGCGACAAGAACTGGCTTCAGATGTGTCACGTTTCACTTGCTGCCGATTGTATCCGAACGCTGCAATCCGTGACCGTGTGTCAAGTATTAAGGAAGCGTAGATCTCGTTGCGAATTTCATCGCTCTTGCGTGAAGGTACCCGGCGTGAACCTATCTGCCCGCTACCTTAACTGGTCGATGAAACATTTCCAATTCAGCCGCCTGTTTTCTCGCTTCGCGTTGCCGCCCGTACTCGTGCGCCGCGCCCACAAAAGATTTGAATAAAGGATGCGGCTCAAGCGGCTTCGACTTGAATTCAGGGTGGAACTGGCAGCCAATGAAGTGCGGGTGGTCCGGCAACTCAACCATTTCGACATACGTGCCGTCGGGCGTTGATCCCGAAATTCTCAAGCCTCCTGCCGTCAACGGGGCTTCATATTCACGATTGAATTCATAGCGGTGGCGATGACGCTCGCTGATCTCGGTCTGCCCGTAAATCTTGTGGGCGAGCGTTCCCGGCTCGATTTTGCACGTCCACGCACCCAGACGCATCGTTCCGCCGAGTTCTTCAACGCCGCGCAATTCGCGCAATTTGTAGATCACACGATGCGGCGTCGCCTGATCGAATTCGCTGGAGTTCGCGTCGGTCAAGCCGCAAACATTGCGCGCAAATTCAACACACGCCGTCTGCATCCCCAGACATATTCCGAAGTAAGGAATCTTGTTTTCTCGCGTGTAGCGAATCGCCTGCAACATCCCCTCGATTCCGCGTTTGCCGAACCCGCCCGGAACCAGGATTCCGTCGTAGCCGCTGAGCTGTTCTTCGCAAGCGCGCTGACCTGACTCCAGGCCCTCGGCTTCGATCCAGCTCACGTGAAGCTTCAAGTTGTGTGCCAGCGCGCCGTGCACCAATGCTTCCTTCAGCGACTTATATGAGTCTTCGTACTCGACGTACTTGCCGACGATCGCGATATTCACGTCGGCCTTGGGGTTGTAAACCCGGTGGACCAGTTCTTCCCACTGCTTCAAGTCTCGTTCTTTCGGCTCCAGGTGAAGATATTTGAGCGCCAGCGTATCGACATTTTCACGCGAGAAGACCAGCGGCACTTCATAGATGGAAGCAACATCTTTTGCGGTGATCACCGCGTCTTCGGCCACGTTGCAGAAAAGCGCAATCTTCGATTTGATCTCTTTCGAGAGGAAGCGATCGGTACGGCACAACAAGATATCCGGCTGAATTCCGATGCTGAGGAGTTCTTTGACCGAGTGCTGCGTGGGTTTGGTCTTGAGCTCTTGCGCGGCAGCGATAAATGGAACCAGCGTCACGTGCACGAAAAGGGTGTTCTCGCGGCCCAGTTCCTGGCGCATTTGGCGGATTGCTTCCATGAAAGGCAACGATTCGATGTCGCCAACCGTGCCGCCAATCTCCACAATCGCGACATCCACATCCTGTGCGACCTTCTTCATCGCCGACTTAATCTCGTTCGTGACGTGCGGAATCACTTGCACGGTTTTGCCGAGATAATCTCCGCGTCGCTCTTTCGCGATGATCTGCTCGTAAATGCGGCCGGTAGTCCAGTTGTTGTCGCGAGAAAGCTTGGCGTGGGTAAAACGCTCGTAGTGGCCGAGGTCGAGGTCGGTTTCGGCGCCATCGTCGGTCACGAATACTTCGCCGTGCTGAAACGGCGACATCGTGCCGGGATCTACGTTCAGGTAGGGATCGAACTTCATGATGTTGACTTTGATCCCGCGGCTCTCAAGCAGACACCCGATCGAAGCCGCCGCCAGTCCCTTGCCCAATGAAGACACTACACCGCCGGTTACAAAGATGTACTTTGCCGACATCGTTGCCTCGCTCTGAATTGTCTTGGGAAATTGTGCAGGCTGGCGTGCACAATCAATTATGACAGAAAGTGGCACACGAGAAAATGAAATTTTCCGCCATTCAGCTCCGCGTTTCCTATTGTGATCTAATCGCTTGTCAGCTACAGCAAATTCAGCGCTCGGAGAAAGTGATGCTTCCCAGTGCCGTGAAGGACCTCAAAGCCTTCGTCCCCGCCAAAGATCCCGAAATTTCCAGGAAGTTCTACACCGACCTCGGCTTTACCATCAATTGGAGCAATCCGGAGATTGCCGAGCTTCAAATTGGGTCTTTTCGGTTTCTGCTGCAGAAATTTTATGTAGCCGAACATGCCGGCAATTTCATGATGAGCCTTTATGTTGAGGACGCAGACGCCTGGTGGGAGCACATCCAGCGTCTCGATCTCGCGAAGAAGTATCCCGGCATCATGTGCAAACCTCCGGCCATGCAGCCCTGGGGAATTCGCGTGCTCTATCTGAGCGATCCGGCGGGCGTTCTGTGGCACATTACGGATGATCGCAAGTCATAGCCGCTGCCAGTGTCGATTTACGAGGGGTTTACGTTTAGCTCGCCACGCGCAGTAAACTAGGCGGAGAAGCAATGTCCCGTTCCAGCCTTATCTTGCCGGCAATCTGCCTGGTTGGCCTGATTGCAATTCCGCCAATTGCACTGGCGCAAGGTGCCAGCAAGCGCCTCATCCTAAAAGACGGCTCCTATCAAATCATCACGAAATACGAAATACAGGGCGACCGGGTGCATTATTTCAGCGCCGAGCGCAATGAATGGGAGGACGTTCCCAATTCGATCGTCGACTGGGACGCCACCAAGCAATACGAGCAGGACCGCGCCAGCGGCAAAATGTCTCCCGAGGCCCAGAGGCTGGAAAAAGAGCTGGAAGAACAGCGCCAGGAAGACGAAGCCAAGTCTCCGCATGTCGCTCCGGGATTGCGACTCCCGCTCGAAGGCGGCGTCTATGCGCTCGATACTTACCTCAACGAACCGCAGTTACTGCCGCTCGACCAGACCAGCGGCGAAGTCAATCGGCATACCGGGCACAACGTCCTGCGAAACGTGATGAATCCGGTCTCCGGCTCGAAGCACACGGTTGAAATACCGGGCCCGAGCTCGAAGCTGCAAGTGCATACCTCGCTGCCCACCATCTACATAAACATCGACGCCAGCGACGAGCAGGACACCAACTCCAAAACTCCAGCCGCCGAGCTGCCTTGGGACCGCTTTCGAATCGTGCGCGTGCAGGTAAAAGGCGACAGAAGAATTGTGGGTGAAATTAAAGTCGCGGTGACCGGCAAATCCAGCCAGGAGCAGGAAGCAATTCCGGCAGACGCCCAACAACTTCCGGAAGGCTGGATCAAGCTCACGCCCAAAGCTCCGCTTGAGAAGGGAGAATACGCGATCGTAGAGATGCTGGGAAAGTCAGGGATGAACAGCTACGTGTGGGACTTCGGAGTGCATCCGGATGCACCGGCGAATTTGTCGGTCATCAAGCCCGACGAATCGGAAATCAAGCGTTCGTCACAGTAAACGGATTCTGTCCCCGCACAAAGCGATGAGCACAACACTTCGTGCCCTCTGTCACCTGAGCGGAGTGAAAGCTTCGCGAATGCGAAGTTTTCGCGTAGTCGAAGGACCTATGCACCTCGTAAGCACCACAAATGTTTCCGGGAGCCTACACCGAATTTACCCGGCTAATCTGTTGACCCGCAGTTTCCGATGAAATTAAACTACAAACTCTTCTGAGGCCGCATAGTGAAATCCTTTCTTTCATCGCGTGATCTCCTCGCCCAGATTGAACGGGCGTTGGCAGAGCATCGTCCTTCTTATCGTCATTCACCGCTGGAGAAAGTCGCCGAGTTGCTCGCCGATGGCCGCCACTATGGCTGGGTAGGGATTTACCTCAAGCTGGATGAGAAATCGGCGCCAGCTCTGCTGGAGAACCTGGTGCATCCCGATCAATTCGCAGTTGCGGGAACGCGTAAGAAGGTGATCGTCACGATGAAAATCGCCGGCCGCGAAGTCGGCTTTCTCAACGTTGAAAGCGACCGCGAAAGCGCGTTCGGCTCTGAAGAGCGGGTCTTATTGGAGCGCGTTGCCGGAGTGCTCGCCAAATTCCTGGTCGGGCCGGGAAAGTATCTGGTCCGCAAGGCCTCCGAACCGCAACTCCCGCAAAAAGCTGCGGCGGCATAATCTCGATTCGAGCGATTTACTGGAGGGGTCCTTTCCCTTCGCCATAAGCCCCGCCTTTATACTGCTCCCCGTGGCCACGCCCGCATCTTCTCGTCTTTCCTACATCGACTGGCTTCGTGGTCTCGCCTGCGTTCTGATGTTTCAAACGCATTGCTATGACGCCTGGCTCGGTGGCACGGCGCGCAATTCCAAGGTTTATATGTGGTCGCAGATCCTGGGCACCTTTCCTGCGCCACTATTTCTTTTTCTGGCAGGGATTTCCTTCGCCCTGGTAATCGACAGGCTACTGCGGAAAAACATTTCCGCGTCCGAGATTGGAAAGAAAATGGTCCGCCGAGGAGCAGAAATCCTTGGCTGGGGCTTGCTGTTCAGACTGCAGGAATACGTGATAGCTCTCGGCTGGGCACCCTGGACGGATTTGTTCCGCGTCGACATCCTCAATACCATCGGCGCTTCCATGGTTCTGATGGGTGTGACTTGCTGGCCGGTGTTGAAGGTTTGGGGAGCTACGGGAGTCCGCTCCCGTGACGCTAGTCTGGAAAAGCGCCCCTACACGGGTTTGATCACAACGGCCGTTCTCGTCACAGCCGCAATCTGTCTTCTTACGCCGCTGCTCTGGACGATCTGGCGGCCGAATTTTCTTCCCTGGGAACTCGAGAGTTACATCGATGGCGTGCACAATCTGGGCCAGCCGCAAACCTGGCTTTTTCCGATCTTTCCCTGGGGCGGCTTTGCCTTCGCTGGGCTTGCTGCCGGATTTTTCCTGCTCTCTGATTCGACAAAGAAACTCGGCGCTCACACATTTCTCATGGGCGGCATCCTCGGTGTTCTACTCATTTTCGTTTCCAGGTTTTTGGTCTCGCGCAGCGTGCAGATTTATCCTGTGTTCGATTATTGGCATACCAGCCCCGAGTTCTTCATCCTGCGGCTAGGCATGCTTCTGCTGCTGATATCGTTCGCGTACGGCTGGTGCCGGTGGGGGCCAGGGACATGGGCCTTCAGCCCTCTAATTCAGCTTGGCCAGACTTCGTTACTGGTCTATTGGGTCCATATTGAGTTGGCCTACGGCCGGTTCACGATTCTGCCGCGTCGAGCCAATAGCATCCTGGGAGCATCGGTCGGATTATTCGTCATTTGCGTGATGATGCTCGCGTTGTCGTTGGTGAGAACAAAAATCGGGCGACTGACGTTCTATAAGGCCCGGATCCGGCCCACGCACCCCTAAGTGAATAAGTGAAGATTTCCGGCGGGAATTTTTATGCGTGGATGACTATCGAGTGTTCGGCGCAAATCGCGGCATAGGGCTCTCCCCTGAGTTTGCCTTTGAACCACTTTGCCCGGTAGGCGCAACGCAGATGAAAGAAATGTGTCTTTGCCAGCTCGTTCCACAACTGTTCCAGCCGAATCGCGCCATCCGGATCGCCCTGGCCACATAGGATTGAGACCATTTCACCGAAGACAACCACCCGCTTGTGCCGGGCTTCGGCAGCAGCTTCAGCCTTGCGGAGGACACGCTCAAGCTCCAGGAAAAATTTCCGGCGATTCGGGCCACTCGGATCCATAAACGTGCCCAGGGTCTTGAGCGCATCGAGCAAAATTAGTCGGCCTTTTTTTACCGCCTCTTCGGTATCGATCCCCTGGGCGGCAAGCCGTTTCAGGAGACCTCTTTCGTGAGACGGGGTCATCACCCCGACGACAGATTCCCCCGCCTTCAGGGCTTTGCTGAACGCGTTTGCGAGGCTTCGAACCAGGGAGTTGTCGTCGGTATAAAACTGAACCACGTGGGCGCGGTCAGGAAGGCTGCTCGACGGTGAACATTGCCCTGGATCGAAATGGCTGATGATTGTTGCCAAGAACCCGCCCCATGAAAGTTTCGCCTATGTGTATGCAATCGAACAATACAGCGAATACTGTATACGGCTTCGGCGTGGGCCCAATCGGACCGCGAACCTGAAAGTTGCCGGAGAATGTTCTGGATCGGCTCAGTGCCGAATCCAGTCAGGTGCCGAAAAGTGGAGCGCAACCATGGAAACCTGGGTCAACTGGCGGAGATTAACGAACGAGTCTCGTTTTCTTTCTTAAGTACCGCAAATCGTCCTCCATGTACCTTTTCACGACGGAAAGCAGCGCCCGAATGCAAGCAGCAACTTCGGCGATCCTTGAATACGAATCTTCCGCCGGACCAGTGCCCATATGAGATTGGCTTCCTTACGCAGAAAGCGAAGCCAGGCCTCGCTATCGGCAGTAATTCGCAGATCGGCTTTTCCATTATGGCCTTCGGAAACCTGCAACTTTTCGTCTCGGATCGTGACGGTTGCTTTCATTTCGTCTTGACCCGTGAACGTGAAGTGATAGACAGCGTTAAGGCCTTTTGACTGACCTTTCTGAAAAACGAAGTTCAAGCCTCGCAGGAAAGATCGAATGGTTCCCTGGCCAGCTAAACCATTCGACACGCGCTTGGTCTTCTTATGCGGAAAGCGCCGCGCTACGAACTCCTCAGCATCAGAATTGGGAACAACATAGACTGTCTCGGGTTTGTTCTGCAGGGGCCGAACGACGTCGTCCAGAAATTGCTTGCGATTGGTGAGGAAGGGCGCGATCACGTCCTCACCCGCAGGGCATACCGCCATGCAATAAGCGGCCTTGTAGTTGGCGCCGAAGGACAAGCTCTGCCACATGGAGACCGTCTCAGCCCCTGAGACATTTTTCCGGTAATCGTGTGCGCTTTTGCTGTCCGCGATCTTCTCCACCCAATCGTTGAATCCGCCCATGAACTCGCGGTAGTTGTGGGTGTAGCAGGCGGAGAAATTGAACTGGCCGTCTGGGCTGATCGCGCCCGTCGGACAGGCAGCAATGCACAGCTTGCATTCCAGGCACGGATTATAGACGACCGGGTGTGAATATTCGGAAACTTCTGCATCCACCAGTATCGTTCCCAGCAGAATGAAATTCCCGAACTTGGGATGAATCACGTTGCGATGAATCCCCATCCGACCGAGGCCGGCCGCTACCGCCACAGGCTTATGGGAGATCACCCACATTTTTGATCCCCAACGATCAGCCTCGATCGGGAAGCCAACGGCTCCGCCGTTGATCGCACTAATCCCAACCTCTTCCAGTGCCGAGACAATTCGCCTGGCCACTTCGTTGGTTTCGTCTGTGGTGTGATGGAATTCGAGATTGGAGATTGAACGAGCTGGCGTCCGGATGTTATCCCGGTTCATACGAGAGACAACACTGATGAGCGTTCTCGTTCGGGGAAAGACGTTCTCGATTTCGGATTGCTGATCGGCAATTTCTGGCCGGGTCCGCTCCACAAAACCCACATCGTCTGCACCCGCATCCAGACACAACTGCCGGAGCCAAGCTGCATCAAGGACCTGATCCGTGGGGACTTCACCCCGGTTCGCCCTTTCCTGGTAAAAATGTTTTACGGTTGGGTGTTCGGACAGTTGCGCCACGAAGAATTCTCCTTTCCCAACTCAGGTCGGAGCTCTTGACTCGAGTGCCGAACAAAAGCTTTTAACCGCAGAGATCGCGGAACTGAAAGTGCGAGTTCGCTTAGAGCCTCTCAGCGACCTTTGCCTTGACTCGGCGAACTCTGCGGTTAAAGTCTTTTAAACTCGGCAGCGATCTCCAAGCCCGCACTACGCCTCGACTGGAACCAGGTTCTTAGACGCCTTCCAGAGTTGCCGGTTGATGAAATAGGGTGCGAGGCGACGCATCAACGCGAGCTGTTTGGACTGTCCTGGCCGGATCTCGATGCCACCCGCCCTGAGGGCCGCAAACGACTGCTTCACCAACTCGTCCGTGGTGATCACACTCACGCCGCCATCATTGGCAAGCTCTGTTGTCATGTCGGTTTTCACCCCGGGCGGCATCAACTCGATGATTTCCACGCCTGTTTCCTCCAACTGGAACCTTAACGATTGGGTGTAGGAGTGAATCGCGGACTTGGTGGCGCTGTAGATCGGCGCAGAAGGCAAAGGCACGAACGCGAGCGCCGAGGATGTATTGATCACGGTACCCTTGTTGGCCCTGAGAATATCGATGAATGCGGAAGTCGTGATAATTACTCCGCCCACATTGATGTTCATCTCCACCATCAATCCAGCGAGATCAGCCGCCGGCGCTTTAAGGTTTTTGTAAAGCATGATGCCCGCATTGTTCATCAGCACGTCGAGCTTGGGGAAATCCGATTTCACACGCGCTGCGAGGGCGGCTACCTGCGCCGGGTCCGCGACATCGCTCTGGATCGTATGCAGTTTCGGGTACCTCGCCTTCACTTGATCAAGCACAGCTTGACGCCGACCAGTGACGATGACTTCATTGCCCAGTTCGAGGAACTTCAGAGCGAAAGCCAGCCCGATACCGGCTGAACCTCCCGTGATAAGGATCGTGCGACCAGTGAGTCTCATAAAAGTCCTTTCGTGCAGATAAGATTATGGTCATAATCCAACCGATGCAAAAAAAATCAAAAGCTGTGCAGAAGATGATCTCGTACGCTTGTCAACAGTCTCTGCCTGTCGGCAGGGTCGGTAAGAATGCGGGCAGTGGACACGGCGCCCGCCATCGCACTTAAGATAACGAAGAAGTTTTGTTCGCGTTCCGCTTCGGTCCGTCCCGGCATAAAGTCCACCCAGCGCTCCGCGCGGTCTTTGATCAACCCCGAAATTCGTCTTCTAACACCCAGCTTGGTACGCGCCATCTCAGGCGCCAAAGCCGCGACCGGACAGCCGGAATCGGGGTGATCGCAGTGATCCGGCGAGAGATACAAGCGAACAATCTCCTTCCACCTGGCCTCGCGCGGCACATTTTGCAGGGAAGAACAGATCTTCTCGTTAGACTCCGCGAATCCCTGCGCGATGGCTTCGGCGAGAAGCTCGTCCTTGCTGCGAAAATGCTTGTAAAAGCCGCCGACAGTGAGACCCGATGCCTTCATAACGCTTGCGACGCCGGGACCGCTCAACCCTTCAGCGCGGAGCTTACGAGAGGCATTTCGCACAATACGGTCGCGGGTTCGCGTCTTGTGTTCGGGTTCGTAACGCATATCAGCTATTAGATTACATGCATAATCTACAGGCTCAAAATGTTTTGTTGGCGGGAAGCGGCGCTGGCCCATACGCTTTCGAGCCGGTTCCGAGTGAATTGGCGCTATAGGGAACTAGTGTCGTTAAGTCTGAGCCGCGTGCCGAAATCCGAGCCCAGCCGAGGGACCTGGATTACATGGCGGAGAGTGAGGGATTCGAACCCCCGATACCCTTCCGGGTATGCCGGTTTTCAAGACCGGTGCCATCAACCACTCGGCCAACTCTCCGGTATGTAACAGCCACTTCAGTTTACCTCTGCTATGGCCCCGACCAAAACCGCCAGCATTCCCCTGATATTTTGTTTGGCGTGGTAGGCTACCCTCTGCGTGTTCGGTAAAGAGTTAGCCTAGCTGTGTCTGTTCGTTCTTGGCCAGACATCCAATTCAGCCTGAATGTGGAAGAAAAACAAACCCGCCACTCCGGATGTAAGCCCTTCAAATTCAGAGGCCTACAGGGATGAAGATGCCTCACAAGACCCGCAACTTTCTGAGGATGAGCGGGTTAACTCTACTGTGAGCAGCGTGGCACTCAATTACGGGTTGCCAGTGGGCGTGCGCTCAACGGCTACCACGGCCAGCCAGGAAACAGGCGAGCTGACCGACGCCGAAGTCATGCTTCGGGTCAAGGCCGGCGATGATTCGGCCTTCGATTTCCTGGTGCAGAAGTATCGCCGTCCGATCATAAACTTTATGTACCGGATGGCGCACAATTCAGCCGCTGCGGAAGATTTGGCGCAGGAGGTTTTTCTACGCGTATACCGGTCGCGTGCGACCTACGAGGCCAGCGCAAAGTTTACGACTTGGCTTTATCGCATCGCGACCAACTTGGGCATGAACTACGTGCGCGACACGCGTCACGAGCGGCCCGAGAACACGATGAACCTGGACGAGTCCGACGAAGAAACCGGGCAGGCGCCGGACTTGGCCGACAAGACGCCGAACATTGAAGAAGAGATCATGCGGCGTGAGCGACTCAAGGCCATCAGGCAAAAAGTTGAGGCGCTTCCTGAAAGACAAAAAATGGCGGTGCTCATGCACAAGTACCAGCAGATGGATTACCGCCAGATCGCCGATGTTTTGAAGTTAAGTGAATCAGCCACAAAGTCGCTGCTGTTCCGCGCATACGAAACTTTGCGGACGCAGTTGAAAGAGTTTGTATGACGGATCGCGGGCGAGGGCGCCCGCGCCACACTAGCAGTTGAAGGATTTTTGGCGAAGGGAAAGAAACATGAAGTGCAATGAAATTCGCGAACAGCTTCCGGATCTGGCCGCCGGACTCGCTTCCGCCCCTCCAGAAGTAAACGTTCACCTTGCTTCCTGCGCTGAATGTGCGGGAATGCTCACAGAATTTCGCCAGACAATGGCGCTGCTCGACGAGTGGCAGGCTCCCGAGCCTTCGCCTTATTTTGATACCCGCTTGCGGGCGCGGTTGCGCGAAGAGGCGGAGGCAAAACATCCGTCGCGCTGGCTGGCGTGGGTCCGGAGGCCCGCCATCGCGGCATCCGTAGCTACCATGCTGGTTGTTGGCGCAGCTGTCTATCGTCTGGAACTGGACAAGCGAGCGCGTACGACTCCTGGCCCAGTTGCGGCTGTCGTGCCGGGCACTGCTGTTTCCGATTTGCAGGCGCTCGATAACAATCAGGATGTTTACGCGGATTCCGATTTGATGGACGATTTGCAGGTCCAGGATGACGTAAACGCGAATCCGTAAGTGTTGTGGGAAGCATTTTAGAGTAGTGAAAGAAGAGAGTCCGGGGAAAAGAAGGGGATGAAAGCGAACGTACAACCAGGGCGGTTCACCGTGCTCAGCCTCGCGCTGATGCTCACAGTCCTGCCCTGTCTCGCGCAGAACCGGCGTGGCCAAAATCCCCCGCCACGTTCCCAATCATCCCGGCCTGCTCCACAGCCGCATTACCAACCGTCGCGGCCGGCTTCGCAACCGCATTATCAACCGGCGCCTCAGCCGAGGAACCAGTCGGCTCCGCAGCAACGATACGATGTTCCGCGGCCCTATCAGCCACCTGCACAAGGGCACCATTCCGGGCAGTGGCTCGAACAGCACCGCCAACTGCCACTCGATCAGCAGCGACGCGCGCTGCAAAATGATCCCTCATTCCGCCGGCTCTCACCGCAGCGGCAACAGCAATTGGAACAGCGGCTGCAACACTTCGATAGCCTGCCTCCTGACCGCCAGCAACGCGTGCTGCAGCACATGGAGACGTGGGAGCACTTGACAAAATCGCAGAAGCAGGAGTTTCGATCGATGGACTCGCAGTTCCACAGCCTGCCTGCTGATCGACAGCAAGCCGTGCGCAATGCGATCCAGACCATGCGCGCCATGCCTCCCGCTGCGCGTGAGCGTGCCATCCAGGAGGGACGTTTCAACCAGTTTTCGCCGCAAGAGCGGCAGATTCTAAACAACGCCGCCCGTCTGCCCCTTGCCCCCGCCCAGTCGAATAGCGCGCAACCGCAATCGCCGAACGGTGGTCCCCAGCGATATATCCCCCGTCCACCACAATAGCCAGAAGCGGTCGCGGATGGACTTTTCAAACCTTCACAAGCAATTGACCACCCATTTCGCGCATCGCAATCCTGCTACACTGCTAGGCAATCCTTCCAGGGCTTTTCGCCATCGGCTCCCCCAGATTGGCGGGACAAAGCTGGAACGTGGTTCGAATGTCTAGCAGCACTTCAGCGCGAGTTGCATTTGCTACCGGCATTACTCTCCTCGTCATTTGCGGCGTTCTGGTCTACATTACTTTGACGAATTTTGCGGCCAGCGAACGCTGGGTCGAACACAGCCAGCAAGTACGGGAGTTGTTGGGACAGACGGAATCTGATATCGCCTCCGCTGCGCGTGCCCGCCTGATTTATGTTTTCCAGGGTAACAATGATTCGCTGGAGCAATACCAGCGGAGCGCTGCCCAGATCCCGGAAGTGCTTGCCAATCTTCGTAAGGTCACCGCCGACAACCCAGTCCAGCAACGCAGCTGTGAGCGACTTGAGGCGCTGGTAAACACCCGCATTCAACTTTGGGAAAAATCGATTGCGCTCAAGCAGAGCGGAGCATCCGAGCCGGCCGGGCAGCCGGAGATGACGCGCCAGAGTGTGGAATTCGCCAATGACATCGTTAATGTCACCCGCGAGATGACATCCGAGGAGTCCCAGCTGCTGGCACAGAGACGATCTTCGGCGCGGGCGCATTTTCTGGTGCTGATCGCTGCAATTGCCGTGAGTTTCAGCGCCGCTGTGCTGCTCTTGCTTTGGCACTATCGTCGCCTGCAGGCCGAGCTGCAAGCAAGAGAGCAGGCGGAACAGGCCGCTGCGACCGCTGCTCGGGCCGCGCTCGAATCCGAGCAAAAGGCTTATCAGGCAGAACGCGCGGCACTCGCCAGCCACGAAGCCGCTCGCCGTCTGAGCGCGCGCCTGCTGCAGTCGCGCGACGATGAGCGCCGCCGTCTCTCACGCGAACTCCACGACAGCATCGGCCAATACCTGGCCGCGGCCAAGATGATCCTCTCTGGGCTGCGCAGCAACCAGGCCGATCCTCGGTACCAGGAATGCATCAATCTGATCGATCAGTCCATGAAGGAAATCCGCACTCTCTCTCACTTGCTTCATCCTCCCGGACTCGATGAAGCCGGCTTCTCCGCGGCGGCTCGTTGGTATTTGGAGGAATTCGCCAAGCGCAGCGGACTCGATCTCAGATTGGATATTAAAGATCCACCCGACCGTCTTCCGGCCCCACTGGAGTTGGCGCTGTTTCGCGTGGTGCAGGAGAGCGTCACTAATATTCACCGCCACTCGCAGAGCGAATCTGCGGAAGTTCGCTTTGACATTTCGGAGGGATGCGCCTCTCTTATCGTCACCGACCGCGGAGTCGGCGTGCCGCAAGAGATTCTTGCTCGCTTCAAGGCTTCGGGAACCTCCGGCGTGGGACTGGCTGGCATGAGGGAAAGAATCCGCGAACTAGGAGGCTCGTTCGAGGTGGAATCCGGCAATGATGGGACGCGGGTGACGGTAAGCATTCCTCTCGCCCGTTCGCAAGAGAGTGCCTTACTGAACGGTGAGCTTCGGAATCAAGCATTGGCTGCCGACCAGAAAAGTTAGCTCCTGCCTACTTTCTGAGGAGATTCCTCGCCACGAAAAATACGTTCGCCGGCCGCTCTGCCAATCGCCGCATGAGATATGGATACCACTCAGTCCCGAAGGGGACATAGACCCGCATTCGCCAGCCTTCGCGCACCAGGGAACGCTGCAAATCACGCCGAATTCCATACAGCATCTGGAATTCGAATGCATCGCGCGCAATTTTTTCGTTTATTGCAAATGCCTGTGCCTGACGAATAATTTTTTCGTCGTGCGTCGCCAGACCATGATAGATCCCGCTCTTCAGTAGGATCTTCATCAACTTTATATAATTTGCATCCACTTCCGATTTCGTTTGGTAAGCGATATCGTCCGGCTCCTTGTACGCCCCTTTGCAGAGCCGCACGCGAATTCCCGCGCTCATCAGCTCGCCTACATCGTCTTCCGATCGCCGCATATAGCTCTGGATCACCGCTCCCACGCATCCACGATTCTCTGGCTGGTTATGAAGTTCATGCACCAGATCCAGGGTGCGTTGCGTGTAGGCCGAGCCTTCCATGTCGACACGGACAAAGTTTTTCGGCGTCATCGCGGCCGCCTTCGCGACAAGTGCGGCAACATTTTCGAATGCAAGCCGCGCATCCACATCGATGCCCATGTGCGTGAGCTTCAAGCTGACGTTCGCATCCAGATTTCGGGTGGAGATTTCAGAAAGGAGTTGACGATAGAGTTCCGCACTCTGGCGGGCTTCTTCAGCGGTCCCGACATTTTCGCCGAGATTGTCGATCGAAACGCTGAGCCCGGCCTGATTCAGCGCGCTCGCTACGCGAAGGGCGTCTTCAACCGTGGTGCCTGCAACAAAGCGTCCCGAAACTTGTTGCCCGATTGAAGATTTTTCCGCGAAAGCTCGCAGGCGGCGGCTTTCAGAAAGGGAAATGAGCGCCGCCCTTAGCACATCCAGCCCACGTTTTGTATTGTTTGATTATGGAGCGGCAGGGTCACAGAAATTTGTATCATTCCAGACGCAATTGCGGGCAAGGCTTACCAACGTCAATGAACCACGAAGGGCACGAAGGTACACGAAGGAAAGCCCTCGCTAAATTGCTGTTCGCTAGTTCATTTGTAATTTCTTCCCTTGAGTATCACTGGGTAGCCGAGGAATATAGGAGACTTCTGTTGAATACGCATTTCCTTCGTGTAGCTTCGTGCCCTTCGTGGTTCATTGATTTTCGTGATCTTCCAAAAACTTCTCCACCTCGAGCGCGGCCATGCATCCTGAACCGGCTGCGGTAATCGCCTGCCTGTACCGCCGGTCCTGCACGTCCCCGCAGGCAAAAACTCCGGGAACTTTGGTAAAAACGTTGTTCGTAGTCTTTAAGTACCCGTCCTGGTCCATATCCAACTGGCCTTCGAAAATCTTCGCGTTGGGAATATGTCCGATGCCCAGAAACATCGCGCTGACCGGCAATTCCGAAGTTTTCCCGGATTTTGTGTCCCGCAGTTTCAGGCCAGTCACTTCCTTTTTGGAAACATCATTCACCTCTTCCACCATGGCGTTCGTGACAAAGCGAATCTTCTCGTTTTGCTGGGCCCGTTCCAGCATGATCTTCGACGCACGAAACTCATCACGACGATGAATGAGCGAGACCTTCGTGGCGAAACGCGTAAGAAAAAGCGCCTCTTCCATCGCTGAGTCGCCGCCACCGATCACCGCAATCTCTTTGCCGGAAAAGAAAAATCCGTCGCAAGTCGCACAGGATGAAACTCCGTGTCCGATCAGTGCCTGCTCGCTCGGCAGCCCCAGCCATCGCGCCGAGGCACCGCTCGCAATGATCAAAGTACGCGTCTCAATCGTGTCTTTGCCCACTTTCAGAACGAACGGGTTCTTGCTCAAGTCCGCCGTGGTAATGTGCGCTAGTTGATACTCCGCCCCAAAGCGTTCCGCCTGGCGACGCATGTTAGCGATCAACTCCGGCCCTTGAATGCCCTCCGGAAATCCCGGAAAATTCTCCACCAGCGTAGTCAGCGAAAGCTGGCCACCGGGCTCATGTCCCTCGATTACAAGCGGTTCCAGTTTCGCGCGCGCGGTATACAACGCAGCTGTATGGCCGGCGCAGCCTGACCCAATAATTACGACGTTTCGTATTGCCATAGAAATGGTTTAGATTCCGGAAAAGAAATTCGGTCGCATCCCGCCGGGGCGCTCACGGATGATGCTGGACAGCGGAGGATTTGCGATGCGCCCCAGCCCCGGTGCCAGATCCGCCCATCCTCTCAAGTTCCTCCGGGATCAATTTTTTCGCGTCGAGTAGGCCGCGGTAGTCCGACAAGATGGATGACGCCGAGGAAAATAGCGGCTCATACGCGCTCTGGTCGACTGCCGGCCCGTTCGAGCCCGCACAACGCGCCAGCACCACCGATGACTTGCCAAATCGCTCCAGCTTGACCCTTCCCGCAGGGGTTGCCGCGGCCAACATAGCTGACGCCGTAGTCACTGATGAAGCGCTCGACTCAATCGAAATTTCGAGCACATCCTTTGGGTCGCGCAGGCGAAACACCAGCGTTTCAACCATCGCCTCCCGGTCACGGCTGAACGAATACTGCACATTCGAGAACGCGAGCCCGTTAGGAAAGTCATGGCGTATGCGCACAAACTGTGCTGACGCCGGCTGAGACGATGCCGGATCAGCTTGCTGCTGAGCTGTTTGCGCAGCTGAAACGGCGCCCAGTGGATTGGCATTCGGGTCAAGCACAGACCGACCGCGATCAATCTCAAAATCGGCGCTGAATGAGGGATGTTTCGGAATCTTGCTGAGAGCAGAAGCAATCTCCTGCTGCTCTTCTTTCGAAGGCGTGCACACATTAAGGACGTTCACTTTGACCTGCGGCTTTTCGGGCGGTTTCGACTCCTGCCCCCGGGCAATACCAATCGCCGCTCCAACTGCAATCAGCACCAGGATTTTCTGCTGCACAGCGAGCATTCTAGCAGCAGACATTGATCGAATTTGGTGTCTATCATGGTTTCATGCGCGGCCGGCAAGAAGCTCAAAGAATCCTGTTGCTTGCATCTATAATTCAGGCGAGATTGTATGCATTCCCGCCTCCTACGAGCACGCGTCTGGCTCGACCACAACGGCCTGTTTCCTCGCGGTAAGCTGGCGTTTTTCACCCTCTACGTACTTGGCGTGGATCTGCTGTTGTTGCTGATCGAAAAGAGCGTCGCGATCCTGCGTCCTTCCGCAGCCAATTATCTCGGCGGATGGACGATTTTCCTTACCTTGCTTTCCCTCGTGCTCTTGATTGTTCTGGGAGCGCGCTGGCTTTCCGCCCATGCATTGTGGCGCATGCGCAACCGGCTCATTGTTACCTATGTTTTTATCGGGATCGTACCCCTGATTTTATTGGCGGGCTTAGCCGTACTTTCACTCCGTTTGTTCTCCGGGCAGTTCGCCACGTACATCGTCAGTTCCAGACTGAACGATCAGCTTCAGGCGTTGCGCTCTGAGAACTCCGCCATCGCGCGGCAAATCAGCGCCAGCCTCGATGCCAAGGATGCCTTATTACTGGAGCAAATTAACAAAGCAGCCGGTGATACCTCGGCGTGGCTTAGCGGCAAGCAAATCATTGCTGCCACGGCTGGTCCTATTGCTGCGGAGCCCCCGCAAAACTTTCCTTCCGACTTTAGCGGCGTGGTCGAGGATGGCGGCAGATTATTCCTGCGTGCGGCAACCATAGCCCGAGCCTCTCGGGGAGAATTGGTGGTAGTCTCCAGCAAACCCCTTGGCCAGGCAGTCTTGCTCGCCATTGCATCGGGCCTAGGCGAGATCACACTCGAACAGTCGTCAAGCGCCGCGGCTGCGAGTACATCGGCTTCGAGCGCCAGTGATACCAGCGCACCTTCACTGCGTCCGATCCTCACAGCTGGCATCGTTTCGGGTCCACGCTACTTCTATGACCCACCAGTAAACCTTTCAACCTCTATACCGGTCATGAACTGGGCTGATGGCAAAACTTCGAACTCTGCAGCCATTGACGTTCAGACCCGTTCATCGTCCCTGTACGATCACCTTTTCTCGGCGCCGGGCGCCTTCGCATATACCGTTGAAGCCGAGTTGCTGGCGGCCCTTATCGGATTCGGGGTCATCGTAGTGGTCGCACTCTGGATCGGTACTCGCCTCACCCGCTCCATTACCAGCGCAGTTGGGCAGTTGTATCGGGCCACCACTCACATCAATCGCGCAGATTTCAGCCATCGCATCTCTGTAACTTCAAACGACCAGCTCGCCGCGCTCGCGAATTCGTTCAACTCAATGACCGCCTCCATCGAGAAGCTGATTCTCGAGCAAAAAGAGAAGCAGCGCCTCGAAAACGAGATCACTATCGCGCAGGAAGTCCAATCGCAGCTTTTTCCGCGGCGTATCGCACAGTTGCCCAGCCTCGAAGTCCATGGTTTCTGCCGTCCGGCGCGCAGCGTCAGCGGCGACTATTACGACTTCCTTTCAATTGGCGAGGACCGGCTGCTGCTGGCCGTCGGCGACGTAAGTGGAAAAGGAATTTCCGCAGCGTTATTGATGGCGACCATCCATTCCGCGGTTCGCGCGTATTCGGTTGAAGGTGTTCCCGCCATGCGACAGGTAGAAGCCGTTGGCGCTGGCCCGCGGCTCGTATCGAAAGCAGATTCAATTCTTCAGGGCGCGGAAGTTTGTCCGTCGACTTTGCTTTCGCTTTTGAACCATCAGCTCTTTCACAGCACGCCACAAGAAAAGTATGCAACCCTGTTTCTTGCCATGTACGACGCCGGCGATCGCCGCCTCACTTTCAGCAATGCCGGCCATTTGCCTCCGCTTCTGCTTTCTGAGAACGGCGCCGTTCGGCGGCTCGAGGCTGGGGGAACGGTCGTCGGTCTTTTTGACAATATCAATTACGACGAAGCCTCCGTGCAGCTACGTCCCGGCGAAATTTTCCTCGCCTACAGTGACGGTGTAACCGAACCGGAAAATGACTTTGGAGAATTCGGGGAGCAGCGCCTGCTCGAACTCGTGCAGGAAAACCGCGACCTCCCGCTCGCCCGGATCTCAGAAGTCGTCACCGCCGCGGTCGACGACTGGATCGGCGGCACCGAGCAACCCGACGATGTGACGCTGGTGTTGGCAAGAGCAAGGTGAGCGTTTGCTTTGTGACTGGACGGTTTCGGTAGACTGTCTCGTATCGATATTTTTCTCCCCGCCCTGTCGTTCCGAATCGCGTTGGCGATGAGGAATCTGCCTTTTTGTCACCCGACAAACATCGCGCGGTGACCGAGGTGAACCAGAGCGTCAATGAAACGCTTTGTTATAATCGACGCTGATCGCCGCAATGGCGCTATCGTCTAGGGGTTAGGACGGAAGATTCTCAATCTTCAAACCCGGGTTCGATTCCCGGTAGCGCTACCACTTCCTCTCGCATTCCCGTAACTCACAGCCAGGCGTCATTCCATCGACCTAGATGGATGGTCGTTCGCAAGTTGGCATTCGCCCGTAGAAGCTCTTCGTATTCTGGTTGGGTTTTGACGATCCCCAGGTCCAGTAGAGCCCGAAGTAGGTGTAAGTTTCGCCTTCGCCAGCAATGCTGTGCCCCGACGCGAACAGCAACTGAAATCCTTCATGAATGGTGTAATAGCCGCCGATGTCGGCCATAGTCGACGAACGGACGCTGGAGACGGCGGCACCTTCAGCGCCGTGAGAAAAAAGCTCGCCTCCCAAAATTAGCTTCTTCGTCACGCTGCGTTGCAGGAGCCATCCTGCGAAGCTGTAGTTTTTGTATCCAGGCTGGTTCACAACGACCTCGCCGCCGCCTCCATACGAAGTCCACTGACCCCAGCTTTTTTGCGCCCACAACGGCAGGCGGTACCAGGTTCTTCCCACACCCAACCCCCGAGACGGGCTACCGGTCGGCAACTCGACAAACGGGAATACGCCGAACTCAGGGCGATATTTGGTTTCTTTGATGAAGCGATACTTTGCGCCCAGCTCGGTATCGGCGATACCGAAGTTGACTGGACCACTCTCTGGCGCAAAACTGGTGGCCAGTGGCACGACAATGTGAAGTTGCAGATTCGGCGCAGCGCCCCAATTCATCTCCCACGCGGGCAGTTCGAGCACGGTGCCACCCGCGTGAGTTCCGTCCGAGAGCTCAAACGCATAGGTCTCAAAGTGCCGGTAAGGGACGGGATCGGGATCGTCGGTCTGGAACGGCGGTCCGCCAAAAGCGGGAACGGCGCACAAGAGAGCGATAAAAAAAATGAATACTCGCCACAGTTTCAATGGAAAAAATGTACCACTTCCCGCAGTGGATAAGAAAATCGAGAACGCGGCACGATCAAATCGGATTGAGAGGTGAGGCTCGGATGAGAGTTCGAATTGTTTTTTCGCTTGCGCTCTTGATTGTCGTTCACCTCAACCTCGCTTCCGCCAAGACGCGGCGTGATCCCGCCCGTGATCCCGCCAAAGATCGCGAAACCATCATCGCACTCGAACAGGAATGGCTTCACGCGCATGAGGCCCCGACGCTTAATCGAATTCTCGCCCCAGACTTCGTTCACGTGATTCCGGTCGATCACTTCCTCACCAAGCAGGAGCACATCGATTGGGTGATGAAACATCCTGAACCGAAGGACCGCCACACCAAATTCGACAAGCTGAACGTGCGGATATATGGCGATGTCGCGATTGTGAACGGCTCAGTAGTTGCGACAGACGACAGCGGTAAAGAGCTGGATCGCACCATGTTCACGGATGTGTTTGTGTTTTGCGATGGCCACTGGCAGGCGGTGAATGCCTAGGAGAATGCGATGAAGCGATAACGAATCAACGCGGTTGCCCGTGCTCGTCGTGACCCAGGATTTCGTCGGGAGGACGATCATCGAGCGTCGGCATGGCGTCAACCCGGCGCAGCAGAGCTTCTATTTCCGCTAGGAGAAGATCGCGCCGACGATTCTCTGGAATTTCGTCGCTGCTCATAGACCAAGTATAGCAATCCGAACTTGGCGTTAGGAATGGCGATGCTCACCTAGGACGCACCGACCTGACTTCGATGACCCATGTGTTGCGGCAGTTTCAACATGGAAATGCAACCGTTTACGACATTGTCCCCAGGCCAACTGCAGGAAAAATCATCGAGAAGTCGAAAGCGAGAGAGGCGAGGTGAAGGAAGAGGAGGAATAGGGTACTTCCAGTTGTCAGTGATGTTTACTTCAACTCGATCTTTCCTGATTTTGAGACACTTGCGCTGAATGGCGGATCTTCTCTTAAAAAGGTTTTAACCATTGCGGTTAGTGCTGCAACGAGTGTTTCTGCCATTTCTGCTCCAGTCTGATTACCCGAGGAGAAGTAAAACTGACGCACTGCGTAGCGTCGCACAGCTAATTTCTCCAGCTGGTTGTATCGAATTCGTTTGTCTTTCGTTAGAAGAACCCAGCCATGCTGCCCGACGAATGGCAGCCAAACTGAATCCTCTGTTCCAGGAGCGAAGTGCTCAACATGTCGTACGTGTTTGACCTTGTACTGAATGAGGATGTCGAGGATCGGTCTGCAGTTTTGAAGATTTTCGTCGAGGTACAGAACGAAGTCTTCAGGCAGCGAGAGCTGCCGTTCTCTGCTCCCAGCGGACTGCTTCTTCGATCTGCTTCGGCGTGACGCCATATTCTTCGGCGAGGTCGCCTATTGACTCACGAGCGTTGAACCTCGATGCGACCACGGCGGTGGAGATTCCCGTACCTGCGATAACTGGTTTTCCGAAACTCACCGCTGGGTTAATCAATATGAGTTTCGGTTCATTCGGCTTCGGCTCCAACACGAAGGGATAGAGTTTGCTAAAACCCTTCGGGTCGGGTTCGACGCGCTCTCGATATAGCTCCCACATGCCCTTGATCTCGAACTGTCCACCTTTCGAGAGATTAACTATCTCTCCCAAGTGCTCGATGAAGAGATCTCGCCGATCGGTATGGAAGACTTGTTCAATCAACGGATGCTTATGATTGACGTATCTAGCAAGGGTTGCAAGTGATTTACGAACCTTTGGAATACGGACATCGTAAATAGCACGCATGCTGCTCAGCATGTGACATTCCAGCAAATTCGAAAAGGACAGCCGTGCAGGAGCAGCGAGGGTAATAAGCGGAGAAACTGATCCGCCTCCTTGTACCCAATAGCGCAGAGTGTTCGGAGGTACACGCAGGTAGTGAGCAGCCTCCGTAAGGCCGTATATCGGAGTCTCCATGATTTCATTCGTGGCCTTCATTTGGCAGCTCCGCGGATCAGCATATCAGATGCCCAGAAATCCTGATCGGCTCAGTTACCAAAGGCATTAACGAAGAAAAGGGCGCAAAAACGCGCCCTTCGTTTTTCAATTTTCAAGCCTCTACTGTATCAATCCGCCGTTCGCTTCCTCTTCCGCAGGGATGACAACCGCCGCCGCCACGCGGTCGCCCGGCTCCATGTGCAGCAGGCGGACGCCTTGGGCTGAGCGGCCCGACTCGCGAATGGTGCTCGAATCCATGCGGATGATTTTGCCGTACTGGCTGATCAGCATGAGCTCGGAGTCTTCATCCACCTGCGCAATGCCGACCACTTTGCCGTTCCGCTCCGTGGTCTTCACGTTGATGACGCCTGAGCCGCCGCGCCCTTGCAGGCGGTATTCGTCCGCCGGCGTGCGCTTACCGTAGCCGTTTTCGGTCACAGAGAGAATCAGCGAGCCTTTCACCGGAATCGTCTCATCGGTTGCGGTCGCGCCGGGGACTCCGGCTTCGGCCTTGGCTTTCTCGACTTCGGCCTCGGCTTTCTTCGGGTCTTTCGGCGTGGTCGCCATGCCGACGATGTAATCCTTCTCGTCGAGCTTCATTCCGCGCACGCCATAAGCCGGACGGCCCATGTCGCGCACGTCGGATTCGTCGAAGCGGATCGCCTGACCGTCATGCGAAGCGAGGAAAATAATTTGGTTGCCGTCGGTGAGCGTGGTCTCGACCAGCTCGTCGCCCTTGTCGATGCCAATCGCAATGATGCCGCGTGACATCACATTGCAGAAGTCTTTGAGCGGCGTCTTCTTCACCGTGCCGTTGCGCGTGGCGAAGAAAATATAACGGCCTTCCTCTTCGAGATTGCGCACGGCGAGCATGGTGCGCACACTTTCGCCGGGCTGGAGCGAGACTAGATTGCCAACGTGCTTGCCTTTGCCGGCAGCGCCGACATCGGGAATTTCGTACACCTTCAGCCAGTACACGCGGCCGGTGTTGGTGAAGATCAGAATGTATGCGTGCGTTGAGGCGATGAACAGATGCTCAACGAAATCCTCGTCGCGCGTCTTCATGCCGGTGCGGCCCGTGCCTCCGCGCCGCTGCTGGCGATAAGTGGAAATTGGCGTGCGCTTCAGATAACCGCTGTGGCTGACCGTAACCGCTACCTGCTCGTCGGCGATCAGGTCCTCGAGATGAATTTCGGCGGCTTCGTCTTCAATGACCGTGCGGCGCTCGTCACCATAGAGCTTCTTGATTTCCTCGAGCTCGCTGACGATCACCTTGCGCAGCTTCTTCTCCGAGCCGAGAATCGATTCGTATTCGGCGATGTTTTCGCGCGTGGTCCCGAGTTCTTTGTTGATTTCGTCGATCGAAAGGCGCGTCAAGCGGTGCAATTGCAATTCGAGGATTGCATCGGCTTGAATTGCGGTGAACGGCTTTTCGGGATCGAGCTTCGGCGCGCGCCCGGTGGTGTTGATATCGATCTTCTTGCCGCCGAAGTATGCAACTAAGTTTTCACGAGCGTCAGCTCGGTTGGCGCTGCCGCGAATTATGGCGATCACGTTATCCAGATGATCGAGAGCAGCTAAATATCCCTCTAAAATGTGCTCGCGGTCTTTTGCTTTCTTCAGCAGGAACGCAGTCCGCCGCCGGACCACATCGACGCGGTGGTCGATGAAGTGCTGAATGGCCTGGATCAGGCCCATTTCTTTCGGCTGGTTGTGCACCACCGCCAGCAGGATCATCGAGAAGTTTTCCTGCATCTGCGTGTGCTTGAAGAGCTGGTTCAGGACGATCTGCGGTTCCGCGCCGCGCTTCAGTTCGACCACAATGCGCATGCCGTCTCGATCGCTCTCGTCGCGGATGTCGGAGATGTCTTCGATCGTCTTATTGTTGACCAGTTCGGCCATGCGCTCGATGAGGTAGCGCTTGTTCACCTGGTACGGAATTTCGGTGATGATGATGGCTTCGCGGTCTTTCGAAAAAGTCTCAATCGCGGCCTTGGCGCGCATGGTGAAGCGGCCGCGGCCTGTCTTGTAGGCGTCGAGAATTCCGCCTTTGCCGTGCATGATTCCGGCGGTCGGAAAGTCAGGGCCTTTGACGATCTTCAGAATTTCCGGCAGCGAAGTCGCGGGATTGTTCACCAGCATGATCGCGGCTTCCACGATTTCGGTGAGATTGTGCGGCGGAATTTTCGTCGCCATTCCGACGGCAATTCCGTCGGAGCCGTTGATCAGCAGATTCGGAATGCGCGCGGGAAGAACGTCGGGCTCCTGTTCGCTGCCGTCATAGTTCTCGCGAAAGTCGACAGTATCTTTATCAAGATCTTCGAGCAGCGCAGTTGCAACTCGCGCCAGGCGAGCTTCGGTATAACGATCCGCCGCCGGCGGGTCACCATCTACTGAGCCAAAGTTCCCCTGGCCATCAACCAGCGGATAGCGCATGGCAAACGGCTGCGCCATGCGGACCAACGCGTCATACACGGCGAGGTTGCCGTGCGGATGGTACTTACCCATAGTGTCGCCGACGATGCGGGCGCACTTGCGCGTGGCGCGGTTGGGCTGCAGGCCCATCTGCTGCATGGTGTAAAGAATGCGGCGATGCACCGGCTTCAGGCCGTCGCGAACATCAGGCAGCGCGCGGCCAATGATGACGGAGAGTGAATAGTCGAGGTACGACCGCTTCATCTCCTCTTCAATGTTGACCGGCTGAATGTTCGCAGCGCCCGGGCCACCATCGCCCGGCGGAGGAGTCAGGGGTAATTGGGGATTCTGATCGTCTGCCATAGAAAGAAGCTCTGAGTCGTGAGCGATGAGCAACCCAGCGGTTAGCTCTTAGCCTTTTAGCTGTCAGCGAGAGTCCGAAAACCTATTCCGAGTTCAGGTTGCTAACCGCCTGTAAACCACTGCAAAATAATGGGCTTAGTGCCTGATTCGGAGCTGATTCATTATACCACGTAGGACTCCCTTTTCGGACCGTTCGCCACCGTGTGAACCACGGAAAACATAGGCACTACTGAGTGGTCTTGTGCGCGGAAACGACGGCGCGCGACCGCGTTAAACGTTGCTATAGCCAGCCCTTCCTTGCATCTTCGACAACATACCAGGCATAAAATTCTTCGCAGGAGAGCACATGGCAGTTCTATTCGTGTTGTTGGCATCCTGGTTGATCTTGCGCGGGATTGGCGCTCTGGGGGTTGGGGCTCTCGCGACCTGGCAGCACTCTGCCGTATATGCTCTGGCTGTAATGTTCGTCTTCACCGCTTCTGCTCACTTCAACAAAATGAAGCAGGACCTGGCACGCATGATCCCGCCGGTCTTTCCAAAGCCCCTGCTCATCGTTTACGTCACAGGCGTTCTCGAGCTTTTTGGGGCGCTCGGGCTCTTGCTGCCGCAATTCCGCCGGTTGGCGGCGATCTGCCTGGCGATCATGCTGGTCGGCCTCTTCGTTGCCAACATCAATGCGGCACTCAAAGGCGTCACCCTTCGTGGCAAGCCAGCCACCGCACTCTGGTTGCGAACTCCCATGCAGCTATTCTTCATTTGCCTTTTGATCTGGTCCACGAGACCCTAAATAAGTAAACGGCAGACTTTTCATCCCGAAGCCCGCGCCTTCAGTTGCAAGACTTCGGTCTTGAGACTGCGCAGCAGAAAGTGACATCGCAGAAAGTGACATCGCAGAAAGTGACATCGTGGGCGATCGTCTTCGCGTCCCTTGCGTCCTTTGTAGTTGGCGCACTAAGGCCGGATCATGATTTCGTCTGGGCTGGAAGGTAGCTCAAAATTCACGCCACGGTCGCGATTCTGCGCCAGCGTCGCGGGAATATTCAGAGCGGCAACCGGGATGGTCCGGTTCCACGAACCGGTGGTCCAGTAATCGGATTTCGCATGGATCGAGTCGCCGATGATCGAGTAGCTGGTGATCTCTTCCCTGTGTCCGTCACGAAAGACGAGAACTGCGGGCGGGAGAGGCTGTCTCGCAGCAGCCTCTTTCGCAGACGTTCCTTTTGCCAACGCATGATCCGAGGCCATACTGAAACTCGGAACTTTCACCCATTGATCGCCGTGCAACTCGAGCAGAACGGGATCGGGGATGGGCTCGGTTTTTACCTGAATAATCGGCTCGGGACGCGGCGGCGGCTCAGGCGCCGAATACTCAATCTCGTATGGATCGTACAAATCAGAGTAGAAGTAGGGAATTGGATAGTAGGTCGCAGGGAAGAAGGGACGATGCGCTCGAACTACCGTCCGGCCCGGTCCAATGCTCGCGGAACGTCGGAAATTGCCAAAGCGAGTTTGGGCCACGACGCCCGTCGTGAGAAACGCAACTGCGAATGCGAGCAGCGTACGATGCATTTTGCTACCCACCAAAGCCCTACGCTTCCGAATTCCAATCTGCTAATTTAGCTTAGCCTGCGGAGGAACCTGGAACTCCACTCCGCGATCGTCATTTTCCTTCACCGTAGCGGGAAGATCAAGGTCGGCTAGTTGGACTTTCCGACTTCGCCCGTCATTCAGTTCATATAGCGTCGCGCCGACGATCGCGTAGTTGCCGACTTCCACCTGACGTCCATCCTTAAAGATCAAAACCGTGCTGGGCTGGTCAGCCACGGGCTGAGCGGAAGCTTGCTCCTGTGTCTTCGCCGGCATTTCCTCACGGGTATTTAAGTCTCTTCGGTAGTCCTCATTCGACTGCTGCTGGCGGCTGTCATAGGCACGCTGCGCCTGAATTTCGTTCGAGACGGAATCGTCGTAGCTGCTGTCGTCTACATAATACGGATAGGGATAAGCATAGGGTACGTAGGCCGCACCGAAGATTGGCCTGCGGAAGCGAAAGTGGCGTTCGGGGGCGAACGGACGATTGTGAAAACCACGCATCGGGGCGCCGAAACCTTGCGAGGTCACGCTGGCGGGAACGCCGTGAAATCCAGGATGCCCGCCGAATCCGAATGAGGTCACGCTCGCCGGAACTCCGCGCGGCGCGACCGTTCCGGCATGAAAGCTGGTCTGAGCTGAAACCGCCATGGTAGATAACAACAACACGGCCCCAAGCTCCAAAGCGAATAGTTCAAAGTTGTGGCGATTCTCGCTAGTCATATTCGCCCCCTGATAACTGTTAGAACGATCCCCGCGTCCGGAAGTTGCGGGAAACTTAGTCAATTTTACGCCTCCTGCAAAGCGGGTCGGGTTACGAATCGGCCTGAAGCCAGGTTACTCAACGCGCAACCCGCGCCAGGCTAATCAGGTTCCATAAGGCGTTAGCTGCCACAAGACCGGCAATAACTGAAGAAAACAGTTCACGCCGTCTGGTTTCGAGCAAATCCGCGGCAATTCCGGCAACAAACACGAAAAGGAATACCACTGCGGCGAGGCTGAAGACGCTGCCCGCATCATGGGGTGACAAGATGCGGAGAAGTACAAACAAGGCGGCCGCGATCAGCGGGGCAGTATTGCCGAAATAACGCGCACGTGGCCACGCAGCATAGGTGGCCAGCGCCACAGGAGCCAAAATCGCCAGTACCGGCCCGCTCGCCAATATCTCAAGACCGATTTGCTTGTAGGCGCCCGGCATTTTCAGCGCTAGCAAGTTCGCATCCAGAAAGCGCGCATGGCGCAACCCTTCGCCAAAAATTCGTGGATGGAAGAAGTAAGAAGCAAATAGAAGACAAAACGCAATGACGCAGGCCGTGCCGAGGATCACGCTGGCTGCGGTCTTGCGCTCGGGCGCGAGATACAGCATGTAAGCCAGCAGCAAAGGAACGACAATCACCAGGCCAAAGTGCGCGCCGACCGCCAGCGTGAGCGCGACTCCAAGAAGAATGGTGCGGCGCCAATTCCACAGCACGACTTCGCGCGGCGCATAAAGCGTGTGTGAAACCGCGATCGCCGTGAACACCGCGCCGAAAGTGCCCCAGACTGCGCCAATGTCAGGAGAGCTGATCCACAAAGAACTGCTGCGAATGGCGCCTGGCGAAAAGCAATACAGTCCCAGCGCGATGAAGCCACCAGCGTTTCCATAGAGACGGCGCGATACGTACCACAGGGACGCGCCGAGCAAAGTTCCGAAAACGATATAAGGCGCGCGCGCGAGCCACAGCCAAGACCAACTAGATGGTGAAACGCGAAAAATCGCCGCGGGTGTGGAAGCAATTAAATACCAGAGAGGGGAATGGTTGGGATCAAAGGGATCGTCGCGAGTTCGATCACGAGCCAATGGAGTGTAAAAAGTGTCCTTGTTCGACTGCGTACCGGCGACAGCCTGGCCACGCCATTGGGTTAACCCGGTTTGTATCCGCATGAGTTCATCGCCGGTAAGCCCGCCAATCGTGACATATTCGCGCGCGACCAGCCATGAGCACTGCCCAAGGAAAAGAAGCAATAATATTCCTGCAAGTACTTGCGGCCAGCCGAAACGCTCGGAGAAGGTTGCGGACATTGGGACGGACTGTTTTACCATGTCTCGGCGCGCCAGCAAACCACGATGCACGAAACACCTGAAATCCGACCGTCAGCTTCAGTTCCCTCAGAGCAGCCTGGAACGATTTCGCGCGACGCATCAATCCTCTCGGGTCCAGCAGGTGTGTGGCCGGTTTGGCGCGTGCTGGTCTATGTGAGCGCGTATTATGTGCTGCGCTCTCTGCTGATATTTATAGCCGGCGGTATTGCTGGCAAAGCCGACAACCTGAATCCCTTGTGGCTCGAACTGCTCGAAGAGTCTTTGCTGCTCCTGGCAGCGCTGGCTCCGGCATGGTTCCTTGCCAAGCTCGAAATGCGTCCCTTTGGCAGTTTTGGACTGCCCCTGCGCCGCGCATTCGGCAGGGATTTTCTATCCGGCCTGGTTTGGGGAATTGCCGCGATCACCCTGCTGCTGTTGGCGATGCACGGAATTGGCGCTTTTAACTTTGGCAGCGTTGCCACACACGGCATTAGGGCATTCAGGTTCGCCGTGTTCTGGGGAATCTTTTTTCTTGTGGTCGCTCTGTACGAGGACTTTCTTTTTCGCGGCTACAGCCTGATCACGCTGTCAGAAACCACCGGATTTTGGCCCGCGGCGATTCTCATTTCGGCCCTGTTCGGAGCCGTCCATCTCTTCAATCCAGAAGAAACATTGCCTGGTGCTCTCGGCGCAGCTTGCATTGGCCTGTTTTTCTGTTTCACTTTGCGGCGCACCCGAGCGCTCTGGTTTGCGGTGGGCTTGCACGCTGCCTGGGACTGGGGAGAAAGTTTTCTGTATTCCGTGCCAGACAGCGGTACGGTCTCCCCCGGCCACCTGTTGAATTCGTCTTTTCGCGGAGCACGGTGGCTTACCGGCGGTTCGGTGGGCCCGGAAGCCAGCGTCTTCGTGTTCATTCTGATTGCGGTCATGTGGGTGGTGTTCGACCGATTGTACCCAGCCCGCAAGTCATAACAGCCCGTGTGGCGCGGACACTCTTGTCCGCGAAGACATTGGCAATGTTCAAAGCACAATAAGGATCATGAAGTCTGACGGTTCGCAGGACAGTGGAGATCCCTCTGCGGAAACGGTCCTACATTGGTGTTTGAGGAAGTCAGGACCCTTGAAAGAAGACCACCCCGTGATTGTGGCGGTGGTGGATTTTCCTGATGCGATGGATCACAATACGCGGACAAGAGTGTCCGCGCCACACGGGCACGTCAGATATCCAAATTCTTCACATCAAGCGCGTTCTCTTCGATAAATTTCCTGCGGGCTTCGACGTCTTCACCCATGAGCGTAGTGAAGATGGTCTCGCACTCGGCAATGTCCTCGAGCTTCACTGAGAGTAATGTACGGCGCTCGGGATCCATAGTGGTTTCCCAGAGCTGAGGCGCGGTCATTTCGCCCAGGCCTTTATAGCGCTGGACAGTAAACTCTTTCTTACCTTCTCCGAGAACGTAGTCGAAGAGGTCGCGGGCCGTGGTTTTTTCGACTTCTTCTTTGATGGCCTTCTTGCCCGCCTTCGCTGCCGACTTCCCATCGCTCTTGGGCGGACGGGCGTCCTCGCCCGTCTTGGCCTCAACACCATCAGTGCCTGGTGCTTCCTCCGATTGCTCCGCTCCTGCACCATTCCCGCCCGCTGAGCTTTTCGCAATCGTTTCCACAATGAACGGGGGTTCCATGTAGGGCTCGATCTGCTTGAACTTCGCGAGCATCTGGCGATACTCCGGCGTGGAAGCAAGCTCCCAACTAATGAGGTGCTCAGCCCCCTGATTGTTCACGTACCGGAGTTCCCACAAGTTGTGCTCTTCGTCGAAGCGGGCTTCGACTTCCTTGAACTGCAATTCCTTTTGCAGCTTCTTCACTTCTTTTTCGAGCTTCTCTATTTTCTTCGGCTGCGTCTTCTTGTCGCCTTCAAAATCGGCGCGTTTTGCGAGGTCAAGTTTCGGAAGAAGATCGGTTACTTTTTCCGCGCGCACGCGCTTGTTCACCTTGTCATAGAACGTCAGATATTCGTTCAGCACGGTGATGAATTTCGCCAGCGCCGAGCCTTCGAGCTTGGCCGCACCTTCGCCATAGCGCACGGTCATGCCTTCGGCGGCGCGCTTCACCATCACCTTCACGAACTCGCGCTCGTCTTTGATGTACTGCTGCGACTTCCCTTTTTTGATCGAGAAAAGCGGCGGCTGGGCGATGAACACATTGCCGCGCTTGATCAGCTCCTGCATGTGGCGGAAGAAGAAGGTGAGCAGCAGCGTGCGAATGTGCGAGCCGTCGACGTCGGCGTCGGTCATGAGAATAATTTTTCCGTAGCGCAGCTTCGCCGGATCGAAGTCTTCTTTGGCGATTCCCGTGCCGAGGGCGGTGATCATGGCGCGGATTTCTTCGTGGCCGAGCATCTTGTCGTAACGCGCTTTTTCGACGTTTAGAATTTTTCCTTTGAGCGGAAGGATCGCCTGGAATCGGCGATCGCGTCCCTGCTTCGCGGTACCACCTGCAGACTCCCCTTCCACCAGGAACAGTTCACAGCGCTCCGGCTGCCGTTCGCTGCAATCCGCTAGTTTGCCGGGCAGGCCGCCGCCATCGAGCGCGCCTTTGCGGCGAGTGAGATCACGCGCTTTACGTGCAGCCTCTCGGGCGCGGGCTGCGTCAATCGCTTTATTGATGATCTTGCGCGCGACCGTCGGGTTCTGCTCGAGGTATGCACCCAGGCGCTCGTTGACGAACGCCTGCACGATACCGGCGATATCAGAATTCAGCTTGCCCTTGGTCTGACCTTCAAATTGCGGTTGCGGCAGCTTTACGCTGATGACCGCGACCAGGCCTTCGCGCACATCGTCGCCGCTGACGGTTTCGCTATCGCTTTTGAAGAGCCCGAGCTGCTTGCCGGCGTAGTTGATGGTCCGGGTAAGCGAAGTACGAAAACCGGAAAGGTGCGTGCCGCCATCCACCGTGTTGATGTTGTTGGCGAAGCTGAACACACTCTCGGAGTAGCCGTCGTTGTACTGAATGCCGATTTCCATCACCACGCCGTCGCGCTCGGCTTCCATGTAGATCGGTTTGTCGTGAAGCACGCTCTTTCCGCGGTTCAGGTGCTTGATAAATTCCGCGATGCCGCCGTTGTACTTGAACTCGGACGATTTCGCTTCGCCCGTTTTCGAGTCGGTCGCGCGCTCGTCAGTAAGCGTGATGAGCAAGCCTTTATTCAGAAAAGCCAGTTCGCGCAGGCGTTGGGCCAGCGTGTCATAGTTGTATTCAGTTGCGGTGAAGATGGATTGGTCCGGCCTGAAGTGAACTTTGGTTCCTGTCTTCGCCTTCACCGCCCCAGTCTTCTTGAGCTTCGAAGTCGGCTCGCCTTTTGAGTACGTCTGCTCCCAGGTGAATCCATCGCGCCAGATTTCAAGTTCGAGCTCTTCACTGAGCGCGTTTACGCAGGAGACGCCAACGCCGTGCAATCCGCCGGAAACTTTGTAGGTGGATGAATCGAACTTGCCGCCCGCGTGCAGCTTGGTCATAACCACCTGGGCGGCGGGAACTTTCTCGCCGTCGATGTCCATGGGATCGACCGGAATGCCACGGCCGTTGTCGACAACGGTGATCGAATTGTCTATGTGAATCGTGACTTCGATTTTATCGGCGTGACCGGCGAGCGCTTCGTCGACGGAGTTATCGACGACTTCGTACACAAGATGATGCAGCCCCAGGTCGCCCGTCGAGCCGATGTACATGGCCGGGCGTTTGCGGACGGCTTCCATCCCGCCGAGGACCTTTATCGAGTCGGCAGTGTAGCCGTTGCCGTTTGTAGCCGGCTTACCGTTCTTCGTTGTTTTTTCCAAAATTGGTGAGGGAGCGATCTCTTTGGTGGCCATTCGGATTGGGGGAGAACTACCCAAAGGGGTGGCCCATTTCTCGCCGATTTTGCGAGAAGTGGGAACGATTCTCCGATGTCCTTTACGATGCCCTCAAATTTCCCACAAATTACTGAATTTCCAATAACTTAAGGCATCCTTTGATACTCTGGATTTTACCACAATTCAGGCCGATTTTCGAGCCCTGAATCGCGGCGGTAAACCCTTGCTTTCACGGTACTTTTGGCCGACCAACCGTGGGGATTTCTAAGGGGCAGATGGCGTGAAACGGAAAGTTTCGATCTCTGTTTTTGTTCCTATCCAGCTCGTCGGAACACCACAAATTCGCTTCCGCCCTCCCGCAAACGAATAAACACCGATGCCGCAGATAGCACGGCTCTCGAAACAAGCGGAAGACGTGCAAGCCTTTGTGCGACTCGAGCCTTCCAGCTGGCAGCTTGCGATTCCTGGCCAACGAACTTGGCGAGAAATCCCCGCTCGTTCAAGTCGATGAAGCTTGTGCCTAGCCGCTGAAGAAGCTTTCGAACCCGCCCATTTGTGGTGTAAGTGAGTTGCCCGAGCATCACCGGATCACGATTTCGAAACCGCAAATAGAGCGATCCGAGGAATTTGGGAATAAGCGGGAAGAAAAATATTTTGTAATGAGGTTCATAAAAGCGAAGGTAATTAGGGCACGCTACATACATCGCCCCTGCAGGCTTGAGTACGCGTAAGGCCTCGGCAAGCACTGCCTTCTGGCGCTGAACATGCTCAATCACCTGGTCGAGCACGACTAGATCGAACGTCGAATCACGGAATGGCAGTTGCTCACCTGTCGCAGCAGCAAACGCGCCATCAAGCCGCTTGCCGGCGATCTGCAAGGAGCTGAGTTTCGAGCCCTGGCCGATGCGGTCGGGTTCAACTCCAAACGCCTGCACCCCGTGATTTCGGCACGCAACCACGAAATTGCCGACGCCCGATCCCAGGTCGAGGACCATGGGATTTTCCGGCAGCTTCCAGTGTGCCGCAATCCGGGCCAAAATTGACGGCTCACTCTCTTCCGCCATGCTGAGCACAATTTGACGCTGCCACTCAGGAGTCTGAATTCCCCGCCAGTTTTCGCGCCGATATTGCGTAAGCAGGTCGACGAGTTAGGCTTGATTTATGGCCATTTTGTTGTTTTTGACAGAGATATGAAGGGGTTTCCCCCGTTGCAATTTTTATAGCCAATGGTTTCGGGGTTCCAGTCACAAATCGAATACCCTTGGCTTGCATCTCAATGTGGTAGCTAAGAGCTAAAGACTAAAAGCTAAAGGCTCACACCCGACCTGATAACATAAGAGCATCAGCTATGAGCGTTCCTGTTTCTCAAATGTGGACGGTGGCGACGTATGTGCTCCGGCAGAAAATGTCGGGGCGCACGCAGTATCCGCTTGTCCTGATGCTTGAGCCCTTGTTCCGCTGTAACCTGGCCTGCGCCGGGTGCGGAAAAATCCAGTATCCTGCCCACATTTTGAAGCGCCAGCTTACGCCTGAGGAATGTTTCAGGGCGGTCGACGAGTGTGGCGCGCCGATGGTATCGATCCCAGGCGGCGAGCCGCTGCTGCATCCCCAGATTGCCGAGATCGTAGAAGGCCTGGTCGCCCGCAAGAAATACATTTATCTGTGCAGCAACGCCCTATTGTTGAAAGAGAAGATCAATCTCTTCAAGCCGTCAAAGTATCTGACCTTCAGCATTCATCTCGACGGCCAGCGTGAGCATCACGATCTTTCCGTCTGCCTCGAAGGCGGATACGACAAAGCTTTCGAGGGCGTGAAAGAGGCTGTCCAGCGCGGCTTCCGAGTAACCACGAATACGACTCTGTTCGACGGGGCCGATCCCAAGAGCGTGCGCGCCTTCTTCGACGAGATGATGGAACTCGGCGTCGAAGGCATGATGCTCTCGCCCGGGTACTCCTACGACAAAGCTCCCGACCAGCAGCACTTTTTAGGGCGCGCACGGACTCGCAAGTTGTTCCGCTCGATCTTGGCGAATCGCAAGAAGACCTGGCGCTTCAACCAGTCAGTCCTGTTTCTCGAATTCCTGATGGGCAAACGCCACTATGCCTGCACGCCGTGGGGCATGCCGACGTACAACATCTTCGGCTGGCAGAAGCCGTGCTATTTGCTGCAAGACGGCTATGCAGATTCGTTCGAAGAACTAATTCGCGAGACCGAATGGCAGAACTACGGAACTGAATCCGGCAATCCGCGCTGCGCGAACTGCATGGTGCACAGCGGCTACGAAGCCTCAGCCGTGAACGACACCTTCGGCTCTCTGCGCGGATTTGTGGACACGGTGAAAGCGACGTTATTCAATCGCTACGAAGATCCCGGCGCTTTGCGCCTTCTGGATGAAATTTCATCGCAGCATGTGAACCCACTGGTGCAGATCGAAACGCAATCGTTGGAGGAGACGCGCGCGTAGTCGATCGCCCAATCACTCGGGGGCACGCCACTTGAGCCCTGGGAAGCGCGCGTAATCTCGATCTAACGTAATCCACTCACAACCAGATTCGATAGCCAGCGCTGCTAACCACGCGTCAGGCACCAAGTTCCCCCGCGCGTCGGCCAGCTTACATAGCCGGCAGAAGATTGACCAATGCTGTTGTCCAGGTTGGATGACATAGCAGTGTGGCTGGGCCAGCAAAAAGCTGCAAAATTCGATTGTCTCGTTAAGTGAGCTTGGGCGAGCGAAAATTTTGGTATGAGTGACAACGCGAATGACCGCACCTAAGACCTGCGGCGAAATGCCGTAACGCGATTCTCCATTGAGAACCCCCTCCAACCAATTGCGGCATAGGACATGATCGCCAGTATCAGCGCGGAAAGCATTGATCAATACATTTACGTCTGGAAGAATCACAAGCCGTTCATCCGGTCCTCGAGATCGCTCGCGCGGTTCAGGTCAACACCGGGCATAACGCCGCCCGATGCCTTGGAGATCGGCACCTGCACACGTGCACGTCGAGGCAGACGTGCGGGATTGGCGAGGACGAACTGAAGCCCCTCCTCAATCAGCGATGTAAGAGTTTGACCTTTTTCCGCTGCTCTTTTTTTGGCTTTTCGTAGGAGTTCTTCTGAGAGCCGAACCGTGGTTCGCATATGTCAAAGCATATTGATATGACATTTATATGTCAAGCTGAACACAATTCTCGGTGAGGAGGGGAGGGACGGCGCTTGGAAAAGCAATGAAATAGAATGTGAAGACCATGAGCGTACCCCAACGAGGCATTACCAATCCCGAAGAGCTGGAAGTCGCACCCGGACGCGAGCGCGAAAACCTGGAAGGCTGGATTCCGCAGCTAGCCAGCGATGAAGAAGTCCGGCAGGCGCTCGAAAAAGCTTTCGATTATCGCGGCGACGTGAGCATCACGTTGAAGAACGGCGAAAAGATTGAAGGCTACATCTTCGACCGCCGCAGCGGACGAACTCTCGGTGATTCACTCGTGCGCCTCTATCCGAAATCAGGCAACCAGAAGCTTTCGATTTCTTATGCTGACATCTCGGCTCTGGCCTTTGGCAAAGACACCGCTGCCGGAAAGAGCTGGGAGGCGTGGATGAAGAAATATCGCGAGAAGAAGGCCGCCGGCGAAAAGAACATCGGATTGCACCCGGAAGCATTGGAGTAGCCTGCGCTCCGACCACAAGGCCATTGCTGTTCCTTGCCGGACAAGGTCGGACAAGAATGCCCGACCCACACGACTCTACTCCGGCACGAACACGATGCACACCGGCGCGGGCACTTTTGCGACTTCACCTTCAGACTCCAGCTTCCCCGTACCCGAATCAATTTTGAATCCGACGATGTTGCCGCTGTTCTGATTGGCGACCAGCAGGCGCGCGCCCGAGGGATCGATCGCGAAATTGCGCGGTTCCTTGCCTCCGGTCGAAATCCGTTGAACGAAAGTCAGCTTGCCGGTTGCCTGATCAATTGCAAAGACGACGATTGCATCTTCGCCGCGATTCGATGTGTAAAGGAACTTGCCGCTGGGGTGGATCACAATCTCGGCCGCGGTATTTTCGCCGGAGAATCCCTCGGGGAGCGAGGGGATTTTCTGGATTGGCTGGAAAGTCTCATTGTCGTTCTTGAACACCGTGACCGTGGCATCCATCTCCCCCAGCACGTACATGAAATTTCCATCGGAGGAGAACGCGACGTGACGCGGCCCGGTACCGGGCTCGAGCTTTGCCGAGAAAAAGTTTGTATTGTCAGGTCCGCTGGCTTCAGAACTCAGTACACCCTTGGCAGCATCGAATTTGTAAATCAATACACGGTCCAGGCCGAGGTCCGAAACATAGGCGTACCGGTTATGCGCTGAAACTTCGATCCAGTGCGCGTGCGAATGCTCCTGGCGCGCCTTGTTCGGGCCTAGAGTTCCCTTGTCATCCTGGACGGACGAAGCTTCGCCGATGTGGCCGTTTGCCGAAATCGGGAATACTGCGACCGTGCCTCCCGTGTAATTCGCGACCAACGCGTATTTACCCGTGCGATCAAATGAGATGTAGCAAGGGTCGGCGCCGCGCGAAGCAACCTCGTTCAGCTGCCTCAATTTGCCGCTGGCCCGGTCGAGCGCAAAAGCAGTGACTCCGCCGCTGGAACCTCCGCCGTAATTCTGCAGCTCGTTCACTGCATAAACGAATTTTTTGTTGCGAGCCACGGCGAGAAATGACGGGTTCGCGGTTTCCGCGGCGACTCCGCGCGGCGCGAGCTTTCCCGAGCTTTCGTTGAACCGATACGCGTAAATACCTTTGCTGCCGGTGTCTTTGCCATCCATGGTCGTGTAGGTTCCCACCAGGACGAGATATCTCACCGATTTTGCAAATGCCAGGCCGGTCATGAATGAAGCAACCAGGAAAATCGTGCCCAAATTGCGAAGTGTTGTTTTAATCATGTTTCACTCGAACTGGAAAACGTTTGATTTTCTAACCGCGGCGAAGGCCCACTTGGCAACAACCGTCGTCACTTCGATTTGGCCTTGCCGCCGACATGTGCTGCAAAGCTTAAGTTCCCGATCAGATCGTTAACTTCGTCCTCGCTTCCGCCAATAAACGTGAATGAAACAATATATCCCTTCTCGATCATGGAGAGGGACGTTTGATACATGGTAAGACCGCCGCGTGGCTTGCTGAAGTCTCCCCGCACGAGCGATTTAGTGCCGACCGAGAACATGTAGGGATCGCTCGAGGGTTTGAACCCGCGCTGCTGGGCGAGTTCGTTGATGGCGCCGAAATACTCGGCTGCAGTCTTGATTCCATGATAGTTCGCCTGCGGCTCGGCCGCGATTACTACCGCGGAGTTGACCGTATCTCCGGAAGCGCCAGGAGGCCGCTCAAAAACGGCGAGCAAGGTTTCAGAGCCGGATGAACTCGCGGGCTGCTTGGCGTTGGCGTCATCCGGATTGGGTTGTCCGGGCGCAGATTCTTCCTGCATGTCAGCCGTGCGATCAACCCACCCGAATGGAACTTTGTAATTAAAACCAAAGCGGGGACAAGGGAGAGTTTGGTTGATGAGGGGGCCGCAGGGGGATGACGCTTTCTGAGGAGGCTTAGCTTGTCCCATCACCGATGACGGAAACACGCCAGCGACGATCCCGAGGAGGAGCAGTGCAGGTCTCACCACCCAATCGTACCTGAGTTGCATAGGTCCTTCGACTCCGTGAACCGATTCGCAAGCGAATCAGTTCACTTCGCTCAGGATGACAGGTTGGCCACTTGGGCTCTGGCGGCTAGGCGGCTCTTGCTCCCACCGGCTGCGTACAGTGCGCACAGCGTCGCGCGTCAATGGGAATTTCGCTAAGGCATTCCGGACAGCGCTTCGTCGTCGGACTCGGCGGAGCGTCCGAGCGGTGCATGCGCGCGATCAGCATATTCACCGGCGTGACGACGAAGAAATAGACCGCCGCCGCAACCAGCAGGAACGAAATCGCGGCGTTGATGAAGTCACCGACGGGAAAATGCGTACTGCGGATGGTGAAGCCGAGATAAGAGAAATCCGGCTTGCCCACAATGGCCGCAATAAACGGCGTAAGCAGGTCTTTGGTGAAGGCCGAGACCACGGTTGCGAATGCGGCCCCGATGACCACGCCCACCGCCATGTCGACGACGTTTCCGCGCAAAACGAACTGCTTGAATCCGCTTAGCATAAGCGCCTCCGAGTAGGCAGAAAGGGTATTCCTCGGAGTGGCAAACGTCAATTGGCCGGAAAGGCCTCCCAGGGTCAACTCTGGCGGTTGCCCCACCCTTGTCGCGCAGCTCTGCGACAGGGTGGGGACTTTGACTTTACTGGCCTCGGAAGGTTTCTGCTCAGCTATTGCTCAATTGTGTTGGGCAGTAGCGTGGCCTGCGGACGCACCGTGCGCAGAGAAAAGTCCACGTTCCGCTCCTGATTAAGCTTTACCGTCTGCGACAGATCGACCATAGACAGCGCCAACGTCTTTTGGGAGCCATCCTGCTTGACGCAATGGAGATCCGAACCTTCAATCCAGTAACGGGTCGCAAGCACCGCAGCGCCGGCCTGAAGCGCGATCACTGTCACTTGGCTGTCATAGACCGAAGCACGCGGCTGTTGCATGTACGTCGCGCTCCGAACAATCGGCTGACTCGAGGGAACCGCCAGGTCCGCCCGGTAATCTACAGCCGCCTGATTATGCGATGAGTTGCCGCGATACGCGCTGGGGCGGTAGTCCGGCATCGGCACCCCGTTGTGTGCCACGGCGAACGGCACTTCCACATCTTCCATCAGCCGCAGGGTGAGGCGGTTCTCGCCCTTCAGCGTCGGATACGGTCCGCGCGCGGGCAGGGTCAGGACCTTGATTGGCCAAAAGATTGGCACGGTCCAAAGCAGGGCATCGCGCGTGGGATGGCCTTTGCCCTTGATATCGCCATGGGCATCGACCTTGTTATGCGGCGCGCCGACGATCTTGGCCGAAAGCGGCAGGACCTGTGCGCCGGGCAGGATCATGCGGTCGAATTCGATCGCCATCCAGCCTTTGCCCCAGAAGTGGCCGGGTGCTTTGTAGTCCTGCAGATGTCCGCTGAGTTCGGCTCCACGGGGAAAAACTGAATGCCCGAAGGTGCCGAGCGGGCCGAGATTGCAGAGCACGGGATCACCAACCTGCGCGGTCTTGGGCGAGAAGTTGACCTCGTCCATGGTGCAGTGCAGCAGAGTGCCGGCGGGGATCAGATCGCGTGCGGCTTGAGCGGAGAGAGTAAAACCTAGAACGGCTGGAACGAGGAGCAACAGAAACTTCCGAGACATGGTGGCCTCCTAAACAACAGACTAAGTTTTAGGAGCACACCCCATTCTCGGAAACCGAGATGCAGGATTTTAGCACGGAAAGGCGGGGATGAAACGCAAAATTAGGACGATCTGGGTCATTTAAGTCCTAACCACTTGCGATTGAGCGAAAGACGTCAAGCCGTTGCGTTTTTAATGAGTTAGTTCGGGTGCAAGGACGGCGAAGTGCTTGTCTCGAGCTTTCACCTGAATTGGGTGCTCAGCATCGGTATGCTGGCTCTGGGCGGAATAGACGACTTCATTGAGCTGAGCAAGGTCATCGTTCACCCGACGCATTGCTGAAGCAATTTCCTTATCGCTTGCAGCGTCCAGAACTCGACCTCCAGTTAATTTTGAAAACCACGACAGCGTGGCATTGCCGCGCCCGCCACTTTGACCGCTCCAAAAAGCGTAAATGCGTGAGCGCGACTTCAGCACCTCGGTAGCTGTTTGCTCGCGAGTTATGCGACTTGAATTATCTTCGCCATCGCTGAACACGAACATCAACGGTAGAGCCGAGTTGTCGGGGCCGGCAGTCTTGTCCATTTGCTCAGCACAAGCCGTCATAGAATCATAAAGAGCTGTGGTGCCTATTGGCGTGACTTGTGGGATCAGCGACGCAAGATCATGTGGTTGGCTCGTCTCATTGGTCGCACGAGCTGTTTGATTGAAAAAAACCATTCGGCCGCGATCAATACCTGGCTGAATGACTTGCGCGAGCAGCGCAGTGGCTTGGTTCTGCTGAATGTGGAAACGACCCGCTTCGGATTTACTTACGTCAAACAGTACGCAGTAGTGAATTGGTTGCCGGGCTAATTTCCTGATACTGGCAATCGCTACATCCTTACCATCTTCCTTAATTTCAAGATCTGATGGTTCAAGTGTCGCAGCCGAGCCGTCTTTACGTTCGGCAACCAGGATCAAAGTCCGCGATTCACTAGGAGTATTGGAAGGGACATCTTGCTGCGCGAACAAGCGCGCACAACAGCATTGCAACAGCCATAAGGTGAGGAAAAATCGCATGCGGAAAAAATCCTCAGATCCGCATCGGCATCACGATGTACCGGTACTTGTAGTCTTCGCTCTCGGCGGGGCGGAGCTGGCCGGCGGACTGGGCATCCTTGAGTTCCAGGCGAACGTCGCCGTTGCCGACCGCTTTCAGGAAGTCGGTGATGTACTGGGCGTTGAAGCCGATGGTCAGCGGCTCGCCGTTGTAGTCGGTTTCGATCGAGTCTTCGGATTCGCCGGTTTCGGTCGAAGATGCTGAGAGCTTCAGCTCGCCTTTTTCCAGCTTCAGGCGGACGGCGCGCGAGCGCTCATCGGCAAACTGGGCCACGCGTGAAATTGCCCCTGCCAGGTCTTCTCCATGTAGCGCGATGCTCTTGCTGTTGTCCTTGGGAAGCACGGCCTCGTAGTTCGGGAACTGCCCGGTGAGCTGGCGAGAAGTCAGAAGCCGCGGCCCGATGCGGAAGAAGAGCGTGGATTCATCTTTTGCGAAGTCAATTGTCTCAACGTCCTCCGCGGCATCCACCAGAGTCCGCAATTCATCCATGCATTTCTTCGGGACCAGCGTCTTCAGTTCGCCGGAAACGCCTTCAAACTTTTCACCGGCCCTTTCAACGTGCGCGAGGCGGTGCCCGTCAGTCGCGACCATGGTGATCGACTCGGGCTTGAGCACCATCAGCGCGCCATTTAGCGTGTACCGCGATTCTTCATTAGCAATTGCAAAGCTGGTGCGGGCGATCATGCCGCGCAGGACCTGTGCCGGAATCTTGACCACGCCAGCGGTCGGAAATACCGGCAAGCTGGGGAAGTTGGAGCGCGCCATGCCGACCATCTTGGTATTCGACCGGCCACAGCGAATGCTGACCCAATGATTTTCGAGCAGCTTGATGGTGATATCGGCGTCGGGCAGGAGCTTCACGTAATCGTGCAGCTTTCGCGCCGGAATCGTACACGAGCCTTCCTTCTTCACCTTCGCATTGCACGAGGTGCGCAGGCTCAGGTCAAGGTCGGTCGCCGTAAGCGATAGCCGGTCACCGCCGGCTTCGAACAGATAATTCGAAAGAATGGGAATCGTCGTCTTGCGCTCGACTACTCCCTGCGTCGCTGAAAGCTCACGAAGAAGTTCGAATTTGCTAACGGTGATTTCCATGGTGGCGGCGCCAACTGTGGGTGCGATCGCTTCTACCGGCATAAGTCCCTGACCCCTGCTACTTCTTTTACTTCCTTATATCAAACCAAAATCAATAAAACCTAGCAGTAACCGTAGGGCGTTCGGAAAAGTGGAAATTTAACTCAAGTGTAATACTTTGTTCAATTCCCACCCTGACCTTCGTGTCCAACATCAGACCCGAATATTGCTGAGAGCGCACTACGCTTTCACCCCATCTTCAATTCGGGAACCGCTCTTTCACAACTTCCACAAACCACCCACAGCCAATGTCTTGCAAGACTTAGTCCAAAACTGGAAATCGTTACCGGAATCGCTGTTTATCCGCCTAATTGCTCGGTCAGCTTGTTCAGCATCCTGTTCAAATCTTTGTCGGATTTGCGAGTCTCTTCTATCTTCTCGACCGAGTGAAGCACGGTCGTGTGGTGCTTGCCGCCAAATTGACGTCCGATTTCCGGCAGCGACGCTTCCGTCAGGTGCTTGGCCAAATACATCGCAATCTGCCGCGGATAAACAATCGCACGCGAATTATTTTTTGCTTTGATCTCGAGCAAACGTAGCCCGAATTGCTCGGCCACCGCTTTTTGGATCGACTCGATCGTGACCTTGCGCGCCTGCGAGTCGATGAAATTTTTCAGGACTTGCTGGGTGTACGGCAGCGTGATGTCCGTGTTGGTGAGCGAAGAATGCGCCACCAGGCGAATCAGCGCGCCTTCGAGCTCGCGCACGTTGGAACGAATATTTCCCGCGATGAACAGGGCAACGTCGGTCGGAAGCGTGATCCGCTCCTGCTCCGCTTTCTTCTGCAGGATCGCGACCTTAGTCTCGAGGTCTGGCGGTTGAATGTCAGCGATCAATCCCCACTCGAAGCGGCTGCGCAACCGGTCTTCAATTTCCGCCAGCTCTTTTGGCGGACGGTCACTCGCAATCACGATCTGCTTCATCGATTCATGCAGCGCATTGAAAGTGTGGAAGAACTCTTCCTGTGTCCGTTCTTTCTGCGCGAGGAACTGGATGTCATCGATGAGCAGCACGTCCACGTTGCGAAACTTGTCGCGGAACGTGGTCATCTTGTCGTAGCGCAGCGAGTTGATCATCTCGTTGGTGAACTTCTCGCTGCTCACGTAGCAGATGGCCGCCTGCGGCATCACGCGCTTCACTTCATGACCGATCGCCTGCATGAGGTGCGTCTTGCCCATTCCGACCCCGCCATAGAGGAACAATGGGTTGTAGGCCTTGGAGGGGCGTTGCGCGACGGCCTGGCAAGCAGCATGCGCAAATTGGTTTCCGCTGCCGATCACGAATGCGTCGAACGTATAGCGCGCGTTCAGTTGCGCCGCACCATCCCAATCGAAACGCGCCTGCGAACCTGCAGCTACCGGCGCAGAAACCGCAACCGGCGCGGAAAGTCCGCCGTCGTGACGCACTGGAGTTGCTGCCGGATCGTCATCGGGAGTCACGAACTCCACTTCCCGATAATCCATGTTGAGGTTGTCAAGCGCTTCCTGAATCAGGTCCGCGTATTTGTCGCCCACGTGCCGGAATTCCGCAGTCGGAACGCGAACGTACATGATTCCATTACTGGTGTGACTATAGCGAGTGGGTTTGAGCCAGGTGTCGTAAGAATGCCGGTTGATTTTCTTTTCGAGCGCATCGAGAATGCGCACCCACGGATTCGGAGCAAGTGTAGGAGTCGGAACGGACATATAAAATTGACTGCGGAGCCGCTGGCTGGGAACAGCGCCTTGGTTAACAGATTACCTTTACTGATTCGTCTTTATTGCCAGAGAGAAGCTTTGTTCAACGAACTGGCGCTTGCCGAAATCAATCGAACAGAGCGTCATGCTAGCACAAAAAAAATCACTTTGTGGAAATCTTTTTTTAAAAATTCTTGCGAGGGAAAATTTTTTAACCGCGCCGGAAAATTCCTGTCAAGTAGCAGAGTTGTTAATGCCGCGAGAGTAGTGCAAAGCGAGCAGTCAGCAATCAGCCGCCAGTACTCAGGGAATGTCGAGTCTCGTGAATCGGCTCTGAGAACCGGATTTGCGGGATGCTGCGGATCTGCGGAATGAATCTTTGATATCGACGTTTGTGCGTGAGAGACGATCCTCCGCTCGCACGACCTTATCACGATCGCGAGAAGAAATCGTAGCCGTGTCGCTGCTGCGTGAGCGCAAAGCCGTAGTAGGCGAGGAGACGCTCTAGTCGCGAGCCGACAGAAGATGGCGTGACTACAAGGCCGACGTCGTACCTGTGCAGTTGCTGCAACAGGAGCGCGCTCTCGCGCTCCGAAGCGCTCCGCCCAGAGATCAGTTCCCGCAACTCACGTCGCGTGTTTGCGTCGTCCGACGCGAGATGCGCTCCCATTTCGGCATCGTAGATTTCGCGGACGCTGACCAGGGGCACGCGATGAACAAACGTCGCAATCCAAACCGCGAGATTTTCCGGAGCTAGCGCAGTTGTGCCCGACGGAGTGGCGGCGATTATCTGCCTGGCGATTTCGTAATCGGGATCTGTGACTTTCAAAGGATGGAACGAATAGCTCACTCCATTTGAAGGCGAAAGGCTGGAGTATGGAGCCAGGTAAACAAGGCCCGCGACTAGCACGATCACCGCACACGCCGACCCGCGCTTTCCCCATTTCTCATAGACAGTTTGAAATGCGTTTACGCACGAAGTCGCGACGATTCCGGCCACCGGCACGCACCAGAGCAGCCGCCACACCGCATCTCGCGTTGTGAACCGCGAGAGAAATTTGAAAGTAAAGGGATTGAGTGCGATCAAGAAATATGCCAGCACCACGACTGCGAGCAGCCGCCGCAGTCCGCGATTACGCGTGAGAAAAGGCGCGACGATGAGTCCCAAGAGAAAAATGTATTGGGTGTGCACAGCAAAAACGCCCATCACTGCGAACGAAGCCCTTGCCGGAAGCTGCGCAAAAGCTTTTTGCAGTTGGCCGAAACCATGAGAAACGGCAAGCCCACATCCCAGAGGGTAGGCCGACGGCAAGAAAGCGATCAGTGCTCGTTTGCTCAACCCTCTGCGCCATCCGGCCAATGCAGCGATTGCGAGCGCGAGCGGGGAAACGAAAATTGCAGATGCAGAAACGCCCACACAGGAGATTGTCCCGGCAGCGATCTTAGTCCAATCCCAAATGCTGCCCGTTTCCTCGTACTGCCACGCGACGGAAAAAAGAAGCGGAAGGCCGATGCTGACCAGAATCGCCTTGCCCTGGAATAACCTCACGAACGCAAAGTTGCCGAAGCCGCGGAAGTCTGTGGCGAGTGAGAGTGCGATCAAGGAGAATAAAGTAGCCGCGACCCAATGTTTTGGAGACAGTATTCGCATGAGCATCGCCCACGCGATCGGTAGAAGTGCTGCTAGTGCGGTTGGAACCACAGCGTGCGCCCAGAAAATGGGCTGACCGCCAAAAAGACGCGCGAGAAGGCCGATCAGCAGTTCGTACGACTCGACAGCATAGGAAGGCAGCATCGGCGGCAGTTTGCCGTCGCCATAGATCACGTCATGGGAAAGAACCGGAAGCTGAGGATGCGCTACGGCGTCGGCAGCCGTGCCGACATAAACCGCGTCGTCGATATCGGGACGATGCGCGAGGTAAGTGAGAAGAGGTGCAACAACCACCATGCCGAGCAACAAGACTTTCTGGCCACGGGAGCTGCTAATAGGAAATTGGAGCGCGTAGCTTCCAGCAGACTTGGCGAGCCCGACTACAAGAAGCACCACGCAGCCGATCCAAAAGGCCGAATAACCGGCACCCAACCTATAGGCCAACACAAGCGCTGCAGCAACCGCGATTGGAATCCAACTCACCGGCTGGGCAATGGCTGCTTCCTGTGCTCGCGGTTCGACAGGATACCGTCTGAATCGTGAAACCAGGATTCCACATGCAAGTCCCACTGCCAACGCGAACGGCCCAATCCTCGACAAGGCGACAAAGGACAAATGGAAGATCACACAGACGTGGCAGGCCATCGTCCAGAAGGCGAAGGCAAATGTGGCGCCCACCGCAACCGTTGCCAAACGGCCCCATGCATTCTTGGCGTGATCGCGCGGCGATGATACGGCGGACTGGCCGGCTGCGGATTCCTGTGCTCTACCATGGCTCGAAGCAGTCATAGTTCCGTTGTCTGACGATCTTCCCGTCTTTGAACTGGAAGAAGATGGCGGAGTGAGCACGCATCTGGGACCCGACTGACAGGCTACCAAAGGGTAGTGCCAGTATGCCGGTCCAGAGGACCTCGATCGACAATTCATCCCCGTCCACAACACAACCCTTGATCTCATAGCTCTGACTCGACAGCAGCTTCCGACCCTTCTCGAACGCTTCGGTCATCCTGGAGACTCCAGAGCAAATCCTGTTCGGATAGATTCGATTCGGAAGTTGCTCTAGAACGGCATCAGGAGAAAACAGATTGATGATCCAGGCGAAATCGCCGTTCTCAATCGACTTCAGGGAGTGTTCAATTCTTTTCAAGTTCGTAACTGAATTCATCATTCCAGAGTTTACATCGGGCAAATTGTAGACAAATCCCGATCACTCATTGAATGCGAATCGAAAGCGCAAACTTGTGATAACGCCTGGTTACAACAGTGATGTTTCCATGCCTTGCGGGTTCCCTGATAATTCGTTCCATGCCCCTGCGCCTCGTTCATCTTCACTTGCCGCACACCTGGCAAACACGTGCGCTCCCTCACGTGTTCATCCGTAGCGTAATGCTAATACTCTGGCTGATTCTCCCTTCACTCTCTATCGCACAAAGGGAAAGGCAGATCGCTAAAGAGGAAGTCGGGGCGTGGCTCAATCAAAAGAGTGACTGTCCGGCGGATCCCCTCCCCTATTTTTGGAGGTTCGACTCCTTTGATTTCAAGGGCGACGGCAATCGAGAGGTAATCGTGGTTGCATCGACATGCATGACTGGGACGGCGGGGCCTGATATTCATTCTGTTATCGCACGTGATCGTGAAGGAAGCCTGGTGGAATGGAAGATTGCGGAAGCAGATCGCAGCACTTACGACAATCTTTTTGGAAACAGGAACTATGACCTAGCAGTCAAGGACGGTACGCTTGTCGCTACGTTTGAGGATGACCCAGACCGCGGAACAGCACCGCTCGTCATCAAGTACAAGAGAAACGGAGATGCTTTTGAAATTTCATCGATCACGAAGACTGGAGTCTTCCCTACGAGTTATGATTGCGCTAAGGCTGTTGTGGAAGTAGAACGCGCCATCTGTCACGTAAGATCTCTCGCCAGCCTCGACCGGCAATTAAGCACGCTGTACAAGTCAGTGTGGTCAGGGCTCTCCATTGGACAACAAGAAAAGCTCAAGTCTGAGCAACGAGACTGGCTCCGACGACGGGATCGAGAATGCGAGCCCTACAAGGGCTGGATAAGTTGTATTGCGGGGATGTACCAGAACCGCATTGCGGAATTAAGCAAGCGTATCGCGTCACCACAAAAGGAGATACCCCCAACACCTTGACCGTCGAGGCCTGCTTTGCTGGTATCACTCATTAGATAGGGTGACGAGGCTCACCTTGCGAGCCAAAGCCAGCAAACCTAATGTTGACGGTCCCAACCAGGACATTCAGAGACTCGCAGACAAATGGCGCCCGTTTCACCTAGTTCTGGCATCTCTGGCCCACTCTTGGAAATCGGCCGCATGGGATGAGGATGTAACGCCGCGCTCGGTTTACCATTGGCTGACGCGTCATTTATACTTTCTCTTCACCAATATCGAAGCGGGTGCCTACTTCTCGTTGATTTGCAAGAATCGTTTTGCGTGAAGTGGGGCCGTACTGAGGACAGGAGCGCAAGACTTTTCATGCCGAAACGTACATTCCAGCCGAACCGCCGCAAACGTTCGAAGGTGCATGGCTTCCGCACCCGAATGAAGACCCAGGGCGGGCGGAAGGTGATCTCCCGGCGCAGAGCCAAGGGGCGCAAGCGGGTTTCCGTCAAACCAGGATTTCGTGAATAAAAGTGGCTTCAGGCTTTAGGCATCAGGCTTCAGCACGCAAGCAATAAGCGTGCGGCTTAGGGGTCCGCGCCTGGAGCCTGAAGCCCAGGGCCGCTTTGAGTGACTCCGCTCGACAGTTCGTGCAACGCTTCCCGCGAACCCGCCGCCTTTTGCGACATGCGGACTTCGAGCGCGTTTACAAGCAGGGGCGGCGGCACTTCGCGGCGCATTTGACTGTGTTTTACCTGCTGCGCGAAACGGAACAGGACCCACACGGGCCGCGTATTGGTTTTACAGTGGGCAAGGCGCTTGGCGGAGCCGTAGAACGTAATCGGATTAAACGGCGGCTGCGAGAAGCGGTGCGATTAAATGGCTTTTTGCCGAACGCGGCAGTCAATGTTGTGATCAACCCGAAGCGTTCGGCGCTAACGGTCGATTTTGTCGAGTTGCAGAGCGAAGTGACGAAGGCATTTCAGGTGATCGAGAGAGCGCTCCAGAAAGGCAAGCGGCAGTGAGAAAGCGGCTTCCGGCGTCAGACTCCAGGCTTCAGCAAAAAGCTTGCCAGCTTCCGCGAGCGATACTGCTCGGTATTTTTCGCGCCTACAAGTTTGCGATCTCGCCGATGCTGCTGCCCGCGTGCCGCTACGTGCCCACCTGCTCGGATTACGCGGCTGAAGCTGTGGAGAAATACGGAGCGTTACGGGGGACCCTGATGGCCGCGTGGCGGCTGCTGCGGTGCCATCCCTTTGCCAAGGGCGGGTTTGATCCGGTCCCAAACCTGGCGCAAGACATGCGATGCAAGGCGCACGACGCACGACATGTCGCGGCTTGCAACCACTAACCCATGCCAGAGTACAAGAGCCCACAATCCGAACCAGGCATGGAGCAGAAGTTCCTGCTCGTCTTCCTGCTCATGGCAATCGCGATTTTCGGCGCCCAGTACTACATGAAGAAGTATGGGCCGCAGCAGACGAGCTCGGCGCGGCCAAACCAGCCCACTCAGTCTACTCCGGCGCCAGCGCCAGCTCCGCCCGCGACCACCACTGCCGTTCCGACGCAAAAATCAGCAGCCACCCAGCGATCGAAAAAACCGCCTAAGAGCACGGAAGCTCCGCCGGCCACTGTTCAGGCACAGTCTGAATCGGAAACAGTAATCGAGAACGATCTTTACCGCGTGACCTTCACCAATCGCGGAGCCCAGGTCAAGTCGTGGATCCTGAAAAAATTCTCGGATGATCAGGGCAAGCCGCTCGATCTGGTGAATCCAATCGCAGCCCCGAAATACGGATACCCGCTTTCGCTCTGGAGCTACGACGAGTCCCTGCGGAACAAGCTGAATTCGGCGCTGTATGTTGTCTCCGAAACGGGAACCAAAACCGCGCCGGCAAGCCTGACCTTCGACTATTCGGATTCAGGACTGGTCGTCCACAAGTCGCTGCAATTTGACCACAGCTATGTAGTGAAGCTCGAAACTTCCGTCTCGCAGAACGGAAGCCCGGTATATGCCTTCCCGGCGTGGCCCTCGGGATTCGGAGACCAGACCACCGTTTACGCCTACGGTCTCGGTCAGTTTGAATATCAGTACAACAACAACACCGAGCACCTGGCGTACAAGAAAATCTCAAGCGGGAACACGCTGCGAAACAATTACAACTGGGCCGGCGTTAGTAGCCAATACTTTGGCGCTTTCTTCATCCCCAACAATCCCGAGAATCAATTTGTTGTCACACTGCGAAACTCCATCGACGCCCCAAGCAGCGCGGGCAGCACACAGACGAAACCTGCGGACGTGCTGGGCGCAGCCGTCGGCCAGCCTGGGACGACTAGCGAGCGCCTGTTTGTCGGTCCCAAATCGCTTGAAGTGCTGGAGGCGACTTCCATCCCGACCATCAACGGGGCCGACAGAGATCTGCGGAGCGCGCTGAACTTCGGATCGCTCAGCCTGATCGCCCGGCCGCTTTTCATCTGGCTGCGATGGACAAATCAATACGTCCACAACTGGGGCTGGTCGATCGTGCTTCAGACGCTGATCATCACGGTAGCGCTCTTGCCCCTGCGAATATCGCAGATGAAGCAGGCGCTGAAGATGCAGCGCGTGCAGCCGCAGGCCAAGGTGATCCAGGAAAAATATAAAAAGTACAGCATGCGCGATCCGCGGAAGCAGGACATGCAGAAGGAAATTGCGGAGCTGTACAAACGCGAAGGCGTGAATCCGATCGGCGGATGCTTGCCCCTGCTGGTGCAATTGCCGTTCCTTTGGGCGTATTACCGCATGCTGCCGGCGGTGATCGATTTGCGACAGGCGCACTGGCTCTGGATACATGATTTATCTGCGCGCGACCCGTATCTGATCTTGCCCGCGATCATGGTGATCAGTATGTTCGTCATGCAGCGAATGACGCCGCAGGTTGGCATGGATCCCGCCCAGCAACGCATGATGAACCTGATGATGCCGGCGTTCATGGGCTTCCTTTTTTACAACCTGGCAGCCGGATTGAACCTGTATTACGCGGAAAGCAACATCATCATGATCGGGCAACAGTGGGTCATGAACCGCACAACACTAGGGCGCGAAATGCGGGAAATAGCTGCAAAGAGAGCGAGGAAAAGGGAAAAATAGTGAGCCGTGAGCTATGAGCCGCGAGCCAACTTCGCATCAGTGCTTGCTCGTCGCTCATCGCTCGCAGCTCGATGCTGATGATTAATATTGTGCTGACTGAAACCAAAGCCCGTAAATTCGCTAAGGATTGGATTGAAGCGTGGAATTCTCACGACGTCGATGCCATTATGGATCACTATGCGCCGCAGGTTAAGTTGACTTCGCCGGTTGCGGCCAGGCTGCTTGACGATGCTGCCGGCAGTGTTGTGGGGTCCGAAGCACTACGTAAATACTTCCAAAAAGGTCTTGAGGTGTATCCGGAACTTAGCTTCGAACTCTTGGACGTAATGTGGGGAATTTCCAGCGTGATTCTTTACTATCGAAATCACGTCGGAACCAAGTCGGGTGAGTTTATGGAATTCGATTCAGAAGGCAAAGTGGTGCGAGTGGTGGCGAATTACAACGGATAGCGTCGGCAAAGTACAGAAACTTAGCAGTAAGCATCGAGCAGTGAGCAACCGTGGTGGATGGCGCTCAATGGCGGAGACTTGGTTGCTCGCCGCTCAGGGCTCAAAGCTAGTAGCTTCCTTATGGACAAACTTCAATCTGCAAACCAGCTGAATGCATTTTTGAATGGCGTAGTAAAACATGCTGCGCTCAAGCTGAAATATCGAATCACGGTCGATCCGCAGATCGCCGACGATCGAGATTGGGAAAAACCCGACATCCTCGTCGAATTCGCGGGGCCTGACGCGGCGCTCCTGCTCGAACGCGGAGCCGAACTGTTGCGTTCGCTTGAGCTGCTGGCCATGGAGATGTTGCATCTTCCCGGCAATGAGCACGAAAAGATCAGCTTCGACTGCATGGGACATCGCAAAGCGCGCCTTGAAGAGCTGCGTCTTTCAGCGCGCGTGGCAGCGGACAAAGTTCGGCAGACGGGCAGCCCGTATCACTTTGCGCCCATGTCATCGCGCGAGCGCCGCATTTTGCACTTGGCTCTGCGCGAAGAGCAGGATCTGATGACCGAAAGCGAAGGCGAAGGCATGCGCCGGTCGGTGGTGCTTTATCCCAAGGATTACAAGCCGGCCGTGAGTCAAAGACGGCGATAACCCACGTTGACAAGCTGTCTGGGGGCACGGGCATCCTCGCCCGTGCTTAGTGCCTGATTCTTCCCACAAAGTACAAGATGAGCGAAAGCACTACGCTCAGCACGATCGAGGTAGCGAGTGGAAAGTAAAACGTAGTGTGCTTACCGCGATAAAGGATATCGCCGGGCAGGCGGCCGATCGGTAGATTGGTCCGCCCGAGAAGGAGCAGGGCAAGCCCGATGACGCCCAGCACCAGGCCCAAGAACACCAGCATCTTGCCAATTTCGGTCACGGATCAATTCTAAAAGCAAAAGGCCCTCGCATCAGCGAAGGCCTTGGAACTGTGTGGGTCGGACATTCCTGTCCGACCTCTCTTACTTCTTCTCTGTCGATGCGGTCGTTTTGCCGTATTTCCGGCGGAAGCGCTCCACGCGGCCGGCGGTATCAACCAGTTTCTGCTTGCCGGTAAAGAAAGGATGGCAATTCGAGCAGATTTCGACGTGGATATCGCCCTTGTGCGTCGAACGGGTGCTGAATGAGTGTCCGCACGCGCAAAGCACGCGTACTTCGTTGTATGCAGGATGAATGGCTGCCTTCATGGGTTCTCCAAATCTAAAGCTGAATCTTTGATTCTAAAGGAGGGCCGCAGGATTCAGCAAACGGGGCGAGTTCTCAGCCGCCAGCCATCAGGCGCTCAGGAGTTTAGACCCCGTGTTCCTATAACGATGCCGGTCCCTTAGATCCAGCGTCGTGTCTGATTGCTGACGGCTGGTGCCTAATTGCTGACGGCTGATGGCTGATGGCTGACGACTGGTTTGAAGGTCGGCATCTTCCTCATGCATAATCTCTGCCCGGAGAAGATATGAAAGAAATCCTGCTCGTAGCAATCTTATTCACCACCTCTTGCCTGCTCGGGGCACAAACCTCTCCCGCCGTCGCCGATGCTGAAGCCTTTATGAAAAAAGCCGAGGCGCAGCTAGCCGAACTCGCCGTCAAAGATAACCAGGCGAACTGGGTCCACGACAACTTCATCACCGACGACACGGAAGCCCTGGCCGCCGACGTAAATGATGAAATCACCGCGGCCACGACCGACCTTGTTGAGCAGGCGAAGCGATACGACGGACTAAAGCTGCCGCCGGAGCTGGCCCGGAAGTTCCTGCTGCTGAAGCTTTCGCTGACCGCCCCGGGACCGAAAGATCCGGCGCTGCGGAAGGAGATGAGCCAGGTCGCGGCCTCGCTCGAGTCCGAATATGGCAAAGGCAAATATTGCGAAACGCCGGACAAGTGCCTGGACATCACCGCGATTGAAAAGATCATGGGCGAAAGCCGCGATCCCGAAGAGCTGAAGAAACTCTGGGTGGGATGGCACGCGGTCGGCGCTCCCATGCGCAAGCGCTACGCGCGTTTCGTGGACCTTTCGAACCAGGGGGCGCGCGATCTCGGATTTAAAGACACGGGCGTGCTATGGCGTGCGGGCTACGATATGCCTCCGGAGCAGTTCAGCGCCGAGCTCGACCGGCTATGGGACCAGGTGCGTCCACTCTATCTGTCGTTGTTTACTTTCGTGCGAGCGCGGCTGTCCCAAAAGTACGGAGCGCAGGTCGTGCCTCCGAATGGGCCGATCCGCGCCGATCTGCTTGGCAATCCCTGGGCGCAGGAGTGGGGGAATATCTTTCCGGTTCTTGGATTGTCCGGCAATGGCGGATACGACCTGACTGCGCTGCTGCAGGCAAAGAATCTCGACGCCAAAGGCATGGTGAAGTACGGTGAGAACTTTTATAAGTCCCTGGGATTTGCGCCTTTGCCGGCCACCTTCTGGGAACGCTCTTTGTTTGTGAAACCCGCCGACCGTGATGTGGTCTGTCACGCCAGCGCCTGGGACATCGACAATAAAGATGATGTGCGTATCAAGATGTGCATTCAGGTCCGCGACGTGGATTTTGTGACGATTCATCATGAACTGGGCCACAACTTCTATCAGCGGGCGTACAAAGATCAGCCATTTCTATTTGAAGGTGGCGCGAATGACGGTTTTCATGAGGCGATCGGCGACACCATCGCGCTCGCCATTACTCCGGAATATTTGAAACAAATTGGCTTGCTCAATACCATTCCGCCGCCGGAATCAGATATTCCGCTTCTGCTGAAGCGGGCGCTGGATAAAGTGGCATTTCTGCCATTTGGCTTGATCATCGACAAGTGGCGCTGGCAAGTCTTTTCCGGAGAGATTACGCCTGAGGAATACAACAAAGCCTGGTGGGACCTGCGGCTGAAATATGAAGGAGTGGTGCCGCCGGTCGGGCGCAGCGAACGCGACTTCGATCCCGGCGCTAAATATCACGTTGCCGGTAACGTTCCCTATATGCGGTACTTTCTGGCCGATGTCTATGAGTTCCAGTTTTATCGCGCGCTCTGCCGCGAAGCCGGCTACAAGGGTCCGCTGAACCGCTGCACGTTCTTCGGATCAAAAACGGCAGGCGAAAAGTTTAACAAGATGCTCGAGATGGGCCAGAGCAAGCCGTGGCCGGACGAGTTGGAAGTCTTGACCGGGCAGCGCGACGCCGACGCCAGCGCAATCCTGGAATATTTCGCGCCACTGAAAGCGTGGCTGGACGAGCAGAATAAAGGACAGAAGGTGGGCTGGTAAACATGCCCACCTTCCGCAGCTCACAGATCGCCGGATAGTCCCGCGACTTTGGTTGCGTGACTTTCTACTGGTAGGCACCTTCTACTAATCCGTGCATCAAAAAATCGAGTAATGTAACGGGAACTCTCGCGTAAGTTGTATGGAGGCACCCATGAGCGCTCGCTTGGTCAGTTGGAAAAGTGTCTTAGCCTCGTTATTCGTTGTTGTATTGGTCGCCCCGCTGTTCGCACAAAGCAATCAGGTTCTGGGAGAGATCGAGCTCATCGGAGCGAGCGGTGTCGAAAAAGGTTCCGGTGTCTGGATCGACGGCCAGTATCTCGGGTACCTGAAAGAGCTTCACGGATCAAAAAAGATCCTGCTGCTTCCCGGTTCGCATGAACTCGCGGTGCGCCAGGACGGCTATCACGAGTTTTCGCAGAAGCTCACGGTCAGGCCGGGCGACAAGCAAACCATCATGGTTAAGATGGAAAAGGACACGCAGTTCAAGCTGCCGGCCGTCTTCTCCGATATTAAGATGTCGGTCAATCCAGACCGGGCCGCGGTTTTTGTGGACGGACTATTCGTGGGTCACGCTGGTGAGTTTGGCGGAGCCGGCCGCGGGCTGCAGGTCGCGCCGGGGCACAGAAAGATCACAATTAGTTTGCCCGGATACCAGAGCTTTACCACCGAAGTTGATCTGGTGGCCAATCAGAAATTTCAGATCAAGACGGATCTGATCAAGGAACCGGGAACGACGGAGAGTTCGCAGTAAATATTTCAAGCTCAAGAGTGCCCCGTCCTTGTCTCGCGGTTTGTGCGAGACAGGGCGGGGATTTTGACTTTTGGAACTACGCGATTTCCGCCGGCGCAGGGCTAAACTCGAATTCAACTCGCTGCGGGCCCAAAGTAGGATGAGTTGCCGTGAGCGTGACTTTCCCTGCTTGCTCCTTGGCGCGAATCCACACCGCGCCGGTGCCGCCGATCAGCGAAAACGGATTGTCTCCGATCAGCTCGGCGGGGCCTTCGAATTCCAACTTTATGGAATCGTTCGCAAATGGCCGGATGCGCCCGAATTCGTCTTCCACACGAAGAACAACTCGGGTGGTGTCCGCGCCGTCGGCATTGATCTCTTTGTCGTCAGGACGCAAAACGAAATTTGTGTCCACACCCTGGCCGGACATTTTCTTTTCGATGACTTTCTTCCCGTCGATGTAGCCTTCCAGTCGCAGATCGCCCCACTTGTGAAACAGCTCGCCCAGCTCGACGACAAATGGCGCATATTTCAGGTGCTGGAATTGCTTGCGGTCCGGATCCACATCCGCGACCAGTTTGTCATCGATATAGATCTTCAGGTGATCGCAGTTCGAGCACACCACCGCTTTCGAAAATCCAATCGACTGATCGCCGCGGGCCCAATGAAATGCCGGTTCGAGAACGATTTCTTCCGCTGGGTCGCACTGTGACTTGTAAAACCCAGCCGCAGGTTTAGGCTCGCGGAAAATATCGGTGACCCCGTGGTAACAAATTCGATCGCCCGACCCGAAGTTGCCATGAGTGTTGTAGTCAAACGCACACCAGCCGATCCCGCCAGCGTATTGGGGATTTGACGCAAGCTGGTCGTGAACACGCGCGTGACGGATCGTGTGCTCGACCAGTCGCTCGACATTGTCGATGGTCTTGGTAGGAAACGTGTGTCCGACGAACTCTGTATTCAGGTATCGTGGATGATTCGGTGGCTTGAGCGGAAATCCGAAGTCATTCATGGTGAAAACGTCTTCAAGAAATTCCGACTCCTGGAAGTAGCGAATGCCTCCGGTCTGGCGCGTGGGATCGAGCTGATGCGCCAGCGCATTGGTTCGCGTGTAGAAATCATGGTTGTCGCGCGACTCGTTGATGCGCACACCCCACAAAATGATCGAGGGATGGTTCCAATCGCGGCGAATCATGCGGCGGACGTTGTCGACAGAGATGTCCTGCCAGGCCTGATCGCCGATGTGTTGCCAGCCGGGAATTTCTTCGAGAACCAGCAGCCCGATCTCATCGCAGGCATCAAGAAAATGCCTCGACTGCGGGTAGTGCGAGGTGCGGACGATGTTGCACTTGAGCTGATTGCGCAAAATGTCGGCGTCGCGGCGCTGGGCACGCCCCGGCATGGCCTGACCGACGAAGGGAAAAGTCTGGTGACGATCGAGACCGCGAAGCTTCACAACTTTTCCATTCAGCTCGAAGCCGTGATCGGTGAACTGCGCCTCGCGGAAACCAAACCGGCGTGAGTCCTCGTCGATGATCTGCGATCCACGAACCAGGCGCACGCGAACGTGGTAAAGAGTGCGCTGATTGAAGCCCCAGAGCTTGATTCCATTTAATGTTTGAAAGTGCAGAGTGTATGTGACCGGGTCGACCGCGGCCTTCGGTTTCGGCACCGACTGGCTAGCTTTTGAGACCGCGCGATCTCCATCAAGAAGCTCAGCTTCGATAGTCAGTGGGCCCGACGCTTCGAGATGCTGCAGGAAGCAATCGACTTCCAATTCCGGAGCAGTCAGCACATTCTTCGGCCGAACGAAGATGTTCTCAATGAACGTGCCGGGAACTACACGCAGCCACACCTCGCGATAAATCCCGCCGAAAGTCAAGTAATCGATCTCGTATCCGAACGGAGGAATGTCCGGCCGCTCACTCGATTCAACTGCAACGGCAAGCACGTTTTCACCGTCGAAATCCAGGTGCGGTGTCAGGTCAAAAGAAAATGGTGTGTACCCGCCCTTGTACTCGCCGAGGCGCTGGCCATTGATCCACACAGTCGAGGCGGTCATCGCGCCTTCAAAGTCGACGAAGACGTGCTTGCCCTTTGCTTCTGGTGGTAGCTTGAAATGCCGGCGGTAGGCAGAGACGAACTCATATTTTTTCTCATCGAACCCGTGCCACGGTAGCCGGATATTCGTGTGGGGAATAACTACGCGCTCAAAACCGGAATCGTCGAAATCCTTGGCAGCAGCGGCTTCTGTGAACTTCGGACTGTAAAGCCAGTTGCGGTTTATTGGAAGCATCTGCCGGCCGCTTGCCGAACCCGCCGAATTTGCGGCGTCGGCCAGTGCGTGTGGTGCAAGAGTGACGCCAGCTATCACACTGCTCGCATTTTTTATGAAGTCACGTCGATCCATGTTTTCTCCAAGTGATGTTTTGACGGCATACACCTACGCAGCACGTGACCAAGACTGACATCCAACTGCAATCTATGTGATCCAGGAAAGCAATTGCTTCATATCGGTCGGCGCGGTCGATTCTGTTCCCCGCGGCACCGAGGGACCGATTACTACGGCGAGGTTATGATTTTCGAACCAGACTAGAAATCCCGATTTTTCCATGCCAGTTAACCGTTGCTGGTTGATCCAGTTATAGTAGGCGCCCATGTCCGCGTCGATGAGCGAGCCGACAACGTCAAGTTCAGCAGAACTGCTTCTTGCCGAGAGCAGTTCGTTCATCGGCTTCTGTCGCTGCCGGGGCGCAAAACGCACTAGCAAGGTAAGCGGCTGGGCGCGGCGCAATGTCTCGCGAGCGGCCCACTGCGCGAATGTGGTGCTGAAAATCTGTGTGCCGGAGCCTTCGGTGAGCAGCTTCAGTTGAAAGCGCGAGAGAACCACGTCGCCGGAATTGTTCAGACCCACGTCACTAGGCCGCATCTCCGCCATCATCGTACGCAACGCTTCAGGCCCCATTCCGGGTTGCGAAATGTCGGATTGCATCTTGCGTAACAACGCGGCCCGCACCGGCGCGAGTTCGCCGTACGAAACCGTTGTCAGCGCTGGATCATGCTCGGCTTGATCTCCTCCATCGATGTACCAGTGGCCATAAGCAAGCGGATGTGCTTTGGCCCGGGCAGAAGCCGCGTCCAGCAAGACTTTCAGACCATTCTCCGGCAACACGTTGCTGAAGTAAGCGCCGTGCGGACGCAACTTGCGAAACAAAGGCTCGGTGTAAGAATCGACCCCCTGGCCGACCACAGCAATTCCGAGGCGCGGCATCGCAGGCTGTTCAGGTGGTACCGCGGCACGCAGACGATCGGCATAGTGAATTGCGGCCAGGCGAAATGCATCCTGCTGATGCGTGCTCCAGAGATGGGCAGAAAGTTGCTCGATAAATTGCGCCGGAGAATTTACCCAATCGAAGTGCTCAAGCCTTGAAGTTAAATTTATAGCCGCAAACTCCTGCACCCACTCAGTCACCTGCGCGGATGAAAGCGACTGCAGATTCGCCAGTTCCCGCTCGATCGCACGCCGTTCGGCGGGGAACTTGTAATCGTAATCAATGATTTCGCGCAGCAGCGACGAAAGAAAACTCAAAGGCAATTGCTGCAGCGCGCTGAGATAGCTTGTCGCCAACTTTTTCGCTTCCGGAGGATACGCGTTGAACTGTTCGGCCCTAAGGTCGCGCGGCAGCATGGCTAGACCAGCTCCGAAATTGGTTTGCCTTGCGACAAATCAGCCGAGAAGCCAAACATGGACCCAAGCGTGGGGACGAGATCGGTAGAGTCGACCGCGCGGTCATAGACCACGCCTTCGCGAATGCCCGGACCGACGGCCATCAACCAGGTCGTGCGAGAAAGTACATCTCCGGTGCGATGGTGCTGGAATCCATTTCCGGCGGCATCTTCATCTCCGTCGCGCCCGAAGTCGGGAAGTATGATTAGCGTCGTCTTGCCCGCATACTCGGGCTCGCTCTGAATCATTTTCCAAAGCTCGGAACAGAGCCGATCGGTGCGGCGTATACCTTCGATGTAGAGCGAGTAGGCGCCGGCGTGCGCAACGTCGATATCATGCAACGTGACCCACAACAGGCTGGGCGCAACTTGTCGCATCAACTGGCGCACGATGTAAACCGAAAGCTCATCAGGGCTGGAAAGCGTTTGTGCGTGGCTCTTGAAATCATCGACCGACAGCTTGAGCATGGTTTCCAGTTGCTCTAAAACGAAGTCATTTCCTGCGAGTTCCGGCGAGTAGAAAGGCGTTTCGTAATTGTCGCGAAGCAGATGTTCGTAGTTGGCTTTACTGCCTGACATCGCCGCGCTTAGCAGGTGCTTGGGGAGAATCACTCGCGCCCCGAGACCCGGCCCGAAGGAACGATTGCTGCTCTCGCCGATCCGGTTGAAACCATTGCTGGGGGCGACCACCCACGCATCAGACGATGGCCGTTTAAGCTCTTTGCGGAAGTATTCGAATACCGTCGGATTTTCGGGCGCGACAGCGGCAAAATTGTTAAAAGTTTCATACGTCCCAGTAGCCAGGCTGGCAGTGGCGACATAATGCCCGAGAATTCCCCGGTTCACCACCTGCGTGAAGAAGCTGGCTTGGGGAATCAGCTCTCGCATCATGTGAGGAATGTTCTCTTGTCCTTCTGGAGCGAACGTTTCCTGATCGCGGGCCCCGCCGCCGAAGGTGACAACGATAACTTTTTTCCTTGCGGAATTTGCCGCGCGGGCAAAACGCGGCGTCAGCAACGTGCTTCCCAGCGCCAGGCCAGCATCGCGTAGGAACTCGCGACGGGAGCGGGAAATCAGGGCGCTGGTGGACAGTGGATGCGTCATCAAAATTTTCGCGAACTTTGCGGACGTTCTTTGCGAACTTTGCGGTAAAAGCTTTTAACCGCAAAGGACGCAAAGGTACAAAGTTCCAACATTATTGCTTTTGCGTCTCTTTCTCTGAATACACAAACTGCCGGATTTCTGCACGCTGCTTGTCCAACTCCGCCATGTGCTGCGTGCGGAGTTTTTGATATACCTCAAGCTGCTCCTGCGCCCGTTCTTTCTGTCCGGTGTGGACGTAAGCCTGACCGAGCCGGTAATGCGCGTCCGCCAAATCTGAATTTTCCTGCAAAGCCTTTTCGTATCGCTGAATGGCGTCAGAATATTTGTGCTGGTCCGAGTACAAGTTCCCAAGCTGCAAGTGCGCTTCGGCCAAGCCCGGATCCAGTTCAATCGCCTTCTTCAGCAGCGACTCGATCTGGGCGACATCGAAATTCGCGTCCTCGGCGCGACGGCCCTTCCACAATCCCATGGCGTAATAATAATGAGCGCGTCCGCTCTGCGGCTCAAGCTCCATAAACCGGTGAAAACGCTGAATGACTTCCTCCGCCTGCCCGGGAGAACTGTCGTAGGCCTTCGATAAAAAGTAGTAGCAACGCGGGTCAGTTGGATTGAGGTCGGCCGCGGTAAGCAACGCCTTCACCGCATCGTCGTAATTTCCACGCGAGTAGAGTGCCATTCCCAAGCCAATCGCAAGGCGCGGCGATTTTGGATAGCGCTCGGTTGCGTGCTGAAACACGTCGACCGCCGGATCGAGCGTCCGGTGAACGAGCAATTCGCTCCCCCAGTCGAACAGGTTGCTTTCGCTCGGATCCATGTGCGCCGCTGTTTCGTACTCCTTTTCCGCCGGCACGAACTGGCCGTCTTTTTCGTCGATCTGACCAAGCAGATTGTGCAGCTCGGCCGTCTCTTTCTGTTTTAAAAGAACCTCAACCAGATTTCTGGCGTCATTGAGGCGGCCGGTCTCCGTGTAAGCAAGCGCCAGATCGTAGCTATTGTCATAGGCCGCGGGATTGAGCTGGTGTGCTTTCTCGAGAAATGGCGTGGCCTGCGGTACGTTTCCGTTTAAAACGTAAAACTCGCCTAGATTGTGGTTGGTGTCGTAATTCGCAGGATCAAGCTGAGCGGCTCTCTTGAACTCGATCTCGGCCGGCGCCATCTTGTGCAGGTGGACGAGATTGGTCGCTAGATTCGTCCGTGCCTCAGCCGAGTTCGGTTTAAGGCGGACGGCCTTCGCGAGGTGTTCGTTGGCTTTCGTCTCATTAGATTCGGCAGCGTAAACCATGCCCAATAGTTCGTGAACCTCAAAGTTTTCAGGAACGCGCGGAAGAAGCGACTCAAGCTGCCGGGCGGCCTCCTGAAGGTGGCCGGAATCGTACTGCGCCACCGCAGCCTGAAACTGGCGATCTAGATCGGAAGATGAACTTGGCTGGGCCGCTACTGTAGTGATGGGGATCAAAATCAGAGAGAGACTAAGCAGTCGCAGCCGGAAACGTGGGGTCACAGCATTCGTATGTTAGCACCGCGAACAGCAGCAATTTCTCGTCAAAAAGTCTAATCGGGAAGGCATTCCCGGATGAACGCCTTCCCGACTAGAGCTACAGGTTAGAAGTAAAGTTTCACAGCAAACTGGATCTCGCGAGGATCCAGAGGATTGTCGCGGGTTGCTCCAATTTCGCCAAAGTTCTTGTTGCCGAAGTCCGTTGATCCAGAAACGGCATTAACTCCGTTGCCACCGAACCCTGGATAGTTGAAGGTCGGGTGGTTCAGGATGTTGAAGAACTCCGAACGGAACTCCAGACGCATACGTTCGCTCAGTTGGAAATTCTTGAAGAGCGACAAGTCCCAGCGATATAGAGGTGGCCCCGCTATTTGGGACGGCTGAGCCCCACCCAGATATCCGGCAGCCGAGCTTACCGGAACACATCCAGCAGGCTTGGCCGGCGTAATGCCAAACTCACAAGGTTGCGCAAAAGCCGCGGGGTTCAGCATTGCCGGATTGCCGTCCGGGTTAATGTGAATTGAAGTCCTGGGATTCTGGCCTGGGAGCACGAAAGCGTAACAATTCACGTTTTGCGCTGTCCCCGACGGGCAATCGATCTTGAATGGTTGTCCGCCTTGCAAGTTAACGATCCATTGCAGCGCCCAGCCGCCGACCAGCGCATTTTTTGCGCCGGTGGCGTCGCCCATCATTTGTTTGCCTTTGCCGAACGGCAGTTCGTATCCACCACTGAAGTGAAGGACATTACGAACATCGAAGTTCGCTAGTCCGTAATCCGCGTGAATGCCAACGCCGGGGACATAGGGAGCGCGGTATCCGTTACCGGAGAAACCGTTGAGCAGATCCAAGGCGTCCGACCGGACTTTCGAATAGGTGTAGGCAGCCAGGAAGCTCAGGCCACCGGAGAACTTCTTGGTGACACTGGTTTGTAGGCCGTGATAGTAGCTGCTTCCCTGCGTGGTCGCATAACTTGCGCCCTCTCCGAAATCAGGGAACCGCAGGCCTCCCTGAGAGGGTAATGGGACCACAGATGTTATGGGGTCGGATTTTGTCAGGCCGGTACCGGGTGCGAAAAGCTGGGAGGGCTCGTTCGATCCCGGGAAAACCTCAAGATGCCGTCCGAGCGTGGTTACATAAGCTGCCTGTACGGACAGGCTAGGCCTTAGCTCGTACTGCAACGTGAAATTCCCACCCATGGAGTATGGCGTCTTGTAATCGAACTGAATGCCGCGAAGCTGTAGACCTTCAGCAAGGACCGCCTGCGGGTTCAACGGAATGCAGGCGAACCCGGTTTCAAGAGTCGCGCTGTTGTTAGCAGTCGCGCTCCCCGCAGGACAGGCCCCGGCGGAGTACGTGACCGGTGTCCAGTCGTTGATGTGGTTGAAGTCGAACGAGAACTGGAAGGGATAGTTCTCGCCCAGGTTGGGTGAATACCCGCGGTTCTCGAACCCGTTGTAGAAGATTCCAAACCCGCCTCGAGCCACGAACTTTGGTGTTACCTGATAGGCGAAGCCAAACCGCGGTGCGAAATTGGATTTTTGCGAGGTGCCCAGGCCTTTTCCGTATTTACCGGTCACCGCTAAGTCAATGCCGTCAGTCGCTAGCAAATCGGTGAAGCACGTCGGACAGCCGGTCGAGAACCCGGTCGCGTTTTTACTGGGAGGGATTAGATACATCGGAGCGCCCGTAGGGGGGCCAAAGGGAACGAAGTTCGCCTGCTTGCCGTAGTGATCGTAGACAAGGCCGAAGAAATCCCACCTCAGGCCGAGGTTCAGAGTGAGCTTCGACGACACTTTCCAGTCATCCTGGAAGTAGGTTCCCCAATAGTTCTTGCCGTTATCGCTCAACGAAATATTGGAGGCAAACACTTCATTAGGACCACCGACAAAATCCGGGCCACCAACACTCGAAGTAGTTGGCGCTAGCAAAAACTGTGCGCGACCGGTTGTGTTGTCACCGATGTTCGGACTTTGCGTGTAAGCGCCATTGAAGTCGAACTGACCACGAGACCACGGTGGCTGAAGAGTCGAGAACTTAACGTGCTGCTGTTCGAAGCCCATTTTGAACGTATGCTTGCCGTAGATCTTGGTGAAGTCATCGGTTACCTGAATGGTTGAGCTGACTTCGTCTGAAGGCAAGAAGGAGTTGCCTCCGAGGGTCTGGAGTCCACCAATGCTGAAGGCAGGCAAACCGCCGTTCTCATGCGCCTGAGGAATGTCTAGAATCCCGAATGATCCTGGCAGATCGCTCAGGTTGTTAGCTTCAGGAATATTTCGCGTGGTGTGCAGGTAGTTCAGACCAACGCGAGCAACGTTGACCGTGGTGGGCGAAAAGATGTGGTTCCACACAAGAGCGCTGTGTTGCGAAAGCGCAGTCTGGTTGCCTTGGAAAAAGCCTCCACCATCAGCAACGCCACCGAAGATGCTGGGAATCAGCTCCGGCTTGTCTTCATAACTGAAGCTGTAATAGAGCTGATCTTTTTGAGTGAAGTCGAGATCCAAGCGAACATCAAACTGCTTCTCGTTTTGTATTAGTACCGGCGAGTTTGCGTAGTTGTTCACCACCCCGCTGTTGGTTGGAGTTGGATATAAGCTTAGGAGGCTTACCGCATTCGCATCCAGGCGATTAGCCGGAATAATATTCCCCGGGAATGGATCGCGGACGAAGGACGTTCCCACTGCTCGGGTCGTCGCCGGGTCGAAAATCGTGCCCTTGGGGAAACTCCGGCCTAGCGCATCAGGCCCCTCGCTTGTTCCGGGCTGGATCAGGTCTGAAAAGTCCGTGAAACCGCTTGTCCGCTCGGCTGCCGTGGGCACCGAGCCAATCTGCGCCTGGCCCTGACGAAGCCGCCAGAACTGAGCGTCCCCGAAGAAAAATACCTTGTTCTTGATTACCGGGCCGCCGAAAGTTCCGCCGAACTGATTCCACCGAAGCTCACCTTTTTTCGAGGGGGTGCATCCGGTGACGTCGCAGTTGTGCTCGAAGAAGTCTCGCGCATCGAGTTTGTCATTGCGGAAGAACTCCCAAACATCGCCGTGGTACTCGTTAGTTCCTGATTTGAGAGTCGCATTCAGCACCGCTGCGCCAGAGCGGCCAAATTCGGCGCTGAAGTCGGTGGTCTGGACCTTGAACTCCTGAATGGCATCGACCGGCGGCAGCACAACATAGTTTGTGCCATTAAGGAAATCCACCGTGTCGGAATTGTTGTCGATTCCGTCCAACATGTAGTTGTTTTGCGCCGGACGAAAACCATTGGCGGAAAACGCTCCCGAGGCGGCGTTGCCGCGCGTGTCAGACTGCGGCGTGTTCACTCCAGCGGCAAGCTGCGCGAGGAAAGTGAAATTGCGCCCGTTCAGCGGCGCATTGTTGACGGCCGCTTGATCTACGACTTGTCCGACCGAGGCGTCTTGGGTCTGCAACACCGGGGCAGCAGCGGTGACCTCAATTGTTTCCGAGGTGCTGCCAGGAGTGAGGGTAATGTTCACCTGCACGTTGGTGCCGACGTCCACCTTCACCTCGTTTTGGGTGACTGACTTAAAGCCCTGAGATGTCGCGTCCAGTTTGTAGGTGCCAATCCTGACCGGCGAAAACTTGTAAACTCCGTCGGCGCCGGTGGTTGTTGAGAGGGCGGCTCCAGTGCCGGTATTGGTCAGCGTGATTTTTGCGCCGCTTAGCACTGCGCCCGAGGAATCAGACACGGTTCCGATGATGGACCCAGTGTCCACCTGCGCCTGCGCAGTGGTAACGAAGAAAACGGTGGCGCAGAGCGCCAATAAGATGCAAGATGAGACGGCGACTCGCTTCATGACCTTCCTCCTAGGCCTTACGGTCCGAAGACTTATTCGGCACGGCAATCGAAAGTTTTGCGACAAACACAAAATTGGACCTCGCCGGTGCATGCCCGGGCGTCGGTCCGTCGTGCTCTGTATGCTGATTTGAAGTTCAACCTCACCACACCTACCGCAAGTAAACCGCTTAACCCCAACTTACGCGTTAACCGTTTAACCTGACTTGAAACTGCTTAACCGTTTAATCTTGTTGTAACAAAGTGTGTTGCGAGAGTTATCATGGTGAAATATCGATTGTCAAGCTAATTCTTTTCTACTATACTCACTCCGCCGTGAGCACAATTTCGACGGGTCGGTGGCCTGAAGAGTCGAAGATTCGCTGCCTATGACCCTCACAATTCGAGATGTCGCGAAAGAAGCCGGCGTCTCTACCGCCACCGTCTCCAACGTTCTGAATAAGACCGGCAAGGTTGGACGCAGCACCCACAGGTTGGTCATTTCCGCCGTCAGGCGCCTCGGTTATGTGCCAGACGTCCACGCCCGCCATCTTGCATCGCGTGAGCGGCGCACCCTGGGAATCATAGTTTCCGACATTGAGAACCCTTTTTTCCCTGAGGTCATAAAGGGCTTCGAGCAGCGGGCCCAGCAACTCGGCTACGACGCGATTCTGAGTGATACCAACTACGACCCGCGCCGCACCCGCAGGGCTGCTGAGCGGATGATGGAACACAAGGTCCGCGGCGTGGCGATCATGACTTCGGAAATCACCCTGCGGCTCATTCACGAACTGGCGCGCCGGAATATCGCGGTTACCTTCCTGGATCTCGCGCCGGTACGAACCTATATGAGCAACCTGCGGATCGATTATGCGGCCGGGATAAAGCAGATCGTCGAACATCTTTACGAACTGGGCCACCGAAAGATGGCCTTTGTAGCGGGAAGGCCTGGCCTCAAATCGAACGTGGTACGCCTGGAGGCCTATGAGAACACCATGCGATCTCTGGGGCTTGAGCCAGGCCCAATCCTTCCCGGCGACCTGCGTTTTGAAGGCGGCATGAGCGCCGGGCAGGCGGTTGCCCAACTTTCCCCGCGGCCAACCGCAGTGGTCGCGGTGAATGATTTGACCGCGGTAGGGGTTATAAAAGGCTTGCTGGAGGCGGGGTGCCGGGTGCCGGAAGATATCTCGGTCACCGGCTTCGACAAGACCCGGCTCGCCGAGTACAGCAATCCCACAATTACCACCGTGGATATACATCGCGACCAATTGGGAAAGCTTGCGGCGGACGCGCTGCACGAACTCTCAAGTTCCGACACCCCGACCGGCCGGGAATACGAAATCGGCGCCGAATTGGTGATCGGAAAATCTTCGGGACCCGCGCCAAATTTCTAGTCTCGCGGGTACGCAACCTAACTTCCGCTCAAAGTGCTAAAGTGAGCTTTTCCCCGATGTTTTCGGTCCTGGCATCTCGAATTCGAAAGCTTCATCGACGCCACCTTCTTTGCGTCGCGGAGGTCCTGATTGCTTCGGCGGCGCTGCCAGTTGAAGCTCAGCAAGCGGCAAAGCTAAGGCGGGACCAGGCCAGTCCTCAGATTGCAGCAGTCGAAAAGCTTCTTGCCATCGGGCATTTCGATGAGGCCAAACAGCAGATCGAGGAATTGCTCCAGCAGGATCCGAAGAGCGTTGAAGCCTACAATCTGCTGGGAATTGCCGAAGCTGACCAGAAGAACGAAGCGGGCGCGCTCGACGCGTTTCAACGTGCGCTCAAACTGAATCCAAACTCCGTCAAAACCCACAACAATCTTGCCAGTTTTTATTTGGCGGAAGGCAAAGCCGACCTCGGCGAAAAAGAATTCAAGCAGGCTTTAGCGCTTGCTCCTGCCGATACTGACGCGAATTACAACTACGCGCTGCTTCTGCTGGCGAAAGGATCGCCGGCAGCGGCGATACCTCATCTGCTGCGCATTAAGCCGCAAACAGATGAGGCGCAGCTAAACCTGGTCAGGGCTTATCTTCAGGCGGGCCGAGTTGCCGACGCACAAAAAACTGCCTCAACGCTTTCCGACAAAGAAAAAGACAACGTGCAGATTCATTTCTCGCTGGGCATCCTGCTGGCTTCCGAGAAACAGTACAAAGCAGCTCAGCTCGAATTGCAGAAAGCTAATGCACTGAAGCCTGAGACCTTTGAAATTCTTTTTAATCTGGGGCAGGCGTATTTGCGCGGCGGGGACTACCCCAGCGCGGACCTGATATTAAGTCGCGCATTGAAGCTGAAACCTGATTCGGCAGAGACTTTGTATTTACAGGCGCAAGTTCTGTCCGAAGAAGAAAAGCCGGTGGACGCGCTGGAATTGCTGGTGCGGGCCCATAAGCTGGCTCCGGAAAATACGGACGTTATTTTCCTGATGGCGCGTTTAAGCATGACCCAGAACTTCTATGAAGATGCGATTCCATTGCTCGTATCGGGGATAAAGATCGCTCCGAAACGGCCCGATTTGCGGGCGGCCCTCGGCGAGAGCTATTTCATGTCAGGCAAAACCGAAAAGGCGATCGATGAGTTTCAAAAATTGATCGAGATTGATCCCTCCGCGCGTTCTTACGCGTTCATGGGTCTTTCCTATCGCCACCTGGGACGTTTTGACGAAGCCAGAAAATATTTCGAAGAAGGCGTCAAGCAAGACCCGCACAACGCGTCCTGCCTGTTCAACCTCGGATACATCGAAGAGCGGCAGGGGAACTACGCGCGCGCCGACGAGCTGTTTCAGCAGTCGTTGAAGTCGAATCCGGATTTCGCCGAAGCGTTACTGGAGCTGGCCAACCTGCGCACTCGCGATAAGAAATTTGAAGAGGCTGCGGAGCTTCTCAGGAAATACGTGAAGGTCAGCCACGATCCCGCGACGGGATATTACAAGCTGGCGATGGTCGAGCGCAGCATGCACCAGACTGCCGCCGCGCAACGGGACCTGAATGTTTTTCAGACGCTCTCAAAGAATTCAGCGACCGGGCCATATCCGTACCAGCACTTGTTCGACTATCTCAACAATAGAACTCAGCTTTCTGCAAAGCAGCGCACAGAGCTTGACGTAACCGAGCTCAATGCGCAGATTCAGAAAAACCCTGGCCAGCCGCAGGACCTTTATTTGTTGGCTGAAACCTACTTGAAATTGGCGCAGGTCGAAGATGCGAAAAAAACTATCACGCAACTCGACCAGATCAGCGCCAATGACTATCGCATGCAGACGGGGGTTGGCGTGCTGCTCGCGAGCCATCGCTTATATGACGATGCGATCCAGCACTTTCAAACAGCATTGAAGGCGAATCCCGACTCTGACGACATCAAATTTGATCTTGCAGACACCTATTTTCACAAGCGCCAGTATGAGGAAGCGCTCTCCACGGCGCAAACCGTTTCAGCCGCCGGCCAGCAGGATGACGCTTATCTCGCGCTGCTCGGCGATATCTACGCGCACCTGGGGGATTCCGCCAAGTCAGAGGAGATTTTCGGGAACGCCATCAGCCGCAATCCAGATAACGATCAATACTATCTTTCACTCGCGTTGGTGCAGCTTCGGGCGGCTGACTTGAGCGCGGCGCAGCAAACGTTGAAAAAAGGTTTGGCGCGTATTCCAGCGTCAGGCAAAATTCTTTGGGGGCTGGGCGTGGTTTCGGTTCTGCAGGGTGACACGACCCAAGCTGCGCAGCAGTTGGAACGCGCGGTCGAGTTGTTGCCCGAGTGGGCAGGAAGCTATTCGACGCTCGGTGTCTTTTACTACCAGACCGGACAAATCGACAAAGCGCGCGAAGTGCTTGATCGGTTCAAAGGGAGCAATGCGGGCGGGCTTGACGTGAATCGGATTGAAGATGCGCTCTCCCATGCACCGGCGAATTCTTCCCCAGCGAACCGCCCCATGCCGATGGAAGCGCGGCAGCAGCTCTTGCAACTGGCGCTTTCTATTGCCGATCGCACACTGTAGCGGCAAGGTCCGTCGTATCCATTGCCGCAGGCAAACTAGGCTAGAATGCCAAGACAGCTTTAACTCGCGGGTATGATTGCTACAAAGCCTTAGTCGCATCACACCTTTCATCCGGGTAATGGGTAAACCGTCCACAAGAAAACTTCCGGCGATCCTGCGGACCGCGATTTTCTACGCTGTTGTCCTGTCGTTTTGTTCGATCGGCTTCTGGATATGCGATTGGAACGTGCATGCCGAAGGGGCTGCTTCAAAGAACACTGTCAAAGGCGTTCACTACACCGATGTGCGTCAGGCAGCAGGTATCACCTTCAAACAGGATTCCACTCAGACCGACGAAAAATATTATCTGGAGACGATGGGAACGGGCGTCGCCTGGCTCGACTACGACCAGGACGGCATGATGGATTTGTTTTTTGTGCAATCGGCCGCAACCGACATCTACAAGCCTCCGCATCCTCTCCGCAGCGCGCTTTATCACAACAATGGAGACGGAACTTTCACCGATGTCACGGAAAAATCCGGGCTGGCGGGCGAAGGCCACTACGGCCAGGGTGTCGCCGTCGGAGATTTCGACAATGATGGCTATCCCGACATCTATGTGACCGGCTATGGGCGCGCGATTCTTTACCACAACAATGGCGACGGAACCTTTACGGATGTGACCGCGAAAGCCGGTGTCGCCGACGACGGTGGATGGTCAACCAGCGCCGGCTGGTTCGACTACGACAAAGACGGCTGGCTCGACCTCGTAGTCACGAATTACATCGAGTGGTCGCCGAAAAATAATGTGTGGTGCGGCGAGCGGAAGCCTGGTTACCGGTCGTACTGCCATCCGGGAAATTACAAAGGCCAGCGCATTAAGCTTTATCACAATAATCACGACGGAACCTTCACTGACGTGAGCGATTCGTCTGGCGTGGGAAAGCCGGAAGCAAAAGGTATGGGCGTGGTGCTCGCCGACTTTAACAATGACGGCTGGCCTGATATTGCCGTCGCGAATGATTCCTGGCCGAACTTTCTCTTCATCAACAAGCATGATGGAACTTTCGAAGACGACTCACTCGTTTCCGGTATCGCCGCCAGCGAAGATGGACGCTACGAAGCGGGAATGGGAATTGACGCGGCCGATGTCGACGGCGATGGTTGGCAGGACCTGTACATCACGCACTTGGATTTCGAACTGAATCGCCTGTATCACAATAACCAGGACGGAACTTTTACCGACGCCACCTACAGCTCAGGTATCGGCAATAAGGCGATTTTGCTGAGCGGCGTCTCGATGAAGTTCCTCGACTACGACAACGACGGCTGGAACGACATCCTGCAGTTGAACGGCGCGATGCTCGACAACATCCATCTCTACCATAGCGAAGTTTCGTACCCGGAACCGCTGCTGATGTTTCGCAATCTCGGTAAAGGACAATTTGAAAAAATTTCCGACGCGCTCGGGCCCGATTTCGTGAAACCGATCGTAGGCCGCGGAGTCGCAACCGCTGACTACGATAACGATGGCGATATCGATATCGTTACTAACAATCGCGGGGACTATCCGTCCCTTCTGCGCAACGACGGCGGGAACGCGAATCACTGGCTCACGGTTCTGCTGATCGGAACCAAATCCAATCGCGACGGAATCGGCGCTTCGCTGAAGCTGACCTCCGAAGGTGTGACCGAATACGAGCAGGCGAAGGGCGGCATGGGCTATATGTCCGCGAGCGATCCGCGAATTCATTTCGGATTGGGCAAACGAACGAAGATCGACTCGCTTGAGATCACGTGGCCGAGCGGCCTGGTCGATAAGCTGGCGAACGTTGCTCCGGATCAAATTATTGCGGTCAAAGAAGGTGCGGGGATCGTTCCGAAGAAATTTCCTAAAATTGCGCAAAAATGAACCATATACATTGTCATTCCGAGGCGTTGCGCAAAAGCGCGACAACGAGGAATCTGCTTTTCCTCGATAAACAGCAGATTCCTCACCGCTAAAGCGATTGGAAATGACAACAATTTGAGTTTGTGGTGTGAAGAATAATGGCATTTTCCCGTCGAAATCTTCTCGGTTCCTCGCTGGTTATGCTCGGCAGTGGTCTACTCGAAGCGCTCGCGACTCCGCTCTCGAGATGGAACCGCCGTCTGCTTCTGACCACCACTCCGCCCACGAACACCTCACCCGTGCAATTTATCGATGTCGCGCGCGAGGCTGGACTCAACGTCCCCAACGTTTGGGGAGATACCGATCGCAAGCGCTACATCATCGAAGCCAAGGGAAGCGGGATCGCATTCTTCGACTACGACAACGATGGCTGGCTGGATATTTATCTGACCAACGGCACGCGTCTCGGCGAGAAGTGGCCGGAAGGCAAGGCGCCGACCTCGCAGCTTTTCAAAAACAATCGTGACGGTACGTTCACCAATGTCACCGGAAGGTCCGGTCTCGCGCGCACCGGATGGCAGACCGGTGTCTGCGTTGGCGACTACGACAACGACGGATGGGATGATCTTTTCTGCTGCTTCTGGGGCCACAACATTCTCTTCCACAACAACGGCGACGGCACGTTTACGGACGTGACGAAGAAGGCCGGCGTCTACGACGAGCAGGTTCGCTGGGGAGCAGGATGCACGTTTCTCGACTACGACCGCGACGGCCACCTGGATCTGTTCGTCTGCAACTACATAAAGCTTGATCCATCCGAAACGCCTGGGCCAAAAGATCCGCCCGTTTGCCAATGGAAGGGAATTCCGGTGATGTGCGGGCCGCGAGGAATGCCGGGCGATACGAACGTTTTATTTCACAACAACGGGGATGGAACTTTCACCAATGTCTCCGAGAAAGCCGGCATTCTGAAGCCGGGTCCGCGCTATTCGATCACGGCGGTCTCGTACGATTTCGATAACGACGGCTGGCCAGACATCTACGTCGCCGTGGATTCGGAAGCCAGCATTCTTTATCACAATAATCACGACGGAACTTTTACTGACATGGCAGTGATGGCGGGATGCGCCTATAGCGAGAATGGCCACGAGCAGGCCGGCATGGGCGTCGGAGTTGGCGATTACGACTGTGACGGCTGGCTCGACATTTTCAAAACCAATTTTGCCGATGACACCTGCAACCTCTATCACAACAACGGCGACGGCACGTTCACCGATGTCACGTTCTCTTCCGGCGTCGGAATCAACAATCGCTATGTGGCCTGGGGATGCAACTTCATCGACTACGACAACGACGGCTGGCAGGACATCATGCAGATCAACGGCCATGTTTATCCCGAGATCGATGCCCATAACATCGGCCAGACGTACAAAAATCCCCGTCTCGTCTATCGAAACATGGGGAATGGACAGTTTAAGGACGTTTCGGACCAGATGGGGCCCGGAATTACGACGCCGTTTTCCAGCCGCGGCGCCGCCTTCGGAGATTACGACAACGATGGCGACATCGATGTGCTGGTGCTGAACATGAACGACCTGCCCTCGTTGCTGCGAAACGATGGCGGCAACAAGCAAAACTGGATCAAAGTGAAGTTAGTCGGGACTAAGTGCAATCGCACCGCTATAGGAGCGCGAGTCCGTGTCGTAACCGGCAATCATTCGCAGATCGACGAAGTGCACAGCGGCTCGAGCGTCATGTCGCAGGGAGATCTGAGGCTGCATTTCGGAATCGGCAACGCGCAGATGATCGATGCAATCGAAGTGAAGTGGCCGACCACGCAAAAGATTGAACGCTTCACGAAGGTTAAACCGAACCAGATTCTCACCATAAAAGAAGAGAGCGGAATTATTCAGGCGAGTGCGCCGAAATAACTCGGCTCAAGATGATCGTGCGGGTCGGACACTCTTGTTCGACCTGCTCGGACAGGAATGTCCGAGCCACACAGTCTCTGCACGCCTATTGATGAATTCTCGCCGCCCAACCTCCGCCGGGCGCGAGATGAATTTTTAGCTTCGTCGTTCTGCTGACCTGAGTTGTTGTTTTCTTGTAGTCGGTCGCGTCGCGGTCGGCGTTCACGCCGTCCTCGTAGGCTTCCATTGTGTAGTTCCCGTCAGGCAGGAATGAAAGATCAAGATCAAGATCGCGCGCATCCCAGTCATTCATCGCGCCGACGTACCAATCTTTTCCATTCCTCCGAGCCACCAGTGCATATTCAGCGATCTTTGCGTCGAGCACGTGCGTGTCATCCCATTCGGTAGGAACGGGACCGAGGAACTCCATCGTTTCCGGCTCGCGCAAATAATTCGACGGACTGTCAGAAAGCATCTGCAGCGGCGCATCGTAAACCACGTACATCGCCAACTGATGACAACGCGTGCCCATCGCCATTGGCTGATGATTGATTGGAGCGAACGTGCCTTTAGTCGCGTTGCGCATCGCGCCCGGCGTATAGTCCATCGGGCCGAGGAACATTCGCGTGAACGGCAGCGTCACATTGTGCTTGGGCTCGGACTCCCAGCTCCACTTGCTCCATTCCATGCCGCGCACGCCTTCGGTGTTGATCAGGTTTGGCCACATGCGCGTCATGCTGGCCGGTTTTTGATCTCCGTGAAAATCGACCATCATGTGCCGTTTGGCCGCCTCGCGGCACACCTTGGCGTAGTAGTCCATCATGATCTGGTCGCTGCGCTGCATGAAATCAACTTTGATTCCCTTTACTCCCCATTTTTCAAATTGGTCGAGCGCGGGAATCAGCTGATCGTCCAACGTCTTCCATGATGCCCACAGAATGATGCCGACGTTTTTCTGCTTCGCGTATGCGACCAGCTCATCCATGTTGAGATCGGGCGTTACCTCGAGCAGATTGCCGAGCTTGTACCATCCATCGTCAAGAATGATGTACTGGATACCGTACTTCGCCGCGAAGTCGACGTAATACTCGTATGTCTTGGTATTGATCCCGGCGTGAAAATCGACGCCATCGATGTTCCAGTCGTTCCACCAGTCCCACGCAACTTTGCCCGGCTTGATCCACGAGGTGTCTTCGAACTGCGAGGGCCTTTGCAGTAGATAGACAATTTCGTTGGTCAGCAGATCCCCATCGTGCTCAGCGATGCCAATCACTCTCCATGGATACGTTCTCGTGCCGGATGTGACCGCGATGTAGTCGGCAGTTTCGACCGGCTTGTAATCGCGATCACTGGTCTGCACCAGCTTTGTTGGGTAAGGCGGAAAGGTTGCGTGAAGCTCAAAATCCGGCGCAGCCCCGCGCAGCCACAACCCGGGATAATCTTCTGCGTCGGATTCCGCGATTGCGAGCTTCGTTCCTTGATTGGCGACAACCACGGCCGGAAGCGAGGCAAAGAACTCCGGCTGAATTTCATTCAGGTGCTGCGGGAGATATTTGCGCTCGTTGTGCGAGTAGAAGCTGTCTTCCTCCGGATAATAAACAATGTCGTTGGCGGCAAATTTGAAATTCGCTTCCTCGCCATAGATGTGAACTTCCTTCTGGGGAAGCGAGGTTTCGAAGCGATAGCCGACACCCTCGTTGTAAGCGCGGAAAACCACTGAATAACCGCCATCGAGAGTGAGGCGCAATTCGTTGTAGTGATCGCGAACCTGCGCGAATTTCTGCCGCACCACCGGCTTGATCATTTCATCGCGCGACGTCTTCTTCGCGCTGACTACCTTGGGATCGATTCCCAGCTTCTTGTGATCGACATCGAGCGAAAGGGTCGCGTTTTCGAGCATCGGCATGGTGTTGAACACCACGTCGTAGCGCAGCTGGCCGCTGGTGCGGATTCGAACCTCGACGCGGTTATCGGGTGAGCGCAGGTCGTAGCTCGCCTGGGCACTCGCGTTTTGCACGGATAAGAATGCACTCACAACCAATAAAAGACATGCAATGTTCCTCATAAGCCCCTCTCTTCGGATGGACAACTGCGAAACTTGCAACTTCTAAATTTACGGATGTGCCAGCGCAGGTTGAGGCTGGTCTTTGAAAACTACCACGAACTGCTGAATCTCGCGACGCTGTTGCTCGACCGCGGCCGAGTCGGCTTTCTCTATTTGCTCGTACGCCTGGAATTCCTGCTGAGCTTTCGAAGCCTCGCCCACCTTCTTAAAAGCCTGCGCCAGCCGGAAATGAGCTTCCGCCAGATCAGGGTTTGCGATAATCGCCCGCTGGTACGCGGCAATCGCCTTAGCGGAATCGGCCTGTGCGGAATAGATAATTCCCAGCTGAAGATAGGCGTCGGCAAATCTGGGATCGATGTGTGTGGATTTCTCCAGCAACGGCAAAATATTTTCTACCGCCGATGTCTCCGGATTGCTTACCGCCCTCCACAACGCCAGGGCGTAGTAATAGTTTGCTGCCGCATTTTGCGGCTGGCTCTGCGCGAATCGCGCCAGCTTTTCGTCCGCACAAGCAAGCGGTTGGGCAGAGGCCTTGACCATTTTTCCGAGGAATAGATATGGAGCCGGATCTTCTGGTTTCAAGTCTGACGCAGCGCAAACACGCTCCGCAGCTTGCGAATACAGGCCGCTAGCGTAGAGGGCCGCGCCGAGGCCGGCCAGCATTCGCTCTGAGCTGGGGTAAGCTTTCGCGCCTTTCGCGAAAACTTCCGTTGCCGGCTGGATCGCGCGGTGCAGAAGCAACTCCGTGGCCCAGGCAAAATAGTTCCGCTCGCTCGGATCCAGCTGGGTAGCATGCTCGTAATCGTGAACCGCAGCCAGTGGATCGTTCAACTGCTCATCAATGTCGCCTAACTCCCGGCAAAGGTCGGCGCGCTCGCTGATCGACAATTGTTTCTTGATCTCCTCGCGCCGTTGTAAAAGTTGTTGTGAGTTTTCAACGTTCTCCCGCGAGGGTTTCTCTCCGAGTCCCTTCGTATCTCTAGCCAGGGCTTCGCTCGTCCTCAGACTGACATCCGACCCATGTCCCCCAGCCGCGGTCCAGTCAGTCACTCCCGCGACAGTGAAATTAGGCTTGTCGCTGAAGTCCATTGCCGCAATGGAATGGGAGCCCGAATACCCCTGCCACACATATTGCAGCGCTTCGGCAAGCGTCTCCTGGCGGACTCCGCGATCGACGTGCCCCGCATTCCGGGCAAACACGAATTGATAGTGATAGCCCTTTGCTGCCAGCACCCGTGCCATGTTTTCGTTGGCCAACACCCAATCGTGCATGCCGTCGTGCATCACATTGGGATTAAGCAAATCGCGGTCACCGACTTCCATCCAGATGCGAATCGGCTTCGCAGGATTCTGCGGAATGAGATGCTCGTGAAACTCCCACGCGCCATGCGGAGTCTCGGGACTATAGGGCCACTGCTGGTTGACGAACGTTCCCGAGTAACTGAGAACGCGGTGGTAGAGTTCGGGGTGATACCAAGCCATGATGAACGCGCAGGCTGCGCCGGAGCTCGCACCCATAGCCGCGCGCCCATCTGGATCCTTTGTCAGCTTTACATGCGCTTCGGCCTCGACGCGAGGCAAGACTTCGCTCTCCACGAACTCCGCATACTTCCCCGACATGGTGTCGTATTCGAGGCCGCGCTCGCTGCCTTGCGCGTCGCCGCCCCCGTTGCCAATCGAAATTGCGATCATTACCGGGAGCTTGCGCTGAGCAATCAGATTGTCGAGGACCGAAAAGAGCAGGCGGTCGGGGCCATCGGCGCCAACGATGAATGGCGCAGCAGTTCCGGCCACGTATGACTTCGGAACATAGACAGCGACTTTGCGCATGTACGACGCCGGGTGACTTGTGGTGACGATGAGCTTCGCGGGATCGGCAGGATCTACGGTTCCAAATGTTCCTGGCTCGCGTGCGATGCCCGGGTAAATCTTGCTGTCAGTCGAGTTCATGGTGAACTCGATCACGGTTCCATTCGAGACAGCATTATCGGCTGACACTTCTGGCGACGGACTGTGGACCGGTCCGATGATGAAATTTCCATCCTCGGTCGGAGAAGGGATGCCGTTATCAGGCAGTTCTTTCGCGTCGACGTAACCGGGCGAGTGAGGATCTCGTACCGGCGGAGTTGGACGTTCGGCGTGCTGCGGGGAAGCCGTTTGCCCGGCAACAAGCCCCGCGAAAGCCATCATTCCTGCTAGGACTGCCAACCCTGGGGAGCGAAAGGTGAATCCCATGTGAGTATTGTGCAGCATTCTTTCAAACGGGAGATCAGGTGGCAAACTCTGTATGACGGACGCGGAGGAGCGCTCCCCAACGGGAAGATTTCTAGCCCAGCGATCGCATATGAGATACATTCCTTGGCCGCGACGATTTTCAATTTCCGAAGTCATTGAACAGATCACCACGCGCGCATACCATCATTAAGAGTCAGGCAGGGGACATGAGTGTGTTTAGAGGAACTCGGAGAAAGTTTTCGATATTCGCCTCGATCTCTCTTCTTGCCTGCACATTCTCCTGGTCGCAAACCGGCGGTAAGCCTCCCGTCCTCACTCGTGCCGATCAGATTCGCCGACTCCGTCCCGAAGAAGCTGCGAAGGGTTATCCCGTCCATATTCGTGGCGTGATCACTATGGACGCGCCAGCACCCGACTTCTTTATTCAAGATGCAACCGAGGGAATCTTCGTCGAAGGCAGCGTTTCGCCGCAGTTTACCCACGTAATGGGGCAATTCGTGGACCTCGAAGGAATAACGGGGCCGGGAAAATTCGCTCCCGTGATTCGTGAAACGAAGTTACGTGTGCTCGGCCCGGGAATGTTGCCCAAGGCGCCGCTGGTTCCATTCTCGCAGTTGGCAAGTGGCCAGCAGGACAGTCAATGGGCGCAAGTGCGGGGAATCGTACGATCGGTGGCTGTTGACCGCACGTCCTGGCGCGAGACCACTCTGGCGATCCGCGTAGCTTCTGAAGGAGGACAGTTCAGCGTTCGCGTTCCAATTCAGCGCGAACAGAATTTCTCGTCATGGGTCGACAGCGAAGTTCTCATCGAGGGAGTTTGCGGAAGCCTCTACAATGCTAACCGCCAACTGACCGGAATTCTTTTTTACGTGCCCCGCCTGAGCTTTATCAAGGTTGAGTCGACAGCCGCCGAAGCTTCGCTCGCCACTCTGTTGAGGTTCTCTCCCGGGGAAGGAATGCGACATCGGGTTCGGGTCCGCGGCGTGGTCGCATACCAGCAGCCGGGAAATGCGATTTTCCTGCAGGTGCAGGGCAAAGGCCTGCATGTGCTCACCCAGCAAACCACGCCACTAGAAATCGGTGATCTGGTGGACGTGTTGGGTTTCCCTGCGATGGGCGATTCTGCGCCAATTTTGGAAGATGCGGTGTTTCACCGTCTGGGCCACGAGCAGGCGCCGACTCCTCTCAAGTTGAACTTGCGTGAGCCCTGGGAACAATTCGACAGTGCTGTCGTAACCGCTGACGCGAAGCTCGTCGATCATCAAGTGCAGGCCAGCGGCATTCGCCTGCTGTTGCAGAGCGCAGACGTGCCCTTTGAGGCTACTTTGCCGCCTGGAAATTCTGCCAGCGACCTCCTATCAATTCCGCTTGGCAGCCGCATACGCGCTACCGGCATTGGAGCCGTCCGCAGTGGCGGGCTGTGGCAGGTTCCCGAATCTTTTCGAATGCTCTTGCGCTCGCCGGCCGATGTCGCGGTGCTCACCACGCCATCGTGGTGGAACCTGCGTCACACATTGTGGTTGTTGGCAGTGACCGTGGGGATCCTCCTTATTGTTATGGCGTGGGTGGTCGTACTCGGCCGCCGCGTTCGGGAGCAGATGCTCGTCATTCGGCAGAAATTGCGGCACGGTGCAGTTCTTGAAGAGCGCAATCGGATCGCGCGTGAGCTCCATGACACCTTGGAGCAGGAACTCGCCGGCATCACCATGCAACTCGATCTTGCCGCCGACTGTTTCCAGCAGGCGCCCCGTATCTCGCGAGAGGCCCTCGAGGCCGCGCGCGACATGAGCCGCCACAGCATGATCGAAGCCCGCCGTTCGGTGTGGGATTTGCGCTGCCAGCTCCTGGAAGATGGGGATCTGGTTTCGGCCGTATCGCAAATTGTCCGCCCATTCGCGGCTCGCGCATCGGCAGCCGTGGAGGTTCACATTCAGGGACAGCCCATTCGCCTGCCAGGTCAGATCGAAATAAATTTACTGCGCATTGCGCAGGAAGCAGTGGCCAATGCGGTCAAACATGGACGTGCCAAGCGCATCGATATCGCGCTGGAATTCGGCGGAGATTCAGTTTGTCTTTCGGTAAAGGACGACGGCGCTGGGTTCTCCCCCTCTCAGGCATCACGCAGCGGACATTTTGGATTGCTGGATATGCGCGAGCGCGCGCAATCTATCTCCAGCGAACTCAAAATAGAAAGCGAGCCGGGTGCTGGAACATGCATCACAGTACAAGTCCCACTAAAAACGGCCGAAGTAAATGATGCGGCAATCAAAGCCAATACGTATTCTGGTAGTTGACGACCACTTCATGGTGCGTATGGGGCTCTCATCGTCCCTCAACGTGGAGCCCGATATCGAAGTGGTGGCTGAAGCAGGTAGCGGTGAGGCCGCGTTGCAGGCATACCGCGATTCCCGCCCCACGCTGGTCATGATGGATTTGAAACTACCAGGCATGAACGGGACCGAATGCACCGCCCAAATTGTCCGGGAGTTTCCGGAAGCGCGAATACTCATCCTCTCTACACACTCTAGCGAAGAAGAAGTCTATCGCGCCATTCAAGCTGGGGCTCGCGGGTATGTCGTGAAGAGCATTGTTCGCGAAGAGCTTTTGCGCGCAGTCCGCCAGGTCCATGCCGGAGGGCAATACTTTGATTCCGTCGTCGCTTCTCATCTCGCCGATCGCCAGTCCCATCGCGCATTGAGCGGCCGGGAAGTGGACGTATTGAAATTAGTGGCCAAGGGTTTCGGCAACAAGGAGATTGCCCGAGTGTTGGAGATTGCCGAGGTGACCGTCAAACTTCACGTCAGTAACACGCTCGAGAAGCTTGATGTCAAAGACCGGACCCAGGCCGCGACTGTCGCGCTCCAGCGCGGAATCATCTCCCTCGATTGAGTCTTCACAACTTCCCTCTTCCGATCGCGGCACTGGCTGGGTGTCCCTCGATCACTATACGAAAGTACAGTATTGACAACGTTTATCTAGTTGTTTTGTAGTAGTTTCGCTTTCGTGTATTCGTGCCTGCGGTCACACGCCAAGGCGTTGAGGATCTACGCACCGACGAACAATTGGTCGATTCAAGGGGAGTGATTATGAGGCAATTTCTGGCGGCGCTCGCATTTGTTTGCCTGTTCGTTTCAGGCCTGGCCATGGCCCAATCAGATCGCGGCTCCATCGCCGGCACCGTGGTAGACAGCACCGGCGCAGCCGTGAGCGGCGCGTCAGTGGTGGTCAGGGGAACAGCTACCGGAAATACTTACAAGACCGTGACCACTCCCGAGGGCATATATCGTATTTCGGATATTGCTATTGGCCGATACGACATTACCGTAGAGGCGGCGGGATTCAAGTCGTCTGTTCAACAGGGTGTCCCAATCCAGATCAACACGGTTGCCGCGTTGAACGTAACTTTGCAACCGGGCGATGTGAAGGAATTAGTCAGCGTGCAGGCAGACGCGCCAACCCTGCAAACCGAAAGTTCTGACATTGGTACGGTGGTGGACAAACGGCAAATTGAGGAACTGCCCTTGGCGCTCTCTTCGACCGGCCAGAGTTTCTTGCGATCACCCGAAACATTCGTTTTTTTAACGCCGGGCACGGCAGGCCCCGGAACTGCTGGGGATCATTCGAGTTCCGGAATTTTTGAATCCAAGCTCTCGGGCGGCCAGAATTTCGGGACCGAAGTCCTGCTCGACGGCGTCAGCATTCAACGCATGGACACGGTTTCGGCATTCGATCAGATCGCGCCCTCAGTCGAGGCCATATCCGAGTTTAAGGTAACAACCTCGACGCCTTCCGCGCAGTTCGGACGTACTTCGGGCGGCGTCGAAAGCTTTACAACAAAATCGGGAACGAACAACTTTCACGGTACTATTTTCGAGCTGTTTCGTAACGAAGCTCTAGATGCCAATCCCTGGAACCTGGATTTTCAGAATGCGCTTGCCGCCGAGCAGGGTAAGCCACTAACGCGAAAAGCTCGCGACCGCCAAAACGATTTTGGTGGTTCTCTCGGCGGTCCCGTCCGCATTCCTCATCTCTACAACGGAACCGACAAGACATTCTTCTTCTTCTCCTGGGAACAATATCGCAACGAACGCGGCACCACGAACACCACCACTTTGCCGACGGATGCTGAACGCAGCGGCGATTTTTCGGCTTTGCTGGGGAGCGATACCGGTGTTCCCAATCCATGCACCCCGGGACAAGACGTGTTGCAAGGCCAGATTTTCGATCCCTCAACCACGACTACGGTTGGTGGAGTAACCTGTCGGCTGCCTTTCCCAGGCAACAAAATCACAAACATCAGTCCGGTTGCACAAAAGATTCTCACCTATCTTCCCCACGCAAATCGGACCGGCGACGCATTTGGCATCAATAACTACTTTTTTGCTACCCAGGTTCCGACGCTCGACACAACCATGACCTTCAGGATCGATGAGAACCTCACGCAAAAGAGCAAACTCTTCTTCTCCTATACCAGCCGCGATCAGGAGGTGCTCAACGGAACCCCGGCGTTACCTCCGCCGTTGGACGGCAACTTTTTCAACTCCAACTTCAGTCACCTGATGCGGTTTGGCTGGGATTTTATTGCCTCTCCTACCCTTTTGAACCACTTTGTTGTTGGTTTTAATCGCTTATGGAACTCAAGCACCGGTGAGAGCGTGAACGGTAACAATTGGCCCCAGGTGCTGGGCATAAATAACGCGTTCGGCCCGGTTTTTCCGCAGATCGGATTTAATGGTGGGCCCTACAATATCAACTATCAAGGTCTCAGCACCCTTGACTACAACCAAAATATTCCGAGCAGTGTTGTTATCGCAGATAGCATTTCGTGGGTGAGGGGCCGCCATTCGGTCCGATTCGGTGGCGAAATCCGCGGCCTGCAGTTTTCTGTTCTGAATCCAGCGACCTCTCCCGCCTACAACTTCTTCAATTTCCAAACGGCGTTTCAGCCCAATGACCCAAACCTTACAGGTAATCCGTTTGCCAGTTTTCTGATTGGAGCGCCGAACGAAGAAAGCTTGACCGTAAACTCACATTTTCCGCGGTGGAACCAGCGGTATTACGCTCTGTATGTTCAAGATGATTTTAAGTTCAGCAGGAACCTGACGCTCAACCTTGGGTTGCGCTGGGATGTGGACACCCCGCGCGTGGAGGCAACGGGGGCGCAGTCGGTACTGGACCTGGCGGCCCCAAACCAAGACACGCCGGGCTTTCCGGGTGCTCTCATTTACGGCAGGAGCGCCACCGGCACAAGCACCTATTACAAAGATTTTGGTCCTCGCATTGGATTCGCGTGGGCCCCCGATTTTGCGAAGAACAGTGTGCTTCGCGGCGGGTACAGCATTTATTACGCACCGCTGAGCTATTCAGACTTTGGTGGCGCTCTCACCAGCGGAACTACTGCGACCCCGGACTTCAAGTCGCCCGATGCCTACACGCCAGAGCAATCGTGGGATGTCGGCTTCCCAGCCTATACGCCGCCCAGCAACGCGAATAGCCCCACACTACTCAACTTCACTAATTCAGCTAACACCGTACTACCCTCTTACAACCGACCGGGGATGATCCAGAACTGGGACCTCGAGATTCAGCACCAGATCATCCAAGACCTTATTTTTACGATCGGATATGTTGGACAACATTCGACTCGCCTGCACTCGAATCTTGCCCAAATCAATACCATCAATCCGAGATACCTCGGCTTAGGGAATGCCCTGGGGTTTGCTGCGGACGGGTCGGACGGAAACAATGGGCCGGCGATTCTCAGTCAGCTCGGTGTTTCTGTGCCTTCATGGTTTGTACCAGGTTGGGGAGAACCGCAAAGTGGAGGCGCCGCAACTGTCGGTCAGTTGCTGCGGCCATTTCCGCAGTTCGGTACCATCGGCACCAATTGCTGTCTCGAGAATGTGGGCCAGGCAACCTACAATGCGCTCGAGGCAAAACTGGAGAGGCGCTTCCGCAACGGCCTGAACGTGCTCGCCTCCTATACATTCTCAAAAACATTGACCGACGCAGATAGCAATTACGCTGTTCCGTTTACAGGTTTCAACTCGAACGTTTTCGGTGCTCAGAATCCTTACAACTTAAGAGCGGAAAAAGCGGTCAGCTACCAGGACATTCCGCACACCTTTGTTTTGAGTTACATGTACGAGATCCCTGTTGGGCCGGGGAAGCGCTATCTGGCGCACGGTGTCGCCAGCAAAGTACTTGGAGGATGGCAGGTCGGGGGAGTGCAGCGCTACCAATCGGGCTCACCTGCCGTTATTCAGGCGAGTGCAACATCACCGCCGAACGTTACCGGCGGCAATTGGCGCCTCAGTTTGATACAAGGGCAGTCATTCTTCCTGTCCAATTCAAATCATTGGAGTCCCGCAACCAATGCCGGCTGGAACAGCGCGTGTTCTGAGACTTCGAACGGCACTTTTACGAGTAACGCGACTCCCGTGTACAACTGTGGCTCTCTACTCGATCCGAGCGCAGCATCCTTGGCCGCTGGAGGAGGATACGTTTTTGGCAATCTGCCGGTAGCTGAATCCTGGCTGCGAAGTCCAGGTTATATGAACGAGGATTTCGCCATTATCAAGAAGACATCGATTACAGAGAACAAAGAAATCGTATTCAAACTCGATATACCAAATGCCTTCAACCGGCACGTGTTTGGCCCAATCGACGGTTCTGTCGGAGACTCGTTCTTTGGAGTTCCGGGCGGCGGGGGTCACACCGTGCTCAACGCACCGCGGGATATCCAAGCTACCTTACGCTTCCAATTCTGAAAAAGAGCGTGATTGCTCGCGCCAACTTCCACTGGCGTGAGCAATCACGCAACTCTTAGGGTTTAGAATTAACCAGTGTCTGGCATTGGTATTTGTCGCCATCCTAATAGCTGCCGTTTGCCTATCCGTTCTCTTTCCCTTTGCCTCGTTTGTCTGCTCCTAATGCTTTTCGGCGTGTCACTTTCTCCGGGCCAAACATCGGGATTAAATGCCGAATTTAGTAAAGGCACAGAAGCCATGCGGAATGGCGATCTCGACCAGGCAGCCTCGATTTTTTCGTCGATCACTGAAAAAAATCCAGCCTTCGCCGAAGCATATTTCAACCTGGGACTGGTGCGGGAACAACAAGGGGATTTTGACAGCGCTATCGATAGCCTTCAAAAAGCTATCAAGATCAAACCGCACCTCCACGGGGCAAACTTGTTCTTGGGGATTTGTCAGTTCCGCATCAATGCCCTAAATGCTGCCGCTACTGCAGTCGCCCGGGAAACGACGAATTATCCCAACGACGCCGCGGCCTGGATGTGGTTGGGTGTTGTCCGCCTGGCTCAAGACCATCCTGAGGATGCTGCCGAAGCGCTCGATAAGGCCGCCAAGCTCAAGCCAGGCGATCCGGACATCCTTTACCATCGTGGCCGCGCGCATCTGCTGGTTTCAAAAGACAGTTATGCTGAGATGTTCAAACGTGACCCGAATTCCTGGTTGGTCCACCGTGTGATGGCGCAGGCCAATGCCGAAGCGGACCGGCACGTGGAAGCGATCGCTGAGTATGAAATGGCGATCAAATTGGCTCCCACACAGCCCGGTCTTCATGAGGAACTTGGCACCGAATATCGGGCCGTCAACAAAATTCCTGAAGCCGAGACAGCATTTCGCAAGGAACTCGACCTTGATCCCCACAACGCTCTTGCCAGATATAAATTGGGCGCCATAGAAGTCGAAAAGGGAGATGGGCCGCAGGCGAAGGATCTTATTGAAGCAGCCCAAAAAGAGAAACCAAACCTCACCCATATTGATTACAACCTGGGTCGTGCCGAGATGCTGGTGGGGGATGCCGAATCAGCGGCACGTCACTTCGAACATTCTGTCAAAACTGACGCCGATCCTGAGGTGATTGAACAGTCCTGGTACCAGCTTGGCATTGCCTATCGTCGCCTGCAGCGAATGGATGATGCTCGAAATGCAATGGCAACCTATCAACAGATAAAAGATGAGCTCGCGCGAAAATCGCAGGCCCAACTGGACAATTATCGTGCCACTCATCCGGATGCCAGCACAGTCCCTTCAGCCGACGATCATCCCTAGTCAGAGGCCGCCATCAATGCGTCTCGCGAGCTGCTGAGCTGGCTGCTTTATTTTGCAAATTGACAGCCTTCTCGAACTCTGCCTTTGCTCGATCGAGTTGATGCATCTGCTTGTACACTCTCCCCAACTGGTAATGAGCTGATGCATTTGCGGGATCGAGTTCGGTTGCCTTTGATAGCTCGCTCAGTGCGTTCTCCATCTGACCCTCCCGAAAGTACCCGGCTCCGAGGCGCAAATGGCAGTAGCCGCTAGCAGGCGCGAGTTGCACCGCAATTTCCAGCGGCTTGAGTGCCTCCTTGGTTCGGCCCTGCTCCAGAAGCAAGCTCCCGAGATTGACATAAGGTTGCTCGCTTTTGTGTGGGTTTTCCCTATCCCATGAGATCGCATCTTTGTAGGCCTGAATCGCCTGTTCAGGCTGGGCACTCGACTCAAAGATCAACCCTAGCCCGTTCTCTGCTCTTGCGTCTCGTGGATCCAGTTTCAGGGCCACTAAGAATGCCCTCCTGGCCTCAGTTAAACGTGAACGGGTGTAATACGCCCTCCCCAGGTAATACCAGGCGTCTTTGTTCTTGTTATCAAAGGCAACCGATTTTTCCAGCCATTTGATTGCATCCGGGTAATCGCCGAGCAGGACGTAGTCGAGACCCACAATTTTCAGATCGTCCGAACTAGGCTGCGAAATTGCAGCCGCTTTGGTGTATATCGCGAGCGATTCCGACGGCCGGTTCTCGCGGTTGAGGGCGAAACCCAGCATGTACAGCGCATCTGAAGAGTCGGGATGCGCATCGAGATAGGAACGAAGTCCCTGTTCGGCGCCTGCGAAGTCTGGAATGTGCACCAGACACTTGGCCCGATAGAGCGCGGCATCCGTCTTGCCCGGAGCAGCCGCTTCCACACGCGCAAATAGAGCAGCCGCCGACGAATAATCTCCCGCACGAAATGCGGCCACCCCGCGATCGTAGTCGCTGCTTGATTGTGCGAAGAGTTTGACCCCACACAAAAACCACAGCACTAGCAGACAAAAAGATAGACACGACCTGTACCGGCACACACTCATGGCTTTGCGGGCGTAGCCGCGGGCTCATCGATCTGGAGAATCTGGTCGGAGGAAACATTGTCGAGCGTCTGTTTAATTCCGCTCGGCCAGCGAATCTCGATCTTCTTCACCGTGCCGTTTTGTCCCAACCCGAAATGCACTCGCTTGTCGCTGGCTGAAAGATAACTGCTCGCGGTTGAAACGGTCGCATACTGCGGTCCCGAACTTGTCGTGAGGGTGACCTCGGCCCCAATCGCATCTCGATTGCTCTTATGACCCACAAGCTTCAGTACTAGCCAGTGATTCCGCGCCTGGGTTTCATTGTGCAAGATGTGTGCTGGCCCATCGTTCGTACTCACCACCGCATCCAGTCGTCCGTCGTTATCCAAATCTCCAATGGCCATCCCGCGCGCCACCCAGGGATGACGGAACACGTCGCCAGATTGGGCCGACACATCTTCGAACCCTTTGCCGGTGTTCCGCGCCAGCAGCATCGGCTCCCGATAATGGAGATTCGGATAATTCAGTTCAATCGTATCGAGGTCATGTCCTTGAGCAATCAGCAGGTCCTTCCAGCCGTCATTATCGTAGTCAAGAAAGCGCGCTCCCCATCCCGAGTGTGACAATGTCATCGACCCGACTCCCGTGAGCTGGGTTGAATAGCTAAACGTCCCATCTCCACCATTCTGATACAGTGCATAGCGCTGATTCGCCAGGTCGGTTACCACGATGTCGGGCCAGCCATCATTGTTATAGTCGGCGAAATCAACTCCCATACCCGCAAAGGTGCGGCCGTCAATGTCCACCGCCGCGCCTGACGCAAGTGCTACTTCTTCGAACGTTCCGTCCCCTTTATTGTGGTAGAGAAACTCGGGCATGGAATCATTAGCGACGAACAGATCGATGTGACCATCGCGATCGTAGTCAGCAATCGCGATACCGAGGCCCTTACCGGGCTTGTCTAACCCGATTTTCCCCGCAACCTCGGTGAAGGTTCCATCCTTGTTGTTATGGAATACAAGTGGGGAAATCGGCTTGAAGTAGTCGGGATGGCAATACGCTCGATAGCCTTCCTTGTGCTCACCGCACCAGATGTCATCGAAGTCCCAATCCACATACCGCAGAACAACTAAATCGAGAAAGCCATCGTTATCCAGGTCCACCCATGCGGCGCTCGTCGACCATCCACTTCCTGCAACGCCGGCTCTTTGCGTGACGTCGGTAAACGTTCCGTCGCCATTATTGTGGTAGAGCTTGTTGCCACCGTACGCAGTTACGTAAAGATCTTCGTATCCGTCGTTGTCGTAGTCTCCTACCGCGACTCCCATTCCATAGCCCTCGCCCTGCAGGCCAGCCTTCTCAGTGACGTCCTCAAATGTGCCGTCCGTTTTTTGATGATAGAGACGGTTCCAATATTCCGGACCAGCCTTTCGCGGGATCGTTCCCTTCGGCGTGGGATCGGCAAGTGGCGCGCCGTTGACAAAGAAAATGTCGAGTCGCCCGTCATTGTCATAGTCGAACAAGGCGACGCCGGCCCCCATGGTTTCAGGCAGGTATTTTCTCGAAGTATGCGAGGAGCGGTAGTCGAAATTCACGCCGAGCTGTTTCGTGACATCTACAAAGCCTTGAGCGGCTTGGGACTGCTGGGAACTGACCTGTTGCCCGAAAGCGAATCCAAATGAGAGAAAAACAAACCAACTGACCCGTAAGCGAAGTCGCGGCAGAAAGGCGCACTTCACGGCGTCACAATCCCTTTACCTTCTGCGACCGTCACGATCTGATCAATCGCGGGAATCTGAACCTCCTCCTTAATCCCATCCGGCCAGAAGATTTCGACCTTATCAACTTTGGTCGCCGAGCCCAGGCCAAAGTGCAAGCGCTGGTCTGAACTTGAAGCGTAGCTGCCGCCGCTGAACACGTCGCCGCGCTGTCGCACCCCTCCCGCGGTGAGAAACACCTTCGCCCCAATCGCATCGCGCGGACTTTTGGGTCCTCCGATCAATTTCACCGTGAGCCAATGGTTGGAATTCTTGGCCACATTTCGTAACAAGACCGGGGTTGAATCCATCACGTTCAGCACCACGTCGATGTGGCCATCATTGAACAAGTCGCCAAAAGCCGCGCCCCGGGCGGAGACCACAGTTGCCAGCCCGCTGCCAGTCGCCGCCGGAACCTCTTCAAATTTGGACCCATTCAGGTTGCGGAACAGCAAGGGACGCTGCGCCCAGGTCGTGCCCCAATCCTGCTTGTCGACTCCGGGATAGACATGGCCATTCGCAAAAAACAGATCAAGCCAGCCATCGTTGTCGAAGTCGAGAAATCCCGTTCCCCAACCCAGAAAAGGAATGGTTGCGTTTCCGATGCCGGCCGGATAGCTCACATCGGAGAAACTTGCGTCGCCTTCATTGCGATAAAGAGTGTTGTAATCGTCGGAGAAATTCGTGATGCAAAAGTCGACCTTGCCGTCGTGGTTATAGTCGCCTACAGCGATTCCCATGGCGGCTTGCTCACGGCCTTCATCATTCAACGCGAAGCCTGAAAGATAGCTGAGATCTTCGAACGAGCCGTCGTGCTTGTTACGATATAAATACTTTGGCACAGAATCGTTGGCGACCAGGAGATCGACCCAGCCGTCGTCATCAACATCAACAAAGACGGATGACAGTCCGTAATATCCTCTTTGGTCGGAAACACCCGCCTTCACGCTGACATCAGTGAAAGTGCCGTCCCCATTGTTGTGAAAGAGGTGATCACTCTCGCCAGGCAGGCCTCGCGGACCGCACATTACATCCACTCCGCGAAATTGACAAAACCCCGGCGGCAGGCCGCCCTTGCCTGAGATGGGAGGATTCTCGGGATCGAACTTCACATAGCCCGGAACGAAAAGGTCGAGTCGTCCATCGTGATCGTAGTCGCCCCAGGTTGCGCCGGTTGACCAGCCGCCCAATGTGACTCCAGCCTTCTCGGCAACATCTGTAAACGTTCCGTCGTGATTGTTGTGGTAAAGCCGGTTCTTGCCGAAGTTGGAAACGTAAATGTCCGGCCATCCGTCGTTATCGTAGTCGCCTACGGCCACTCCAAATCCCCACCGCTCGTTGGCGACGCCGGCTTTGTCGGTCACATCCGTGAATGTTCCATCGTGATTGTTGTGGAACAGCATGGCCCGGGGCGGTGCTTCTTTGCCCTTTAGCGCCGGGATAGTCGATCCGTTCAGCAAATAAACATCGAGCCAGCCGTCATTGTCGTAATCGATGAGGGCCACGCCCGAGCCAGGAGTTTCGATGATAGTGCTCTTTTCGTGCGTTCCAGAAATGTGATGGAACTTGTCAATTCCAGACGCATGCGTGATGTCGGAAAACACGACCGGCGCGTTATCAACGAATCCGCCCGCAGTGATTGGGCGCGATTGCGCATCCTTAATGGGAGCATGGGCCATTCCCGTGCTCGCCCCGCCTTGTTGAGCCTGTGGATTTTGCGGGCCCATCGCTTGTCCCATGCTGAGTGCCGCCAGTTCAGCTAAGAGGACAATCGGGGCAGCAAACTGCCAAAGCGTACGGAATAAGAAAATGAAGGGCTTGAGTCTAGAAACAGGCATGAAAAGCGCGATACACGATCTTCTCACACGGGCAGGTTCGAATCCACGGGCGCCTTCACAGATACCCTTGTCATTCCGAGCAAAACAGAATCATTCGCTCGTGAACGGTTCTGCGTAGTCGAGGAATCTGCTTTTTCTCGGAAAAGCCAAAGCAAATGCGACAGTGAACCTGGCGTACGTGGTAATGATCGTTCGTCCGGAACTACAGAAGCGAGCGCAACTGAGACATTAAAGCAAAGCACCGGCGAGGACGATCAAAAGCACAATCAGCATCACAAGTAGCAGCGTCGTTGACCAGCTACGAGGTGGATAGTATTTGGAGAAGCCGGGCATAGGTGGACCATCTGCGAAGTTGATCGCCTACTCCTCCTCTTCCTTCACCTCGCCTCTCTCCGCTTTCGCTTTCTCGATGATCTTTTCCTGCAGTTGGCCGGGGACAATATCATAGTGGTGCATTTCCATGTTGAAGCTGCCGCGGCCCTGCGTCATCGAGGTCAGGTCGGCTCCGTAGGTGAGCATCTCGGCCATCGGCACCTCGGACTTCACGATCGTGTTGCCGCCCTTGTTGTCCATGCCCTGAATGCGCCCGCGCCGTGAGTTCAGGTCGCCCATGATCGAGCCGGCGAACTCGTCCGGCACGGTGATCTCGACATGCATGACTGGCTCAAGCAGCGTGGGCTTGGCCTGCTCCATGGCTTTTTTGAATGCGATGCGGCCCGCCATCTGGAACGAAAGATCGTTCGAATCCACATCGTGGTAAGACCCGTCGTAGAGCACGACTTTAAAATCGACCACGGGATATCCGGCGAGATACCCGCGCGCCGCAGCGTCCTTGATTCCTTTTTCTACTGCGGGGATGAAGTTCTTCGGAATCGCGCCGCCGAAAATGTCATTCACGAATTCGAACTCTGAGCCGCGCGCCAGCGGTTCCATCTTAATTTTGCAATCTCCATACTGCCCGTGGCCGCCGGTCTGCTTCTTGTGGCGGCCCTGCACGTCGGCGCGCCCGCGAATCGTCTCGCGATACGGTACCTTCGGAGCTTTCAGATTTACTTCCGTGTGGTACCGCTTCTTCATCTTCGAAACGGTGACTTCTATGTGCTGCTGCCCTGTGCCCGCGATCAGGAACTCTTTCGTCTGCGGGTCGCGGAAGAAGCGCAGCATAGCGTCTTCTTCCAGCAGCTTGTGAATGCCGGTTCCTAGCTTGTCTTCGTCGGCGCGCGTCTTCGGCTCAATAGCAAACGTGATCGCCGGCTCGGGCAGCTTCACATGCGGATATTGGATCGGCGCAGATTTGTCGCCCAGCGTGTCACCGGTCAGCGTGTCTTTTAATTTCGCGACTGCGCCGATGTCGCCGGCATGAAGTTCGTTCACCGGAACCGCGGTTTTCCCCTGCATGACAGAGATGTGCGAAAGCTTTTCTTGGGTGCCGCGCGCAAAATTTACCAGCGACGCGTCGTTCTTCAGCACACCCGAAAACACTTTGTAGTAAGAAATTCGCCCGGCGAACGGATCAGAGACCGTCTTGAATACATATAAAGATGTAGGCTCCGAATCCGACTCTTTCCGCGAGGGCGGCTCGCCGTTGCCGGAAGTAACTTCGCCACGAATCGAATCATGCTCGGTTGCCGCCGGCGTGAACTCGACGATGAAGTCCATCAACCGATCCGTGCTGACGTTTCCCAAGCCGGAAGCAAACAGCACGGGGAAAATCTTGTCCTCGCGAATTGCATTGTGCAGCGCGGGGACCAGGTCTTCTTCCGACAGCGTCCCGGCATCGAAGAATTTTTCCATCAGCGCGTCGTCGCCCTCGGCAACCATCTCGACCAGCTTTTCGTGTGCGGCCTGGGCGGCATCTTTCATGTTGGCAGGAATCTCGCCTTCTTTACCTTTGCCGTTGCCGCCGAGTTCGTACGTGTACGCCTTCATGCGCACCAGATCGACCACGCCGGACAAGCTTTTTTCTTTTCCGATCGGCAACTCGAGAGGAATCACATTTCGTCCGAACGCATTGGTCAGCGACTCCAGGACCCGGTCGGCATCGGCGCGCTCGCGGTCCATGCGGCTGGCGATAATCACTCGCGGCGTGTTGTACTCCTCGCAGTAATTCCACACCCGCTGAGTCACGACTTCAACGCCTGCCACGCCATCGACTACCACGAGCGCCGCATCCACCACCGGCAGCACCATCTTGGCTTCGTGAACGAACATATTGAAGCCGGGGGTATCGAGGAAATTGATTTTCGTCTGTCCCCACTCCGCGTAGGCGAGCGAGGTCGCAATCGACATCTTGCGCGAGATTTCTTCGTCGTCGTAGTCGGTGGTTGCGCTGCCGTCATCGACGCGCCCCAGCCGCTGAGTTGCGCCGGCCGTGTAGAGCATCGCCGAGACCAGCGAGGTTTTTCCGGCGTGCCCGTGGCCGACTAAAGCGACATTCCTGACGTTCTCTCCTGCATAGACTTTCACGGTGGGCTCCCTTCGAACGAAGCCAAAAATCTACCACACGGGAAAACGGAGGCTCAACTCAGGATGGCGCGTCAGGCGCTAGGCTTTAGGGTCTAGACGTAGCACAGGCCGTGTGGGTCGGACATTCTTGTCCGACTGAGGACGCGAGGATATCCTAGGTTGCTACGACGAGAAAGTCAGTGAGAGCTACGACTCTTTTTCTGATCTGCATAGTTCTGTTTTCAATAGGTGCTCCGGGTCAGGATGACCTACGAAAGCAGATCGTCAAATTGTCAGCACTGCCTGCTCCTCAGAGGTCAGCCATCAATTCAGCAATTCAGCAGTGGAATCGCCAGTTCCCTCAGAAACCAAAGGACAACTCGGCGACTCTCGGAGGAGATGCATCGGTTGCAACGATCCGTCTTGGTCCATCTGATGAGCCTGATCTCGTTGTAACCGACGACTCTGGGTGCAGCCCAACAGGCAATTGCTCGATCTTCGTTTTGAGACCCACTAAGGATGAGTATCGTGTCGCGCTGGAAGCCACGGGTCAAATTATTACCGCTACGCCTGCCCGAGCTAATGGTTTCCGAAATATAAAGGTTCGTATGCACGGCTCCGCGACAATGAGCGAGATAAAAATCTACAGATTTAATGGCATCCGGTATGTTCGCTCCGGCTGCTACAACGAAACTTTCGAAGAGATCGATAAAGATGGAAATGTTCAGGAACTAGACACACCCCGAATGACTCCCTGTCAGTGACGAAAAACCGTGAGTCATCATCTATCCTCTACTTGCCAAAGCGAGGCCCCCATGTTCCCTCAACTTTTGCGGTTCACCGATCTCGGCCTGCTGCTCCTCCGCCTGATGGCCGGCATCGTTTTCTTCACCAGCGGCTGGTCTCATGTTACTAAACCTGCCGAGCGCAGCCAGAGCATCGGCATGAGCAAAGGCTTCACCGTCTTTCTCGGATTAGCCGAACTTGCCGGCAGCCTCGGAATCATCTTCGGAGTATTCCAGCAACTCGCCGCCATCGGCCTGATCCTCATCATGCTCGGTGCCGTGTACAAGAAAATTGAAGACTGGCACACCGGCTTCTGGGGAGAGAAATCCTCCGGCTGGCACTACGATCTGACGTTTGCAGTGATGTGCTTCGTCATCCTTGTCACTGACGGTGGTCGATACGTGCTGATGCATTGATAACTTCGGCTCTGCCGCTCCTCGGAAAGACACGAACTGCCAAGAATGCAAAGACCGCGCGAGGTTTGCAAAGCGCTTTGGGATGACGAAGTCGTTCGGGTGAATTTCTCTGCGACCTTAGGGCAACTCTGCGATCTCTGCGGTTAAGTCTTTTTTTGTCTCACCAAAGCTTTTAACCGCAGAGAACGCCGAGTCGAAGCTGGAGTTCGCCGAGAGTCGAGCCGCCTGAACTTACATCGGTATTACATTCCCGCTCCGCAAACCTGCTAACATCATCATTCACTCATGCGAAGGCTTGCGGCACATCTCGCGCTGGCGGCGATTTATGCCTCATTCTTCGCCCCGCTGATTTCCGCAGCGCAAACGTCTCCCCACGCATGCTGCCGTCGCAACGGACTGCACCATTGCCAGCCGACGAACGAGGCCGGATTTCATTCAAAGACAACTCCTTGTCCCTATTCCACCTCGCTGCCTCCCGGCGCAATCTTCTGCTTGGAGTCGGCGAAGTTTCGCATCAGCGCGCCTGCGTTCACTGGCATTCTTGTTCAGATTTCTTCTTCCTCTCATTCAGTTCTGGGTTATCGTTCCCTCCCCGCGCGCGGACCCCCGTCTCTCCTTTAATAACTCGAAAAGCAGCTGACGATTGAATATTCGGCCTTGTTTACGTGTGCCCCAAGGAGAGCGCATGTTTCGGAGAACTGTCTGCCTGCACATACTTCTGTTGATCGCGTCCGTCGTGGCGCACGCCACCATTTTCGGTGCCGTCCGCGGCATTGTTCACGACCCGGAGCATCGCCCTTTGCAGGGCGCAATGGTCATGCTGCGTGCAAATAATTCGGATTGGGCCAAAAGCACGAACACCGATGAAGAAGGTCAATTCCTCTTCAACGCTGTTCCCGTCGGCGAATACACGGTGGTAGTCGCCGAGCCTGGCTTCAACCAGATTTCGCAGGCTGTCGTGGTGCAATCGGAGACCGAGCCGGTCCTGCACCTCGCCTTGACCGTGGCAACGAAAAATGAGACGGTCAACGTCTCCGGAGCACCCGAAGTCGCGCCACTCGACTCCGCGACGCCCACCACTTTGGTCGACCGTGCACAAATTCAACAAACACCCGGCGCAGCCCGAACCAACAGTTTGGCCATGATTACCGACTACGTGCCCGGCGCCTACATCACCCACGACCAGCTTCACATCCGCGGCGGACACCAGAACAGTTGGCTTGTCGACGGCGTGCCGGTGCCGAACACAAATATCGCTTCCAACATCGGCCCGCAGTTCGATCCCAAAGATATCGATTATCTTGAGGTCAACCGCGGCAGTTACGGCGCTGACCTCGGCGACCGCACCTATGGCGTTTTCAATATCACCCCGCGCACCGGCTTTGAGCGCAACAATGAAGCCGAACTCGTCATGAGCTTCGGCAATTTCTATCAGACCAACGACGCATTCAGCTTCGGCAGCCACACCGAGCGCTTCGCCTATTACGCCAGCGTGAATGCCAATCGCAGCAATCTGGGAATTGAGACGCCGGTGCCGCAGACCGTGCACGACGCGGAAAACGGAGTCGGCGGATTTAGTTCTTTGATTTTTAATCCAGACGGATCAAATCAGTTGCGGCTGGTGACTTCGTTACGTCGCGACTACTACCAGGTTCCTTACGATCCATTCCCCAATGACATTGAGAATGCCGACATTCCAGCCAACGATTTCGCGGCACAATTTCCCAGTATCGGATTGCGCGACTCCGATCGCGAAGCCGATGCATTGCTGAATGTTTCCTGGGTGCATACCTTCAGTTCGCAGGTGATGTTGACCGTCTCCCCGTTCTACCACTACAACTCGGCCAAATATCTGAGCTCGCCTGCGGATGCGCCGGTCGCAGCTACGCAGGACCGCTCATCGACTTACGCCGGCGGGCAAGTCAGCTTCAGCGCGAATCTCGCAAAAAATAATTTCCAGACGGGCCTCTACAGCTTTTATCAAAGGAACAGTGAGCAGTTCGGCGCCATATTCAACGATGGCAGCGGCAATCCACCCTTCAGCGATCTGGAAAATCCTACCAGTAGCCTGGCTGCATTTTTCGTCGACAATAAATTCAAGCCGTTTTCCTGGGTCACGCTTTCGGCAGGGATGCGGCCGACGCATTTTTCCGGCGTGCAGGGCTTTTCGGAGAGCGCCATCAGCCCGCGCTTCGGCGCAGCGCTCACTGTTCCACGCCTTAATTGGACCTTCCGCGCCTTCTACGGACAGTACTACCAGGCTCCGCCGCTGGTTACAGCATCTGGTCCGCTTCTTAACCTGTGCACGCAGAGCGATTGCGGATTTATCGCACTCCGCGGCGAGCGCGATGAGGAGCGCCAGTTCGGCGTGATGATTCCCTATCATGGGTGGATTCTCGATGCCGATACGTTTCGGACCAGCGCGCGCAACTACTTCGATCACGATGTCATCGGGGAATCGAATCTTTTCTTCCCCTTGACCATCGAACGCGCCTCAATCAATGGATGGGAAGTAACACTGCGTTCGCCGCAGATTGCGCACCGCGCACAGATTCACCTTGCATACTCGAATCAGGTCGCCCAAGCCGGCGGCGCAATCACCGGCGGATTGACAGACTTTGACCTCCTCGACTTCGGCCCTCTCGATCATGATCAACGCAACACGCTGAACCTGGGCGGCAACGTCGCGCTCCCATGGCGAAGCTTAATCTCGACCAACGTTTACTACGGCTCCGGATTTGTGAATGCATTCCCCGGCCGGCCATATCCTGGAGCTTATCTCCCGGGTCACACGACCTTTGATCTTGCTTTGAGCAAAAATTTCGGGGAGAACCTTTCAGCCTCGGTCAATGCTCTGAACGTTGCCAATCGTCGCGTGGAACTCGACAACAGCGAAACCTTCGGTGGCTTCCATTGGAACAACCCGCGCGAGATCTATGTTGAACTACGATATCGATTTCACTACTAGTAGACCGTGTGGGTCGGACATTCTTGTCCGACAAATGCCGCTCCGGAGGAGCGGTTGATGGTAGCCCAGCGCTTTAGCGCTGGGTAAGGCACGAAAATTGATCGAAATGCGAGGCCAAAGGCCGAGCGGAATGGCGACGTTTATAAATGAACATGCTGACCATTGCTAAGACGGTGCTCTTAATCTCCTTAACTGCCGGATGCTTCGGCTGCAACCGCACGTCGAGCTCTGCCGCGGCTCCCTCCACCAAGCACTACCACCTCAAAGGCAAAGTCGTTTCCATCGACCAGCGCGGAAAAATGGTCAACATCGATTCCGAATCCATCCCTGGTTTCATGGATACGATGACCATGCCATATCAGGTCAAGCCTGAAAGCGAGCTCGATAAACTCCATCCGGGTGATTCCATCACGGCCGACCTCGTGGTCCAGGACGAACGAGCCTGGCTCCAGGATATTTCGATAATCACCCACCCAGACTCAGATGGCAAAACGAAATAAAGTCGCGGGTGCTCCGTCCTTAGTCGCCTCTTTTGCGAGTAGGGCGGGGAATTTGACTTTGCTTCGTCCTTAAGTTCCGTGACTACACTTATCGAGTCCGCTTCGGTGTAGAATTCGCCCCACAAGGACTCATCATGTGCAGCCTACCGAACTCGCCCATTATGGCGGTTGCAATCCCTAGCCAAGTAACCTGGTCTTATCTGGCCTTTGCCGTCGCTTTCATCATTGGCCTGGTCGCGATTTTTGTTAGCGGTGATTGGCGAAAGGCGCGAGGACTCGACAAACTGGTTCTATTCGGAGTCATCTTCTATGCGGCGCCGCTCGCGGCATTCGGGACCGAACATTTCACTCTGACCAAGGTTATCGCCTCCATTGTGCCGTCCTGGATTCCGTGGCACATGTTCTGGGCGTACTTCGTAGGCGCCTGCTTCATTGCCGCCGCCCTAAGCATGGTGACCCGTATTCAGGCGCGTCTCGCAGCGAGCCTGGTTGCGCTTACATTTTTTCTTTTCGTCGTGCTAATGGACATTCCGGGTTGGCTGCACAATCCGCGAGATCGGTTCGGGCTAACACTCGCTTTACGCGAACTTTCCTTCAGCGGAGGCGCACTGGCCTTGTCGGTTAGCCTCGGCCATGATTGGCGCGAGCGTGGTACGACCCTGTTCGCTACGATCGCGCGCTACTTCATCGCTGTTCCTGCCCTGTTTTACAGCTTCGAGCAGTTCCTGCACGCCGACCACGTCCCCGGCGTCCCACTCGAGCCGCTGACCCCCACCTATGTATACGGACACGCCATCTGGACCTATGTCGCCGCCGCAGGTTACGGGATTACCGCTTTGCTGTTATTGGCCGGCAAGAAAACCCGCGCCGCCGCCACATGGCTCGGCCTGACCGTGCTCTTGGTGGAATTAGTCGTCTATGTCCCGATTGCGGTAGTGGAATTCGCCAGCCTTGACAAGGGCCTCAACTACATGGCGGATACGCTGATGTATTGCGGTGCTGTCTTTCTGCTCGCCGGCGCCATGCCCCGTGCAGCGGACGCACGCGTGAAGGCAGCAACGTCTCAAGTGTGAGTCGGTGAATCAATGGCCCTCGGGGGCGTTCGCCAAAGGATGGCCTCTTATAGCCGCGTCAAGATCACGCGAGTGGAAAACGAGCGGGATCAGTTCTTCGGGGCAGTGTCGTCGGGATCGGCCTCGACCGTCACTTCCACTTCCGCTCCTGGCTTGAGCCGGACTTTCCGTCCGTGCTCATCGGTCAGCGTATTGTCGATGCGAATTTCTCGATAGAGATGATCGGCGCCTTCAACCGCGATCTGGGCTTTTTCCGGTTCGCCGTATGGCTTGATGACCTTCTCCACAACAGCGGGCATGGTTTTGCTTGGTTTTTCAGACATGGTGCCCCCTCGAATGGCTTGGAACGCGGCTCAATCCTGAAGAGAAAGGTGAACTGCTGCTCCCAGTTTAGCAGCATTCCAGGGCCGCGACTCCGGGAGCTGCCTCTGGGACTTTTCCCACTTCTCCCGAAGCCTGGCAGAAACGGGGAACCCGCCCAGTAAGTTCATCAATCACGAAAAACGCGAAGTCCCAGGAAAAAGATCAGGCCGGCGTTCGCATATGTGTTGCCTTCGTGCACCTTCGTGTCCTTCGTGGTTGATGCTTTTTTACCCCTTTTGCAATTAGTGTACTAGCTGTTATAGTACGCACGAGGTATGATCCCGTTTCGCGTCACATTCCGGCCTGGCATCTCGCTTTACGAGCAGGTCGTCTACGCCGCCAAGAAGGCCATAATTTCGCGCCAGCTACGAGAAGGGGACGCCTTTCCCTCCGTGCGCGTCCTCAGCCGCGAGCTGAAGATCAATCCCAACACCGCTCACAAGGTCATAACGCAATTGATTGCAGATGGCCTGCTCGAAGCCCAGCCCGGAATTGGGACGGTTGTCGCAGCGCCGCCGGCCTCCACAAGCAGGCAAAGAAATCAATTGTTGGATCAGGAGATCGAAGAGCTTGCAGTTGAGGCTAAGAAACTGGGAATAAGCCTCGAAGAAATATCCCAGACTCTTTCCGAGCACTGGAAACGTCTTGACGCCACCGCTTCAGGTCCAGGAGGTCGGGGGAAGAAATGAACAATCCCATCCACACCGAAAATCTCACGAAGCGATTCCGCAGCGTGGAAGCTTTGCGCGATCTCAATCTAGTCGTGCCCGAAAACGCAATTTACGCATTGGTAGGCCCCAATGGCGCCGGCAAAACCACCGCCATAAAGATACTCATGAATATCCTCCAGCCGAGCAGCGGCTCAGCGGCAGTGATGGGACACAAATCGGCAGACCTCCGGGGCAAGCTCTTTTCTTCAATCGGCTACGTTTCTGAAAACCAGAGACTTCCTGACTGGATGCGCGTGAGCGCATTCTTCGAGTTTCTGCGGCCGTTCTATCCATCGTGGGACCGTGATCTTGAGCATGACCTTATTCGGCAGTTTGATCTTCCGTTGGATCGCAAGCTGAGCAAACTCTCGCGCGGAATGCGCATGAAGGCGGCCCTGGCCAGCGCGCTCGCCTTTCATCCCAAGCTGATCGTCCTCGATGAACCCTTCACCGGTCTTGATCCCCTCGTTCGCGACGAACTCATCCAGGGGCTGCTCGAACGCGCCGAGGAGTCGACCGTCTTTATTTCATCCCACGACCTCGGCGAAATTGAAAGCTTCGCCAGCCACATCGGATACCTGGAGCGCGGCGAACTGCGATTATCAGAAGAATTGAGCACGCTCTCCGATCGCTTCCGCGAGGTCGAGCTCACCTTCGACTCGCCGCCAGTTTTACCCGCGCAGGCCCCAGATACCTGGATGCAGTTGAGTTCTTCCGCCGCGGTCGTACGATTTGTCGAGACCGGCTTCGACCAGGAAAAGACCAATCAGCAGATTCAGCAAATCCTCGGCGCCCCGCGCAGCGTGACGGTTTCGCCTATGTCGCTGCGATCTATTTTCCTTGTGATGGCCAAAGCCGGACGGCAGCAGGCACCGGAGTCACAGATATGAAACAGATCAGCCACATCTTCCTGAAAGATGTTCGCCGCCGTTGGCCCGAGATTTCCGCGTCGCTCGCGCTGCTTGCCGCATTTGGATGGAAGGCGGTGTTCGGATGGACCCATCCCGGCGAGATGGCTGCCGCTACTGGCTTCGCTTTCTTCGATTACCGCTTTCTCGCAGGCTTCATCGTGGTGGTGCTTCCAATCGCCTGGGTGTTTCTGATACTCCGGGTTGTTCAAAGTGAGTCATTGGTAGGCGATCGCCAATTCTGGATTACCCGCCCCTACGAGTGGAAGTCTTTGCTGTTTGAAAAAGTGCTGCTCCTGTTCGCATTTATCAATCTTCCTGTGCTCGTTCTTCAGATTGTGCTGCTATGGCGCGCCGGCTTCCATCCCACTCACTATGTGCTCGGGCTTCTATGGATGCAGTTCATGCTGTGTCTAATCCTGCTCTTGCCCACGGTGACTCTGGCGGTCATAACGGCGACGGTCATTCAGTCGCTTCTCGCCCTTTTGTTTATTGTGCTTTACATCGTCGGCATGGTCGCGCTTTCAAATTACATCCCCAGCTCCAGCTTTTCCGGACCGCTCGACAACATAAATCCGCTGCTGTTGTTCGCGACTTGCCTGTTGGTGATCGTTTTGCAGTACGCCAGGCGGAAGACGAAGACAGCGCGGCTCTGTATTGTTGCGCTCGGAGTAGTGTTGCTGCTCATCCTCGTTGCCACGCCCTATCGCGCGATTGTTGCCCACGAATATCCTTCACTCGGCTCCGGCACGAAAGCCCCATTCGAAGTCGCCTTGTTGCCGGGGAAAAACTCTGCGGACGTCCCCGTAACCGAGGAAGATGTTCAGATGAGTATTCCGGTGACGATTACGGGGCTCGCTCCAGACTCGATTATTAACTTTGACGGTGTGCGATTTGAACTTAGTGCGCCGGGCAAGGCAAGCTGGGATTCAGGGTGGTCATCAGGAGGAAGGACGCTTTATCCGGAACAAGGGAGAACAATATTAGACTTCACACTCAAACGGCGCCTATTTGATCGTATGCGGGACACGACGGTTACCCTAAATGTGTCTTTGGCATACACGCTCTATCGCGATCAGAATCAGCGGGAATTTGTCATTCCCAATGGAAAGTTCGAATTAGCCGGAGTTGGCGTGTGCTCTGCGGAACCAACACCCTTCTCTGCGGATTTTACCTGCATGGCGCCAATGCGCAGACCTGAATCTTTCTTGATTACGGCGGACGCCTCTGCCAATACCTGCCCCGTAGACAAGAATGAAGTTCGTGCTACGCCGGGGAGCATGACGCGCGCGTGGCAGCGTGGCGGGTCTGACCCGGCGGACTTTGATATTGACCCAGTACAAACGTTCAATATCTATGCGTCGGCCTCGAACCCAGGAAAAAACGGTGGATTCATGATCTATGGGTTCTGTCCCGGAACTCCGGTTGTACTGAGTAATCCCGTGGAGGTCTTCAAAAGCCAGACCACATTCTCCGCCGAAGGCATGAACTTAATGGATTACCGAGAGCCACCTCCGCAGCTCATACGCTTTTTCCGCGAGCGCTCAATGTTGGAAAACCCAATCAAGCCTGTCGGATCGCCTCATTTGACCGCCCTTTGTTCCCCTCGTAAGATGCTCTCCTGCGGGTTTTCCCCTCAGTTGACCATTGAATGATCGGCACTACTATCTCGCATTACAAAATTGTCCGTGAACTCGGCCGTGGCGGCATGGGTGTGGTTTACGAAGCCGAAGACCTCACGCTCGGCCGCAGCGTTGCGCTCAAGTTCCTTCCGCGGGAGGTGGCTTCCAATCCGCAGTCGCTCGAGCGCTTTCGCAACGAAGCCCGCACCGCGTCCTCCATCAATCACGAAAACATCTGCACGATTTACGAAATCAGCGAACACGAGGGCCAGCCATTCATCGCCATGGAATTGCTCGAAGGCGAATCGCTCGCCGAGCGACTGGTTTCGCGCCCGTTTACCAATGACCAGCTCCTCGATATCGCCATTCAGGTTGCCGACGCCCTCGATGCCGCGCACCGCAAGGGCATCATCCATCGCGACATCAAACCCGCGAACATCTTTATAACTACGCGTGGCCGCGCCAAGGTCCTCGACTTCGGCTTGGCGAAACTCGCCCGTGAGCATGAGCAGGCGACCGTTGCCGCCGGCGCCACCATGGATAGTCCTTTGCTCACCAGCCCCGGCTCGACCGTCGGCACTGTCGCATACATGTCGCCCGAGCAGGCGCGCGGCGAGCCCGTCGATGCCCGCACCGATCTCTTCAGTTTCGGTGCCGTTCTCTACCAGATGGGCAGCGGACGCCTGCCATTCGAAGGCGCAACCTCCGCCGTAATTTTCCACGCGATCCTGCAGAACGATCCGCCGCCGCCAACTGATCTGAACCCGCTTTTGCCTCCGGCGCTGAATCAGGTCGTTTTGAAATGTCTGGAAAAAGATCCGGACTTGCGCTGCCAATCCGCCGCCGAATTGCGTGCCGATTTAAAGCGCATAAAGCGCGGCTCGGGCTCGTCCTCAGACCGTGTGGGTCAAACTTTCTTAGACACTGCAAATGTCAGTGTGGCGCGGGCGCCCTCGCCCGCGAGCTCGTCCGGTGTAGCTTCTGTCCCGCAAAGTTCCGGCTCAGTAAGTCCTGTTCAGTCTTCCAACGCAGCCGTCCTTGCCGAATCCAAACGCCACAAATGGTGGCTGATCGTTTCGCCAATCATCATTGCCCTGCTCATCGTCGGCTGGGCGCTTTACAACCGTTTCTCTTCGAGTGGTGCCGTTCTTCATCCGCTCAACATGCAAATTTCCAAACTCACCGAGAATGGCACCGCGACCGACGGAGCCATCTCGCCCGATGGCCGTTACGCAGCATTCATCAAACGCGGAGACCAACAGAGTCTTTGGGTCAAGCAGATTGCGACCGGCAGCGAAGCCCAGGTCGTCGCGCCCGGTCCCGGCTCCTTCACGCATCGGCCGACTTTTTCCCCGGACGGAAACTATATTTATTACCCGCACACCGATCCCCAGAACGAAGATGAGCAAATCCTCTACTCTGTTCCCAGCCTCGGTGGCACGCCGCAGCGGGTCTTGAGTGACCTGAGCAGTTCAGTAAGCTTTTCTCCGGACGGCAAGCAGATCGCCTTCGTTCACTATGATTTCGGCGGCGCTAAACCTCAGTTGGTTATTGCCGGTAACGATGGCATGAGCCGCCACACAATCGTCGAACAGGAAGCTATAGGACTCAATGGTGGCGCTGCCTCCTGGTCCGGAGATGGCAAACTCATCGCAGTCGCGCAAACTCAGCTCACCAACGAAAGCCTAAGCAAACTTCTGATCTTTACTCCTGAAGGCAAGCTGGTGAAATCTTTCTCTTATTCATTTCTGCTCGACGATGTTGCCTGGCTGCCGGACTCGACTGGCGTGTTCCTTGAGTGCCGTCCTCCGGAAAAAAGCTTTCACAGACAAATCAAATTCCAGCCTTATCCTTCCGGCGATGTGCAGAACGTCACCAATGATCTGAACGAGTATCGAGACCTGACGGTGACGGCCGATGGAAAGACACTAGCCACGACTCAGGAGCAACAGTCCTCCGCCATCTACATGGCAACTGCCCCGGCGAAATGGCCGGGCGAATTAAAAACAAGCACGACCCCAATAACCTCGGGACAGTCCGAAGGCGAAGCCGTGTTCTGGGGAGCCGATGGGAAGATTTATTTCGGAGACAATGACTTCCACTCTTTTCGCATGAACGCAGACGGCACTGCTCGCGCCCGCGTACCGGACCGTGACGCGAACGCTGCCTTTGGCATCTCCTGCGGCCCTGACGCCGTGCTCTTCGCCGACCTGCAGCACAACAGCCTCACTCTGTTCCGTCATAGCCTGACCACCGCTGAAACCAGGCAGGTGACCTCAGGCCGGGATGCCGAGTGGCCCACCTGCACGAACGATGGCAAGACCGTTTTTTACAACGACTACTTTGCCGGGCCGGCGCTAATGCGGGCTTCAACTGACGGCAGCTCCCCCGCGGCTGTATATGCCAGTGCCTCTTACAATGCGGCGCTTTCCCCCGACAACAAGCGCATCGCATTTTTTCAATTCGCCGATGCCAGCGGCCAGCACAAAGAGCAGATCGTGATTCAGGATCTCGACGGAGGAAACAAATCGTTTTTGCCTGAAAATGGAGTCGTGTTCCGGCCGGCTTGGGCGCCGGATGGAAGCGCTTTGATTCTCGACAAATCTACCGGTTTAGGCTCCAACCTTTTTTACCAGCCACTCGATGGCAGCAAGCCAACGCAAATTACTCACTTCGACTCCGAGCCGCTTTGGATCGCTTCCTTCGCTGTATCTCCCGATGGCAAACAGATCGCAATCGGCCGCGCCCGGGTCAATGACTCCGATCTTGTAATGTTCAGCAACTTCCGCTAGCACTGCCCGTGTGGGTCGGACATTCTTGTCCGACCAGGGGCTTGGCTTGCTTGTGTGGGTCGGACACTCCTGTCCGACAAAAGACAACCTGAGGGTACCCATCCTTCTCGCGTTCTTTGCGACTAGAGCCTGCCCCGAGCCAAGTCGAGGGGCGGGGATTTTGACTGTATTTGCCTTGGAAAGTTGCCTCGCGAGCGCACGCGACCGGCCGCAGCGGCATAAAATTTAGCCATGCAAGCCGCGGTCCTCATCTCCCCTGCTCCGATTTCAACTTCACCGCTGAGAATCGAAGACGTCCCCACTCCCGATCCGCAACCCGGCCACGTTCTCTTGAAGATTCTTGCCTGCGGTGTCTGCCGCACCGATCTGCACATCATTGAAGGCGAACTCCCCCAGATGCACCCGCGCATCATCCCCGGCCACCAGATCGTAGGCGAAGTCATTGCCGGAGAGTTGGAAGCGAGCACAGCACATGTGGGGACGGGTGCCCTCACCCGTCCCGAGCATGGCTCGGCGAAATCAATTCTAAAGGGCTCTCGTGTCGGCGTCTCCTGGATCGGCGGCACCGACGGCACCTGCTCGTATTGCCGCCGCGGAATGGAGAACCTCTGCGATCAGCCGACCTTCACCGGATATTCAGTAAACGGCGGCTACGCCCAATACGCGCTCGCCCGCGCCGATTTCTGCTTCCCCATTCCCACTCAACTCGACGCACTTCACGCCGCTCCCCTGCTCTGCGCCGGTATCATCGGTTTCCGGGCGCTTCGAGTCGCAGCAGTCGAAAAGAACGAGCGCGTCGGCCTTTTCGGTTTCGGCGCATCGGCGCATCTCGCAATCCGCGTCTTGCAAGCCTGGAATTGCGAAGTCTACGTTTCCACCCGCGGCGAATCTCATCGCAAGCTTGCCGAATCACTCGGCGCAACCTGGGTCGGCGCAGAGCGCGATAAGCCGCCCGTTGAACTTGACCGCGCCATCACTTTCGCGCCCGCCGGTGACGTTGTCATCGCCGCGCTCTCAAGTCTGCGAAAAGGCGGTGTGGTCGCAATCAACGCCATCCATCTCGATCGCATTCCCCAATTCGACTACGACCGCCTGCTCTGGGGCGAGCGCCAGATTCGCAGCGTGACCAACATGATCCGCGCCGATGCCCGCGACTTCCTCGCTCTCGCAGCCGAAATTAAGCTCAGGCCGCAGGTCACCACCTTCCCGCTCGCCAAAGCCAACGAGGCCCTGCAAGCCGTCAAGAACGACGCCATCGACGGCGCCGCGGTTGTCATTCCTTAGCACAGCCTGTGCCGACCAAACACTCTTATCCCACTTTTCTCACATAAGTGAGCGTTCAGCTCTCACGGATGCAAGTTCTCAGCTGATGATGCCCACTGTTAACGAGCCTGGTTCCGGCGAAGCTCGTTACTAATTCGTTTCGTTTTGAACTTCTACTGCGGTTTCCCACCTTCAAGTAGCCGCCTCACCTCCGATTCAAAATGCTCGGTGTATTCGAATCCGATGACTTTGTCGCGAAGAATTCCCTGGCGATCGTAGAGCATTGTTGTTGGCAACCCTTCAATTCCTCCGAACTTCTGCTTAATGTCGTCAGAAGCCACCGCCAAGGGGTAATGCACACCGATTTGCTTTGCAAACTGAAGCGGATTGATTGCATCCCGCATGATGTCGAATTTCAAGCCGATCACCGCGAATCCCTGCGAGCCGTAGTGGTCCAGCAATTTCTGATATCCCGGCATTTCTTTCTTGCACGGCTGGCACCATGTCGCCCAGAAATCGATGAGCACAACTTTCCCTCGAAGGTCGGCCGACGAGATCGGATGTCCCCGTAAATCAGTCGCGGTAAAGTCCGGCATGTGTGACCCGATCTCGCCTGCTGCGACCGCTGCCTGCTTTGGTTTCGTCGGACTCGCCGGTGTTCGACTGCACCCGGCAAGTCCGACAAGAGCCACTGCTGAAAACAACACGTACTTTCCTGTCATTTACTCCTTCTTTTGTATGTCCAGAATGAGAAGGTTCAGCGGAGCAGAAGCGTCCCACTTCGCCTTCTTTTTTCCTGCAGGCTTTTTGTACAACTGCCCGCGTACAGTTACCTGGGTTGATGAGCCGACAAGCGGTTCGAGACTCTTCGACATGTTGTTCGGTGAAAACGCGAAGATCTGATTCGGCTCAACTTGCAGCGCCAAATTACCCGACGCATCCTTCACAATTTTTCCGCGCACGATCATGTCGAGCTCGGCCACGCTCACGCCGCTGTCATACGTGGCCTTAAGAAGGTGTGGAGGATCTATCTTTCCATCTTCTTTTGGTGTGATCTCGACCGTCCCATCCCGCAAACTTACTTCGACCGTTTGAACGCCAGCCTGGCGTCCGAGGCTCTTTTGCACCCCGTATGCTCAAAAGTTTCAAGTCATGCCTTCGACACGCATCTCGATGTGTTTGATTTCCGCCTGTGACTGCGCCACAAACGGGCAGGCAAACAGCAAGAGGAGCGCAAGCTGTTTCTTTTTCATTCCTCCTCCTTTCTAAAAATGCATTCGGAACTGCTGAGTAACTCCGAAACTTATGTGTCGTCGCAATGGCATAAACTGCGCACCGCTTGAATGCGCAACACTCCAATCAGCGCCAATCCAGGCGTGCATTCCCGCACGAAATCCGACGTATGAAGTAACTCCCGCAAGCAGCGAATCGCCGCCACTGCCAGGGATTGTTGTCCCTGCAATGCGCTCATCTTGCGAATGCATCCAGGTCAATTCCGGGCCGATGAACCATTCGCGTGCTACGTTCTTCGACTCGTACGGCCGATACGACAACCAGAAACGCGATTCCACATCGCTGCCCAGCCGCGTTCTCTGAGTTCCTTGCGAGCGCAAGAGCGAATGGAAATCTTCATCGGCAACCAGTCGCCTGTATCCGAAAAGCCCTGTGTAGGTCCAATTGGCCGCAGCGAACAAATCAGTCGATCCCGAGGCAGGTTGAAGGCTCGCTGGCAGCAGATTCCCGACTGTGTCTTGTAGATTTGTTCGACCCGTCGGAAGCTTTGGGCCAACGGTGAACGATGCCTGTGTTGTTCCTCGCTCTGAATCCCGGCGATAAAAGCGGTATTTGACTGCCGCCAGAATGTTGCCCAGACCCGTTCCGGAGATCGTCGGCGCATTCGCGATTGTGAATTGTTGAGTGATTATTGGGACGACGATTGCGAAATGAAAATTCGGGCGAAAGCCCCACGTGAAGGTCACGTCGGCTTCATGCGAGAGTGTTGGCCGCGCTGTCGGCGAAATATTTCCTGCCGGAGCTACCGCTCGTGTGGTGATAACCGAGTTGTAAGAGACCAGCCCACCACCGGGAAAAAGCGGCGGAGCGCTCTCGGGCGCGGGGCCCTGCGCCGCGGCTCTATGAGCAATCAGAAAAATTACGACAGCAAGCCACGCCAGCGCTTTCCGCTGGCAAGCAAATTTGTTCACCGAAATTCCTCCAGCTCAGAATGGGACGTCCACAGTTGAACGTCTGGCAAGGCGCACACGTCGGGTGCGACCTCAAGACATAGCTGGAGCGAAATCTAGATTCTCAATGGGAGGGGAAGCGATGAATAAGAACCAGGCGGCGCATGGCTCTGCTCTGAAGTTACATTCGCAAAATCACTTGCACCACCTGCAGCGAAAGCCGGCACTGGCCCAATCATAACGAGTGAGATCGACCCATCGACGTGGGTCGAACCCTGACCAAGATCCGCGCGCATTCCACTCATAGTCTTGCAGCAACTCATACCGTGATGAGCGTGAGTGGAGCACTTCATCGAATGGCAACACTCACTCGCTTGCGGCGGCGTCTGTGCGGAACAGTCCACGGCATACGCACAAACCACCACCGCGAGAACCGCAACCAGAGTTGAGCGAGCGACGCGCATTGCAGTCAGATTAGACCGGCTCGAAACCACCAGTCAAGCAGGTGCGCTTTTTCCCAGGCGGTGTCGAGCCTGCCGTGAGCCTGCCGAACGGTCAGACATTTTGGTCCGACAACAAACCCGAGGGTGCCCCGGTGCCCCGTCCTTCCCGCGTTCTTTGCGGGAGGGCGGGGATTTTGAATTTCCAATATCATTTCGAGCACCGAGAGGAACCAACCCCCAGAATTACGAATCTCCGCTAACCATGATAAACATTGGTGTTCATGCGCCTGAGTTGGCCTGAAATTCGCGCCCGCGCCGCCAAATTCGCCACCGACTGGAAAGACGCCCACTACGAGCGCGGCGAGACGCAAGAGTCAGAGCTAGCACCTGAGGGGGCCGAGCCACACGAGGCCCGATAAATGCTCAATTCAGATCACCCGATCATCCGATGATGTCTTCCCACTTTTTACTTTCCTGATTCTTCCCTTTCACGGTTCCCACTCCAGAGTTCCCGGTCAAGACGAACATGCTCATAAGGGCAATGTTCATGACAACAATTTACCCATCTCTTGACCTGCGATAGACAGCCACTTAACAAGCCGCGCCTCCACTCCCACTAGGCTTTTATTCCGCCAGTCTGAGTTAGCGGAACTCACCTTAACCAAGGCGCCACCCTGCTCGTGAATGGGCACAGCATTCGTCCCGCCAACGCTCATGGCACTAAAAAATAGGAGAGGCGTATGAAAATGAGACTGCATCTTTTCTCGACAATTCTTTTTGGTTTGGCCTTCTTTGCTGCGACAGCTACAGCGCAAACCGTTTCGTGGAAGCAGATCGTTGGCATCATTCCCGCCGGCAACGTGGTCGGTTCCGGCACGGGCGCAGTTACAGGTGGATTTTTGCCCTGGACCACCACCGAGGGCGCGGCTCGTGTCGATCTCCGCGACGGCCGGATCCAATTCGTAGTCCGTGGCTTGGTGTTTGCCGGCGGAGCTCCAGGAATCACTATCGGCACCCCCGCGCCAGTCACGGCCGTCAACGGAACACTCGTATGCGACGTCGACGGCAGCGCTGGCGACGGAAATTCTGTTCTCGTTCAGACCCCATCTGTCCGTCTGACCTCGACCGGCGACGCGTTCTTCAGCGGCAGAGTCGGGCCGCTGCCTTCCGTTTGCAAGACCCAAGCTGATATCGCATTCCTCATTCGTGTAACGGCCTTCGGCAGCACCACGACATCGAGCGGTCCATGGATCGCCAATGGTGCCGTCCTCGTGCGAGGCGATGACATGGATCGCGATCGCGACGGCGACGGGCACTGAGCTCTCTCAAAAGTTTTCCCTGAGTTTCCCGCTGTTGCGGGCTGCCGGCGTCGGAAATCACCTGGTCACTTCGACGCCGGCGTTTTATTTGCCGCGCCGGTTGTTCGCGTAAAAGCGCACGATAAAGATGCGCTTTCCTGTCGGCTTAAGGTAATCATATAGTAAATATAGCTAATAACTTGGTTAACCTATTAAATAACCTAAATTTCCCACTTCGCCCCGAAATGGCTGGCGAAAGCTGCGAAACCCTCCAAGAAAATCGCACAGACTTCCCACTGTTGATGATCGTGGTTCCTGGACGAATTTTCGCGACGACTTTAGCCATACAAAAAGCACGGTTTACAATGCGGCAGCAATGACCGAGAGTCGAATTACGCAACTGCTTGAGCCGTTCCTGGGGGAGCGAACCCTGCTGGGCGAGCAGCTTTGCGCAATCCAGATCTATCTCGATTTCCTTCTCAAATGGAATGCGAAACTAAATCTCACCGCGATTCGCGATCCCGAGGAAATCATTAAGCGCCACTTCGGCGAATCCATATTCGCAGCGCGCCAGTTGTTCCCTGAAGCAGAAGGGAAAGAAACCGCGATTGATGTTGGCTCCGGCGCGGGCTTCCCTGGCCTCGCGATCAAGAATTGTCGTCCAGATCTCAAAATGACTCTTGTCGAATCCAACCAGCGCAAATCGACGTTCTTGCGCGAAGTTGTGCGCGCGTTGGAAATGAAAGAGGTCGAGGTCATTTCCTCTCGTGCTGAGTCGCTTTCAATCCGCGCCGATCTGGTTACACTTCGTGCAGTTGAGCGGTTCGAGTCGGTTCTTGCGACTGCCGCAAAGCTCGTCCAGCCAAAAGGTCGACTTGCCCTGCTGATCGGAGAATCGCAGCTATCGAAAGCACGGTCTGTTTTGCCGCAACTTGATTGGGCTGAACCGATCCCGGTTCCGAGTTCGAACAGCCGAATTCTTCTTGTGGCGAACCGCTGATTTTTTTGCAGTGTTCCACGTGGAACATTTTCGAAGTGGGCCCGGGCGCGAAGACGTGTTGAGTGAAAACGCCTTTTGTTCCACGTGGAACATCGTTGTGGAAAGCCGGCATCAATTCAGCGCTAACCGCTTGAAATTCGCGGCGAGAATTATTCTTTAGTGCCTGCACACGAATCCGGCATTGCAATCGCGCGGGATTCGCACTATGCTGCGCTCAGTCTCTGGTTCTCCCAAAAAAAGAAAATGTCTCGCATTATCGCTGTCGCCAATCAGAAGGGCGGCGTCGGGAAGACTACGACTGCCATCAACCTGGCCGCCTCGCTTGCATCTGCCAAACTAAACACATTACTCGTCGATTGTGATCCGCAGTCGAACGCCACTAGCGGCGTTGGGCTTGGCAAAGACGCGGACCGCAACAGCACCTATAAGTTGCTCGTCGGAGAATGCGACGGTATCTCGGCGCTGCAGAAGACTGAGCTCGAGCATTTGTTTGTGCTCCCGGCGCACAAAAACCTCGTCGGCGTGAACTTTGAGCTGATTGATGCCGAAGGCCGGGAATTCAAGCTGCGCGACGGTCTTGCTCCGCTGCGTGAAAAATTTAACTTCATAATCATTGATTGTCCGCCGGCGCTCGACCTGTTGACTTTGAATTCGCTCGTCGCCGCCGATTCGGTCCTGATCACGATGCAGGCGGAATATTTTGCGCTCGAAGGCATTTCCGAACTGCTCGACACGATCGAACGCATTCGAAACGCATTCAATCCGGCTATCGAGATCGAGGGCGTGCTGCTAACCATGTTCGACGACCGCACCAATCTTTCGCAGCAGGTCACAGCCGAGCTAAAGAAATTTTTCGGAGACAAGCTGTTAACTACTTCGATACCTCGCAACGTACGTCTGGCCGAAGCTCCGAGCCACGGCAAGCCCGTGATTCTGTACGACCCGAAGTCGCGCGGCGCGGAAAGCTACCTTCAGCTCGCGAAAGAAATTATTCCAAAGCACGTGCCGGGATTTGTGGCGTTTCCGGAGCCGGAAAAGAAAGAAGAAGTTGTGGCCCAGCAAGTCGCCGCAGGAGCGGAGAATCAGCCGACAACCGCTCCGCGCTGGAAGCGCTGGCGCGATCGCAACAAGCTGGTCACGATGAATTTGAAGTAGGCAGTCGTTGGCCGTTGGTCATTGGCCGACGGAATATGCGCAAATTCGAGCCGATTCGGTTTCGGCCAACGACGGACGACCAAGGACCAACGACGACAATATATCGTGACACGATATATCTACAAAGGAGCACCCATGGCAGCAATTGAAGAACACAAGCCGGCAGAGAAGCGCAGGGCATTAGGACGTGGGCTGGATTCGCTGCTGCCTTCGGGTCCAAGGGTGGTTACCTCTCCTCCAGTCGTGCCTCCGCCGGTAGTGGTGGGATCTGCGGCGCCGGCGATCGTGCCTGCTCCGACTGAGACCGCCCCGGTCCCCGCTGACGTGGCGGAATTACATCCGGCTCGGGAAAGCAGTTCGCGGACAGGAGTGTCCGCGCCACACGGGCAGGAGATCCAGGAAATTCCGCTCGAGCTAATTGACGAAAACCCATATCAGACGCGCAAAACATTTGATGAAGCCGCGCTGAACGAACTCGCGGAATCGATCAAAGCGAACGGCCTCGCGCAGCCGGTCGTTGTTCGTCCCGGAGCGAATGGCCGCTATGTCCTCGTGCTCGGCGAACGCCGATGCCGAGCGTCGAAGCTGGCAGGGAAGACATCTGTTCCGGCGATCGTGCGCGAGCTCGGCAACGAGCAGGCCGCCGAGATGACCGTCGTCGAAAACCTGCAGCGGCAGGACCTGAACTGCCTGGAGCAGGCACAGGCCTTCGCCCGCCTGAGCCGCGAATTCAACCTGACCCAGGAGCAGATCGGCAAGCGCACCGGCACCTCGCGCGAGTCGGTGGCCAACTACATGCGACTGCTGAAGCTCCCGAAGGGCGTGCTCGACCTGGTCGGCGAAGGCCGGCTCGGATTCAGCGAAGCGCGCGTGCTGCTCGAGGCAGCTGCGTATCTGGATACCGAAGGTCTCGAAAAGATGGCGCGCGATGCAGTGGACCTTGGCTGGACGGTGAGAGATCTCACGGCCAAGGTCAAGCAATTGCAGAACCCCGATGCGTTCAAGACTGAAGCTCGTCCGGAGAAGGCTATCGATCCCAACGTCCGCGCAGCTCAAATGGAGCTGGAGCGTCTCCTCGGCACTCGCGTTCGCATCAACGACCACCAAGGCAAGGGAAAGATTGTGATCGAGTATCGCAATCTCTCAGATTTCGACCGGGTGCTTGAACTCCTGCAAGCGAATTAAGAACCAGGGTAGGCACGAACCAGAACAGTAAAAAGTGGGAGAAGATCACCATAGAATCGGGCCATCAGGTGATCGGATGATCTGGAAATCTGCACTAGCACAGCCCGTGTGGCTCGGACATTCTTGTCCGAGGCTTGTGGTTTCTCTATTCAGTTTTATCTCTTGCCTGTGATGAGTAAACATTAAGGTCTGTGGAGATCCCTTGTCGGACAGGAATGTCCGACCCACACGGGCAGTGGTGATTCCGGCGGATCGAGCCCTCACAAAAGCATCTGCTGGGCCGATTGTTCAATCCATAGCCAAGGGTAATCTTCGGGTCTGCCTACCAGGTCACGGCGAACTGGATTCTGACGGATATATTCCAGCTTCTCTTCCCAACTTTCCTGCGAGCGCAAAACATGGTCGAATGACTCCTCTTGCCACACTGGCCCTGCGCTGTTGGTAAGTTTGTTCACGCTTCGAGCGGAGGCTCCTTTGATGGACTTGAGAATTGCGGGAAGACCGATGGACCATCCGTCTTGGTTCTGCATTGGGGTAAGAAGCAGATGGACGTGTTCCGGCATGATTACAGCGGCATGGAGGTGAAATTTCATGCCGTTGCCTTTCAGGCAGCATTGAAGAATGGCATCACGAGCTTCGGAAGAGAATGGAGTTGAGTCGTTCTTGCAGAAGGTCACGAATATTGCTCGATTGGCTTTCTGATAGTGAGGAAGCATGCGGCGATATTCGTACATCCGCGTGAGGGGGATACGTTTGGAGTGCATCGTCTCGTGTGGCTCGGACATTCTTGTCCGAGGCTTTTAGGTTTGTATTTGAGATTTTGCTTTTTGTCTGTGATGAATAAACATCGGAGGTCTGTGGAGATCCTTTGTCGGACAAGAATGTCCGACCCACACGGTCTGTGCTCACCACGAAATTCGCAGTAGCGACACTCCCTGCCTCGGCAATTCGAAGTGTACGCTCGCATTTTCATCGTGAATATCTATCCATTCCGGTGACGTGAGAAGTTGAAGCTGGCCAGAGGATTCGAGCTCACGGTACTGATCTGGTGTCGGCGGCTGCGGTGAGGCGAGGGATTTCCAGGCACTGAAGGCATTGCTGTGGGTGGAGTCGATGCGGAAGTGCTCTAGCAGTGCGTGTTCATTTCCTGAAGAGTCATGGTTGGATGGCAAGCCGGTGATGGTGAGATCGATTGAAGCCGCCGGCGCGGAAACATCGTCGTCGTGGTAGTTCCACAATAAAATTTCAATGCCCTGCGAGCCGTTTTTCCGCTCGGCCCTCGCTTTCTCAGACGCAGTACTCCAGTTGCTCCGCGTAGCGATCACGCCGATATCAGGTTGCGCACGCACGCCGTCACGCAAAACATCAGCGGTCGCGAGAGCTGAAGAGCTGGTCACTGCAACACGCTCCTCTCCTAACAATCCGAACATGCGGAAGGCATTGAGCACGGGTTTGTCGAGACCGTTCGCCGCGAGCTCGCGGAATCCGGCGAAGTAGGGCTGATCTTCGAACTCGAAGGCCCAGGTGAGCGCTCCTCGCAAATGGATGTGGTCCTGCTCCGCCAACTGCAGCGTGCGGTCGAGGGCTTCGGCGGTGTAGGCGGCATAGAGCGGGCCGTTGCGATATCCGTTCTGCGGATTTTTCTCAGCCGAGCATGCCGCGCAACCTTCGGGGTCCCACTCGCCGAGAATGACAGGAGTGTTGCGCCATTTGGGAAATGACGCGACGATCTTGAATCCTGCGTCAATCGCTTTCAGTTGGGCGGCCAGGCCCATCTGCACGTGATCGCCCTGCCAAGTGGGAGATCCCTTGGGATGAAAGCTGATGAAGTCGAGCGGCGCGCCGATTTTGCCGGTGGCAAAGTTGCGGCCGCTCTCGCAGTGCTCAAGAAATTGCCTCAGGAACTCGACAGCCTTCGGACGCGAGGGGCCGGTCGAATCAGGCCCGCCGATGGTCGCGCCGGGAAGCGCGCGCAGCACGGCGTCGGCGGAGTAGTCGTAGAGCTTGAAGTACTCTTCCGGCGTACCTTTCCAGTAGTCGATGTCAGGCTCGTTCCAGACTTCCCACAGCCACGTTTTTACTTCGGCGTCTCCGTAGCGCTCGCGAAGATGCCGCGCGAACTGAAACACCAGCTCGGCCCACTTCGAATAATCTTTCGGCGGATAAGCCCACCCGGTATAGATGGACCCGTTGGGAAAGTTGTGGCGATACGGCTCGGGATGGGTGGACATCGCTTCCGGCATGAATCCGATTTCAACGAGAGGCTTGAGGCCGAGGTCGTGATAGGTGTCGAAGATGCGGTCGACAATCTTCCAGTCGTAAACCGGATTTCCGGCGGGGTCTTCGGTGTAGGCGTTGGTCGATCCCCATTTGAGAGATGCTTGGCCATTGCCTGTGGTGAGCAGGTTATGTGTCCGGATGTGGGCGGGAACCGGGCTGAACGCGGCGATTTCTTTCAGCAGCTTTTTGCCGTTCGCGGCGTAGGTGTAGTTGGGCTCGTCGTAGCCGAAGAAGTTCCACACCCGGGGAAAGTTGGCTTGGGTATGGGATGCGTCAACATGAATCGTGACGGTGTTCGTTTGTCCGGACAAGAATGACGCACTAAGAAGGAGAACCGGTAGAAGGAGCTTCATCGCGGAATGATTGTACTCAAACTCAGGGCTAAAGCCCGTTTCGTCACCTCGGAATGGCAGTGGATGAGATTGTACGGAGCAGCGGGAACCAGCTCAACGACGAAGCTCGATCACTTTTCCATCATTCCCCACCAGCGCCCGCTCCGCCATCCCGATGAACAGGCCGTGCTCGACGACGCCAGGAATGCGGCGCAGAGCGTCCGCCAGGCGCGGAGGATCAGCAATCTCACCAAACGTGCAGTCAAGGATGTGATGGCCCTCGTCGGTGATATAGGGATTCCCATAGGCGTAGCTGCGCAACGATACTTTGGCGCCGAGAGCCTCGATTTGCGGCTTGATCAATGACTGCGCGAATGGAATGACTTCTACGGGCAATGGAAATTTGCCCAGGCAATCTACCCGCTTTCCCGAGTCGCCGATCACGATGAACCGGCGGGAGATGGAAGCAATGATCTTTTCGCGCAGGAACGCGCCGCCGCCACCTTTAATAAGGTTCAGGCGCGGATCGATTTCGTCCGCGCCATCGATGTCGATATCAATTCGGGAATGCTCTTCGAACGTGGTCAGGGGAATTCCGAGCTGCTCGGCAAGCTGCTTAGTCTTTTTCGAAGTCGGAATGCCTACGATCTTCAGGCCTTCGCGAACGCGTTCGGACAAGAACCGGACTGCGTGCTCGGCTGTCGAACCGGAGCCGAGGCCCACAATATTGCCATTTTCGACTAATTGAACGGCAGCACGCGCGGCCGTTTGTTTCTCATGATCACGAGGGTCGGGTTGGTTGGAGGCCGATGTCATTCGCGGAATGCGATCTGACATTGTAAAACAGTGCTTAGTGGTCAGTGGCTAATGATTCGTGGTTCGTGATTCGTGGTTCGTAGTTAGCCGTTAGGCGACATGCCGCTAACGGAGAGAAGACACAAACCTAGCTGCGACCCATTGAGCGGGACTACTGCCACGATTCTCTGATCACTAGCCACTGACCACTCACCACTAACCACTGATCTCACGCCCTGGCACTCGGCCCTAGTGGCAGTTGCGGAGAGCCGTGATGCAGAGCATAGAGTACGAGCTCGACTCGGCTCGAGATCCCAAGTTTCTCGAAAATCCTAAACAGATATTTTTTCACTGTGTGTTCGCTAAGTCCTAGCTCGTTTGCCACATCGCGGTTCGAAAGACCGTCGGTTACGAGAGCAACGACTTGCTCTTCGCGCGAGGTCAGCAGGCATTCCCCACTTGCACCGAATACCCGCATGGAAGGGAGCTGGCAGACTGAATCAAGCAGATAGCTCAGTTGTTGATTGGTAGCAAAAATTTCGCCACGGTGTACCCGCTCGATGCATTCGCAAAACAACTGAAAAGAGGAATCCGCCAGGCAAAACAGTCCCCGGGCGCCGGCACGGAAGGCTTGCACGGCGACTTCGCGGCTCTGCACATCCATCAGGCAGACTTTCGGGATTTGTGGGTGCATGAAGTGGAGTGTGCGAAACATTGCCAAATCGGGAACTTCCGAATAATCCCCAAGGCAGCGGACTACAGCAATATCCGGCGGAGTAGTTTCAAGAAACTGCAGAATCGCCGGAACCTCACTGGCGCAGGAAAATACCTGAAACCCGCGTTGACGCAGCGAATCGGCCAGAAGCTGGTTTTCCATTTGTTTGGAATCGGCAAGCAATACGCTGATTCCTACCGGCAAGGAAGCGTTTTCATCTCTCATGTTCACAGACCCAAGCGGAAGAATAGTGACGCTGAAGTGCAGTTAATTTAACCTGCTCGAAACTGGATTTCAGTGACGAGAGAACGTTGGAATTCCTCTCTGCCTGTGGAAAACCGCGCCCGGCCCATTTCCCGAAGTGGAGTCGTTTGAGCGGTCCTGCCTACTTTCGTACCCCGTACTTTCCACGTCTTGTTTGCCTTACCCGATCGCGATAGTTTCCTGTGCGCGCCGTGATTTGGCGGCAGCGTTCGCGCATGAAAACAAGCAGCGCATTCCGGCGGTTCTTGTTGGCGCTTTTGCTGGCGCAGTCGGTGCTTGCTGCCAGTGCTCAGTCTTGTTTGGCAGCAGAACCAGGTACGAGCGGTGCGGCGGATGGCAACGGCAATCCCAAAATCGGGGGTCCGGCCTTGACGGGGGCGCGCCATCCGCTTTACCGGCTGCACCAAAGCGACGTGGTTGAGATCAAGTTCGTCTTTTCTCCTGAATTTGACCAGAAGATTACGGTTTTGCCTGACGGCTACGTCGAACTGAAGGCCGCGGGTGAGCTGCCGGCTGAGGGAATGACGCTGGAGGAGCTTGAACAATCTGTGAAAACCGCGTACGCGAAGATTCTTCGTGAGCCGGACGTGACCGTCGTCCTGACCGACTTCGAACACCCTTACTTTGTGGCTGGCGGACAAGTCGGCAGCCACAAAGTATGAATTGCGATCGTCCACTAGCGCGAGCGAAGCGATTGCCATTGCCGGGGGATTCAACGAGCAGTCGAAACATTCCCAGGTCGTGCTCTTCCGTAGGATTAGCGACGGCGTGGTCGAATCGCACGTGCTGAACCTCAAGGCCATGCTGGCCGCGAAGAACCTCGAAGAGGATCCGGAACTGAAGCCCGGAGACATGCTGTTCGTACCCCAAAATCGGATTTCCAAGATCAGAAGATATTTACCGGTGGCAAGTTTGAGCACGTTTTTTACTCCGGCGCAATTTTGATATGGCGGAAGACCTACAACTTCACGCGGGCAGGTCGTCCTTGGGCCCGCTCAGCTTGCGCGATTTGGCGGCAGTGTTCTTTCGTCACCAGCGTCTGCTGGGGTTCTCATTCGCTACGGTATTGATCGCAGGCACGTTGTATCCGCTCGTGTTTCCTTCCTACAAAGCGGAAATGGAAATTCTGGTTCGCCGCGGGCGAATTGACCCGGTCGTCACCCCGACTCCGAGCCCGTCGCCGGCATTCGAGCATGACGAAATCACGGAAGAAGAGTTGAACTCCGAAGTGGAGCTGCTGCGCGACGGAGACATACTTCGACAAGTGGTGCTGGCCACCAATCTTGAGCGGGCCACGTGGTTTTCAAAACTGCTGCGCCAGAGCGCTGAGCAGCGGACGGAGAGGGCAGTGCGCCGCCTGGCACAGAAGCTCGAGGTAGTGCCCGTGCGCAAGTCGCGGCTGATCACAGTTTCTTATGCTTGCGCCCATCCTGCGCTCTCGGCTGCAATTCTGAAATCTTTGGCGGCAGCATATATCGCCAGGCACGCTGAGCTGCGCCGGCCGGCAGGGGAGCAGTTGTTTTTCGAACAACAAGTGGATGAATCGCGTGGCGCACTGGAACAAGCCCAAGCCAACCTGATTGCGTTTACCAGGCGGGCCGGTGTGGTTTCCGCCGAACTTCAACGCGATCTGGTCCTGCACCGATTGAGCGAGACGGAGGCGCAGGAAGGCGAACTCGAATCTGCCAGGGCTGAGGAGAGCACGCGTGCAGAGTCGCTGGATCAAAAGCTTCGCGAATTGCCGGAGCGGCGAGTCATGCAGATCAAAAATGCAGACAACCCTGAGTTGGAAGAGAAATTAAAGTCGAAACTGCTCGAACTGCAATTGCGCCGGACCGAGCTGCTCACAAAGTTCCAGCCCTCGTATCGGCTGGTACAGGAGCTTGATGAACAGATCGCCCAGGCCAAATCGGCGATTGCATCCGAAGACGAGAAGCCACTGCGCGACGAAACCACTGAGGCCAATCCCGAGTACGAGTGGGCCCATTCGGAAAGATTAAAGACGCAAGTTGAACTGAATTCCCTGCGAGAAAAACAAGCGATAACTCTCCGGCAAATTTCAGAGTATAGAGCAATTGCCGAAAGACTCGAAGAGAGCTCCGTCGTTCAGCATGATCTCGAGCAAAAACTGAAAACTGCCGAGGAGAAATGGCTGCTCTATTCGAACAAGCGCGAGGAAGCCAGGATCGGCGATGCGCTGGACCACAACGGGTTGCTGAATGTCGCCATCTCCGAGCCGCCGCGGACACCGGCACTGCCTTCATGGTCGTTGCTGGCAGCGTGTTGCGTCGCGTTTTTTGGAGCATGCAGGTTTAGCACAGCGGCCGTGTTTGCGGCCGACTATCTGGATCCTTCATTTCGCACTCCGCGGGAGGTTTTCCAAATTCTGGGGTCGCCAGTGCTGGCCTCCCTTCCGGCTCGCACCAACTCTCACGGGATATTGGAGGCCTTATGAGCGCAGCGGCACAAATCTGGAAACAGATCATCTCCAAGGTTGAGGGCCCACGCCCCGCAGGCTGCATTCCGAGCTCTCTCGTCAACTCGGTAGACGACCCCTCTTTTTCGCTGATGCATCAGCTTTTTTTCCCCCTGGGAAAGCCGAGACGCTCCTCCATTCTGCTCGTCAGCGTGGATCGTGATTCCGGGGTTACCGGGCTGAGCGAGCAGATGGCGGTCGCATTGTCTAAAGCTTCAGGAGAAGCAGTGGCAATTGTGGCACCGGAGCATGAGACAGGGTCAGTCTCGCTCAAAAAGCCGGCCTCAGCCGCGTTCGGAATTCCGAAATGGCAGTCGCAGACGTCTCCCATTGCGGAGAGGGTGAGAAGAATTCCGCTTGACCTGCTTCTTGCGGAGACCACCAGGGTGGGCGACTCAAGATGCGCGGGCCTTGACCAATTTCGGGGAACCTTCGAGTACTTCCTCCTCGCCGCCACAATGTCGGATAGGGCGCTGCCCGCCCTTTGCAGCCTTTGTGAGGCTGCCGTGTTGCAGGTCACGGCACACGTAACCCGGCGTGAGGCAGCGCTCCAGGCCAAAGAACAACTTATGCGCCAGGGCGTGAACTTGCTTGGAATTGTGCTCGATCAACGAACATTGCCAATACCGGAGTCCATATACCGCCGCCTCTAACTTCGCCAATGGGACAAATCGCCAATATCCTGGACTTCCGAATTGGACAGCGCGGCAAAGCGCTGAGCTCTGTGTTACCAGCGCCGGTCCCGGACCAATCCGACTTTGCGCGCCTGATTCCTGGAGTCGCCGCCTCTAAACGCTTCGACGAAAACGCAAAGGATGCTTTCCTGATCCGCCCCGCTCCGCGTTCTCGAGCGGCAGATGTACTGAGCGCCTATCTTCCCCGTATTTGCGAACGTCTGCACGGCCAAATGCTCCTGCCGGTCATGCTCGATGTCTCACTTATTGCCTTGGTTTCAGTGATCGAGAAGTGTTTGTTTTCTAGTCTTGTGCCGGCACTCAGCCTTTCGAGGTTGTGCGTCTTCATCGCTATATTTCTGGCGATTTCGTTGGAGGAAGAGCTCTACAGTCAGACCCGGCCCGGCTTGACCCTCCAGGCGGCCACCATGCGGACCGTCTTCCTGGCCAGCATTTTTGCGTGGTTGTACTTGGCACACGAGCCAGGCACCGGACGATCTCTTCTTGTGCTAAGTTTCGGTTCCCTGGTTGCCCTCGGTGGCATGAGGTGGCTCAAAGAAGTCATCTGCACGACCACCGAATCGCCGCGAAACGTCCTCATCATCGGCAACGGGCGAATGGCTCAACAGGTCGCGGACGCCATTCAGCGCCACCAAGTGTCACGTCGCGTTGTGAAAGCCTTCATGGCTGAAAACCACCTCCGAAATGTCTATGGGCCGTCAATGCTAAGCAGAATTGCTCGCGAATCATTTATTGACGAATTGATCGTTGCGAGTACCGATCCTGAGGTTGCGAAAACCGCAATTCAAGAGGCCCGCAGAAATGCACTTGACGTACGGATCGCACCGCAGATTTGCATTTCATCTCTGGACCAGAAGCTCGAACTCGAGAACGCGGGTGGCACGATCCTGCTTAAAGTTTGCCAGCACCGATTGCCGAATGTTGCACTGAACGTGAAACGCAGCCTTGACGCCGTGATAGCCCTGTCTGGGTTGATCGCGCTTTCTCCGGCATTTTTGATCATAGCCGCACTCATCAAGCTCGACTCCCGCGGGCCTGCCCTCTATCGTGCGCCGCGGATCGGGAGCAAGGGCCGCGAATTTCACTGCTACAAATTCCGCACCATGGTTCCTGACGCCGATGAGAGCAAAGCGAACCTGCGTGCGAATAACGAGCGCCGCGGCGCGTTTTTCAAAATCGCCAACGATCCTCGAGTAACGCGCGTGGGACGGTTTCTCAGGCGTTATAGCCTCGATGAGCTTCCGCAACTGTGGAACGTTTTGCGGGGTGAGATGAGCTTGGTGGGGCCGCGTCCGCATCCGCCGGATGACGTGAGTTTCTATGAGGCTCGTGACCTTCAAAGACTTGATGCCGTTCCGGGAATGACGGGGCTGTGGCAAGTGACCGCTCGCCGTGATCCTTGTTTCGAACGGAGTGTTGCCCTGGATGTCGAATACATCAAAAATTGGAGCCTTTGGCTGGACGCCCGCATTTTGTGGCGAACAATTTTCGTGGTCCTAGAAGGTAGTGGGGCATGAGTTACGCAGTCCCGCTCACCGAGGGGCGATTGCGCCAGCCCTTGCTCGAGTTGGCGGTTCTACCCCTCAAGCTTCTTCACCTGTTCTTGAACCAGCCCGCACTTATTTTCCTGCTGGCCCTCGCCGGAATGCTGTTCCGGCCCCCTGACCTGAAATGGTTTCCGGTAGACCGACTGGGATTTTTGGCAGTCATCCTTTGGCTTTGCTCTTGCCTCGCTGTTGGCGGCCAGCGCTTGCGTAGATTTCCCGCCACATGGCCGCTCCTTGGACTTTTGCTGTTGGGACTTTGGGGTGCAGTTACTCAACCGTACGACTCGCAGGCGTGGAGCGTATTCGCTGCGAAGTGGGCGGTACCGGTACTGTTCTTTCAAGTTTCGGGAATGATTTTCAGCGACGAGAACTCGTTGCGAAAACTGGAGATCTTCTTATTGACTGTCCTGGTCTATCTCAGCGCAATCTCAGTCTTTTCTCTTTTCAATTTGCATGGCTTGGTCTGGCCTGCATTTATCAGCGACGAGAGTATCGGCATTCACGCCGATCGCGCGCGCGGCCCATTCTTGCAGGCAGTCGCAAATGGCGTTTGCCTGAATCTTCTCGGACTGCTTGCGCTCGATTCGTTTCGTCGCGGGAAACTGAACCGAGCGGTAGCCGGCATTTTGCTTTTGATTGTGCCGCTGGCCTTGCTGGCCACAAAAACCCGTGCCGTTTGGGCTTCGGCCGCGTTCTCGGTGATCTTTCTGCTGCTTTTTGGTTCAGCGCGAAACTTGCGCAAGGCTGCTCTGGCGCTTTGCTTCCTGGCGATTGCCGGAGGAGGTATTTTCCTGGCGTTTCACGACGATGTAAACGACTTCGGCGAGCGCCTTATGGACCGCTCCCCAGTCGATTTCAGAAGCGAGATGTACCAAGCCGGTTGGCAGATTTTTCTGGAACGACCTCTCTTGGGCTGGGGCAATGAATGGAAGGTGCAGCCCGAGGTCGAAAGTCGGGTCAGCAGCTTTCATCCCGAGTACTACGTTTTTCACAACACGTTTCTCGAGTTGGGAGTCGATCACGGCCTATTGGGGTTGGGGCTCTATCTTTGGTTGATCATCTGCCTTTTTCAGCTTGGAAAATCCAAGAGCAATTTTGGCCACCCGGACGGCGCGTTCATTGGACCGCATTTCCGGAAATTGTGGCCTCTGTTGCTCGCGGTGTATTTGTTGAACGCGAGTGCGGTGGTCATGAACTACCAATTCGTGAACGCAGTTGTATTTACCATTGCGGGAATTCTGGCATCGCAGTCGGAAATCGATCGGAAGCCACTCCGCCCTTATCTGGTTGTCGCCGCATGAAAGTCATCGCGTATCTCGCGAACAGCTTTCCCGAGCCCGGCGAGTGTTACGTCTACGAAGAAATCAGCGAACTTCGCAAGCGTGCGAGCCGCGTGATCAGCTGTAGTTTCCGGAAGCCTCGTAAATTAGTGCCGGATCTGGAAGTCTTGGTCTTGCGCGCAATTCGGGGTCCGGAGCGGGTTGGCCGCCGTTTGAGGACGCTGGCGCACACCTTTCTCGGGGCATGTCTTGCGGTAGAACTGCGCACCGAAAAAGTCGAACACCTCCACGTTCACCACGGATATTTTTCCGCGTGGGCAGGGATGGTTGCGGCACGGTTGCTCAATGTGACATACAGTATCACCCTGCACGGTTCTGATCTTCTTGTTCGTGCCGACTACATCGATTGCAAGTTGAAGAATTCCGCGTTCTGCATAACCATCTCCGAGTTCAATCGCAACCATATCCTCCAGCGCTATCGCGAAATCCATCCGGCGAAGGTTCTGGTGCACCGGCTTGGAGTTGATCCCGGGTTTTGGCGCCCTCAGGCGAAACCTGACTCCAATTCTTTTTTAATTCTCAGCGTTGGACGCCTGCATGCCGTTAAGAACCAGGAGTTCCTGATACGAGCATGTGGGGAACTCAAGAAAAAAGGGATCCAGTTTACCTGTGTCATAGCAGGAGAAGGAGAAGAGCGCGAGCGGCTGAAACGTCTTGTCTTCGGGCTCCGCCTGGAAAGAGAAGTCGAACTCATCGGGAACGTAACACGCGAGGACCTGCGGTTCTGGTATGGGCAAGCGGATGTTGTCGTTTTCACCAGCCACAGCGAAGGCATTCCTTTGGCGGCAATGGAAGCGATGGCGATGGAGCGGATAGTGCTTGCACCGCGAATCACCGGCATCCCCGAACTGATTGTGCACGGTCGCAACGGCTTTCTATATGAGCCGAACTCGAAGGGCGACTTCCTGGAGAAGCTTCTCCAGATTCGCAATTCGCGCGAGTTGTTGCACGACCTTCGATGTCAGGCTCGAATGCAAATCGAACTGAAGTTTAATCGCGAACGCAATCTTGTTTCGTTCGCTTCAGATTTTCTGCGGCACATTGAGGCCAACACGGTTGCGAAGAATGGGGCGAATGCGAATTCTCTATTGCAACAAGTACAACTTCCGGTTTAGCGGGACTGAGGCTTACCTGTTCGACGCGATGGAAATCATGCGGTCGCGAGGCCATCAAGCCGAGCTGTTTTCAATGGCCGATGAACGTGGCTCCGCAACGGCTTACGATCGACATTTTGTTCCCCAGAAGAATTTCAAGCAGCCTATAGGACTTATTGCAAAGGCTCGATTGGCCGTCAATGCCATCTATTCGAAAGACTCGCGCAAGCGGATCGGCCAAGTCATCGACGATTTCAGGCCGGACGTTGCGCACGTCAGAAATATTTACCACCATCTCTCGCCTTCGATTCTGTGGGAGCTCAAGGCGCGCGGCGTGCCCGTCTTGTATCACCTGAACGATTTCAAGCTCATTTGCCCCAGTTACAACCTGGTTTCTTCCACTGGTCACGCATGTGAACGTTGCAAGACTGGCAAATTCTTCAATGTTGTGCGCGAAGGCTGCTATGCGGGCGGAGCCCTGGCCTCAACTGTGCTGGCAGCAGAGGCGTACTTTCATCGCTGGATTTCGACCTACGACAAGTGCGTTGATCTGATTCTGACGCCGAGCCATTTTGCGAAGCGGAAATTGCTCGAAAACGGATGGCCCGAGGCGCGGATTCAAGTACTGCCCCACTTCCAGAACGCGTCTCAGGACCCCAAGCGGCATCCCGGCCCAGATGCGCCGATCCTGTATTTTGGGCGCCTCTCGCGCGAGAAGGGCGTGGATGACCTGCTGAAGGCCATGCAGGGCCTGCCGGAAATTCGCTTGATAATTGCCGGGGACGGGCCCGAACGATTTTCTCTGGAATCCTTAGCAGTCAGTCTGCGGCTGAGAAATGTCACCTTCGCCGGCAACATTTCCAGTGTTGAATTGGAAAATCTTATTTCCAGCTCGCAGTTCACAATCTTTCCTTCTCACGCATACGAGACCATGGGCAAGAGCATTCTTGAGTCCTACGCTCAGGGACGCGCGGTCGTCGCTTCCGATCTTGGTTCACGTCGAGAACTGGTCCGGGAAGGTGAAACCGGGTTGCTCTATTCGGTGAAAAATGTCGGCGATCTTGCCGCAGCAATCGCTTTCCTACGCGACCGGCCCGAGCTGGCGAGCAAAATGGGGCAGGCAGGCGTGCAATTCATCCAGGAGCATCACTCGCAAGAAACGCACTTTGCGGAACTGGAAAAAATCTATGCCGATCTGGCAAAGTCCAAACCGACCGCGAAACATTCATCACCTCACGTCAGCCAGTTTCCCCCAAAGCCGCCGAAGCTTCGAGTGGCATTCATCGGCGGCCGCGGCGTCGTCGGAAAATACAGCGGAATAGAAACCTACTATGAGGAAGCCGGTCAGCGGTTGACTGCACTCGGTTGCGAAGTGACCGCGTATTCCAGGAACCATTTCACTCCTGCCATCGCGAGCCATCGCGGCATTCGCATCGTGCGAGTTCCAACCATAAGGACGAAGCACCTCGAAACACTGGTGCACACATTCCTGAGCACGGTCCACGCCTGCTTTCATTACTACGACATCGTGCAGTACCACGCACTGGGGCCATCGCTGTTTGCGTGGCTGCCACGGCTGTTCGGAAAGAAGACGCTGGTTACCGTGCAGGGCCTCGATTGGCAAAGAAAAAAGTGGGGTCTGGTTGCACGCGGCATTCTTAAAGGATGCGAATGGGCATCGGCGCATCTGCCGAACCGAACCATCGTGGTCTCGCGTGTGCTGCAACGCCACTATGCCGAACGTTACGCGAAAGATTGCATTTACGTGCCGAACGGCGCGGCAATGCTCAACCAGCAAAAAGCGCAACGCTTAAGAGAGCTTGATCTTGATCCACAGAACTATGTGCTGTTTTTAGGAAGGTTCTCTCCCGAGAAGAATTGTCACCTTCTGATTGACGCATTTGAAAAGCTGGAGACTTCAATGAAGCTCGTGCTCGTCGGCGGATCGAGTCACACCGACGGCTACATTGCCAAATTGCGCGAGCGTGCAAGCGAGCGCGTCAAGTTTCTCGGGTGGCTCTCCGGAGACAGGCTGGAACAAGTCTTATCCCATGCGGCCCTATTTGTCCTTCCCTCAGACATGGAAGGCATGTCGATGGCGTTGCTCGAGGCCATGGCAGCCGGAGTCTGTGTACTCGTCAGCGATACTCCGGAGAATCTGGAGGTCATTTCTGATTGTGGATTCAGTTTTCGGCGAGGGAACGTCTTCGATTTGCGCAGCCGGCTGGAACGCTTGATCAACGATCCCTTGCTCCGGGAACAGACCGGTAAACGAGCCCGGCAACGGGTTCGCGAACAATTCTCCTGGGAGCACGTCGCGCAAGAAATGAAATATGTTTACGAGTCGATGCTGAGTTGCAGGATTGTGAAGTCAGCGCGACGGGGCGCAGCATGGCGGAGAGCCGCCTAAATCTGAATTTGAGTCCTGCTCCACTTCTAAGGTAAGAAGCTACGAAACGTGGACTGAATCCTCCGTCTCGTCGTAGGTGACGGCAGCGGTGCGCTCGAGCTTGTCCCATGAGAACGGCTCGCCTTGGATGGCGCGTTTGACGGTCTTGAAGAGCACTATGGAAAACAACTGTCGATAGGCAAACCGCTGCAGCCAGACCTGGCTCAGCAGCCAGGGATCCTCGCGCGTATCCGGTGTGCGGCGCTCAAGAGCGAAGGCGATCGCGGACGTAACGAAGTCAATGATCAGGAACAAGCCAAAGAAAATTACCAACCGGCGGAAATCCGCTGCGCTGGTCGACTCCGGATGGAAATGCTTTTGCACGAAATATGACAGTGCGCCGTAGGCAAACATCAGGTCAATGAACGGCGATACCAGAGGCAACAAAATCTGAAACACAATAATGTTGGGCAGCGCCACCCAGCCGAGCACGCCCTTGCGCGCAAACGCCTCACGATGTTTGTAGACGGCCTGCAATATTCCGAATGACCAGCGGAAGCGCTGGCGCATCAGTCCATTCGCATTCGTGGGAGCTTCGGTGTAGGCAAGAGCACGGTCTTCGTACTCCACGCGATATCCGCGCTGGAGCAAGGCCATCGTCAGATCGGCATCTTCGGCAACGGTATCCGTATGGTAGCCAGCGGCGTCGCGGACGTAGGCGGTGCGCCAGGCTCCGATCGCTCCAGGCACCACGCTCACCGCGCCGAGCGTGTTTAACGCGCGCCGCTCAAAATTCTGGCTGGTGATGTATTCAAGCGCCTGCCAGCGCGTCCAGAGGTTTACGCGGTTGCCGACCTTCGCATTTCCGGCGACTGCGCCGACTTTTGGATCTAAAAAATGCGGCACAAGCAGCGCAACCGCATCACGTGCGATCACGGTATCGGCGTCGATTCCGGCGAAGATTTCTTCGTCGTCTTGCAAGTGAAGCAGCCCGAAGTTCAGGGCGTCAGCCTTGCCGGAATTTGGTTTGGTCAGAACCAGCAACCTGCCGGCCGCCTCTTCGCGCGGGAAACAAGTACGCGCGACTTCCAGGGTCTTATCTTTCGAGCCGTCATCGATCACGATTACGCGAAGGTTGCGATAGCTCGACCGCAGGGCGGCGCGAATGGTGCGCTCGATTACTTTTTCCTCGTTATAGGCCGGAATCAATATTGCAACGCGGGGCTGGTAAGCTTCGCCGGCGTGGGTGCTGAAACGTTGACCGCTTAAGCGATCGAAAATCGCGAACGCCCCAACCGAGAGCAGGCGTCCGATCATGAGCAAGTCACCCAGGAAAAAGACTATTGCGATAAACCTCAAGCCAGCTCCGTACGTCCAGAAGGCCAGCCACGTGAGCCAGGCAGACCAAAGCTCTCCTCGAGCAATCGGCGGCATCACGTCGGCGCGCGTCTGATGAAGCAGATCGCTGACCGAGACAATCTGAATTCCCTTGGCGCGGACCCCTTCGATGATCATGGGCAGGGCGCGCACGGTTTCGCTGCGATTGCCGCCGCCGTCATGCAGAAGGATGATATTTCCGCACCAGCGATCGCTCGGCGCGCATGGCGGAAGGTGTTTCAAAACGAAGCTGGTAAGTTGCTCAGCGGTGTAAATGCCGCGCCAGTCGTTGGGATCGATCTTGTCGCTGACGGTTATGTAACCAAGTTTCTCGGATATTTCGAGCGGCCGGACCTCGTCTTCGGTGTCAGGTTCGGCGTCGATCGAGTACGGTGGCCGGAAAAGATGCGTGCGGATGCCGAGCCGGCTGGCGAACAGGCTCTCGGTCAGGTTCATCTCCAGCTCAACCATCGTATTCGAAAGGTCGCTGATGTCGGGATGCGAGAACGTGTGATTTCCGATCTCATGGCCTTCGTTGTATACCCGCGATGTGATCGACGAGAAACGGTCAGCCTGATTGCCGATCAGGAAAAATGTAGCGGTCGCGTGTTCGTTCTTCAGAACATCGAGAATTTTTGGCGTCCACTGTGGATCGGGGCCATCGTCAAACGTAATCGCCACCTGATTTGGACTAGCGCCATAGCGCCCCACGCGGTATGGCTCGGGCAGTGAGTCCATGGTTTCATCTGTAATCAGGCCATCGGAGTCGAGTTCGACTTTGCGCTCGCCATTACCCGGCGTCGCTTCCACGTTAAGAATTTCGCCGTTGCCCTCCATATCAACATCTTGTCCCGGGGGAACATCGGCAAGTTTGGAGGGCGCGGACGTATCCATGGGGAAGTCCCAAACCTTCCACAATGAGCGGTCTTCAGACCCCAATTTCCAGAGCGCAAATGTGTGAATGCCGAGCTGGCGCGCCGCTCGCATTTGGTTCAAGGCGGTGACAGCGTCGAGGAACCACACGTCATGCTGAACATTCTTCTCATCGACGTAGCTGACGTGGGGGTTCATGCTGTCGTCATCGAACTCCACATCGGCGTCAGAATCGCGGGCGTCCAGCCATGCGTCTTGCACGCTCACATTGCTGTCACGTTCGTCGTTCGGCAGCTTTCCACGCTTTGGTTTCTTTACCCAGTCGTAGCCGTAGTTTGCGATTGAACAAATCAACTTATCGAGCGGTACGGCTTTTTTAGCGGCGGTCAGGTTGCGAACAAACCAGTCTTGCGAAGCGATAGGGCCGACCGGGCCTCCGCCATAGTGCTCGTCATAGTTCATGAGCACAACACCGTCGGCCGCGTCGGCGACTGCGCGATAGTCAAAATCCGGATCGTTTGCCGGCACGCTGACATAAAGCTTCATGGCTTTTGCGTGCAGGTCCGACGAGAGCTCATTCAAAAATTCAACGAAGCGGGGCTGTGCTTTAGGCGGGAAATCTTCAAAATCGATCATCAGCCCGCGATATTTGTCGCTGGCAAGAAAAGTAGCGACTTGCTGGCGAAAACGGCTGCGGGCCTCTGGATCATTCAGAAAATCTGAAATATCGATCCAATTGACGCCGTCAAAATTATTTACCAGCGGGAAAACTTCTGTGCCGGTTTGCTCCGATTTCAGGAAATTCATCACCTTGTAATCGACCGGCCTGACAACGCCGTTCTGTACTACGTCGAAATAGCGGTTGGTTTCGTTGTCTACACCCTGAATACGGCCGTCAGGTGTCAAAACGTGCAGCCACTCGGGATAAAGCAGGTCGATTTGCCGCGCGTACTCGCGAAGCGATGAAAAGCTCGCGGCGTCCCAGGGAACATAGAATGCGCCGCGAATGCCTTCATCGACGTTCAGCTCGACATTTGAAGCCGGCAAGTTAGAGCGGCGGTGGCTGCGGCGCGCTGCGAGCAGCCGGCGCTGCTGCGCTTTCTCGCGCTCAGTTTCCCGCAGTCCTTTGTAAGGTTCTTTCAGCGCATGATAGGGATGCTTTTCGAAGGGTAGAAGGAGCCGTGGCAGGGGTTCGCGAATGGCGGTGTAAATGAACACCACGATGACGGTGCTGACCACGATGCCAGAAACGTCTAGCAGCGTTCGCAGCCGCTTCCAGCGGCCTCGTTTTGGATCATAGAAAACTGGTTGTGCCATGCCACGAAGACCAAACACATCCTAGCGGGAGGATGAGGGAGGGTCAAACCTGTGTTTATTAGATGCGCCATGACCCGGTAAGTAGATGAATAGGGCGCCGCGAAACGCGATATATTCCGAGTGTGCGCGAACTGCTCCGCAAAAATCTGCGTTTTTTTCTGATCTTTTCCGTTGCCGCGCTGCTTCTGCGGCTGTTTTTCGTTTTCCGTTTCCCGGGTGTCGTGACCGATTCATTCGTCTACGGTGACATCGCCAAGAACTGGCTGCAGCACGGCATCTATGGATTGAGCGGCCCAGATGAAATTTCTGCCACTTATATTCGCCTTCCCGGATATCCAGCGTTCCTCGCCTTCATTTTCGCAATTTTCGGCATGGAACATTATCGGGCCGTGCTGTTCGTGCAAATGTTTGTCGATCTGGGGACCTGCTTTTTTTGCGCAGACATAGCTCTGCGATTGACCGGCGCCCGGGCCGCAAAAGTTGCTTTTGTTCTGGCCTGCTTGTGCCCATTTCTGGCGAACTATTCCGCTGCGGCACTGACAGAAACCCTGGAGATATTTTTCACCGCTCTAGCTTTTGACTTGGCGATTCGGGCCCTTGAAGTGCAATCCTTGCGCGATTGGGCGGCGTGCGGAGCAGCCTGCGCCGCGGCGATTTTGCTGCGGCCAGATGGGATGCTGATAGTAATAGCCCTCGACGCTTATCTGCTCGGGAGATTGTATTTCGTGCGCAAGAATTCTTGGAAGACGGCCGTCCACGCCCGCCCAATCAAAATGCTGATGGGTGCTCTCCTGGTTACCGCGATTGCGCTTCTGCCACTAACCCCTTGGGCCATCCGCAACTGGCGAGTCTTTCATCGCTTTCAGCCTCTGGCCCCTAGGTACGCTAACGAAGAAAACGAGTTTGTACCCATGGGATTCAATCGCTGGACGAAGACCTGGATGGCAGACTACGCCTCGGTCGAGGAAATCTACTGGTCGGTTCCGGGAACCGAAATTGATGCGACGAAGTTGCCGTCGCGGGCTTTTGACAGTTCCCAACAGGAGACCGAGACCGCGTCGGTGATTGAGCAATACAACGATGCGCTGCATATTTCCCCGGAGCTGGACGCGAAATTTGAATCTCTCGCACGGGCGAGAATTCGCGCGCACCCCTTACGCTACTACATAGGATTGCCGCTTTTGCGAATCACGGACATGTGGCTGCGCCCGCGCACCGAAATGCTGCCATGTGACAGCCGCTGGTGGGAATTCAACGACGATGCAAAATGGTCGGTGCTGGCGGTGGCCTTCGGCGTGATCAATCTGTCTTATCTGATTTGTGCTCTAGCAGGTTGGATGAAGTCAAGAACATTGCCGCTTACCGGGCTGTTCCTTCTCTTTGTGATTTTGCGTTCAGGATTTTTAGGTTCACTGGAAAACCCCGAGCCGCGCTACACGCTGGAGATGTATCCGATTGCGATCGTCTTTGCCGCTTGTGCGCTGGCCTCGACGCGAAATTCACGACTAGCTTAGCGGTGAATCGCTCATGCGAAAGCGGGTGCGAACGTGCTCGGAAAGCAATTCAATGGCGTGCCGGTTGCCCATGGGATCCATTTGCGCCAGATAGCGCATGGCTTCCACCAGAACGCGTTGACCATCTACGTAACGTGGATCAGAAGTCCGCTCACGGGCTTTTTTCCGGGTAACGTCGGGTGGAACTGGGATAGTAAAAACTTTGGCCATGTCGCTCCGCTAAGCGTGGAATATATCTACAACCGTTTGGATGGTGCTTTCGAGTATAACGCCGCATAGGTGATTCCGCAGCCGGAAACTTTCGGCCACATCAGCATGTAAGTATTTGATTGCTAATGGTTTATTGTTTTTGTAGTGGGAGATGTTTTCAACTTGAATACTTTTTCGGGAATTTTCTGATCAAGGCGAATCGCTGAGTATTCTGCCAATCGATAGTCGCCATTGGGTTGGATCAGCTTCTGTTGTACCGAGATTCCCATTTTGGGATCGATCCACAACACAATCTGCGAAAATTGCTCTCTGATTTTGTCCGATTTTGGGGTCAGTTCCAACTTAGAGGTATCCGTGCCCCCGACCTTTTCCTCGCCGTCATACTTCACATCAAACGATTTGCGCATCTCGTCGCCGCTGCTCCCGAACCCGAGCACGAGAAATGTCTCGAATTCTTCGCGGTGGGCGCTGGCGTCGTACACGTCGACGGTGTCCAGTTTCGGTTGATAAAGCTGGATCTTTCCCCCCGAAAATATGACCTGTTTCTTTTCGGGCGTGACAATGTCGGCTGCCATTTCGGTGTTTTTGGAACTCCGGCGGAAGTAGATTGTGCCGGTTTGCTTATCACCTTCGTTCACAACGCTGTTGAACATGGTCCAGGTGAAGTTGGCTTGTGCGGTATGAAATCTTGCGGCGGCGGCATCCATCGTGGCGAGTACGCTGTTCAGGTCCGCATGCGCCCGGTGGGCTGAGACACCAAGGATCGCCACGGCAATCGCCAACTGAGTCAGCTTTCCGGCCGAATTGGTCAATGGGATCTCCGCAAGAGGCTATTCTCTTTGTATCCAAACCCGGTAAGCGACGATGTGGCCCCGTCCATCTTTCACGGTCTCGTAATGCGAAATACTCACGCTGCCGGAAATCGGCTCGATCACGCTCAGCAACGCGGCGTGCACCGCGGAATCATCTCCGTTCGGCACAGCCTTCGCGTCCACCTGATAGATAAATTCACCTTTTCCGTCCGGGTAGACGACGACGCCCGTGGCATGAGGATTGCGTTCAACCGGGCGGTCGTTGAAATCGATCAGCTTCGGCGAGAAGAACACGAATAAGAGGATGATCGTGACCATCACATCGTATTGCACCGAACCGCGTTCATAGGACCAGAAAATGAAGCTCTTGACCGTCCGCCATGCCTTGCCGACAGGAACGGCCGGAGCCTCAGGTTCAACGGTTTTTAGTTCGGTGTGCATGAAAACAAGTCGCTACTGATCAGCCTTCAGTGGCTAGGTTGGCCCCTGGCAACTGACCACTGATAACTGGCCACTGCCTTCCACAGTGTAGATCGTTTTCTGGCGCAGGGAGTTGCTTTTAGCTCAGCTTTCTGGCTTGGATGCGGTCCGTGCCCATGTACGGCTTTAAGACCTCCGGGATGATAACCGTTCCGTCGGCCTGCTGGTAGTTCTCAAGAATCGCCAGCCAGGTACGGCCTACGGCCAGTCCGCTACCGTTCAAGGTGTGCACGAATTCCGACTTTCCCTTGCCCTCTGGACGGAACCGGATGTTCGCCCGCCGCGCCTGGAATGACTCAAAATTCGAGCAGGACGAAATCTCGCGAAAAAGCTGCTGCCCCGGAAGCCAGACTTCCAGATCGTAAGTCTTTGCCGAAGAAAACCCCATGTCGCCAGTGGACAAGGCCATAACTCGATAATGCAGCCCGAGTTTCTGCAATATTTCTTCTGCATCGTGGGTGAGCTTTTCGAGCTCGTCGTAGGAATTCTCCGGTCGCGCAAACTTGACCAGTTCGACTTTTTGAAACTGGTGCTGGCGGATAATGCCACGCACGTCTTTCCCGTATGAGCCGGCTTCGCTCCGAAAGCAAGCGGTGTATGCCGTCAGTGAGATCGGAAGCCGGTTCCCCTCGAGGGTTTCGTCGCGATAGAGATTCGTAACCGGGACTTCCGCCGTCGGCACCAGCCAAAGGTCCTTGTCTCCATGGGGAACTCGGAATGAGTCAGCGGCGAATTTGGGGAGCTGGCCGGTGCCGTACATCGATTCGGAATTCACCATGTATGGTGGAAGAACTTCCGTATATCCGTGTTCGCGGGTATGCACATCGAGCATGAAATTGGCCAGCGCCCGCTCCAGTCGAGCGCCCGCATCCCAATAGACCGCAAATCGCGCGCCGGAAACTTTGGCGGCACGTTCCAGATCAAGGATTCCCAGGTCCTCACCCAACTCCCAATGCGGCTTGGGCTTGAAGTCAAACTTCGGAGGCGTGCCCCAGCGGCGCACTTCGACGTTGGAATCTGCCGAGCTGCCAACCGGCACTGACGCGTGCGGCATGTTTGGAATACCGACCAGGACATCGATCATCCGCGCATCGTACTCCTCAGCGGCTTTTTCGAGCTCCTGGATTTGCTCGCGCATGGCTTTTGTGTCGGAAACGATTTGGGTCGTGTCCTGCCCGGATTTCTTCATCGCAGGGATTTTTGCCGAAAGCCGGTTGCGCTCGGCCTTCAGCGTCTCCGCCGACTGAATAGCCTGGCGACGCTGCGCTTCAATGGTGGGGAAATCCCGCAGCACGGCTGCCGGGTCCATACCGCGGTTGTGCAGCATTTCCTCGATTTTCGGCAGATTGCCGCGGACGAATGCGAGATCGAGCATGAGAACAATACTGTAAAGAACACACGCGGAAATTGCACGTGCAACGGTTGCCGTTGGGTCGTGGGGCGTGGGTGTCTCAGCCGTGCTGAACTGTCGATGGCGGCGATCCGGTCTTAGGACCTCTGACGCAGTACAATTCCCCCATGATTCCTCAAGACCTGCTTGATATTCTGGTGTGCCCTGTTTGCAAGAAACCGCTCACAGTACAGCAAAATCCTGAGAGCTTGAAGTGTGGAGAGTGTCGGCGAGTGTACCCGGTGCGAGATGACATTCCAATTCTGCTGGTGGACGAGGCGACGATCGACGCTGCATGAAACACGGCCTGGCATTCACGCGCGATTATCCCGACATCCGCGTGCTAACTGCGGCCGGGCGCTTCGTGTTTCAAACAGGAGAATATTTAAACTAGGCGAATGAAAAAAGCTGCCGCCAGTTCTCGTTCCTCTCCAACGAAAAAGCGCGGTAGTTTTGAGTCAGTCGACGATTACCTGTCCGCTGTACCCGAGCCCGCGCGAAGCACTCTGAACAAACTTCGCGAAACAATCCGGTCGGTGGTGCCGAAAGAGACGGAGGAGGTCATCAGTTACGGGATTCCGGCGTTTAAATACAAGAAGGTGCTCGTCTGGTATGCCGCGTTCGCGGACCATTGCAGTCTGTTCCCGACGGCGGCTGTGATCGCGAAGTTCAAAGGCGAACTAAAGGGCTACAAGATCTCAAAAGGCACAATCCAGTTTCCAATCGATAAGCCGCTGCCTTCCACTCTGATAAAGAGGATTGTGAAAGCGCGCTGCAAATCGTCGTGAGACATGACTATCAGGCCAGAGTGGCTGTGATTTTAGCCATTGGGTCGCGTTTGTCATACCAAAAAGACTATGTCTTGAAGTACAGTTTGTCGGCTCGATTCCGCTCTGGATTTTGCTCCAGCCAGGTTTTACACTAGGCAAAATTTTTGGAGGCGGCCATGTCCGACGATTCTTCTTCCCTGGGCTCCGCTTTTGTAAAAGGTGTTGGCGCTGTCGTGGCAGCGCTCGTTCTTTTTGTGGCTGAACAATACATTCAGCATCGCTACTGGACTGACAATCAACCACAGAGCGTGGACAACGGAAGTCATCAGAATCAGTCTCCACCGCCAGTTCCGGCGATCATCCCAATTGATGGAAGGGTGGTTGACACATTGGGAACAAAGGTGATCGACAATGCCTTGATCGACCTGAACATCAACGGCATGCATGAGCAGCAGAACACGGACTCCGAAGGCCGATATGCGTTCTCGTTGCGAGGATTCGATCCCAGCACCGCGGCGTCAATGACCATCAAGGCACAGGGATATAAAGACGCGACCGTAAACCTGTTGCTGAGCGCGATGCAGGAAGATAAGGAGCTGAAACTCGAGGCTCTGGTGGCCCCTCCGGTCCTGGGACATTCCATCGGAGCGATAGTGGGTTCGCAGGCGGCTGGCCACGCAGCGACGCCCGTACAGCTGGCAAAGCCTTTGACTGGACTGAAGTACGTCAGGCGCGTGGATGCAAAGATGATGGTGGCGCAAAAGTAGGGCGCAAAACCGTAACGAGTTCTCTTCTCGGGATATTGGCGCTGTGAAATTGAGAACGCGCGCGTTTACTCATGCTGAACCGCTCCCTCTTTACCATGTCATTCCGAGTGGGTTTCAGCCCACGAGGAATCTGCAGTTGAATGGGAAAAGCAGATTCCCCGACTCAGCAGAACATTCGCGCGCGAACAATTCTGCTCACTCGGAACGACAGATGTGAGAGGAGCGTCGATCAGTTTCCCTTTGTGCTTTCTCGCATCTAAATGGGAAGTCTGGAGTTATTTAGGGGTACGACGTTTCCGCTTGCCTTTTCTTTCGAGCACGATCGCCAAAGGCTTATCGGGTATCTTTTTGAATCCGTACCAGCGGCTCTCGGCCGTTTTGCTCCGAACAGCTAATTCAATATCTGCGGCTTCATCATCATTGACCGGTCCGATGACGCGAGCTATTAACTCGTTGGTTTTTCTGCGCTCGTCCATATGCTGGCGCTGTTTTCCGCGTCGAATATTCTTCCGGCTGGATTTGTTGTGCTCACGATACGTGTTACGCCTATCTCTTTGTAAGCTGAGCTGTTTCTTTTCTGTCGGGTTCTTAACGTTGCTCATTCGCAGTAGAGTAACGCCAGGCCCTGACTAGAACAAGGTCTTTTCAACCAGAACAGCGCCCGCGCCGTTTGACCTTAACCTCTAGCAGCGATTAGGATTTCCATTTGTCCCCGCAGTCCCATCTAAATTTCTGAGCGAGGAGCCACATGGCAGCCGTTGATGAAAAAGTGAAGCAAATCATCGTAGAACAACTGGGAGTGGACGAAGGCGAAGTGACCCCCACCGCTTCGTTCGTGGACGACCTGGGCGCCGACTCGCTGGACACTGTCGAACTCGTCATGGCCTTCGAGGAAGCATTTGAGATTGAGATTCCCGATGAGGACGCGGAAAAGATCCGCACCGTGCAGGACGCCATCGATTACATCGGGAAGCATGCGAAAGCGGGGAAGTAACGGGTGCGGCGAGTTGTCGTAACCGGACTTGGCCTGATCTGCGCGCTCGGCAATAAAACTGACGAAGTCTGGCGGAACCTTCTGGCCGGAAAGAGCGGCGTTGGGCGAATCACGCAATTTGATGCGTCGAAGCACGCCTGCCAGATCGCGGCCGAAGTCAAGAATTTCGATCCCCTTCAATTCATCGAAAAAAAAGAAGTAAAGAAGATGGGCCGCTTCATCCACTTTGCCCTTGCGGCGGCGGAAGAAGCGATGTGTACCTCCGGCCTGAAGATCACGCCCGAGAACGCCGAGATGGTCGGCGTGCATATCGGCTCCGGCATCGGCGGGTTCGACATCATCGAGCGCGAGCATACGGCGCTGATGGAAGGCGGGCCCCGCAAGATTTCTCCTTTCTTTATTCCTGCAGCCATCGTGAACCTTGCAGCAGGTCATGTTTCCATGCGCTTCGGCGCAAAGGGGCCAAACGAAGCCACGGCGACAGCCTGCACGACCAGCGCGCACTCCGTGGGTGATTCATTCCGCATCATTCAGCATGGCGACGCCGACGTGATGATTGCCGGCGGGTCGGAAGCTGCGATCACCCCCATGGGCGTTGGCGGATTCGCCGCGATGCGAGCTTTATCTACGAGAAACGACGAGCCGGAAAAATCCAGCCGGCCCTGGGACCGAGACCGCGACGGATTCGTGATCGGCGAAGGTGCGGGAATTCTGATTCTTGAGGAACTAGAGCACGCGCGAGCCCGTGGTGCAAAACCCATCGCGGAAATCGTCGGCTACGGTATGTCCGGCGATGCCTATCACATCACGCAGCCTGCTCCGGAGCACGAAGGCGGCTTCCGCGTGATGAAAAATGCTGTGCGTGACGCCAAGATCACGCCAACCAACATCCAATACGTGAATGCCCACGGAACGTCGACTCCGATCGGCGATACGCTCGAAGCGCACGCGATCCGTAACTTTTTCGGCGATCACAAAATCGCGGTCAGCTCGACAAAATCCATGACCGGGCACTTGCTCGGGGGAGCAGGCGGTTTGGAAGCCGGTGTAACCGTGCTCGCGCTGCGCGACCAGATTCTTCCGCCAACCATCAACTTGGAAAATCAGGATCCTGATACCGCCGGAATGGATTTTGTTCCCAACCATGCGCGCAAAGCCTCCGTGGAATACGCGATGTCGAACTCCTTCGGCTTTGGCGGAACGAACGGCGCCCTCCTGTTCAAGCGCTGGAGCGAGTAGCAAGGCCTCCCTGTTGAATTTCACTCGCACGCGAATTGTCCTGAACTTGTAACAATTCTCCCCAACTATTCCGCCCAGAGTTTCATTCTCCATTAATTTTCGCGTCATTTCCCTTTCACACGCTCTGACTACACTCCTCCTACTTGGTCAAACCCAAAAGTTTTTCACTGAAAAGGAGAAAGCATGATAAAGAAGTCAGAACTCATCGAGTGCTGCCGTCGCGTGGTTACCGGCGTCTGTTTGTTTGCACTCTTATCGAATAACTTCTACGCCTTTGCTAACGATCAGAGTCGCGATCGGGACCACGACAGAACTGCGACTCCCATCAAACATGTGATTGTCTTGATCGGAGAGAACCGCACGTTCGATCACCTGTTCGCTACCTACGTTCCACGGCACGGCGAATCCGTTTCCAATCTGCTTTCAAAAAGAATCATCAATGCCGATGGAACTCCCGGGCCAAACTTCAAGCGTGCGCAGCAGTTTCAGGCAGTGGCCCCGTTCCGGACCGAATATTTCATCAGCTTGAACGACGATGAGAAGGCGCCGTACAACGTTCTGCCCGGGCCGACGTTGAACTTTACGCCAACAAAGCCTACTTTCCCTGCAGGCACTCCTACGAGCGTTCTTGCCGCGGTTGAGCCATCGCTCGAAAAGCGAGATCTGAATCTCCTCACAACCGGCGCAGCCACGCAGTTTTCACAGACCGTAATTCTTCCTGACCCGGACACGCGTGTTGCGAATTTCAACGACCTGCCGAATGGTCCGTTCCCGCTCCGCGGTGCCCGGTTGCCGTATGACTCCTATACAGGCGACACCACGCATCGGCTTTTTGAGATGTGGCAACAGTCTGATTGCAATGTTTTCCATGCAACGCCCGAGAATCCGTCTGGCTGCCTGAACGATCTCTATCCGTTCGTCATCACCAACTACACCAACCAATTCGATCCCTTTTTCAAAGGCATTGACGACAACGGCGGCGGCAACTCCATGGCGTTCTATAACGTGCAGAAGGGAGACGTGCCATTCCTGAAATTCCTCGCCGACGAATACTCGATGAGCGACAACTTCCATCAATCAGTGATGGGCGGAACGGGCGCGAATCACGTGATGCTTGGGACCGGCGATGCGATCTTCTGGAGTGATGGGCACGGTAGCCCGACCATGCCTCCTTCACACGTGGCGGACCCGAATCCCTTGCCGGGAACTGATGACGTTTACACGGTCGACTTGAATTTCGATGGCAATTTCACCGAGTGCGGCGATGTCGGTCAGCCAGGCATCGCTCCCATCGTGAACTATCTTCAATCGCTGCCTTACAGCCCAGATCCAAAGTGCGAATCCGGCCACTTCTACATGGTCAACAATGACAGCCCTGGCTTCCTGCCTGACGGGACCGTCGATACGAATGGAATCGCGAATGGCGGCTCGGTTCCCCCGTCGGACGTCCGCACAATCGGTGAGGCGCTCAACGAAAAGCATGTTTCGTGGGCGTACTACGGTGGCGCATATAACGCTGCTGTTCAGCTTGAGCACAATCCAGGCAGCACTGACCCCGCGGTGCAAGTTGGCGCTGCATATTGCAACATCTGCAACTTCGAATCCTACGTGAACGCGATCATGGGGGATCCGGCACAGCGCGCCGCTCACATTAAGGACGCCACGGATTTCTTCGCCGCGATCGACAGTGAAACGCTCCCGGCCGTTTCATTCGTCAAGCCAGACGGACTGCTCGACGGCCATCCCGCTTCGTCGAAAGTCGATCTGCTCGAAGGCATGACGAAGAAAATCTACGACCATCTGCTCGCACGCCCCAGGCTGATGGAAGATACTGCATTCATCATCACCATGGACGAAGGCGGCGGATACTATGACTCCGGTTATATTCAGCCGCTGGACTTCTTTGGTGACGGTCCGCGTATTCCGCTGATCATCGTCTCCAAGTACACGCGCGGGGGACACGTCAACCACACCTATACTGACCACGTCTCGATTCTGAAATTTATCGAGCGCAACTGGAGGCTGAAGCCGCTGACTGATCGCAGCCGCGACAACTTCCCGAATCCGGTGGCGTCCAGACACAATCCCTACGTTCCCCTCAACAGTCCGGCACTCGGTGACCTCTTTGATATGTTCCATTTCGGAGATGATCACGGGCATGATCGCGGACATTGAGTGATTCTGAATGACACAAAAAAACCTGCCCGGGTGAACCGGGCAGGTTTCATTTTTGCGACTTGCTTAGGCGAAGAAGGCTTATGCCGCTCTGCGCTCCTGAGCTGCGCTGGCATTGATTGTGCTCTCGCCGAGCTGGGTAAGCTTGGCGTCGGCCGCTTTTTCTTCCTGTAAAGTTTGCTGCAGCAGTTGGACGGCATCCTGCAACCCGAGTTGCCGCGCAAACGAAATCAGCGAACCGTAGATCGCCATTTCATAATGCTCCACGACATTTCCGTTGATGATCAGCGCAGCATCGCGAAGACTGCCATCTTCGACTTCGCTGATCGAGTCTTTGACAGCGCTCGAAATTTCATCAAATACATCGTTGTCGTCCGTCTTCGCCTGCAAACCGCAGATCGAGAACACGCGCTCGAGCCGGGCCACATGGTTCCTGGTCTCCTGTAAATGCTGTTCCAGACCTTGGCGAAGTTCAGGGGAATTAGCTGCGTCAATCATTGTTGGCAGGCCCTTTTTCACTAATTTTTGTTCGCAATCGTACGCGTAACGAAGTTCTGTCTCGAATAGATCACGAAAGCTCTCGACCTTCATCTCAGCTCCTTAATAATGGGATTTATTTGTAAGGATGGCCTTTGCGAACACGCGGTTGTGCTACGAGCACACGAAATCGCGAGCTGCCGGGCTGGGACAGGAAAGTAAAAAAGGAAGGCCGGTTAGCCTTCCTTTTTTCCTCACAATGCGTGATCGTTATCCAACTACGATAACGGCGATGCGGATTCCTGGGTGGAGTACGTCGAACAGGTAATAGCCGTCGTCTACGTAATCGATATAGCAATCGTCATCGAAGCCCCAATCGGCCGGCCAGGTATCGACGAGCTGGAACGAATAGCCACCGTAAACCACTACCGGTTGCGCTACGTTGATGACCTCAGTGCGCTGCACATGAAAAGTGTGCTGCCGGCCGAAGTGCTGGCGGAATTTGTCGTCCGGAATGTGCTTGCCGCCACGGTTGCCGTTGCGACCCATGTCGGAACGGTTGTCGGCTGAATGCTGGTGCTTCTGCTGTTCATCCATGGGACGGTTGTGGTCCTGGTGGGCGTTCATTTCATCCCGCGACTTCTCTTCGTGCTTCGCGTTCTTTTCCTGCTCCTTCTGGGCTTTTTCTTCGTCTTTTTGGGCCTGCCGGTCTTCCTTCGCTGGCTTCGTCTCCTGAGGTCTGGCCTCCTCAGCCTTGGGCTTGTCTTCGCCTTTTGGCTTTTCGTCCTGAGCAAAGGTGAAAGCCGAACCCATCATCAGCAAAAACAGGGTCAGCGCGCCTAAAATTCCAAATTTCTTCATGTAAACCTCCGTCGCTTTTGAAAGTTCAATCTTGCTGGGCCGGTATTCGGATGAGGAACAAGGAAGGTAGGATGCTCACAGCGCTGTTCGCCTTAGCGGTCCTACATGACGGTTTTGCGGAAATTAAATGCTACAGTGCAGCCGCGGTGCTGGTGCCGGCGGCAGCGAAGACGTCCGCGGCATCTTGCTCGGCGATAGGAATGAAGGCGTGGACCACGTCGATGTCGAACTGCGTTCCTGAACTTTCAAGCAATCGGCGGACTGCTTCGGTGTGCGGCAGCCCTTTGCGATAGCAACGATTGGAGACCATCGCGTCATAGGCATCGATCACGGACACGATGCGCGAGACCAGGGGAATATCCACCCCTTTCAGTTTCGCTGGATACCCTGTCCCATCGACGCTTTCGTGATGATGCAGTGTATAGAGGCTCGCGTCCTCCAAACCGGGCAGCAGGCGCAGAATCGACCAGCTGTATTCGGAGTGCCGGTTGATCACGGCGCGCTCGTCTGGAGTCAGCGGGCCTTGCTTCTTGAGGATCGCATCCGGCACGCCGACTTTCCCAATGTCGTGCAGAAGGGCGGCTACTTCGACCTGATACATATGCTCTTCCGGAATGGCAAGCTTGCGCGCGACTCGAAGCGCCCATTCCGCCAGCCGGGTGCTGTGCACGCCGGTGCTGATGTCCTTGAGATCCAAAAGTTGGTTGAAAGCGCACACCAGAGAGTTACGAAACGCAGACTGCTGCTCTTCGAGTTCTTTTACTCGAAAGAGCAGCAATCCGGAATCAGCGAATGGTGTGTTGAGGCTAGCGCTCATCTCAGAGTATTCCGTGACAAGCTTTCACCGCAGAGTAGGAATCCAGGCGTCCCCAACCCAGTTGCGGGTTGAAGATGGCATCGGCGTGCGCAAGTCCGGAGGCGACCTTCGAAGAAGAGCATCCGCCGTTCTTGCCGAGCATCAGGGCAGCCGTTCCAGCGACGAACGGAGTACTAAACGAAGTTCCCCAGCCCGCGGCATACGTTCCCGAGGGATACAGGGTCATGATGCCTTCGCCAGGCGCCGCCATGAACACCGGCGGATTGCCATAGTTCGTGAACGTGGACTGAACGTCCTGATCGGAGGTGGAGGCCACGTTGATCACGCCAGGCAATGCTCCGGGATAGACCTTCTCATACTTGCCGTCGTTGCCTGCCGAGGCTACCGCGATCACGCCTTTGCTCTGAGCGTATTTGACAGCGGTGGCTAGTTCGTTTGAGTTGCTGGTGAAATCCCAGCTCATGTTCATGACCTGGGCGCCGTTCTGCACGGCGTAGTAAATGGCGCGCAGGACGTCAGACTCGTAGCCAGCCCCGCTCGCGGAGAACGCCTTCAGCGGCATGATCTTCGCCTGCGGCGCGACCAGGTGAACGATTCCAGCGGTCATGGTGCCGTGACCGAACGCCGAATAGTTGCCGCCATCGAGCACGGCAACCGTGCGCTGGTCAAGAACAGCGACAGTCCTCTGGTTCACGTATCCAGCCTGCGCATCCGCAGGGTTCGAAGTGACATTCACATCCGAATCTTCCGATCCACCGGCCACGTTTCGCGTGAAGTCATAGCCGTTCACCAGCACGCCCTGCAGTGCAGGATGGTTCACATCTACACCCGTATCAATGATCGCCACAGTGATTCCTGACCCTGTCACATTCCACGATGACTGGGTAAATCCGGTGCTCACCAACTGATTGCCCGGCTGAACCAGATATCCGTGCCAGACAGTATTGCCGTAGTAAGTGGTCGGTGTGTTGTCGGTCAGATAAGACGGCATCCCGCTGGCATTCGAGTCGTATGGTGTAACCGTCTGGTCAATTTCCACGTCTAGGATTCCAATCACGTTGACGTTGAGCTTGAGCAGCGCCGTCAACGGATTGAGGATCGTGGGAAACGTGACCACAAACAATTGCCCCTGCGGGTCCCCCAGGCTATTGCCCACTTTGCAGTTCAATAACAGACAGGTCAGTTTCAATCCTGGCAAGCCCAGAGAGTCGCGCACGATCAGGCGGCTTTGAGCCTCTGCCTGCGATGCGAACATGGGAACTGCCAGAAGCACCAGGCACATCAATGCCCGCTTGAACTTGGAATTCAGATTCTTACTTGTCAATTTTGTGTTCATTTTCCCCTACTCCCCAACAACGGGGCGGTTCCAAAAGTCTAAGGTTGGTACCTTCCCCTTCGCTACTTACAGCTGTAATACCGGGCTAGTTACTAACATCCGAGCGGCCAAAATCTGAGGCCTTCTCCGGCCTTAGATTGGCCAGCGGAATGCGTATCAACGCCCTTCCAACCACCTGAATCGAGAGCCTTAGATTGTTCTGAGGCTCTAGCTCCAGGCTGAATTCGCCGAATGCGTTGGCCTTGGTTTCAGCCAAAGCCAGGCCTTTATCGGTCCATAAAATCACGGGGGAGTGTTCTACAGAGGAACGCGGTACTTTCCTGTCGAGCACCTGTCCGGTAAGAAAAATCGTGTTCGAGCGCGCCGGGCCGTCAAACCGTAGATCGACCGCCAGGCCTTCCGCCTCATAAACCACCTGCCGGGCTGCCGCCACTGAAGAGCGCACCCCGGCAAGTATCGGATTGGCGAAGGAGTCGAATACAAGCGTTGCTAATACCGGCTGTTTTTCTTGCTCAAACCGTTGGGCCGCGAACTCCAGCTTCGCCATGCGTACCGCGGATTCCGGAGGAGTGTAACTACTCTCGCGCAGCGCCACGGCTTGCAAATCCTTCCAGATATCGCGCGCTCCGGCGCATTCATTGCATCCATTTGCGACGTGCGACTCCATCTCCCCGCGCTCTGTGTTGCTGACTCCGCGTACGAAATCAGCCCACGCCTGTTCTGAAAAATGCTCCATTTCGCAACCCTCACAAGTTGTTGTTTACGGCGACTTCAGTTTGCCGTCCCAACGCGACTGTGCTTGGTTCTAGTGATAAAGGGACGGTCCTGAAGGGAAAAATATAGGCAAGGCCGAAAATTCTGATCCGCAGCTTACCCCTTTCCTATCAATAAGAAAGGCGCCCAGTAATAGGGATGCGGGTACTTTTCCCGCAATTTGAGCATGGCTTCGCGAAGCGCCAGCGGTTTGCCGGCACCCCGCTGCAAACTGCTATAAAAAGCGACCATGAACTCTTTAGTGCTGGCGTCGTGGACGTCCCACAAACTCAGCACCATGGATTGCGCGCCAGCCTGCAACAGCCCTCGAACCAGCCCAATCTGCTCATCCCCAGGCTTGACCACATTCAACCCCGTAGCGCAGCCGCTCAGTACCACCAGTTCGACCGGCAGCTTCAAGTGATAAAGGTCGTACAGGTTCATGTAGGAATCGCCCAGACGAATGGACGAAAACATCGGATTGTCCTGGCGAAAATATCCGTGAGTGGCGATGTGCACAATGCGACTGTGCGGCCCGTGCTTCTGCAATACCGCCTGCGTAGCCTTTTCGCCAACAAAAAGCTGCGCGTCCTGCAGGATCGTCTTTAAGGCCGCTACTTCATCGAGAATCGAAGGGGCCTGGGCATCGGCAATTCCCATCAGGAGAGCAGGTCCTGAAGTGTTCGCAGGGCTCGACTGGCACATAGCGTAGATACTCGCGCTCGGGGCGTAGGAAATCGAGAACTGATCGATCAGATAATTTTCGCCATCATGCAACGCGTGCATGGGAACGTAGTGCAACAGTCCGTGGGGTACAAAGACGAGGTGCTTCGACGTGAGCGAATCACGCAGCGGAGCAATCAGCTCCTGGTAAAGATTTTTTAAGTGGCTCTGAGTGGATTCGAGCAGCGGCTCTTGAAACGTCTTGACATATTGCGGATCAAGCCGGAATTTCGAAAGTTGGAACTGCAGCAACTGAAGCAGCTTTTGAATCCGCGATTGCAACGTCACAGGAAAAATCTGCAGGCCGTTGCCGCCGAGCACGCACGCCAGCACCCGTTCCCGAACACAGAAATACTCAACCAGAGCAGTTTCCTCGGGGATAACATTGCGAATTTCTTCGACTGAAAGCACTGCAGGCGCCCGCTGCAAGCCCGCTTCGTTGATTTCAAGGTCGGTGGCTTCCTGCAGAGAACGTAGCAGCTCGTTCTCACGAGTCCGGGCCTGTTGTTCCAGATTTTCGATTCGGGCGGGCGAATTCTCCTCCGGCCGCAATTGCTCGCGTTCAATCAGGTTGTAATACCAGTTCAATTCTTCGCGCAGGTTGCGGATGGACCGCACCAGTTCACTTTGCCCGGCGTCGGTTTCATTCGTGCTGTGTACCGGCTGGGACAGCAGCTCCATCAGGCTCCGGGATTTCGCCTGCTCGATGTAGCCGAAAGCTTCTTCCAGCGAATTGGGACGGTGAAGGCAAAGATCAACCAGTTGTTCGTAGACTTCGAGCTTGTTGTTAAAAAACGCGATCTTTAGTTCCTCGCCACGCAGACTTCCTCGGAGCGTTTCAATCGCTGCTCGCGCCCGCGAGTAGGCTTGGTAGGCGGTTTCCGGCTGATCGCTCACGCGCTCGATTTCTCCCAGAAGAAATTCGGCGTCGTATGTGAGCAATGGAGACTCGAGAGATGCCGCTTTTTCCAGTGCAGCCTGGCATCGTTGACGTGCAGTGGTCCGATCACTCATACGCAGAGCGATGCGTGCCAGCAACAATTCGGCGAGCACGGCTTTTCGCCGCAAATTCGATGTGCTGAAAAACTCCTGCGCGCTCGTACAGAGCTGCCGCGCTTCAAACAGCCTGCCTTCGTTCAGCAACACCAGAGCTTTATAGAGATCAATCAGCGAAGGCCAGACCAGGTTCTTATCGCGGATGAACATCTCTTTCGCTTGCGAAAAGAGATTCAGTCCTTCAAAGGCCTGGCCCTGGCGGCTCGCAGCAATGGCGGCAAAGGCCAAAGCCTTGGCGCCTTCGTACCCGAAACCAAGATGTTGGAAAGCTTCGTGGGCCTTGTGGGCGAGATCGACCGCCTCTGCATTGAGATTTACTTCGATGTAGATTTCCGACAAATCCAGATCGCACAGTGCGAGCTGATATGCATCCTGGGCCCGCTTGGCGCTCAAAGCGGCTTCGCGAAGCATTTTGATGGCGCGCCCGTACTCGCCACGCAGGAAATACAGGTAGGCGATGTTGTAATCGGCATAAGCGACCAGGATCGGCATGCCTTTTGCTTCGCAATGCTGTCGGGCTTTCTGGTGGAATTCGAGCGCTCTGGGAAAATCGTTCAGAAAAATGCAGCACAAAGCAAGATTGCTGAGCACGGCGGCCAGACCCTCGGCATCGTCTCTGGTAACCAGAACGTCATAAGCGCGCTGATAGTGCTGCAACGCGTCGGCAAATCGGTCCTGACGCTGATAAACGTTGCCGATGTTTATTTCGAGCCGGGCCAATCGCCAGTCATTTTTCTCTTCGACAAAGATGGCGCGAGCGCGCTCGGCCGCTGCGAGTGCTTCGTCGTATCTACCGAGAAGCAAGTACGGCTGGATCGACCCGCTGAGTGTTCGCGCCAGTTCGTGCTTCTCTCCCGCTTCCTCGAAAAGTGCAGCCGCGTTGCGATGCATCTCGATCGCTGCTGCATGTTGATCCATTGCGTACAACGTGTTTGCCTTTGCACGCTGACTTCTTGCGAGGGCAGTCTTGTTGGCAATGGCTTCGGCAATCAGCATTGCAATGTCAGCCATGCGCTGCGCATTGGTGATGTTGACGTTGATTTCCTGTCGCGCCCGCTCAGTAAGTGCCGAGACGACCTGCTCCCATTCGACCAAGGGGTGTTGCGTGATGAATATCCGACGGGTGGGATCGTCTGGTGCAGCCAACAGCCGCTCCATCATGGCTGCAGATTCGGTCTGGGGGGCGGCTTTGGCGCTCATTTCAGAACCCGAGCTCTTCCAGTTGTTTTTTCAATTTTTTCAGGCAGCGCCCTCGAATGAAGCCGATAGAGCCGGTTGCGATGTCGAGCTTGCGGGCAACTTCCTGATAAGGGCGCGGTGGATTTTCGTAAAACAACAGGCGCACCATTTCCGCGCAACGGGCATTCAACTGCGAAATGGCATCGCGCACCATCTGTTCTTTCTCGAGCTCGGCCATCATGCGTTCAGGCAGTGGCTGCTCGGAGATCAAAGGCAGTTCCTCCCCGGCTTCGTTGGTCAGCGAAATGTTGTTCTCTGCCTTGCGCCGAAACTGCAAACATTTGTGATACGTGGCCTGCATTAGCCATTTTGGCAAAGCACGCGGTTCACGAACCTGCTTGAGTCCGGCCAATAAGTCAACGCATACCGCCTGAAAAATATCAGGTGCGTCGTCATACATGCGCAGCTTGATGGGAACCGAATAGATAAGGTTCTTGTATCTATCAATCAGCGCCGACCAAGCTTCCTGGTTTCCGTTCAGGCATTCTGAAACCAGGCGCTCGTCAGTCCATTGGCTCTGCTTCTTGCGCTGCAGCTTGGCGGCAATGTTCACCGCAACCCCGCGCGTTCTACGCCATCATGCCCGCGCAGGTAGAGTTCGTCTGCATTCCAAAGTGTGTAATGGTCGAGCACTGAGGGATGAAAATTTCCCACCTGGCCCTTTGCGCCGACCAGCACATCGGGGGTAGCGAGAAAAACGAAAGGCAGGTTTTGTGCGATCAACTCCTGCACGCGATCGTATAGCTGTTTGCGCTTTGTGTAATTGAGCGTGACCATTTGCTGCTGCATCAGTTGGTCGACCTCGCGCTCCCAGTCGGTTGCGGGCTTGGTTTCGTTCAGGTGCCAGATATGAGTTGCGCCGTTGGACAGCCAAACGTTCATTTCAGGGTTGGGATCTGGATCTCCGCCGCCCAGACCCATAATGGCCGCTTCGTAATCAAAGCTTTGAAACACACGGTCGAGCATGGCGCGAAAATCGAGAGGAACAACATTGACCTTCATGCCGAGATGAGACAGGTCATCCTGGACGAGCGTTGCCATTTTCATTCGCTGCGTGTTCGAGGAACTAGTGATGATCGAAAATTCCACGGGCTTGCCAGAAGCGCCCATCAACTGGCCTGCGCTGTTCCACGAAAATCCTGCGGATTTTAAGAGCTGGCGCGCTTTATCCAGCGAGCGTTGCGGATGCGGGATCGCCTGGTCGACCCAAAGCTTGTTTCCCGGGCCGACGTTGCCCCAAAGTGGTGTGCCTCTCGAGCCGTAGACGAGCCGCACGATCGAGTCGCGATCGATAGCCAGCGAAACCGCCTGGCGAAATTTGAGATCGCGAAACCAGCCTTGCTTCCCTGCTACCTCGCCAAGTTTTTTCGAATCTACATCGTTGAGATTGAAAACCAGAAAGTTGTACTCGAGACTCGGGCCAAGGTCTTGAAGCCGCCAGCCACCGCGCGACTGATCTTTTGAGAGCAGAGAGTAATTCTCGGCGCTCAACCGGCTGACCAAGTCAGTTTCTCCCGCTTCGAAGCGCATGACCTGCTGGTCTTCACTGCCGACGAACAGAAAAACCAGTTCGTCGAGATACGGCAGGCGGTGATTTTCCCGGTCCGCCCTCCAGTAGTACGGATTGCGTTCCAGCACAACTTTTTGTCCGGCGACGTATTGCTTTAGCCGAAATGGGCCGAGACCAGCAATCTCCGCAGGAGGTGCATTCACGCCCCACGCCTGATCGAAATGGCCCTCTTTATAAGGTTTTTCGAGCAGGTGCTTGGGCAGCATTGCCAACCCATCAAATAGCCGTTCAGCCGCCGCATAGGGATGCGGCAAGGTAAAGCGGACTGTGTATTGATCGATTTTGCTCACCACGAGCGGCTTGCCATCGATCACGAGCAAATCGCGCTGCGGCGAACCGACGTTTTCGTCGAGGTAAACCGTAAACGAAAAAACCACATCATCTGCATCGAACGGATGCCCGTCTGAGAAGCGAATTCCCTTGCGAAGGTGAAGCGTAAAACTGCGGCCGTCAGGTGAGATCTTCCATGATTCGGCCAGCGCGGGTTCTGTTTTTTGCGAAAGGCGGTTGATGCTGATCAGATCAGCGTGGCAGCGCCCGATCACTTCGCGAGAAATCGCATCGGTCGCGGTAACTGGATTCAAGGTTTTCGGTTCGGAGCGCTGGCCAATGACAAGGCGTCCGCCATAATTCCCAACCTCACCATCAACCCGCTGCAAGTCTTCCGACGGCTTAATGGGTTCAGGGCTAGGCGCTGCAGCAAAACAGACCGCTGCGAGCAGGCACACAAATAGGGCAAGGCGAACTATGGTTTTCATAACGCCCTTCCCCACAGAACTTGGTTAGATTGAATGAGATTGTAACCAGTGATGGATGGCGTCGGCCAGACGCCAGTAGATAACCGAAGTAACTGTAAGCGCCAATGCGGGAGCGATCAGCCAATAGTAGGAAACTAGCACGTTGTACTGCTGCAGTGCACTGAGCATGTTTCCCCAGCTGGGCACAGGTTCGGAGATGCCGAGGCCGAAAAATGAAAGAACCGCCTCTGCCGCGATGTACTGCGGGACGAGCAGCGCGGCCTGGGTCAACAGCACCCCGCACGCCTCGGGAACAACGTGACGCCACAGCAGATAGTAATCGGATCCGCCGAATCCCCGCGCCGCCACAACATAGTTGCGATTGCGTGCGCTGAGAACCACCCCGCGTACCAGGCGCGCCGGGCGGGCCCATCCGATCAGCCCGATCACGCAGATGATAAGAACAAACGCCGCAGTGGGACTTAAATGAAGCGGCAGGAACGCCCGCACACCGACCAAGAAGTAGAACCACGGGAGAGATAGGAACAGCTCGGCCGATCCCATAAGCGATTCGTCGACCCACTTTCCGAAGTAGCCTGACACTGTGCCGACGATAGTGGCAGCGAAGAGCGTAATAAACGTGGCTAACAGCCCCGCTGCCAGGGAAATCTGTCCGCCATAGAGCAGACGAGAGAATTCGTCGCGGCCATAGGCGTCCGTGCCGAATAGAAATATTTGTGTGGGAGACGCGACGCCAAAGAGATGCCGAGTAGACGGAATGAATCCTAGCAGTTTGTAACCGCTGCCCTTCGCGAAGAAGCGCACGGAATAACGTTGCGTCACATCTTCGTGATAGCCGTCGAAGTCAGCTTTTTGCGCGTAGACGAACGGCCAGTGCAGGCCCGCTGAATCCGACAGATGTACGCGCGTTGGTGGAGCGTAGGCCAGCATTCGATTTTGTTCTGTGGGATCGTACGGAGCGATGAAGCCCGCCAGCAGGATCGCTGCATTCATCGCGATTACAGCCGCCAGGAGATACCGCAATTTGGATCTATGCGGCATCGGGTTCTCCCGCGCGAATTCGAGGATCGCACGCAAGCAACAGAACATCAGCAATGAAATTGCCCGCGAGCATGAACACCGAGCACAACATCACCGCGCCAATAACGATGTAGAGGTCGCGCGCGAGGGTCGCGTCCAAAATGAGTGGACCCAGGCCGGGCCATCCGGCGATAACCTCCACCAGCAGCGATCCACCCAGCAGCCCCGCGAGCGAAAATCCAAAGAGTGAAATCGCAGGGTTCGCGGCCAGCGGCAGAACGTGGCGGAAAAGCATCCTGGTTTTACCGATCCCGAAACCGCGGGCGGCCTGAATGCATGGCGCATCTAAGACCTCGAGGACGCTTGCCCGTACATGGCGCTCAACAACGGCTACGCCGCTAAGCACAAGAATTGAAACCGGCAGCAGCAGGTGAAGAAGAACGTCGCGAACTCGTTGCCATCCCACAAGATCTTCCGCGTTCAGAGACACCATTCCGCCCACGGGGATGGCTCGGGAACGAACTGCCAGGGCCAGCAACGCAATCGCGATCACGACCTCTGGAATTGAAATTAGAAATGAGCTTACGCTTCCGGCAACTTTATCCGTGAGGCCCCCGCGTGAGCTAGCGGACCATACTCCTAACGGCAACCCAATCACCCAGGTTACGAGCATCGCCAGCGACGTCAGCAACAGGGTATTTTTCGCCCGCGCCCACAGCAGAGGCGCGACCGGCGCGTTGTAAGCCAGGGAATAGCCGAAGTCTCCATGCACAACCGAAGCAGCCCAGCGCCCATATCGGATAGCGAGAGGGCGATCTAAACCATAGTGAGTGCGCAAGGCGGAAATTGTCTCCGGCGAGATCTGGGGGTTGAGCCGCATCTCGTCGAAGAAACTTCCGGGCGCAAATTCTGTCAATCCGAAACACAAGATCGAAACGCCAACAAGAAGTACCAGAGCTCGAACTAACCGGCGTGCCAGGAATTTCATGCGGAAGCTCCCTGCGCTCTGGCAAATGCTTTTTTGAAATGCTCGGCTGCTGCGACCAGCGTTTGTGTTTGGGGCTGTTGCGGGTTGACGATGATCTCTTTTGTCGGTCCTTGTTCAACGATTCGACCGGCGGACATCACGGCGAGTAAATCGGTCAGATGGGCTACAGCCCCGAGGTCGTGTGAAATCAGCAGGTAGGTGAGCGAGTGCGCGGCCTGAAGATTCTTCAACAACTGAATGATCTGCACCTGCGTTGAAAGATCAAGGCCCGATAGCGCCTCGTCGAGCACCAGAACCTTGGGGGACAACGCCAGAGCCCGCGCAATCGCAATTCGTTGCTGTTGTCCGCCGCTGAATTCATTAATGCGCCGGTCGAGCCAGTCCGCCGAAAGCCCCACTTCTACCATCAGGCTTGCCGCTCGTTCCCGGCGTTCGTTGCGAGTACCGCGCTGCTGGATCAGTAAAGGTTCCTCGATGATTGCGCTCGCGGACATTCGTGGATTCATCGAGGTGGTTGGATCCTGAAAAATCATTTGAATACGAGAGCGCAGAGGCCGCAGGCTACGCGCGCCGAGCCGCGAGATTTCCACCCCTCCGAGCCATATCTCACCGCTATCTGGCCGCTCCAGGCGAACCACACAACGTGCCACGGTTGACTTGCCGGAACCTGAGCTTCCGATAAGCGCGAGAGTTTTCCCCGCAGGAATGTAAAAGCTGACGCCGCAGGCAGCTTGCACGGTTGTCGATTTTCGCCAACCATTTCGGGTCTGGTATTGCCTGCTCAGCCCCTGGACGCGAAGAGAGCAGGCCATATTCGAGTCCGTGATTGTAGGTTCAATTGGCATGGTGGGCATTTACCAGAGGACGCTCAGAGAGCGCAAATTCTTGGGTTAGTCCGACGAGCGCCTGGGTGTACGGGTGCTGAGGATGGCGGAATATCTGTTCAGTAGGCCCTTGCTCGACGATCTGGCCGGCCTGCATCACTCCTATCCGGTCTGCGAACCCTAAAAGAGTTGCGGGGTCGTGGGTGATCCAGAGCAGCGCCATGCAGTGTTTCCGAGCGATTCCCGACATCAGCTCGAGAACTTGCAACTGCAACGGCAAATCAAGTTTGCTGACCGGTTCATCGGCAATGATGAGTTGTGGGCGGCAGGCGATCGCCATCGCAATCACAACCCGCTGTCGTTGGCCGCCGCTGAGCTGATGAGGATACGAAGATCCGATGCGTTCCGGATCGTCGAGCCCTACCTCGGCCAGCAATTCGTGAATTCGCTGAATTCGACCTTTGCGATCTAATGCCTCATGAGCGCGCAACACCTCGGCGATCTGTGTGCCGATCCGCATCACCGGGTTCAGAGCGCTGGCGGGGTCTTGTGGGACCAGCGAAATGTGCCTGCCGCGAATTTTAGAAAGCTCGCGCTCAGTCGCGACCATGAGATCGCGGCCGTCGAAAAAAACTTGACCGTCATATTTCGCTGCAGTCGGAAGCAGTGTTACGACTGCTTGGCCCAGAGTAGTCTTTCCGGAACCAGATTCTCCAAGAATCCCGACGATTTCGCCGCGCACAATGCTCAAGTTGGCAGCATCGAGAGCCAGAGTAGGCGCGCCGTTCCGCGGGAAATAGCGCACGCTTAAGTTGCGTAGCTGCAGGAGTGATGCAGGCATCTGCACTCATACTGACCTTTTATGAGTTGCATGTGGAGGTTACTTCGGTGTAGGCATCGCCTTTGCATGCGAGGCGCGGAACTCGCGACGTAAAAAAATGCAGGAGCATCTCCTCTACTCGGTGGATGATGCTCCTGCCCGAAATCTACTTTACAGTTATGTTCTCGCGGGAAGACCAGCTATTGCCAAAAGCGTCCCAGCCTTTGGCGACAATAGAGTGTTGGCCGATCCCCAATTTGAATGCATTGCTGGCCGACTTACCGGAAGATGAGTACGCCAGCTTGCTATCAATGTAGATCTGCATGGTATTGATCGGGCTGCCGGCGGGAGCGGCAGCTGAAATCGTTACCGGAGAGTTCACAACCGTGCTTGCTTTGGGAGATGAGAAGGTAATCGGAATCGGCGTGACGTTCACATTAATTGCTTTCTTGTAAGTGACGCCCGCCGCATTCCATTCCTGTACTACGATCGAGTGTGTCCCGACACTGAGCTGCAGGCTTGCCTGCACCCCAATGCCGCTGACCTGATATGCCAGTTGATTGTCTACATAGACTTGTGTCGATGTAATTGGAGTGGGATCAATCGCGAGAGTCGAAATCTGCATCGGCGAATGAAAACTGCTGTTGGCTGCTGGAGAGATAATGCTGATCGACGGCGAGGCTGCAGTTACAGAGAATTTATTCGTAATCAGGTTGCCCGATCCTACTGAAGCCTGTACCGCGATAGTGTGATTTCCGCTGCTGAGCGGCAGCGAAGTATTCAGGCTATTTCCGCTACTCTGAAATTGCGAGTCGCCGTCAAGGTAGACTTGCATTTTAGTTACTGCGTCTCTACCGCTGGCAGTAGCGCCGATCTGTACCGTATGTGCTACTACCGATGCCGGCGAGGGCTTAGTAACAACCACGGCTTCTGGCTCAACTGAAAGATTCATCCCGCGCTTGTGAATTCCCCCGGCTGTGTCCCACGACTGCACAACGACATAATGCTTGCCGATGGTCATGGGAATACGCACATCGAGCGAATTACCTTTTACGTGGTACTTCAGGGCGTTATCTACATAGACTTGCACCGCGCTCACGGGCGAGCTGTTCGAGGTTGTCGCCTGAATATGCACGGGGGAAGCTACTTGTGAATTGGGGAAGGGCGTCGCGATATTTATCGCATTGAAAAAATCGGACATTGGGTTCGCAACTGCTGCCGCTCCTGGGCAGTCGTCGAGGCCCATAGCATCACAAACTGTGCGCAGTAGGTTTGCATGATCGTAACGAACGGAAGACTTATACCCGGGTTTCACTTGCGGGCCAATCACCAACGTAGCCACGCGCCCTCCACAGTTGTTCACGAGCGTGGAGGTGCAGCGGCTGTCCTGATTGTAGCCGTCGCTTTTCAGGTCGGCTTCATCCCACACGATAAAAAGAATCCCGTCGCCCCCCGGTTGAAACTCCGGGAGCGCCAGAATTGCGGGAACGTGCTCGGAGAGCCAGAGATCAGCCGCGGCTAGCGTTCCATTGTGCGCATCGTTGGTGAGGTTCGGAGTTATGTAGGCGTAGTTTGGCGTAGTGTGATTCTTGATGTCAGTTTCTAATTGGGTGTAAGGAACAGAATTCTCCGCCTGGCCAGCAGCGCAGGTATCAGTGAAATCAATGATGGGATTGTGGCGGCGAACATAGTTCGCGTAACTTGTTCCGCTGAATCCAGCATATGGCAGATCTTCCTGATACGACCGCCATTTATATCCCTGCATGATCAACTGACGAGCGAGGTTATTTACGCTGTAACAAGACGTTGTGGTGTTATTGCCAGTTATCGGCTGACCGGCCTGCAACCACATCAATGCCGAAATGGAATTGTGTTCTTCAGAATAGTACGCGTTGGCCAAGCCATATTTGGCGGCCAGCGAGTTGTAATAGGGCATTTTCGGATTGCCGATCACAACCTCATAGCTGTGGTTCTCTTCTGTGACGATCCAGACGTGATGCGACTGGGGCACTTGTGCCCACATAATGCTGCTGAGTAACAGCAGCCCCAATGCTGAAATTTTCATTGCTCTCCCCTATTGTGCTTTTGCGTGCTTACGCGACAGCCGCCGTCCCATTGCAGGACAGCACAACTTTTTTCCAGAACGCGAAAGGAAACTTCTGCGCAAAAGTACAAAGTTTGTCAGGCATCAACAATCCGACGAACACCTTAATCTGGTGTGTAAATCAGATCACAAGAGTCCATGTACCAAAGCGTTGGAAAAGTCGCGGGGGCGAAGGCAAGTCACTTGATTAGTGATAGTTACAACCTGTCTACCGCAGATTTAAGTCGATTAAAGCCAGACGTACCGAGCGCGAAATGGGTGCCGAGCTAAGTAACACTTACGCCTGTGTGTCAAGACCATTCGTTCTAAACCTTTTTGTCTTGACCATTGTCAGTAAACAGGCGGCTACTTCTTTCGCTTGTAGACTTCTAAAAATGGCGAACGTTGCGCTGCCACTGCAAACCGGTTCCCAAGCTCGCTACGATGATTTGTTGAGGATCGCGCATGAGCGACTAAATCCGTCGCTTCGAGATCCCAATTTTCTGGTGCTGCGGGCAAGAGAAATCATTTTTAAAAATTGGATTTCTCAGCTCGACAAGCCCGAGGTTGATGTGCTCGATGTCGGCGGACGTTACCAGCCGTATAAGCCTCTTTTCCGAACGCAGCCACGGCGATACATCGCTTGCGATATTTTGCAAACAGGCTTGGTGACCGTAGTTGGCAATGGCGAGTCGTTGCCATTCGGCGCCCGCACGTTCGACGTGGTGATTGCCAGCCAGGTTTTCGACTACTTTTCACAACCACAAAGGGCGGCCGAACAGATTTGCCAGGTGCTGAGGCCGGGCGGTTCGCTGCTGATGAGCGTACCTTCGTTTGCGCCCCCTTTCGCTGAGGGCGAGGCCTGGAGGTTTACAGCCAGTGGTATCCGCACCATGCTCTCGGCATTCTCGAAAGTTACGATTGTTCCCGAGGCTTCAAGCATCGGAGGGCTGATTCGAACCCTGAATCTGGCGGTATGCTGTGCAGCAGGGTCCGGGTTGTTGAGCCGGGTGGTTGCATCCACGTTAACTCCGATGCTGAATCTTGCCGGTCTCGCTTTCGAATCATTGGCGCTCACGAAAAACAATCAGTTCACCCCGAACTACAGCGTCTTGGCGATCAAATAATCACCAGCAGTTGGCTCGATCACTGCCGGTCGTGCTTTGCGCCAAAAAAAATGGCTTCGGAGCGGTTAATCCGAAGCCGAGTGCGAATCCTGCTTGAGTCTCCTACGGAATGTAGTAACGAACCGAAGTCCAGATCATGTTATCAACCGCCTTGGGCGCAATGCCTCCGGCTCCAGACCAGCCAAATTTCTCAAAGTAAGAGTACTGGATTCCCAGGCGAAAACCGCCTTTGGGACCTTGGTAAAACTTGTACCAGAATCCCAGTGTTCCTTCTCCGATAACGCGGGTATCACCGGCGCAACTCGAACCCGACGAAGGGGTGAACGGAGTCGAAGCTGGAGGAAATTGTCCTAAGGTGTTCGAAGGCGCAACTTCTTTTTGACATCCGCTGTTATTGGCGAATGGTGATCCATATCCGCCGATTCCCGTGGTCGAAATCTTTGTGGTCGTCGTAGCCGCATCACCAAATGGATTGGCTGAGTTTGGAGGAATTGCCGGCGTCTTGGTGACGGTAATGCTGTCGTAGCCAGTGTAGGCCGCTCGAGCTCCGTACTCTGCGCCGCCGTACGCATATGCATCCAGCTTCTTAAGGTGAAGTTCCAGCCCCGACAGCCCATGTGCGGTGCGTATCAATGCTTCTGTGCCATTGGGCCGGAATGTCAGGTCAGGAATCTGGGCAGAGCCATAGCGCCCAACGCCATCTCCCGCGAGTCCTTGAAATGCAAACTCCAATTTCGTGGGTACGAGGGGAAGGCGGAAATTCGCTCCGATCCCGCCTCCGGTTCGAGTGTCGTTAAACGCGCCCGCCGCACTCGGTGCGAGCGAGCCGTCGATTGAACAAGGCAGACTCGTTGTTCCCGGAACCGTATCTGTGGTCGTCGTACCAACTACGCCGCAAGGATAAACGCGATTGCGAAAGTCGCTGAATATACCGAACACTTCGTAGTGACCCCATCCCGGATCGACTGCCGCTTTTACGATGATGTCAGGAGCTTTGTTAATCGAGTAGCCGGAGGTGTCCGCAAAGTTAAACAAACCGCCACCTGAACCGGGAGCATCAAGGATCGTATTACCTCCCGTCGCTGTTGTGACTCCGGCGTTGCTCGTTGCCACTGAGGAGAATCCCCGTCCTCCAATCGTTGCCTGAGGGGCCTCGATCGCTAGACCGAGGGCAAACTTTCCTCCAAAGTCTTTGACGACTCTTGCGCCGTACTGGCGCGCCCACGTGAATCCAACGTTATATTGAGAGTCTATGGTGAGCGGCGGCAACTCTTGTCGGTTCTGGATTCCCTTTTTTGTCTCGGTGGCGAGCGACCACATCTGGCCCGCAGTAAAGCTGAGACCGTTGGCAAATGCCGCCTGGCCAAATATCACGCGCTGACGAAGAACGTAACTGTTGCTCTGACGGTTATTTGAGGTGACGCCCGCGCCGAGCCAATCGCCCTCCCAGTAGCCGGTCAGTTTGGTATTGCCGATCTTGCTTTCGCCAAGAAGGCTGAGCCGACTCTGCCGGGCCGTCAGGTTCGTTTCGCCCAGTCTCGAGAGTGCATTCGCGGTATATGGAATGCTATTGAACGGAGTATTGATGTCAGAGCTCACCGCTCGTGTTCGATTAACAGTCTCAGCCGCTACAAATCCACCCGGAGTGATCGTGATGCCCTTGTAGTGGATTGCTGCCGGGCTCTCCAGCGCAGTCTGAATATTTTTTTGCGTTTCCTGCAAGGCTACGGCGGCATTGGTGCTGTTGTTCTTCAGGTCCGAGACATCGCTCTTAAGGGAGCTGACCGTCTGCTCCTGCTCGGAAGCCTGCGAGGCAGCGGCATCAGCCTTCGATGCCGCCTGTGACGCGGCAGCCTGGCTCTGATTGAGTTGCTGCTGGAGCTGCTGCAGTTGCTGGTCGCGGCGCTGCAGTTGATCGCTCAACTGCCGGATCTGCCGCTGCTGAGCATCGAGCGCTTGTTTCAATTGACCCAACTGGTTGGCAATGTCTGCGTTGCTTGCGGAAGTGGCTGCCGCCCTTTTCCGGGTGGGCTTTGCAGTGGTTGCCGTGCTTTGCTGGGCTTGGGCCGAACACAGTGACAGCAGAATCGCGAAGGCCAAAGCCGTGACGTGCTTCATGTTCGTTTTCTCCTATGGCACAAATGTAGAAATGAATGCAAAGAAAACTCAGGCGTATTCATTGGGGCCCCTGAGATCACGCGCGCGGGAAGGTACATCGTAGCGTCGGCCCCTTTAACAACTGATTAACATTTTTTTAATATCGGATGAATTCTAGACCGGAGTCAGAGCGGAGATGTTCCAAACCGCGCAGAGGAAATCTCAAAGATAATGGTGAACTCCCAATTCTGGTTTGGGAATTCACCAAGTTCACGCGATCTGCTATTCCAGCGATTTCGGATCGGAAAGATTCCGGGGAGAACTCTTCTGGAGTTCGGCATCCAGCAAGTGCGCAGCGGCTGGAGTCGATACTTTGTCCTCGCGCAGAATTTCCTGTGCCGTCAGCTTCTTTCCGTAGAGCTTTTCGTTAGCACCGTTGTCGGGTCGCAAGGTTGAACCCTCGAGCGAGACGCCGGCAAACAATCCGCGTGAACGCGAATAGGAAAGGATTTCCGCCCGCATGGCGACGTCGGTCGCGGCGGCAGTGTTGCGGCCTTTCGGTCCGGCGGCAGCCGCAGCGTCCGCCCCCAGTTTTATTTTGCTGTCCATCAGGGACGTGGCTCCGCGCGGATTCATGATCAATAGAACAAAATCAGTCGCCTGTCCGCCAAGCTGGAATCCGAAATTCCCGCCTTCGAGAGCATACATGGCCGGCGCGCCCCAAGGACCGGTGAAGTGCTCACCGGTACGGCAGACCATCACCCCGCGGCCGTAGCTGGCGCCAATTCCGACAGCCACCTTTTTTACCGACGGCAAAACAATCACGCACTCCGCCCGGTCCAGCAAATCCTGAGGGATGTCATCTGGAATATTCAAGATTTCTTTGAGGACCACGCCGGCGTCTTTGACCCGGTCAACCTCCTTTTCGTTCTCGGCAGCAAAAGCAGGCAGGCAGACAAGCACCAGAAATAATGCAGCAACCTTTTTCATGCGTACCTCAATTTTTAGGATTTAAGTGGATGAGCAGCATTTTACATTCCGCGCGAGAACTTTTGCGGTTGCCGCGTGTTTTGAAATAGTGACCCTTTGAGTGCTCCTTTTGTAACTTGGAGAACCCAAGCCAGTGGCCTAGAGTCAAGCGGAACGGTCAAGTTCTCTGGCGAGCGTCCCCGGCAAGCCACGTGCATCTAATGTACTGGGATGGCCCCGAAAGGCGGCTATTCGTGCAATTTTTGGGTGGTTTGGGAATGAAGTACACACACTGGATATTCACGCTGGTTTTGCTCGCCGTGCCCTCCTTGCACGCGCAGAGCGCCTACATGAATCCCCCCAGTCAAATAGTTTCTTCCCCGGATATTGATCCGAACTCCATTATCACGATCAAGTCGCATGTCAACGAGGTGAACGTGCTGTTCATCGCCATGGACAAACATGGGAAATTCGTGCGCGACTTGAACCAGCGAGATTTCAACATTCTTGACGACCATAAGCCTCCGCAGGCAATTGTCAGGTTTTCTCAGGAGACCGATTTGCCGCTGCAGATCGGTCTCCTGATCGACACCAGTGGCTCGATTCATGGCCGTTTCCAGTTCGAGCAGGAGGCCGCGACCGGGTTCCTGCAGCACACCATCCGCCCGCACTACGACCACGCATTTGTCATGGGCTTCAATGCACACAGCAAGGTCGCCCAGGATTTTACCGATAACGTCAGCCTACTGTCGGCGGGAATTCAAAAAATGGCGGACGGCGGAGGCACCGCTTTATACGACGCCATCTATTCCTCTTGCAAAGAAAAGCTGCTGAAGGACGATTCTGACCGCCCGACCCGTCGGGCGCTGATCATTGTTAGCGACGGCGAGGACAACCAGAGCGAGCACACGTTAAATCAGGCAATCTGGATGGCAGAACGGGCACAGGTGATCATCTACACCATCTCCACAGATGACAGCGGCTTGATTTTGCGCGGAGACAGAATTTTGCAGCAGGTTGCCGATGCCACCGGCGGCCGGGCCTTCTTTCCCTACAAGATGAAGGACATTAAGAGTTCGTTTTCAGCTATCGAAGACGAACTGCGCAGCCAGTACGTCATCTCCTACCATCCCGCCAATTTCGATGCCGATGGGCGTTTCCGCTCGATCGAGATTACGACCCTCAAAAAAGACCTTCAGGTCCGCGCCCGCAAAGGTTACTTTGCCCCTCAGCAGTAATTCAGGCCTTCTCCGCTCTGGTGCTAGAATTTAGGTGCTCGTGATCCGTGGTTCGTGGTTCGTCGGTACTATTTTTGATTCCATCCACGAGGCACGAATCACGAGCCACTGTTTCCAAATGTCCCGTATTCTCACTGCTTCGGCCCTTCTGGTTCTGCTTTGCGCAGTTTCCTCGGCTAACGTACAGCATCACAAGAAGCAGCAGAAACCCTCGCCGGCAGTAGCCTCACAGCCGCAAGCCACTCCGGTGGCTGCGCCGCAGACACCGCCGCAGCCCGCCACTCCCGAAAATGGACCTTCGTCTCCTCCCGACGTGAAGTTTCAGGGCGGCCAGCTCACTATCGTCGCCAGGAATTCCACCATGGGAGACGTGTTGAACGCTGTGCGGCAGAAAACCGGCGCCGCGGTTGACATGCCTGCTGCGTCGGGTGAGCGCGTGGTTGGTCAGTTCGGCCCCGGAGCGCCGCGCGAAGTAATGGCGCAGCTATTGAACGGCTCGCACTACGACTACGTATTGCTTGGCTCCCCGGCCGATCCGCAAGCCTTAAAGAAAATCGTATTGATGGCCAAAGCCAGCGGTCCGGAGCCTGCGCCTCAAAACCAGACGGCCCAGCAGCAGCCGAACGAAAACGTGCAGCAGGTTCCCGATGTCACGAATGACAATACTGAGGAGAACAACGGCGAGGCCACTGCAAATGGCCAGCCGGCGGAGGAAGAAGCTCAGCCCGAACAGCCCGAACAATCTGAGCAACCGGACCAGTCAGATCAGCAGCAGCCAGTTGTCAAAACTCCGGAGCAACTGTTGAGAGAGTTGCAGCAGCAGCAACAGCAGCAGCAACAACAACAAGACCAGCCGCCGCCTCCGGGAGCTCCGGGGCAACCTCCGCAGTAGACCTTGTTTCGGCTCGCCATATATCGAATTCTCGATGTTTTCCTATAGCGCGTAGCTGAAATGATCAAGCATGTCCTGATATATCTTGATCCGATTCGCTACCGTTTTTCCCATCTACAGCTGTAACGGATTCCAGCCCTAGGTCGAATGTCACCTCACTGATGATGCAACGTAAGTGATCTGGGATCTGCGTTGTCGGATGTTGTTCAAATAAGAGCCTCACTCCAAGTAGATGGAATCTCGCGAAGTCGAGCTATTAATGACGCCAGGGAGCGGGATGCAATGACTCCGCAGCATGGTAAGATGTCGTCGCGTAGGGTTGTAGCGCTCTGGATTACATGGAGGTGGAAATGCGACCACTCCCAGTAGCTACTTTTAGAGCGGTTTGTCTTCCGCCAAATCGTTCGCGGCTCGCTTCTCTTCTGACCGTCTCTTTGCTATGCGGGGTGAACGTCATGTGCGGCGGCGGCGCGGTTACGTCGCCTCCCGAACCAGCTTTGCCAGCTCCAAAAGATTTGGCGTACCCTCAACCCACGATAACTGCAACCGTAGGGCAAGCTATTACGCCGGATATGCCCACTTTTAGTGGAACAGTGTCGTCGTTCACCGTGAACCCTGCACTGCCCTCCGGATTTACCCTGGATGGTTCCTCGGGTGAAGTATCCGGAACCCCCACGATTTCAGAGGGACTTACAACCTACACTGTGAAAGCTTCGAACTCATCCGGAGCTACAACGACGACACTACAGATTACGGTCAATGCAGCTGTCTCACCACCAACAAAATTGGCTTATGTTCAAACAACGGTATCGGCGACAGTTGGACAGGAAATCACCCCGCTTATACCAACCGTCACTGGAACGGTTTCATCATTCACCGTCAGTCCTGCCCTCCCTCCCGGACTTAATGTAGATAGCTCGACCGGAATTCTTTCAGGAACTCCGACCGCCGCCGCTGCGGGTGCAATCTACACCATAAGCGCAGCAAACTCAGGAGGCCGCGCTACGTATGCTTTGGCAATCGCGGTAAATAAAGCTCCAATCACGTTGATTGACCTCGGACATGACAGTATTATCCAGCGTCTCCGGGTGCAGAGCTCTAGGCTGCTCAGTGAGGACGCAAATGGACATTGGGTATTGTGGGATTATGTTTCAGGATCGAGTCTTGCCGAGGGGGATGATAGTGGACAGCTACTGTTCTTGCCAGTTGATATGTCTGGCCCGACATTCGTGATAAGTCTCGTGAATGGGCTAGAAGTTCGCTCGTCGTCCGATGGACATCTCTTATCCATCATTAGCGTACCCGGTCTGAACTCGAGTGCCGGTAAGTCCTGGTGGCAATTGGCGTCGGACCGAAGCTATGTCTGCGCAGGTTCGCAAACGGGATTATTTGTCTGGAACCCATCAGGGCAGCTCTTGCTCTCTGAGTCGGGGGACTATTCGAGTGCGAAGACCTTTTCAGCGCCAACGGAATTACGAATTGCTCTAGGACCCGCCGGCCCAAACATTATCCAAACGATTTCGATCCCCAATGGCAATACTTCCGTGAGCCAGCCATTCTCTGGCCAATTTAATTCATGGTTTCTCGATGGCGAACGGTTTTTCGCAAACACGTCGACCACTGTATGGGTGTACGACAAGTCCGCTGCCCAACAAGCTCCTTTCTCGCTTCCCACGGTCGAGAATCTCGGAGGAGAGGGCAACTATTTCTGGACCTATGCCGTCAATGATGCTCCTTTCGCGCTTTCGATATACGATGTCGGCAGCTCTGTTGCAGTCGCAACCTACAATTTGAGCGTGGATACATCGGTGATCCCCTCTGGGACGTCAATTGCCATACTCCCTGTGGGGACAGGCGCCGCGAGCATAATCGATCTGTCGGGCTCAGTCCCATCAAAGACTGACTACACTTTTCCCGTGGCTTACTTAAGTTCGTATGCTGCAGCCTCGACTACTAACTGGGTTGTTGGGAATAACCATGGAGTGTTAGTTGATGGCGCGAGTTCAATGGCTGCGGCGGTCCGCTATTTTGGATTTGGTGCGGCCTGGAGTATTGCGGGCGCCACAAGTCGCGTCGCGGTAAGCACCGCAAACGGAAGTATTTCTTATTTCGACACGGCATCACAAGCAAGTGAGGGTACGATTTCGTTTTCGAGTGGAAAGCTGGTTCTCTCCTCCGATGGAACTGTTCTGGCAGCTTCAGCCAACGCAAGTGATGCCCAATACGAACCAGATCGGACGCTCAATATTTATTCACTGCCCTCCGGAGCGCTGACCAAAAGCTTCCCCTATGTGTTTCAAGATGGTGTTCCAGACCTAATGGATTTCTCGTTGTCAGGTTCCGGCGATATTCTTGGCCAAATAACCGGGACTTTCAATGGCAGTTGGACGTATGTCAGGCAGGTTAGCTCAATTAGCAGCGGCACAACAATTTGGTCCGACACTGGAGCGGATCGAAACCTTCCCATCCAGCTCTCGCCGGATGGAACACTCATTGCAGTATCCAATGGCTCGGTCGGACAGAGTACCGGCACTAACATATTTCAAAATGGTACTTTGGCAACGGCTGTCCCTGGATTCGGGATAGGGTGGATTGATAACAGCCGAATTTTATTGAACAACTATACCGGTGGGGATGTTATGCCCAATTTCGCAGGGTGTACCGTGTATGACGCGGCTGGCGCGCAATTGGCGACGATTCCCTTACCTGAGTTCTTTCAGTTCCAGACGACAAGCCCCGACCTAGTGTACTCTCCACTTCGGAACACGATTTACTCTCTGACCACAGGCCAACCGACTTGGACAGGACCACAATCTACCAATCATGTAGGCGCGATCTCCGGGCCGTACGTAATTTACGAGGCGAACAGCAGGGTGTTCGTGGACACGTATTGATGGTTGCTGTTTGTATCAATTCCCACATAGGAGGATGCTGCTTATGTCATTCAGAAAATATTTTTCGGGCCTGGTGGTGTTGGCCGCGCTCACATCGATGTGCTTCGCAGCGCCGCAAGCTGCCGAGAGCGCGAAACAAGATATGAAGGATGCCGGCCACAGCACCAAGATGGCGGCGAAGAGTACGGCTCACGCCGTCAAGACGACCACCAAGAAAACCGGGGATCGGGTGAAAAAGACCAGCAAGAGCGTTGCCCATAAGACTGCGTCCAAAACGAAGCAAGGCGCGCAAAAGGTCGAAGACAAGACGACTCCATCCAAGTAGCGATGGAATAATTTATCTTTCTCGCTGGACAGCTACTCCTCGCTTCCGGCAGTTTCGTCCCGAACTTCGCCCCGAACCTGGAATTGCTCACCTAGGCTCTTTGCCAGAGCGTTCAAGTTGGCGGCCAAGTTCAGGCGCCAGCGTTCGATCGAGAGCTTTGCCATCTCGTCGATCGAATATTCGAAAGCTTGCAACGACTTTCCCGTTTGCTCCTTGAGTGAGTCGGAAGCTGATGCAATGATTGTTTTGAATGCAATGGTGATTTTCTCGCTTGTCTGGTCCATTTGATCGCCGAGCATATGCGCGGCATGTTCCTTCAGTTGCGACAAAGCTTCATTGGCCATTTCTTCAAGCTGGGTGCGAGTGTCTTTTACGGTATTAGCAGCCATTTGACCCAGGCGTTTATCAAGGCCGGCTTCGAGGGAGGTGGCTGCTTCACCAAGTTTGGCGATCCGGCGGTCCAAATGTTCAACATCTTTTTTCAGGCGTGACGATTCTCCTGTGACCGAGGTGCGCACCTGTTCCAGGTCTTGTTGGCACGCGTTGTGCTCCTCGTTCAACTCATGTCGCGCGATTTCCAGCAGCTCCTTGCTCAGCTGCTTGATTTTGTTGCTCCCATCCAGCAGTTGCCGCTCGAAATCGTCCAATCCGTGGCGCAACTTTTCCTGAGTATCGGCCGAGGCGCGAGTTGAAATCTGCTGCGCCCGTTGCTCAACAGTTTTGAGTTCTTCGCCGACGCGTTTCAAAAAATCCTGGTAGCCCTCTGCGGTTCGCCGTTCAATGACTGACTTGGCGCGTTCAAGCAACTGCAGGTATTGCTGCCGGGAATCCTCAACTACTTTGGGCTCAAGTTCTTTACTTAATCGTAACTTGAGTTGTTCCTGGAGCTCGGGCGGAATCTGCGACAGCGATACTTCGAAGCGGCTGGGGTTCGCTTCTCGTTTTGCTTGCGCTTCTTTGATTGCTTCGAGCTCAGCTTGCAGTGGAATGAGCGATTCCGCAATCAGCCTCCTCATGGGGGCTTCCAGCCGCCGCGCGACTAAGTCGAGGATGGCTTCTGGAGGAAGGTTTGGCGGGCTGGCGATCTTAGGCGTGGCCAGTGACGTGGAGCGCGAGGTAATCTGTTGCAGCTTGGCTGCAAGTGCCCCTGTGGGCAACGACCAATCTGCCGGATATTCACTCAACCCCCAGAAATTTTCTGGCCGCGCCAGCTTCGCTCCCAATTTCCAACTCCGATTGTCAGGTTCCATGGACTCACATGAGACCACCTGAGCTGTCGTCTCGCGGCCATCTTCGGTTTTGAAGCGCAGAGGGATACCGGGATCGAACTTTACGGGTGAAAGCACTGCACAACCGTGCGCATTGACCACCACCGTCTTACATATCTCGGAGAAAGAAGATCCTGCCAGACTCGTAACTAATATCGGCACCTCTGCCGGTACTCTAGAACTACGCCTGAGCGTTGTGGGGACACTTCCATTGTGCATGTAACTCCCTCGAGGGTTGGAGTTAGAAAGAGCGACGCACTTTTCACGATAACTTGAATTCGGGATATGCCGACCGACTCGGAAGTGCCGAACCGAGCTGTCCGAAGTACAACCTGCACGGCAGCGTTGGTAACTGTTACGTGAAATGGATCGGCTTTTGAGTTAGCTTTGCTGGACGCGTGCTCCCTAATCCGTGACGTCTTGGCTGAGTACCTGTTGGCCCGAAGGGCTGGTGACAGAAGCCGATTGTTCGGCAGTAACGAACAGCCGGAATGTCTTGTAGGTTGTGGGCGTTTTGAAGTGCGCGCTGAGGTCATCATTTACTTGCAGCTGACCCTGTTTAATGGGAGCGGCATCCCTGGGTTGTACCCAAACCACGTACACAGACGCGGGCGGGGTGAGGTTTTCAGGCTTGGCAAGGTGCTTAACGTCTAGCGAGATGAGTGTGTTTCCGTTGCTGTCGTGAGTCAGGTCTGCTTTGGCCGTGGCAGCAGGGACTGAAATAGCTGGCATGAGATGCACGTGCTTCGCGCATCCCGTCAGGAAAAGCAATCCAACAATCGTGAGAAAAGCGGGGTTATTAGCTTTCATTGGGTTCATAGTGTTGGATGAAGCCCTAAGACAAGCGGTTTTCCCGCAGCCCATGATGGGCGCACGTTTCGACCACGTATGCATTCAAGCTCGAATTGTCCTGCTTAGCGCGTTTCATCCTGAGCGGAGTAGCTGCTACCGCGGGACGAAGAAACAGAGTGGGATGATTTTCAGGAAAATCGTCCCACTCCACTCAGCACGGCGAGTCTGTACTCATTTGGCTGCGCGCTGCGGGTCAGTGCTGGCGGACTTGTCCTGAAGGTGCAGCGAACATTTTTGTTTGCCGAATGAGATTTGCTCAAGCGACTTCGTGCCCTTCTCATCGGTGCTGTAGGCAAGGTGATCGTACCAAGTATGGTCCTTTACCAATGTGGCCGGCGTCGAAGCCACTTGTTTGCCTCTGCTGTAGATCTTCACGTTGACCTGGTCGCCATTCCCGGTCCACTCGACGCGGTACTTGCCGGTCTGCAACTGTGTGCCGGCAACATTCACGGGGAAGGGTAATTCCATAGAACCGCGATTCACGGATGGCGCAGAATCCGCGGCCCATAGAGCTGGGGAAAGCGAAAGCATTGCTGCCGACAGAAGAGCCAGCACAATGCGCTTTAACTTTGAGTGTCGAATCACAAGGCCTCCTCTCCCATCGCTGGGAGACGTTGTGGCGGCCGTGCGTTTTTGGAAAGAGCTTGCGTTTGTGCCGAAAAGGCTTACCATGCTCCGGGTCGAGCACACGGATAGCCGAAACGGCGTATTCGTTTGCCGCTAGGGATGTGCCTCACCTGGCCGCCAAACCGCGTGAGGCCTTCCCTGACCCACCTATTTTGTACTGCTGTTCCTACTCGCAAAGAGAAGGACGCGCGGTCCGCGAGCCCTTCCTATCTGATTACGTAGACATCGCGTGGAAAGTTCCTGCGTTACTCTGCTTGGTATTTGACGAGAGCGCATCCCGCTTGTGAGCAGGGCGAATGCATGCGGTGGGTTCACTCGCGATTGGCTGGCTGTCTTTATAGGAAAAAAACGGATGCGCATGAAGCGCATCCGCGAAAGTTGAGACCAAGTTTCGTAGAAGTTACTTCAACGGCGTTGCAGGCAGCACGCCAGTTCCCTCAATTCGAACCGCGGCAAGCGCGCGCGGATCAATACCCAAGGCTTGAAGAATTGTCGGGGCAACCTGCGCGGTCCCCACAGCCGCGTTTACCGTCCTCGGCTTGAAGTTGGGGTTCGCGAGCAGCAGCACAACGTTCGTGTCGTCGTGCGCGAAGCCCCCGTGCTCTTCCTGCTTTTTGGTGCTGCCGGTATAAGTGACACCGACGTTCGGAGTCACAATGATGTCCGGTGTGCGCGGGTCGAGGGTAGGATCGTTGTAGTTCAGCTTGAGCGAAGGGCCATAGTAGATTTGCCCAGGCGCGATCCCGGTGGACACATCGACATTGCTTTCGAGGATATTTACGGCATCGGATGTCTCCGAAGAATTGTTCAGCCAGATCAGGGAAACGTCATCTTCAGTCGGCCCGATTCCTGTCGGATTGTTGGTGGATTCTGAATTCGGAATGAAGCCAGCGTTCGAGAGCAGAGTAGCCGGCGATGTGCCGTTCTTCAATTGGGGGACGTAGCGCGTGGGATCGATGGGCGACTGGCCGTGCTTGGCGGTGATAACAATGAGAGTCGAATCGTACAATCCCCTCTTCTTCAATTCGCCGACGAATTCAGCAATCGACGCGTCGACGAACTTGAATTCGTCGAGCAACACAGGGCTGGGCGTGCCGGCAGCGTCGAGGTATCCGCCCTGCACACTTAGGTTTTTTTCATTGAGTTTCTGCCCAACGCTCACAGCCTGGAAGTTCATGCCGAAGATGTTGGGTGTCCCGCTCAAGTGTCCAGTACCAAGGTGGGTCTTGCCATCTATCCAGTTGAGAACCGCGTCGACCTTCAGTGTGTCGTAGCACTGAATCTCCTGAAAGCTGTTGGTCCACGCGGTCAAGTCAGAGGTTGGGTCGAGGACTGAATCGCAGTGGACGCCCCTGGCCGTTGTCACACCGGGAAGCGGGACGACGTTCGAATTGATTTCCGGCGAGTAGAAATCATCGAGCGCAACCGGGCCGATACCCGAGGAGACCGAAGCATAAGCAGGATGCTTATCTGACCACGCGGTCACTCCACCGTGGAGATGGATTACGCTGAAGATGCTGTTGGCACGAACGAATTCCCACGGCCAAACCGGCGCGCAGCCTTTAGCAGGATCTTGTGGCAGCTTCCGCGGATCGATCGACGCGATCGTGCCGTCCGTGAGCGAAGCGCCGGGAGCCCCGCCATTCACTTTGGTTTGATCTCGGTCAATACCTTCCTCGTATTCCGTCGTAAAGCCGGTCGGGGCGGCACCTGGGGTACAGGCGCCCGGACCGTTTCCGTTCCCGGTCACGACCTTCGGTCCGTCGAGATTGCGCGAGTAAGCGACGTCGTAATACACCCCGGTGAGCGCTGGGCTACCGCCGGTGACGATCGCGGTCAGGCCGGGAAATGAATCGGAGGGTTTCGAAGTGCTGGCTGCGGTGTAGTTGATGCCGGTGTTTGCGAGAGCGGCAATTGCCGGACAAAAAGGCTCACCGTTGTTCACCGTGCTCATACCGTTAGCACAGTTGAGAAAATCTACTGCGTGCATTCCATCGACGCTGATTAACAAAACATGCTTAATGTGATTACGCGAATCTTGCCCCTCGTCGGCAACAACACTGCCGACCATGCAAGCGACTATGAAGGAAAGGAGTGCAACTTTTTTGCCCATGCGACCTCGATTTTCAATGGATTTGTTCCGAGTGACGATCATGTTACGAAGTGGAATGTGAACAGGAAGTTAGGACGATATGAAATATTCGCGAAATTCAGAATGAGCGACCAATAGGCGCGAAAGTTAGCGCTCTCGAGTGTCTGAATAGACAAACCCTGCGGGAAGCCGTCACCTGAAATTCAACGCAATCTGATCTCACGAACCGCGGCGCGGTGTAGAATATGTAGGCCGCTCGTCGAGTACTCTCCTCGAGGTTGTGTCATGAAAGCTCTCTTCGGTTTTTTCGCGGCAATCACTCTCACGTTTTCTCCATTGGCAATTCACGCTCAGACCGCGGCAAAGCCGGCGCATCCGGCTGCGGCGCAGGCCAGCCCCACCGGGCGTGTCCATCAGGAACCTTGTTGGCAGCAGGTAGGAATTTCGAAAGCCGCCATGCAACAGCGTGACCAGGTTGCGCGCGAACGACGGGAACAGATACAGGCCGTGTGCGCCGACTCATCGCTTACGCCAAAGGAAAAGCAGCAGAAGATTAAAGAAATTCGGCAGCAGGCGAAGGAAAAGATGGATACGCTGGTCAGCGCTGAGCAGGAAGAACAACTGCACGCCTGCCAGAAGGAGCGGGCGGGGAATGAGAGTCATCCATCAGCGCCAGCCGCACACCATTCCGGTAATGGACCTTGCGGAGAGATCGCCTCTTCGGGAAATCCACCGCCGCCTCAAAACGGAGACGAGAACCGTCCCCATGAAGGTGAGCCCGCTCCACAATAAGTGGGCCAGTCTACTGGTTCCCACCCTTCCAAAATCGCGAAGGGTACGGCACGCTCAAAATGGTTTGAAAATTTACTTTCACCAATACTGGAAGTTCACTTTGTCCAGCCAGATCGAATACGGCTGCTGACTGTAATTTCCGTCCTGCTGATAATTCACCGTAATGCCAGACCACGAAGTCTGAGTCGGCGTGTCGTAGCGGTCCAGAGTAGCGGTCTTTCCATTCAAGGTAATGGACTTGAACAATAGATGGCCGTCTGAGGTGCGCTGAACCTGGATCGTCAGGTGATTCCACTGATTGTTCAGTGGATGGCAACCCACGCCGGTAGGCTGCCACTTCTGCCCGGGGTTGTCCCAGACGTCCCATTCGTTGCCGCCGGCGATGCGGCATTCATGTCCCCAGATATACGACTTGCCGTTCACAAATTGATTGATGTCGAATTCGAGGGCCTGAGAGGTCCCGATCTGGTCGGCGAAGAAATACTCGTCGTAGACAAAATTGTGCGAATTGGAATTAATGCTGTTGTCCCAATCGGGCATTCCTTGCGATGAAAATTGCCCGATGAGATGGTTATTCCAAAGCACGTCAGAGTACGTCGTCTTGCCGCCGATCGTGAACTTCATGGATTTGCCGCTCAGTGAAGGGGCATTTATACCCTGACTGCTGGCCCATGTGGTTTGCGGGCCTCCGGCAGAGCAGGAGGAGCAAATGCCGTACCAGGGAGGCAACAGCGCATATCCGGTCCAGCCGTTGCTTGTTTGCAGGTTGGCGATGGTCTTGGCCTGCGGAGGGGCAACACTGATATTGGAGGTTGATGAGGACGTGGAGCTCCCGGATGAGCTACTGGAACTCGAGGTTGAAGTCGGGCTCGCGTTGGAGCCATTCATAGGATTGGAAGGCGACCCGCCACAACCGACCAGGATCGCGAGCGCAAGGATTAGCAAATAAATTTTCAAAGCGAGATTCTCCAGCTTGATTTTTGAAGACGCGCGTCCGCCGAACGCAGGCGAGGGGCAGTGGCACAGCATCTACTTACTACAGAGCTCTTCTGAGTGACTGGATTCTACGAAGCGATCTACTTGGGCTCAAGGCCAGAAGCACCACCGTGCGGCAACTTTCGCGATAAAATCTCGCAATCATGCAATGCGGCTTGAGAGCTTTGTACAGTTTGAGGCAGGCGAGAACGCTGCTCGCGCTATGCGCTTTGCTGCAACCGGCGGCAATTGCCTCGAGCAACGATCAGATCAAGCGACCGCGCATTACCGGCATCGACCACGTAACTGTTTACGTAAGCGATGTCGCGAGATCCCGGGATTTTTATTCTGCAAAGCTTGGATTGACACTCGGCTGCCCGGAATACCGCGGGCCGGACACTTGTTATCTCGTGCGACCGGGACAGAGAATTCTTCTGAAACAAGCACCGGCGCAGCAAGGCGGGCTCAAGAATTGGATCGCGGAAATCGGCTTTGCAACCGACGATCTCATGCGGATGCGCAGTTATCTTCTGGCACACGGGAGGGTGTCTGGCCCAATTCTCACGCAATCCGACGGCGCCCGCGAGTTCCGGGTCCGCGACGCGGAAGGAAACCTCATTGCATTCGTGCAGAGAACTCCCTTACAGGCCAGTTACGAAGCTGCGCCCAAACAGATCGGTTCGCGCTTGATTCATGCCGGCTTCGTTGTGCGAGACAAGGACGCAGAAAACCGTTTCTATGTTGATCTTCTCGGTTTTCGCCTTTACTGGTACGGCGGGTTCAAAGATAAGGACACGGACTGGTACGAGCTACAGGTCCCCAACGGGCCTGATTGGATTGAATACATGCTCAACATTCCCGCTGACGCCGATCACAAAGAGCTAGGCATACAGAATCATTTTTCTTTGGGCGTCAAAAATGTAAATGACGCCGCGCGGCAGCTTCGCGGCAACGGCCTGCAGACGTTCGATGGCCCGGAAATTGGGCGCGACGGAAAAGACAGCCTCGACGCCTACGATCCAGATGGAACACGGGTTGAAGTAATGGAGTTCACACCCAAACAGAAACCGTGTTGCCATCCCTACACGGCGGAGCACCCAAAGCCATAAGCAGCTTGTTTATCGCTACTTGGTCAGGTGCGATGAAACCCGCACAGTTATTTCCTTGAGCGCAAAAGACCTGCGCCTTAGACCGTTTGTAATCTGCCCGAAGCTAAGATTCGGCATCAGAATAGGCACAATGCGGCCTTTCTGGAAAATGGCGATTGTCTTTGGGCTCTGCACCGCGGGCTTGTGCACTGCGTTTGGGCAAACGGACCTTCAGGACACCGATGATCCGGCCGCCACGCTGCAGAACGTAGCCGACAAACACTCGTCGAAATCAGAGCCGTCGCTTACGCCGGATGACCGTCTTTCGTTACTGGCGGCGGCGCTCGATGCGCGGGTTCGGCGAGAAACGGAACCGGACTGCTCCCACCTGGTCCATGCGATCTACGAGGCAGCCGGATTTTCGTACGCTTATGCGCCATCGGGAGATCTTTATGCGGGCGTTGAAGGTTTCGAGCGCGTCAAATCACCCCAGCCTGGCGATCTCGTTGTCTGGCGCGGTCACGTGGGAATGGTGGTAAAACCCTCCGAGCACATCTTTTTCAGTTTCTTGAGCTCCGGCCCCGGTACCGATGACTACGAATCTCCATACTGGAAGCATCGTGGGCGGGCACGTTTTTATCGTTACGTGAAAACTGACTCGTGCGCGGAATGCGAAGCTGCGGAGCGGCCTTCGCATCGGTTGCTCGAGGTCAAACGATAGGCGCAGAAGCGCAGTCAGGCCGGCAGAAGCTCAAAAACAGGATATCCAGCAGCAATTTGCGAAAATGCTTCGACGGGAGCATCGGGCGGAATTGGAAAGAAGCGCCCAACCGCGCCTTTGTAATTGGTGAGATATGCCTTCAATACCGCGGGCTTTTCGGAGTCAGCAAGGGCGCGAAGTCGGTACCGTCGCGTCAAGCCTCGCCGCAAGGTGACTTCACCGGCAGCCTCGGCATTTCGCGCCCACTGCGTACGGCCGCGCGGCGCGACCAGAAATGTCTTGTTGTTGAGTTCCAGCAGGCTTACCGCGGTCGAATACAACTTGCCCGACTTCCTGCCCTTCACCTGCAACTTGTGAACGTATGACGGGCCCAGGCTCCAACTGGCCAAAGTGCCAAGCATGCGATTGAAAACTTTTTCAAACGAAGACGGCGCTTCATACTTGCGTTCGTCGGGCATAGTGTTTCATTGTAGCCGGACGGTGGCGGAGCGGCAGTGCCTGTCGGAGTTTCTGCGCATGGATTTGTTTTCCAATTTTCCAGATCCATCGCATAAATGAACCGAGGGACGCTCGATGGCGTCCCTCGGTTGCGTGCTGATCTTTGTGTCGTCACTACGCGGCAGTTGTGGCGTAGCGCTCGGGCTGACTGTCGAAGGTGTCTTTACATTCTTCCGAGCAGAAGTGATATTTCTTGCCCGCATAGTCGGAGTGGAAGTTCGTCTTGGTCTCGTCAACGTCCATCTTGCAAACTGGATCTTTGCTCATAGCAAGCCTCCTGTTATCCGCAATTGGATGCGGTGACCCGGACGAAGGTGCTTAGCTTGGCCTGAGAGGCATCGCATTCTTACCGTCGCCAGTGGCATAATTGTCGCGGCCAAGGGAGCTCCCGCATGTACTTGGTCTCGACGAAAACCCTTCGTTCAATTTTGGTTTTTCTTCTGAGTTCCTGCACCGCAGCGCTGGCAGTGTGTCCGGTCGATGAAGTAGTTGTAAAAGGACATGTAATCGATCCTCCGAGCAATGCCAAAGTTCTGGTTCAGCTGGTCTATGCCAATAACGTGGTCGGCGAATCCGGGGATACAACCCTCGACGGCGAGAAGTTCACTCTGCCACTCGATTTTCTGACAGAGAGCCGCAGGCCAATCGTCAACGGGTCGTTTGGAAAATGCTCGCGAAGACCAACCACCGTGATTGTGAGATTGGCGGGTGGTGAGAACAGCCACTCCTACGATACCGTTTCTTTGGACTTTGCAAAGGATTTTAGGCTGATTTATGGCGGGACGTATGCGTTAAAGTCCGATCTGGTTCTCAACAGTCCTCATTGAATCTGATGCACCGAAGGCCTTCACTCTTCTGGCGAGTTGTGGAGTGGAAGAATTCCGCTGGCCTGCGTTTTGCGGTTCAGGGCCCGCAAGAAAAGAAAAAGCAAGACCTGGACTGCAGCAGCCGCAGCACTGTCAAGAATGACGTCTTTGTATGTGCCAGTGCGCGACGGAAGGAAACTCTGATGCCACTCGTCGAGCGTCGCCACCAATGAAGCGCTCAGCTGCGCAAGCACCGCCCATTGCAAACACCATCGCGTGCTGAGCCGGGGAAAGGTGGCGCGCCACGAGCGGAACAGCAGAAGACTCAAGATGGAATAGCCGATGACGTGCCCGGTCTTGCGCAGCACCATGTGCCAGTCAGCGAATTGCGCGTGACTGACACGAAACAGAAAATGCAGAACCGGATAGAGAATCCACCCGGTATGCTCTGCGGAGCCGAGATTGGTGGACTCGAGCGCAATAACGCCGACCCAAAAGGCAGAGGGCATCCATACTTTTACGATTCGCTTAGCGGAGGAAGTCAATCGCGCTAATTCTAGCAATACCCGTCGGCCCGACCTCGTCTGAATACCTTGGAGCCGGGCACGCCACGAACTTCATTTATGCCGAAACTCACAACGTGTGTTCCACAACGTGTGCTCCACAACGTGAATGACGCATATTGACACTTTCGTCTGACGTAAGGATCGTATGGAATCTCTAGAGGGTTGAACAAACTGAATTTGTTTCCGGGTGAGTTACGAAGTTTCCAGTCGCACTGATCGGGCTGTGTTTCTTCCGCTGCGCGAAATCGCAAGATCCAGACACTTGCACCGAGAAGTTCGGCAGAGTATTTCGCTCTGAACGCGGGCGGCAATCTGCTCATCAAATACGAGAGGATATTATGAAATTTCCAACGACACTGATGCAAGCAATGCTGCTATGTGCAGGCGTGGTAATTCTGACCATGTGCGCTCCTTACCACGCCTCAGCGCAAACCTTCTCTAATTTGGAAGAAAATCTGGAACTGAGCGGCGGGTTCACCCACGTAACCGGGGACTTTGGCCTTAACGGCTTTAACGCGGCGGCAGGACTCTGGTTCAACCGGCGGTTGTCCGTCAATTTTGATTACGATTCGGCATACAACACGTCGAGTCTGGGAGTGTTGTCATTGACCAGCATTGGACACACCGCCATCAAGAACCGCATTCAGGACTGGCTGATCGGACCGCGAATTTTCTTTCCGCCTCGCGAAGTCAAACAATACAAGTTCGAACCATTTGCCGAGTTCAAGATTGGAGGCTCTCACCTCAGCGAAAAAATTCAGCAGACCTCGCTTCCCACGCAATCCGCGTCAGATAATGCCTTTGCGTGGGCGCTGGGCGGAGGAGCAGACTATCAATTCAACAGTCAATGGTTCGGCCGGATCGGACTGGATCTGCTACGCACTCATTTCGCAGACGCGGGACAAAGCCGTTTGCGACTGGTGCTCGGAATCGGCTACACCTTCGGCGAGCGGCCGACTACGAGATAGGTGGATAAACCAGGGCCTGAATTTCCTGAGCAAGGTTGCTTGAGAAGCATCAAACGGCTGCGCTAAAGGTTCGGCCTCGACCGGCGCTCTGCGGAGCTTTGCGTACACATCTTCTCAAGAGGTGAAGCGTGCGCAGCGCCGAATCCAGTGCCTGCTCTTCGGCGAAGTTTTCACCGCCAGACTCGAAGAGCTCCCGAGCGCGCCCCACAATCGCGTTCTGCGCCTGCACGATGAGGAGAGGAGTTTTTCTATTATCCGTTTCCCGAAGTGCGGCGGTGTAAAGCGTTTTCCAATTCGTGGAGGGTGACGAACCGTCGTGCAGGAGCATAGGGGTGAACTCCTCGCAGCAGAGTCTCTGGATGGCCTAGGATTATCAGAAACGGAGAGCTTGGCAATACAGATAATCCTGTAGGTGGAAGCCGGAATTCGTCCGGGTGCTCTGGTTTGCGACCGTGTCTTTGGCCTCCGCGCTTTCCCAAGATGGCATCTAGGAATTCGTGAGGGCGACACGTCTTCTGTGCTTAGCTCCGCTGTTCTGCGCCGTTTTGGCGTTTTCGCAAACGCCAGACTTGGAGCTCGACTCGCCAGCACCGGGGAGCAATTCTGCAGAAGCTTCAAACCCGCTATCACCGGTTGAGAAGCTTTCCGTCTCTAAACCTGCTGATTTCAACCAGGACATCTATTATCGGAACAAGCTTGAATTCTCATTAGACGGGGGATGGCTTCCCATCAACATTCCCTTTCCTCTCGACATCTTCGTCGGTGACGCCTACAACACATATCCGCTTAAGTACACGCTGGTTCCCATTATTGCTTCTCTCAGGTGGCATATCGATGGAATCAGCGGTCCGCCCATTCTGCGGGGAAACTTCGATCTCACCTTCAGCGGTTCCGTTACTGCGATTCCCAGGGGACCGGAAAGCCGGTATTTCTCCTACATCATGGGCATTCGACGCAATTTTGTCCCGCGACGATGGAGGGCCGCTCCATACTTTGATGTGCGGCTCGGCGTTGGCAACATTGACGCGAAGGGCCCGCTAGGGGTGCCCTACGCGCAAGGAGAGGACCTCACTTTTACGGTAAACATGGGCAGTGGAGTTCGATATAACTTCAGTCCTCGTTATTCAATTTCGGCCGGTCTGAATTTTATGCATATTTCGAACCTCGATCTCTCGGAAGGAAATGGCAAACCGAGTTGGGGCATTCGAAACTACGGCATCAATGTGTACGGGCCAATGGTTGGAATCGATATCCAGTTGCGCCCGCGTCGCCGAGTGCGCTGAGCTTGCAGGCGCCGTTTGTTGGCGTGCACAGACCCAAGAGCACGCCCAGTTATTTTCCTCCCGATTTCCCACGTTCGCTGCAATAACTTTCTGACTTCTTCAACTGGTTACTTGAAACCCGATCTGATCTCTGCTTGAATCGTCGGCAATTCTGCTATCTCGCGCGTTCGGGGAGCGATCGTGAAAATTTATAGCGTCGCTGGGTATCTGGTGATTCTCGTCTACCTTCTGGCATGTGTGTATTCCGCTCCAAGTCATTTGGGCCCTTGGGCGGCCCTGTTAATGGGCGGAGCTTATTTGATTTTTTGTTGGTTCATGGGTGGGCTGTACCTGGCGGATGTTCTTCATCTGGGAATCGCTCACCGCTCGCTGGACTATAAAGAATGGTTCATGAAGGTGGTTACTCTTGCGAACAACATCTTCGCGATCTATGTGGATCCGATCGCCTGGGTGAATCGTCATCGCTTGCACCACAAAAACGCCGACCACGACGGCGACCCTAACAAAATTTCAGACGACGGTTTCTGGCGGACCATGTATCTCTGCCTGTTGCCCTACAAATGCATCGAAAGCTTGACCACAGATAAGATTCTGCACTCTCGGACCTTTCGCATAGCTGCGAACCCAATTTTCGCCATAGTTGTCCAATCCTTCAGCTTTTATCTGTTATGGAAGCTGGCCGGCAGTCTGAAGTTTGCGCTGGTGATGTGGATTGGAACACGAGTTTTTGCGCTGTGGGTGAACATGATTCAAAACTATTGGACCCATACGCGAGACTTCGGATACCGGCGCTATCACGATGACGATAACGCCATGAATATTGGCGAGTGGCTGCCCGTAACTGCGACCTTCAGCGCCTGCCTTCAGAACAATCATCATCACTACCCGGGACTGCTGCGGCTAAGCCATGACGAATCCGAATACGACTTTGGATTCATTACCGTAAGAATCATGAAGGCGCTCGGCTTGGTGAAGGCAACTGCCATAGGTGAAAGAGTACCCGAGGACGTTCCCTTGCAGGCGCTAGGCTTCTAGGGTTGTTACGCTCCAGAAAGTTCGGCTGCGCCCCAGGGCGAGACCGGGCTTTCTTGACGAGTCAATGAGTGATAGCGCCTGATTACAACGGTCGGCAGAAGATTGTAGACTGTTGCCCATTAACTTCTCTGCTGGGTGTCGATCCAAGAAAAATGTCCTGCGATCTCGAGCGTATTTATGGAGAGTTGGCGGCGCGTCTTCCTGAAGACAATGCTAGTGAGCCATTCCAGCTGGATGAAAGCGTCATTCCTCCAGCACCTCAAGAACTTACGACCGATCAGGTGCGCATCTTCCGCGGCCAATTGCAGAGGCTCCCCGGATGTCGCGGTGATTACCTTGATGTCGTTGCCCCTCGCTCTACGATTCGCCAACTTGGGTTGCTACTTTTGTCCGTCCTTTTCCATGAGCAGTGTGAGCGTTCAACGCTACATTTGAGTCAGCCTGAGTCGGTTGTGAAACACATAGTGACTGAATACAAACACTGGTCGAAATCTCAGGTGAGTGGGTTTTGGCTCCGCCCATGGGTTTTGGGCTATGTCCCAGAAGATGTGAACCACGCATTTCGTACTGATGAGGTGGGCTTGTCAGCACCATTGCTTCGATTGACGAATCTCTCAGATTGCCAACATGACGAGAATGAATGGCGAAACCGAGATGTACTGCACTGGGCGGGCGGCCGTACCGCAAGTGCGGAAATCGCGGAATTCCTTCTGAATGCGGGTCGAAACGGGGCGACGTGGAAGAGCTTCACAATTCCGGCAAATGGCGCTTTTTTCACCGCGGAAGTTAAGGTTTGGATTCATGAACATTGGGAAGACACACGTCGCCGCCTCAATGGAGCTCGGGAACGATCTAAACAAAATTCAGTTCGCTAGTAGTTTCAAAAAGCGGACGACTGGCGATAAATCTCGATTTCACTCATTGGGTGATGCCGGGCGGCATGGACTCACGTTGCCGCTTAGATCCAGTACGCCATCCGAATCGTCACCCTCAATGTATCGGCGAATTTGGAACAGCACGGAAGCGCCGGCAGAGCCAGTATTCAGTTTGCTCGGTTTAAATCGCCATATCGCTCATTGACTGGCCAATTTGGTCTGATTTGCCCAGTCCAGGACTTCAACAGCTGTAGTATCGGCAACCCGCCGCAGCTAGGTTTTGGGCATTCTTTTCTTTATTCCAAAGGCTTCAATCGTCTGCCCCCAAAAGCTGCGCGAAATTTCCTCGCCATCAAGACCGTAGTGCTCAGGCCAGTAGTCCGGATAGTAGTAAGTTCCAAAAAGCTTATCGATCCACGGAAAGTGGATGGCGAAGTTTTTGTCGATGCCTTCTTTCTGCGAAGTGTGGTGCCAATGATGGTATCGGGGCATTACCAGGAATTTTTCCAGCCATTTGGCATTGGGACTGAAGTTGCAGTGCGTCCAGGTCGCGTGAAGGGTGACGAAAACCAAATACGCAAGAATTATGGTTTGCGAAAACCCAAGCATAAGAGGAGCAAGAATAAATCCGCGGACAAGCGTGTCATCGACAAAATGCGAGCGTGAGCCCGCGATCCAATCAAGCGCCTTCGAAGAATGATGAACGGCGTGAAAGCGCCACAGGAAAGGCACTTTGTGCAAAGCAAAGTGAATGAAATATTCACATATGTCCGCGACCACAACTGCCAGAAAGAACTGCACCAGCCAGGGCAGTCGAGCAATGGAATATTGCAGAACGGGAATGCCCAAATATTTGGTCGCCAGCGTGGCCGGCAGCAGAACCAGAAACGACAAAATCTGAATCGGTAGATGAGTGGACATGAAGTACACGACGTCTAAAGTCCACTCTTTCCTGAATGTGCCCTGTTCCGGATACTGTGGCCATAGCCTTTCAAGCGGCACGTAGATCAGCGCCATCAAAAACATATCCAGCAAAAACCAGTCGAGGCCGATGGCCGGCCCGTTGCGCAGGTTTTCATTGATGGGCACGCTTGACCCTCCCAAAAGGGTTGCAGCCGTGGCGAGCAACAGTCCCGTAAAGGCCAGGACCTTCTTCTTGCGCAAAATCGAAGAGATGGTGCCGAATATCAGTGTCCCAACAATAAGGCACTGAATGAAAACTCGCATCGCGTGCATTGGATAATGCGGGCGCAGCTCAGGAGAACTCAGCAATTCGGGAAAGTGCAGGCACAAAACTGCTCCGAAGGAAAGAAATCCAAAAAAGGCGGCGAGTATCCCGCTCCACCAGCCCGTCCCAAAGCCGGTGGCCTCAGCATCGCCGAAGAAGTCGTTAATTTTTTGTTCGATCACGATGTGCCCTCATTCGCCCGTAAATGCACGCGAAATCGTGATGTTTCAGGCGACTACGATTCTAGGCTGGCATGAAAAGTCGAACAAGCAGGGTTCTCTGGAGAATTACTCCTAAGTAATGATGAATAGACAAGGCAACGCTCCTACAGAGTCAATGTCGGTGAGCCGAGGGACCAGTAGCTATGCGCAGTCGGCGAACTCGTTCAGTTCAGGCTCAAGTCCAGATTAGAACAGAAACTTCATGGCAACCTGAATCACGCGTGGACTCACGTCCGATTGAATTGTTCCGAACGTTCCGGTTGCACGATCCTCGATGTCGCTGACCGGCAGCCGGAAATTCGTGTGGTTCAGGACATTGAACAACTCGCCGCGGAACTGGAGCTGCTTTGATTCGGTCAGGCGAATGTTCTTGAACGCGGAGAAATCCCAATTCACATAGCCCGGACCTAAGACGGCATTACGTCCTTCATTGCCGAACACCTGGAAGCGACCCTGAGGATCTGGCTGCAGTTGTTGGAAGGCCGCCGTGTTGAACCATTCCGCAGCGGTGCGCGGCCCGGAGTTCGGATTGCCGATCACGTTTGGACGGTTGCTGGAAAATCCGGAAATCTCCGGCGCCTGGCCCTGCAGTGAAACGTCGTTCGAGTCGAAGACGGTGAACGGCGTTCCACTCATCGCGGTAAAGATTCCGTTCAACTGCCAATCCCCGAGCACTTTCCCGTACCACTGATTCGTGTGCTGGAAGAAGGGAAGTATCCATTCATAGCTGAGCACGAAACGGTTACGCGAATCGAACATGGAATTGCCGCGTTCGGCGGCCAGGTCGAATGGATTCTGTGCGAGATCATTTTCACCGGCAACCGGCTGCGAAGCGGACCCTGTGATGTTGAACGACGAAACGTCGTCGATCGAGTGCGACCAGGTGTAGGACGCGAGAAACGAAATTCCATAGCTAAAGCGCTTGCGTAAGCTGGTTTGCAGCGCGTTATAGTTCGAATTTGCGACGCCCGCGATTTCACCCACTGAGCCATAGATGCAGTTGTTTGGCTGCGCCAGCGTACATCCCGAATACAAACGCCGCTGGTTAACATTATTCTCCGAGGAGATGGGACACGACGGCGCTCCGGAGCAGTCCCCGGGATTGTTGTCGATTCCGGGCACATACACCGGCGGATTTCCTTCGATCAAGCGCGGAAGCTTTACCCCCACCGTTCCCACGTATCCCACTTGAAGTAGCCAGTCGGCGCCGAGGGAGCGCTGAATATTCAGGTTCCAATCCTGGGCGTATGGCAGCCGGAGATTTCGGTTGACGACGAGCAGAGTCATCGGCTCAGGGAAGGGAACGCCGAAGGGATCCGGGGCAGGGAAAGGATTTGCCAGCGAGAAGCCCGGACGCCAGCCGAGCTGTAGAGTCTTCAGATATGGCGGAGCGCTGATCGGGTCCTGCAGCGGGCCTCCCTGTCCGGTGTAGTAGGGCTCAAAGAAAATTCCATAGGCTGCGCTTACTACCGTTTTTCCATCTCCACGCGGGTCCCAGGCGAACCCTGCGCGCGGCGCGAATGCAGTTTTCTCAGATGGAATCAAACCAGCCGGGACGCCGGGGTCCCCCGGGTAGAGAAGTCCCGGAGGAGCGTTGGCGATGACCTTTGACTGCGCGCCCGGAACAAACAGGTTCACGCGATTCTTGTTTTCAGTGGCAGGAAGGGGAAGTTCATAACGCAGTCCCAGGTTCAACGTCAGGCGAGATGTGATTTTGTAATTGTCTTGCGCAAACGCGTCAAACGCGCGGTCGCGAATTTCGCGGTTGAAATCTCCGCCGCCTTGCAGGAACACCACAGGATTCGCTGAGAGGAAATTCGCAAAACCGTCGTTATAGAGGAAACCGGCCGGCGTGGGAATTGGAGCAAAGACAAAAAAGCCATTGGTCGCGATTCCTTGTAATCCATTGATCTGGTCGCGCCGATAACCGCCGCCAAATTTCAGTTCATGTTTCCCCATGATGCGACTCAATGATGCAGACAGGTCGAACGTGTTTTGGAATGTGTTTCGCGGACCAGTGATCGGATCTCCCACCGAAGCGTATCCTCCGATCTGGATGAATGGCGGCCCAGCCGCTTCAGGCAATGTGGGTTGGTAGGTGAAGCCCAAGTCGGAGAAGGGTTCGTGGTTCAAGTGCTGACTGAGTAGGAATGTATTGCGTAGAAATGAGAATCGCAGAACGCCAATTGTAGTCGGGGAAAATACGTGAGTTTCCTGGGAAACGAAATTCTGCGCGCGGTCGTATTCGCCGACCGGGAATCCGGGGACGTTGGCGCCGGACGGGGAGACGGGATCAGTAGTCGGCCCGCTGCTGTACATGTAGCGGAAATTCAGGTTGTCCGCGTGAGTCAGGTAATGGTCTACTCGCAAGCCGAATTGATTGTTGTTCTGGACCAAGGTCTGGCTTGAGATATAGCCGTTGGTTCCATTGTTTGGAGCCGGAAAAAACGACAGCATCGCGCTCGCCACCGGATCGATCGGCTGACCGATTTGGCTGAACTGGTTGAAGGGAACGTTGCCACCAAAGACCGTAAGCTGCCCGGCGGGATTGCTGCAATTTCCCGAGCTATCAAACGTTCCGCCGTTTGACGTACACAGCTGCCCAAAATCCCCGGTCTTTTCCGCCGCCGAGGGGACAGTCGCGGTTACGGTTTCTCCCTGCCGGTTGCGAAATCCTTCGTAGTATCCGAAGAAAAATGTCTTGTCCTTCACGATTGGACCGCCGAAAGTGGCCCCGAACTGGTTCTGCTTAAGCGGCTGAACTGTACGGGTGAAGTGGTCGGAGGCGTCCATTGCGTCATTACGCAGAAATTCCCACGCCGCGCCGTGAAAGGAGTTGGTGCCCGATTTCGTGACAATGTTGGTCGTAGAGCCGGTGTTACGGCCAAATTCCGCGTTGGCGTTGTGGCTGAGAATCTTGAATTCTGCGATCGCATCGATTGGCGGCTTGAGCACGAATCCGCCGTCAACCGCGCTTTCATTGTCCGCGCCGTCGATCATGAAATTGTTCGATTCAGGTCGCTGGCCGTCGACCGCATAAGCCTGATTCTGCCGCGCAGGCCCGCCTGCCTCGAGAAGGCCAGGCGTCAAAGGCACCACGCCGGGCTGAAGCGTGCCCAGTTGAGAAAAGTTACGGCCATCGAGCGGCAGGTCGAGAATCTGGCGCTGCATCACAGTTTCACCCAGACTGCTGACCGTGTCCTGCACCAGTGCGGCGTCAGCTCGCACTTCGACGGTTTGCGTGTCTGATCCAACGCGAAGCCTGACGTTGACCGTTGCCACCTGGTTCACGTTCAGCGAGATGCCCTGTTGCAGATATTTCTCGAAGTTCTGCGATTGCACTTGCAGTTGGTAGTGGCCGACCGGCAATTCCAGGAAGACGTAATTTCCTTCGCGATCAGGAGACGTGGTGCGGACCAGGCCAGTTTCGACCTGGGTCGCTGTAACAGTGGCCGCGCCTACGCCCGCGCCGTTCGGATCGACAATCGATCCACGAATGGTCCCCGCAACCTGCTGTGCCGGTGTGACCTGAATTGCGGAGATTGCAAAAAACAGAGTGGCCGCGAAACGAAGTGCGATTGAAAATCTTTCCATGTCCCCTCGCGAGTGTTCAACCAGAAGTTCAGCGATTATAGGGACGTATGTTGAAGGGTCAATAATGCAAAACCAGTATTCAGTCTCCTCCGGAGCCAAGAATGGCGAGCGTAAACAGTCCGCCGCCAAGAGATACTGCTTTTCAACTATTGTTGGCCGTTTCCTCCTCAGTTAAGTTTTAGGTTTTTGTAAGTAGACACTGATACTGCACCGTTGCGGAGAATCGCATGGCCAACAACACTCAAGAGGCAAAGCGACCAGAGGATCGCGATCTCAGGCGCGGGACGGCCACGAAGATCAAAATCATCGAAGATGCGGAAGCTATGGGCGATACCGCGGCTGCTTACGATTTCTGGCGTGCCGGCTCGGGCAGGCAACAGGTTCCCGGCATTATCAAATGTTTTGGCGCGCGGCCTGACTTTCTGCGGCGAGTGATTGAATTCGGCAACACCATCCATTTTTCCGAAGGCCATCTTTCGCGGCGGCAGAAGGAGATGATTGCCAGCTACGTGTCCTTCCTGAACCGGTGCCCGTATTGACTGGACAGCCACGCTTACTTCCTGCGTGTTCAGGGAGCATCGGATGAATGTGTAAGAGCAATCTTCGAGGGCAAGCTCGACGAAGCAGGCCTCACCCCCGCCGAGCGCGGTTTGATGGACTACGTCAAATTGATCACCGACGCGGCTTATCGTTCGACCGCTGAAGACGTGCAGAAACTCCGAGACTTAGGATGGAAAGAAGATCAGATCGCGGAGGCGGTTTACATCATCGCGATGTTCGCGTTTTTCAATCGTGTTGCAGACGCATTCGGAATTCCTGCGCAGGACTATCTTGCAACCGGCAAATTGACTCCCTGACTTAGACCTTATGAGCGCAACAGCATTTCAACCAAACCAATCGATCAGCGAAGACTCCATTCGTTATCCCGGCTGGGGGGTGTGCGTTGCCGCATTTGTCGGCGTGATGGTGAGCTTTGCGGCAATCATGCCGTACACGTTCAGTTTATTTATTGAGCCGCTGGCAAAAACTTTCGGCTGGCACCGCGAGGCGATTTCAAATGCATTCGGAATTGCGGCAATCACGGTTGCCGTTTTTTCTCCTGGCATTGGCACACTGCTCGACCGCTTTCCTCCACGGCGCATCATTCTTCCAAGCATTTTGGTTTTCGCGGCAGCCTATGCGTCTCTCAGCCTGCTCACGCCGAACATCACTCGCTTCTATCTGACTTACTTCGTTCTCGGAGTCGTGGGCAACAGCACCGCGCAACTTGCCTACACGCGGGCCGTTCTGACTTGGTTTCAGAAGCACCGCGGGCTTGCGCTCGCCATTGTTCTGACCGGGAGCGGCACGGGATCGATCGTGATTCCGCTCGTAACGCAAGCCATCATTCATCATTACGACTGGCGGCACGGCTACCTGGCCTTGGGATGTATCGCGCTGCTCGGAATTCCGCTTACGGCACTTCTGGTTCGGAACCGGCCTGTGCCTATTGCGCAAGCAGCCAACCACCACTTTCAAACCGGAGTCTCGATGGGCGCTGCGCTGCGCAGCGTCATCTTTTGGATTCTCGCGTTCATGATCATGCTGGAGGCGTTCGGATCCAATGGGCTCATTTCGCATCTTGCGGCGCTGTTGACCGAGCGCGGAGTCTCGCCCCAGAGCGCCGCACTTGCGCTTTCCGTGATGGGAGCTGCGGGCATTCTGGGCCGGCTTACGACCGGCGTGCTGCTCGACCGATACTTTGCGCCGTACATTGCCGCGCTCATGCTGGCAATTTCCGGTATCGGCATTCTCGCCCTCACAACCGCTGCTTCTGCGCCCGTGGCGCTTCTCGGAACGGGTCTGATGGGCTACGGCCTCGGTAGCGAAGCCGATGTTGTTCCTTATTTAATTGCTCGCTACTTCGGGCGGAAACACTTTGCTGCTCTTTACGGCCTGACGTGGACAGCTTACGCCGTCGGTGGCGCGACCGGGCCCATCGTGGTCGGTCATTTTTATGATCGCGCGGGAATGTATCAGCCAAGCATGATTGTGGGGCTGGCGTTGACCTGCATTCTTGGAGCGGCACTCAGCCTTCTCCTGCCGCGTTATCCAGCAGAGCAAACCCGCACAGCCGAATCGGCAATTCCGCGCGCACTGTTGACTGAAAACCAGGGCTAAATTCGCTGCTCGCATCTCTCGGATCGACCAATATAACTGCCCCAATCCCGGGTATTCGCATCCAAGTGTGTGCTCTTTCTTGAGCGAGGTGCTGAATGTCCAACCAACGGCTTCGACTGCTTTGGCCTTTCATCCTGATCACCGCCCTGCCGCTGCTGGCGCAGTCCCGTAGTGGAGGGCTGACGATTCATTACGCCTTCGCCGGTCCCTTCCTTGCACTGATTGCCGGAATCCTGATCCTGATTGTGCCGCGCATCCTCAACTACATCGTGGCGATTTACCTGATTCTCGTTGGGCTGATAGGCATTTTTGGCCGATGAATCTTCGCACTCTGAGATGAAGCGTGCCCATTAAGCCGGTTTTGGCTCGCGTGCGCCATCCGGCTTGCAATTCATTTCGCGGACCGAGAGCCTGCCCTGAGCGACGGAATGAACAGGCTAATTTTGACTTTAGGCCTGACGCAATCTCCTAAACACCAGCAGTATTCCTGCCGCAATCCCGACTGCCACCGCAATCTTACCTACCTGATTCCTTCGATAAGCCCCGCTCCGCCGCCCATCCTTAATATGCTCAGGCCGCGCTCCAGTACCCACTGCCCGCCCGATCACGTGCGTAATACCCGGAATCTGCACTACAGTCTTCAATTGCCACGGTGCTTCCATCGGTCCGGTCTGACGAAAGAGCTGAGCAAATACTTTGTGAGCATTCGCTTGAATCGCTTGCGTCATGCGCGTTGGAAACTCCCGACGACGCTGAACGCGAGCAAGCAATTCAGCAGTCACCCGCCGCTCACGTAGCGCATCCGCCAGCAGGTTGGCCGTCGCAACTGCGTCCTGTATCGCCAAATTGATCCCCACACCGCCAGCCGGGGACATCGCGTGTGCCGCATCTCCAATGCATAGCAGTCCAGGTTCATGCCATCGCTCCAGCCGGTTCAGCTTGACCGTGAGCAACTTGATCTCGTCCCAACTCTGCACTTCGTGAACACGGTCCCCAAGGTATGGCGCAATCCGGGCAATGGTTTGGCGAAACGCTTCTATTCCAGCCGCCTTCATCTCCTCGAACGAACCCTTGCGGATGATCAAGCCCGCCTGAAAATATTCGCCGCGGGTGATCAGAATCAGCGCCCGCCCATAATTGATGTTCCCAAATAATTGTTCAGGATCGTTGGCGTGCCGCCCGATGCGAAACCACAGAACGTCCATGGGCACGCCGAATTCCGTAACCGGCATCTTCGCCGCCTGGCGCATCGTCGAATGCCGCCCATCGCACGCCACCACCAGGTCTGACGAGATCTCCACCGGTCCATCGGACGTTTGCGCCACCACGCCAACGATCCTTCCATCTCTGCGAAGCAAGTCAGTCGCCTCATGCTCCATGCGAAGATCGAAGCCGGCAAATTCCCGCGCCCGCTCCGAAAGAAAATTCAAGAAGTCCCACTGCGGCATCAGCGCGACGAACTTGCAATGTGTAGGCACCCGCGTGAAGTCCGCAACCTTAAAGCTGTAGCCGCCAACCACACCGCTGATCGACCGCAGCTCCTCGTGCGGCACTGCCAGGAACTCATCCAGAATTCCCAGTTCGTACATCAATTCCAATGTCGAGGGATGGACCGTGTCCCCGCGAAAATCACGGAAGAAATCTTTGTGCTTTTCGAGCACCGTGACGTTTATGCCTTTGCGCGCCAGCAGATATCCGAGCATCACGCCCGCCGGCCCGCCACCCACAATGCAACACGTAGTCCGAAGCGTCTTCGCCATTCGCGCCGCCTCCGTAGATCACATTGTATTGGCGGAAACCGACCACTCACGATGTCATCCGAACGCAGTCGAAGAATGCCCTGCTTCAGCCAACGCCCGAGCGCTTTCCCTTCAAGGGCATTGTCATCCCGTCGCTCAATTACGCAACGCTGTTGACAAATCCCTATACACCCATCGAGGTCGGCGGCCAGATTTTGAGTCCCATCGCCCCTGATCTCTCCAGGAACAACCTGGTCCATTCAGTCTCGCATCTATTTTGCTGGCCGCTCGAGCATTACCGGCATGAACTCCGCCTGTCGATCCCGCACGTTGCAATGGATCGAGCTTCTTCTCATCGCAGGTATTCTTGTCGGCATTCCTTCCTGCGAAAGCCAAAAGGGTTGCGGCAGAGTCAGTGCAAGTCAGCCCACGACCACAAGCCCAGCATCGCAAAAAATTCAACACGTGGTCGTGATTTTCCAGGAGAACCGCACGCCCGACAATCTTTTTCATGGACTGCCGAATGCAGATATTGCAACCAGCGGGAAGAATTCTCAGGGACAGACGGTGCCGCTGACGCCGGTTTCGCTGGTCAGCAATTACGATCTAAACCATACCCACGCGGGCTTTCGGACCATGTGGGATGGCGGAAAAATGGACGGCGCGGACAAAAATTCCGTCAGTTGTCCGGGAGGAGCGTCAAATTGTCCTCAGAATGCCGCGTTTAAGTACGTGAACCCGGCAGAAGTCGCTCCCTATTTCCAGCTCGCGGAACACTACACGTTCTGCGATCGGATGTTCCAAACCAATCAGGGTCCAAGCTTTCCAGCGCACCAATTCATAATTGCGGGGACCTCGGCACCCACGGCCAGCACTGAGTCCTGTGCGGCGGAAAATCCTAAAGGAGTGCAGAATGCGTTTTTCAATACTGGCTGCACCGCGCCTGCAGGCGAGACCGTAGCCGTTCTCGACACGAATGGGAACGAATCAACACAGGTGTATCCATGTTTTGAACATCCCACATTGACAGACGAACTCGACACCAAGAACATCAGTTGGAAATACTACGCACCATCCGCGGGCATCGTTTGGAACGGGCCGAACGCGATCAAGCACATGTGCGTGCCGGATCCCACAGGAAGTCTGTGCACGGGCTCGGATTGGACCAATCACGTCATTCTCAATCAGACGCAAGTATTAACCGATATCGCGAGTGGCAAGCTTTCCGCAGTGAGCTGGGTCATTCCGACCGCGCAGGCTTCGGACCATGCCCAGATGAACACGGGACTGGGGCCGTCATGGGTAGCCTCGGTGGTTAATTCAATCGGCAACAGCCCCTACTGGTCCAACACAGCGATCTTCATAACCTGGGATGACTGGGGTGGGTGGTACGACCATGTTGCTCCACCTATCGTCAGCTCGTACGAATACGGCTTTCGAGTTCCATTAATCGTGGTGTCCCCTTATGCTAAAGCAGGATTTGTTTCTCATCAGACCCACGATTTTGGAAGCATTCTGAAGTTTATCGAAGAAGTCTTTGGGCTGCCGACTGTCGGCTATGCCGATGCGAACGCTGATGACCTCTCGGATAGTTTCAATTTCCAGCAAACGCCCCTGACATTTCAACTGGTCAATGCCCCACACGATGCCGCATATTTCCTGAGCCACAAGTTGCCCCCAGAAGGTCCGGACGATGATTGAGCGGCGTCAATGAGCTGACAACTGGTGCAAACAAAAGGTTAGTGCACCACGTCCTACCGTAGCCACCTCGCACGGGAAGGGCACGGCTTCAGCCGTGCCGATATGACCCATTCAATATTGTCATTCCGAGCCAAGCGAAATGATTTGCTTCGCAATTCATTTCGCGAGTCGAGGAACCTGTAGTTGCGTAAAGGAACAAACCCCAGCGGCTAAAGCCGTTACTCTGTTTCCACTTCCGAAAGGAAGTAACTTCGGGCTTCGCTTTGGGCCTTTCCGTGGTAGGCTTCTGTGCCTGAAAGGGAGGTCGCATGGTCTGCTCGAAATTCTCTTTCGGTTCCGGGCCTTCTCTGTATTCGGGCTTAGGTTATTCCCGAGAATGAACAAGCCAAGTGAATACATTACCGACCTATTCCACAAGCTGCGCGAAGATATATCTGCAATTAAGCACAGACTCTTTACCGAAAAGCCAAGAGTCGAATCTTCAGAAAATCGGCGCCATTACGTGATAGATGCCGTACACAAAGGCGATATACGCAACGAAGAAAACACCCAAGCCATACGCGCTACTCTCAATCTTCCCCCAACCATACACATAGACGCACAAACCGAGGAGCGCCAAAAGCCATGGCATAAAGACAGAACGGTTATTCTTCAGATTTTCGGGATATTCGTCGGCACCGTCGTCGCGATAATCTACATGTGCCAACTGAACGCCATGCTGGAGGCTAACAAATTGTCGCAACAGGCTTTTAGCGTTAGTCAGCGTTCCTACGTAGCTATTGGCCGGAAGGATGGCGTCATAGGCAACTTCGTGACCTCCAAAGACGCCAAACAAAACGCTTGGATGGTCATCTATTTTCAAAATAGCGGACACCAGCCAGCGCAGTTTACTTGGGGAACTTTCGGTCCAAATTTTATGGAGAACGCTCAGGGGCAGACTTCGAGTGGCCTTGAATTCACGAATCCATTTAGGGATATGTTTCGAACCAGAGATAAGAAGACAGGATCGGAAGGGCAAGAAGGTTCCAGCTTTACCATCTCTAGCGAATCTGTTTTCGTCGCCAAATTGGCCGAAATTTCTAACGCGAATCTAGCGAATTTAGAAAGTAAGAATATCGGTGAAATGATTGGCGGCATTTACCACTATTGCGATGCCATGGGGACAGACGTGGAGCACGAGTTTCATATTGGGTTCCACAATGCCCCCGACCCAAGTCTTAACTTTTATTTGATCGACGATATGGAATGGATCGGGCAGCGCCCGACAGCAGATTCCGCGACTACTAAATATCTGCCCCCCTGCAAGACATTGGAGGAGAAGTAGCCCTGTCATGGCAAGCCCAAAAACAGCAACAATGTCCTAGGCCGTAATGTGTGTAAACATTATGTCCTCTGTGATTGACATAATGTCGCGTAGACATTACATTATGTCCTGTAAAGAGGACTTGTGGCTATATCCCAGAGCACACCGCCGACTGCAACTCCACGCAGAGTGAAGATTTTCATCGCCGCCATCGCCATCTGGCTGGTCACCTATGTCGCGGCGGTCCGAATTCTCGACTACCACATCCCGAATCCATGGATTCGAGGCGGCGTAGCGGCGTTGGGCATATGCGGGTTCCTGGTATGGATGGCAGCGGCGGCCTTCGCCATTCGCAGCGAGAATGAATTCAACCGCCGGGTATATCTGATAGGAACGGCCTGCGCATTCGCGGTCAGCGCGACCTTCGTTTTTGCGTGCAACATGTTGCAACGCGCCGGCTTCGTCCACTACGTCCCGCTGACAACCATTTTGCTGGTGATGTTCATTACCTGGCCACTTGCGCTGGCGTTCGCGTCGCGGCACTACCTATGAAAAACCGTTTGCGAGTGCTGAGAGCGGAGCAGAACTGGTCGCAGGCGGAGCTGGGCATGCGCGTGGGAGTGACCCGCCAGGCGATCAATGCCATCGAGAATGGTAAGTACGATCCCGGGCTCCCGCTGGCCATGAAGATTGCGCGCGTGTTCGAGCAGCGAGTGGATGACATTTTTCAGTTAGACGACGAAGTTGGAGGATAAAGCCTAATGCACGCCTTCCTTTATTCGCAACACATTGAGCGGCCGCGGGAAGAAGTGTTTGCCTACATGATGGACTTCCGCACGGCTCCGCGCTGGCGCAACATGGTGCGCAAAATCGAAGTCATTGGCGGCGGCCCGGTGCAGCAGGGGTCGAAGCTCCTGTTCACGGTGGATGCCATGGGCCAGACGCGGCAAGGAGAGGTGGAACTGTGGCTCTACGATCCGCCGCACAGGTTTGGGCAGCGGAATACGGCGCAAGGCATCTCCGGCGTTTTCGAATACGTGCTGGAGCCGGATGCGGCGGGAACGACGGTCACCCTGACCGGTGACATTCGTCCGCATGGATTGATGTGGCTGATGTTGCCCATGATTTTACTCAGGCAGCGCCGCCGGTTCCGCGACCAGCTCGGGAGCCTGAAGCGGGCGATGGAACAAGCCAACCAGGCAAACGCGTCGGGCGGAGTGTAAGGGGAATTCGCCCTTCGGATCGAACGGAGATCCCTGCGCGTTCTTCCTTCGAATTCGCTCAGGGCAGGCTTCAGAAACTGCTTGACTCTTCCAGGTAATTAGGTCTAACGTTCTTAGCCGACAAGTTCCTTGGGGGAGGGCTTGCCAATCGAGCGCCTCGCTTGAAGAGCAAGACGTGGGACGCTCGTACTTTCCCAAACCACTCTCCTGTCCCTCATTCACGAACTTTAGCGGCGCGATCGATGGTCTTGCTGATGTCCGCTTTTAATTTTCGAAGGGATGGATCATCGGGCGAGGTCATTCGCACAGCTTCCAGATCGCGAAGGCTTTGTTTCAATGCCGCCAGACTCTCATCAAGCTCTTTAAGGTGTGGGCGTCGACTATTCCCGCTCGTCGCGACCTTGACCCCTCTGCGTTGACGCAATCGCCTGGCTTTGGCTATTAAGGCTTCTGCTTGTTCTCTGCATTCCTTTGCCGCTGCGCGCGCTGCGCGAGCTCTTGCTCTCACTTTGTTAATTGCGCCAAGTCGATTCCCATCGCGCATAGGAGGCGAAGTGTAGCAGTTCAAATTTACGACTGCGGTGAGATTTGATTCGGTACCTAATAGAGAGAGTTGGCTGCAAGGCTTGGGCGTATACTGCCTTCACCGTGCCCAACTACGAAAAGCAAGCCCGAGTCGCTCATGAACAGAAAGATGCGGCCACGGCATCCGCTAAAGTGCACTCTGACGATCTGGCGAAAATGAAGAATGTTGCCGCTGATGCCGTTGCTGATCTAGAGGCGCGAAAAAAGTATCGCCGCAAACGATCAGCTTCAACGCGAAACCCTAACCCGAAATAAGTCCTCGCGAGAGCGGCCGGTATTGCACTCGCAGCTAAGTGGCGCAAATTGGCGCTTCGCGAGCACCGCAATTCCGATTCATAATGAACTATCGCTTACAAGGCAAGCGTATGTGACTTGCCCTCAGGCCCTGAAAGCCGACGCTTGGGGGCAGAATTCCAATTGGTGTGCAAAATGAGTGCTGTTGCTGTTGCTGGGAATCCTGCCTGGCGCGACCTTTACTTGGCCGCGCTATTTGAAACCAATAAAACCAAAATCGCTTCGCGTATTGAAACCGCAGAGAAGGCGATCATCGTGCGATCGAGGGAACTCTTCCTCTCACACGCGAACGCGGGCGAACGCAACTCACTCCAATCCGCGCTGGTCGGGCTGCACGCCTTGCGAAGCTGCGTAGAGAGTGGCTCGATGAGAAATCGGGAAGCCGCATAGCTCTACTTGGGGGACGCCATGCCGGTAGACGAATCCAAAGCTGCACGTCGGTCACCCGTCTTCGAACGCCTGAACCTTGATCGTCTCAAGAAGTCATCGCAGAACCTCACTCGTGCTGAGGAGCTGATTCGCCGCGCCGAAACCCAGCTCGAGCAAAGTCAGAAAATCATCGACAAAAGCGCGAACCGGCTGAGCGGCATCGGTCCAGCCGAAAAAACGCAACGCTCCACTGTCCGGCCGGAGGCGCCGCGTTTCACTGGGCTGCTGGCAACCTCCACCGTAAAGGCGACCTCGGGTTCCGCCAAGCGCCAATAGTCGCCAGCTTACAAATCCCCACCCGGATCGGGGGCTCTTCTCCTGTGCAGTGGAGCTTCTAAAAACCATAGGTTCTATTCCTGGCGAATCTCCCCAGTAATACGGAATGTACCTGATCGAACATAGGTGCAGCAGATGAGAAGATGGCCAGCATCCAAATGGCTTTCATGGGAGAACCAGAATTGCCAAAGATAGTGCGGATCCGGAAACGAAAAGCGTATCGGAAACCAGGGCGGAATGCTCCGTTGAAGAATGAGAGCTCGGTACTGATCTACTCCGCTGAAGAATCCGCCGACGTTGACATGATTACCAGGTGGATCAATATTGCGGACCGAATTTTAGGCAATGGGGCTGGTGTGCGTAGAGTGGCGTGAGGTCTCTCTTTGAAGCTCCTCGGCAAACGGCTGTTGCTGGTGGATGATGAACGTGCCATTCGCGAAACCCTCTCGGCCATCCTGCGGCGTTACGGCCTGCTGGTCACCGCGGCCGCGAAGATCTCGGAAGCTCTCGATGCGATCGCCAAAGAAGATTTCGATCTGCTCATTTGCGATCTGAACATCGAAGGCGAGAGCGACGGCTATCAGGTGATCCGCGCGATGAAAGAACTTAATGGCCGCTGTATCAATATCATTCTTACCGGAAACCCAGCTCTCGGTAGCGCGATTGAAGGCATTCACCTGGGCATTGACGACTACATCATGAAGCCTGCCAAGCCTGACACCCTGATTGCGTTGCTGGCCGAAAAGTTGGCCGCCAGAGAACGCAAGAACAACGCAAAATCGGCATCCGCCGAGAATTCGTTCGCGTAGTTTCTAAGCAGTCGGACCTCTCAGTCTCGACCTCTGATTTCAATACACCCTCTCCACTCCAACGTCCACGCTACTGTCACGCCCACTCACCCTTAGCGCAAGCGAGCGAGCACCGTGCCACCGGCTCGGTTTTCACGGACATCTCTGGCTGATATGGAGATTTATCGCCAATTGGATGCTATACTCAGCCCAATTTTTAGGGGCTTCTCTCTATTCCCTCATAGGAGAATCCAATGGGGAATTCTTCCGAGGTTGCTGTAGCCCGCAAGCAGATCCATCTCAGGCACGTGTTGTTTGCGCTGCTGTTGCTGATGTTTGTTTTTGTCCTCTGGCATGACGAGCGATTCGTCTTTGTGCACTCCGATAAAAAATGGGCGTACTACTTCCCCGTGCGATGGTTGGTCCTGCCCCACGTAGTGACGGGAATGATCGCCCTTCTGACCGGTCCTTTTCAATTCTCGTCGCGCTTTCGTCAACGGCATCTGCGAATACACCGCATGATGGGTCGTGTGTATCTCGCCAGTGTCGCGGTAGCGGCAATTGTCGCAATATACGTGACCGCGATTCGTCCGAGGGATACGGATGGTAAGGAGTGGCTGTTTGCTCTCGCCGTCGCCTGGCTCATTACAGGAGCAATCGCATTCGCTGCCGTCCTCAATCGTAATATCGAAGCACATCGCCAGTGGATCGCACGCAATTATGCCCTTACCACCGTCTTTGTAACTGTAAGAGTCTTGAAAACCATTCCGATTCCGCATTCGAACGGAGAAGGGCCGGCATGGATACTGGTTCTGGCAACCCTGCTGTTTACAGAATTAGGGCTCTCTTGGCAAAGCGTTTTCTCACAAACCCGCCGGATGCAAGCTTCTAGGACGGCGCGAACTCCGGAGCCAAAGCTTCCTGGCCGCGGTCGATGATTGAACTAATAGGCGTGTATCACTCAAACCCGGGGCGGGCGGTGGCCCACCCTTCCCCTTGTTCGTACCCACCACAACTGAGGGTGCCCCATTCACCTTTTCAGGCCATTTTGAGTGCTACAGGGATTTAACGCCACCCTCGTCGCCTCTGACCTACCTTCTTATGGCAGACTTACATTCCAGCGTGAGGAAACGATGAAGATTGCATCAATGATTGTGATTATTTTTGCCATCATCTTGCTCGCCGTCGTGCTCATCCGTGCACAAGCTTCGAAGGGCTCGAATAAGCCCGAAACCAAAAATGGTTCATCAGACCCAAAAGAGGTCTATGCAGGTCTTAGACAATCGGCACTAACGAGCTCACGATCAAAGTTTGGGCTCGCGCCAACTTCGAATCCAACCGAACCTTGGGGTGTGGTGATGGATTGGGGCGTGCAGAAAGCGACCGTGACAGTCCTTGCGATGTCTGACGGGTCTGCGAGCGTCTACTTCAGTACTGGCGGGGGATATATCGGCGGTAAAGGACAGGAACCGATTCGCATCGCCGCAGAGCGCGCCGTAGAAGCTGCAAAGCTCGTCCAGCTACCGCGGTCTTCCATGACTGCATTTCCAATTCCCGAGCAACGTGGTGTTTTCTTTTACCTGCTAACCGACGCTGGTGTTTTTATGTTTCGCACCAGCGAACAAGAGCTGAACTCCTATGAGCATCCCTTGAGAAAGCTGGGCGATAACATGCAAAACGTGATTACACAATATCGGTTGTGGGATGAGCGTCGGAAATTGGAGTCGAAATAGCCCGAAGTTAGCAGCGGGTTGTGCTTATCCGCCCGAATTTAGCGCGACCGCCGTTAACAGGCGATAGCACAAGTGGGTGCTTTTTCGTCGCCAATTTGCGCGAATGGCAAGCCAGGGAGGAGCATTTTACCGTCGAAAGACATAATACGGCAGGTCCAAAAAGGTAATTGCAACCGATGAAATTAAGGAACAAATTCTGGAAATTGGAATTAATAAATAAGCTCGCGAGAGTGGGATTGATCGGGAAAACTTCGTCAGAAAATTAATTCGTGGAATTCCGGTGAAACGGGCGGGTGGCCCACCCGCCCACCCTTCCTCACTCCTTACTGTGTCCCATTCTGGAACGTGGGGTGCCCCGTCCTTGCGTTCTTTGCAAGGGCGGGTACCACTTCTGCTTGTAGCATGGGTTTCTCATGCCAACCGGACTCCACCGCCTACGGGGCTCATCACCTGCACTTTATAACTTGTTCCTGTTATCGACGCCAGCCAAATCTGTGCACCGCCCGCGCCCGTGACCGTTTCCTGCGCATTCTCAAAGAGACGCGCCGGCGTTACCGTTTCGTAGTTGTGGGATACGTTGTCATGCCCGAACACTTTCACTTACTCATCAGCGAACCGGAGGTCGGAACTCCGTCCACCGTGATGCAAGTGCTCAAACAGCGCACCGCCCGCGCTCTTCTGCCTAAGCGAAAACGCGTTGATCGCCGTCAGACACTGCTGTTCGGAGAAACTACCCGCGCGGGGTTCTGGCAGGCCCGCTTCTATGTCTTCAACGTGTGGACCACAAAGAAGCGTCCAGAAAAGCTGCGGTATATGCACCGCAATCCGGTGAAGCGCGGACTGGTGAGCTCACCAGCGACAGCTTGGTCTTGGGGCTACAACATGAGACTTACCGTGAACTCGATTGACGAACGCCACGCCAGAGCTATCGTCGGAATCTCTCGTTCAGGGGGAAAGGCGGTATCCTGGGGCTCTGGTAAGAAGGAAGTGCACAAGATTCTGGCAGGGATCGATGCTGAGCTTGCGAGTCGAAAAGCGGGTCTGCGGTAGCATCGTCAATGAGTGATATGGGGATTTATCACCAATTGACCGAAATAGCAGATTCAGTCCGACGTGTGGTCTGCTGAGTGCCTTCTGCGAATCCACGATTCTCCGACTCTAGCGCGCTCGGCGCACCAGCCTAAAGGCAGATCAGCCAATTCCGCGAGACTGGGATCGGCGTCGATCGGGTGGTGAAAGCAGGAGATTACGGGACCGCCTCCATCGGACATACTGTCGCCCAAAAACTGCCATGAGCCGTCTTCAGCGTCATGAGAAACGTACGTTACTGACTCAGTTCCCTTGTGGACCGTTTCGGAGAGGAAGACTCTTGTGTGCGGATCATCTGAAAACTTCCAGTTGAACAGGCTACTTTTTGGATCAGCTGAAGCCCAAAAATCATTCTCGACTCTTGTCATGGTGGCATCAGGTTGCATAAGAGGCTGCTCAAAGGATTTGTCAAAACCTTCGTCCTCCGGGAAGCGATTCTGCAAATCGGGATAAACAGCCTGAATTACAGGAAAGCCGTCGCCATCGTAATACCAGAGCGCCCAACCCATGAGGTGCTCGACCCACTTCGGGTCAACAGGACGGAATTCACAGTCCACCCGTCCGATTACATCGCGGTGTCGGCCTTGAGTGAGATCAACCCCTGCTCGTAGCAGCTTCGCGGCTTCGTTCAACGCAGAGTGCGCGGTTTCTGGTAACAGTCCGACCGTAATAATTTCGGGTCTGCCACTGGTGTCAAAAACCCCGACTGTGTACGCCCAGCCGAAGCCGTAATTCGTCCGCTTCACGTTGACAACTGAACAACCAAATTCCTCGACGTGGCTGATCGTGCGCTCGTCTTCTTCAGACAATGCACTACTCCTGAACCTTCGGATTCGTGCAGTTTGGAATTTTTTTTCGCCGGGAGGCATATCAGGCAGCAGCCTATCACGCCCAGTTGGCACAATCCGGCGTTATCACTCATTGACCGTGCCAATCCCTCAATGAGTGATATGGGGATGTTACGCCAACTGAGCGTGGCTCTAGGCGTCCTCGATCGGGTCCGAATAAACCACGATTCCAGCACCGCTCTTTAGCCGCACGCTCGTAGCAGTCACGCATAATCGGGTCATCACTGTGGAAAGGCTGGACTAGCTTTTTCAGCTTCTGGATTGTTGGATCACGCCAACCCCTCGATTGCAGCAGCGAACAGATGGCGTTTTCTGCGTCCGATTCTTGCACACGCACCATAGCGAGGATCGCGTGCTTTGCTTGTGCCGGGTATTTTTGATCCGATCCGTCAGCACGCCCGGTACACAACGCGGCCCATATCGGCAACGTCTTTGAGCCAACTCCTAGGAAAGTCCGCCATTTCATCGTGGTGCAATCCTAAACCAACCGACCAAAGTTTCTCAGTTGACGAAATCAGGCGTTATCACAAGTTTGCGCTATTTGTTCGCCATTTTCACACAATCTCCGCGAGGGCAGGTGTAGCATTTTCCCCTCAGCTCCATATATCCCCTTGAACGTTTGACCCTTTTTTTCTTCGGACTGTAAGATCAAATCAGCACTCAGCATTCAGCAATCAGTCTTTGCAGGGAGGCGTAGCAACCGCACTCTGGCGGACTGAATGCTGACTGCTGAGTGCGAGTGCTTTTTCCATGCCTTCTGAAACTGAGCGCAAAGACTCGCCCCAAAGCGGTTTTAAAAAAAACGACCTGCCCAAGGCGTACGAACCCGCTGCCATCGAGGCGAAGTGGGCGAAATATTGGGTTGACGAGAGGCTGTTTCACGTCGAGGCGCCGCCGAGCCCCCGAGAATCCGTACACAGCGCGGACAAGAGTGTCCGCGCCACACAAGACCGCGCCACACAGACCAAACCCGTCTTCAGCCTGCTCTTGCCGCCTCCGAATGTGACCGGCTCGCTGCACATGGGCCACATGTTCGAGCAGACGCAAATGGACATCATGGTGCGCTGGCACCGCATGCGTGGCTTTCTCACCCTGTGGCTGCCCGGTACCGACCACGCCGGTATCGCGACGCAACTCATGGTCGAACGCCAGCTCGCCAGCCAAGGCAAAAAGCGCACGGAACTCGGCCGCGACAGATTCATCGAGCGGGTATGGGAATGGAAGCGGCACTATGGCGGGCGAATACAGGAGCAGATGAAGCGGCTGGGCGCTTCGGTCGACTGGCAGCGCGAGTACTTCACCATGGACGAGAATCTTTCGCGCGCAGTGCGTGAAGTTTTTGTCCGGCTGCATGAAGAAGGGCTGATCTACCGCGCCAAGTACATCGTGAACTGGTGCCCGCGCTGCGGGACGGCGATCTCCGATCTCGAAGTCAAGCATGAGGAAGTCGCCGGCAAACTCTGGGAGATTCGCTATCCGGTGGTCGGAACCAATGAGTTCATCACCGTCGCGACCACGCGGCCCGAGACGATGCTGGGTGACACCGCGGTGGCGGTGAATGCGCGCGACGAGCGCTATGCGCACCTCCACGGCAAGAAAGTTCTGCTCCCGCTGATGAACCGCGAGATCCCCCTCATCACCGATGAAATGGCGCAGCCCGAGTTCGGCACCGGCGCGGTGAAGGTGACGCCGGCGCACGATCCGAATGACTTTCAGGCCGGGCTCCGGCACAACCTGCCGCAGATTGACGTAATGGACGAGACCGCGCACATGAACGCGAACGCCGGACCGTATGCCGGGCTCGACCGCTACGCCGCTCGTAAGCGAGTGCTTGAAGACCTGGCTGCGGGAAATTTTCTCGTCGGCGAAAAGGAGCACACACTTGCGCTCGGCAAGTGTGACCGCTGCGGCACCGTAGTTGAGCCGCGGCTTTCCACGCAATGGTTCATCAAAATCAAGCCGATGGCGGAACGCGCGGCCAAGGCGGTTGAAACGGGCGATATCACGATTGTGCCCGACAACTACCGGACGATTTATTTGAATTGGATGGCAAACATCCACGACTGGTGCATTTCGCGGCAGTTGTGGTGGGGACATCGCATTCCGGCTTGGCATTGCTCGTGTGGCGAAATTATTGTGGCGCGCGAGGCGCCGGCGAAGTGCCCGAAATGCGCCGGATCGAAGCTTACTCAGGATACTGACGTTCTCGACACCTGGTTTTCGTCGGGGCTGCTGCCCTTCACAACTCTGGGATGGCCGGATACGACGCGCGACCTGGAGGTCTTCTATCCGAACCAGTTGATGATCACCGGCTTCGACATTTTATTTTTCTGGCTGGCGCGCATGATCATGTTTGGCTGCCACTTCATGCAGGGGCACCAGCAGGATGCGGCGGTGAAATTTGCCAGCGGCAACGGTGATGCGAAAAACGACAGCGTGCCATTTCGCCATGTCTACATTCACATGCTGGTGCGCGACGCCGACCGGCAGAAGATGTCGAAGACCAAGGGTAACGTGGTCGATCCGCTGGATGTGATCGCGCGCTTTGGGACAGATGCGACCCGGTTCACGCTCGCTGCAATGGCCGCGCCGGGAACCGATGTCGCCTTCAATGAGAGCCGGACCGAAGGCTATCGCAATTTCGCGAACAAGATTTGGAACGCGGCTAGGTTCATGTTCATGAATCTGGAGCGCCTGGGATTGTGTGGGTCGGACATTCTTGTCCGACAAGGGCCTTCGAGTCTTTCAACCGACACGGGCATACCTGGTTTCCACGCAACAACACTCGAAGACCGCTGGATTTTGTCACGCTTTAGTAATGTCGCGCGGAATGTGAACCAATCGCTCAAGGGTTATCGTTTCGACGAAGCGGCGAATTCGATTTACGATTTTTTCTGGGGCGAATTCTGCGACTGGTACATCGAATTGATCAAGCCGCGGTTATCTCCGGAGTCCATGGAGGCCAAGGCGGCATGCGCGAATCTGGTTTCTCTGTTTGAGGCTTCGCTCCGGTTGCTCCACCCCGTCATGCCATTCATCACCGAAGAAATCTGGCATGCGATGTACGAAGGCAAAGCGCCGCTGAAGTCGCTGGCACTGGCTACTTATCCGCAGACGGATGATACTCAGATTGACTTAATTGCGGAAACCGAGATGGCGATCGTCCAGGACCTGATTGTGAGCGAGAGAAATCTGCGCGCGGAACTAGGAGTCGAACCGAAGATCAAGCCGCCGGCTGAAATTTATGTTCAGGATCACAACATCCGCTCTGTGCTTGAAGAGAATTTAGCTGCGATTGAATTGCTCGGCAACACGTCCGGTACTCAGTTCGTAAGCAAGTCCTTGTCGAATATGCCTGGCGCACGCCATACGGCGCGCTTTGATGTCCGCTTAGTCTATGAAAAGAAGATCGACACTGCGGCTGAGTGTCAGCGCTTGAAAAAAGAACTGGAGAAGCTGGAGAAGGGAATTGCCAGCGGCCAACGCCAACTTGGCAACGATCAGTTTCTCGCCAAGGCGCCTGCTAATGTGGTGGAGGGATTGCGCAAGCAACAGCAGGAACTGGCAGTATTGCAGGAGAAGACACGAAGTAAGTTGAGCGAGTTAGGATGCCCATAACTGTTTGGATCCCACCCCACGAAAACCGCGTAGGGTGGAGCACCCTCATTTGAGTTAAGAATTAGAGACTTGCCCTACACGGGTTGGCCAGCGACCGACGACGGACGACCAACGACGGGTTTATGGACTTCAACAGCCGACGCATTACCGCGATACTCGAAAACGCGCTGCTCGAAGACCGCGCCACGCGCGATGCGACCAGCTATGCCTGCATCGATCCCAACCAGCGCGCGGCCGGCACGATCATCGCCAAGCAGGACTGCGTGCTTTCGGGGCTCGGCGCGGTGGCCCGCATTTTCGATGTCTATGCCATGCTCGATGGCGCAGTTGTGTCGCACTGCGAGGTCACCAGCCATCCCGAAATCTTTGACGGCGTGCGGCTGCGCAAAGGTCAGACGGTCGCCGTCATTCGTCACAACGCGCGCGTGCTTCTTTCCTGCGAACGGGTGATCTTGAATCTGTTGCAGCGGCTGGGCGGAATCGCGACGCTGACGCGGCAATTTGTCGAAGCTGTTGCCGGCACCAAGGCAAAAATTCTCGATACCCGGAAGACTGCGCCCGGCTTGCGCGCGCTGGATAAGTACGCGGTGAGGTGCGGTGGCGGGCAAAACCATCGTCTCGACCTTTCCGATGGGATTCTGATCAAGAACAACCATATCGCGCTTGCCGGCGGCATCAAGCCGGCACTCGAGCGGGCCCATCGCAACCGGCGCGGCACTCAGATTATCGAAGTCGAAGTCCGGAATCTGGAGGAACTCGAAGACGCGCTGAGTAATGGAGCCGAAGCCATTCTGCTCGACAACATGACGGTCGAAATGACGCGTGCCGCGGTCGAGCGCTGCTCGAAGGCAGAGCGGCGAATTCCGCTGGAAAGCTCTGGAGGCATCAACCTGGACAATGTTCGCTCCTACGCGGAGAGCGGCGTGAATTTCATCTCGGTGGGATCGCTCACGCACTCGGCATCGGCCGTCGATATGAGCCTGCGCATCGTGCCCGCGTAAGGATATTGTCCACGCGAGATTCCTCGCCCCGCTGGCGAAAACGCGGGGTTTCGGAAGGACCTCTCCTGCTTGTGAAGTTCAAACTGAGCCACTACCGCCTTGTGTTATCAGTTGACCTTACCCCATAATTTCTGCCATCAAAACCATCGCTCGAAAGCGCGCCCATTCCTCCGCGTCAGCTGCAGCTGGCACTTCGCCGCAAACTGACGCGCGGCTTGGCCGGATCATTCGTGTTCTGACGAATTATCCGACAGTCGTCATCAGCGGTACCAAACTCGCGCAGGAAATTGGCGCGACGCGGTCTGAAGTGTGGCGGCTGGTGCAGCAATTACGCGAGCTGGGCGTGGAGATCGCTGGACATCCTTCGAGCGGCTATCAGCTAACCGCGGTGCCTGATCTGCTGCTGCCGGAGTTGCTGCAACCGCTTGTGCGCGGAACAATCTTCGCCGAGCACATCCATCACTACTATCGCGCGGGTTCGACGAATACGTTAGCGGTCGAAGCCGCGAGTGCCGGCGCTTCCGAGGGGAGCGTGTTTCTGGCAGAGCAACAGACTGCTGGACGCGGCCGTGGAATCCACCAATGGCACTCGGCGGAGTCGACGGGCATTTATTGCTCGGTGATTTTGCGGCCGCAGTTACCGCCTTCGGAGGTTTTGGCTTTGTCCCTTGCCGCGGGACTCGCGGTGCACGCGGCGGTTCGCGAGATTGATGCCGGCGCGCAATGCGATTTGAAATGGCCGAACGATCTCCTCATCGGTGGCAAAAAATTCTGCGGAATTCTGACGGAGATGAATGCCGAAGCTACCCGGGTCCGGCACATCGTGGTTGGAATCGGAATCAATGTGAATCATGCCGAGTTTCCAGATGACTTGCAGCAAACCGCCACTTCATTGCGAATTGCTACCGGGAGGCAGTGGTCGCGGGTTGATCTTTGCGCTGCACTCTTGAGATCGCTGGACCGCGAGTACAAAAATTTAATTTCCAGCCCGGAGGCCCACGCCGACATCTTGCGCCGCTTTGAAGAGCATTCTTCGATGCTTGTGGGGAAGCAGGTGCATGTTGAAGAGAATGGCGGCTTTGATGGCACCACCGAAGGGCTTGATCCACGCGGGTTTCTGCGCGTGCGAACGCCTGAAGGATTGCGCATTGTTTACAGCGGCACGGTGAGGTTAAAGTAAGGCAGTGGTGAGTAGGTCGCGATTCGTGGTCGTGGTTGTGGTTCGGGACTAGTGGCCAGTGATCAGTGGCTAGTGGTCAGTGGCTAGCGACCGGTGGTTCGAATATCCGTTTGCTGCCGAACTTCATTTACTCTGTTTAGGGTGATATCGAGCTACTGATCTCGAACCACGAACGACGAACCACGATCCACGAATCACGGACCACGGTTCACTGACAACTAACCACTAATCACTAGCCACTGTTCTTATGCTTCTCGTCCTCGATGTCGGCAATACCAATACCGTGCTCGGAGTTTTTGCGAAATCGCTCGCGGACTCCGGTGCTCCTCCGCGTTACGACAAGCTGCTTGCCAATTGGCGTGTAACCACGCGCGCTGCGCAGACCATCGACGAATACGGCGTGCTCTTCCGAAATTTATTTTCGATGGGAGGTCTCGAACCGAAAGATATTGGCGGCATCGTGATCTCTTCCGTTGTGCCGCCGCTCGATTCCACCTTGCGTCGCGTCTGCGAGCGCTACTTCGACCGCAAGCCGCTATTCATCGAGCCGGGGGTCAAGACCGGCATGCCCGTTCTTTACGACAACCCGGCGGAAGTGGGCGCGGACCGCATCGTGAATTCGGTCGCGGCATTTGAAAAATATGGCGGGCCTTGCGTCATTGTGGATTTTGGCACAGCGACCACGTTCGATTGCGTTACCGCGAAAGGCGAATACCAGGGCGGAGTGATCTCTCCGGGTATAGGAATTTCCGCCGACGCGTTGTTCAATCGCGCAGCCAAACTGCAACGGGTCGATATCCGTAAACCTCAGCGAATCATTGGCAGCACAACAGTGGGCAGCTTGCAGTCCGGTCTTTATTACGGATATCTCGGCCTGGTGGATGGAATTCTGGAGCGGCTGCTTGGCGAACTCGGAAAATCGACGCACGTCATTGCCACCGGCGGCCTCGCTCCGCTGATCGGATCGGGATCGAAGTACATCCAGAATGTCGATGAATTTTTGACACTCGAGGGTCTCCGGATTTTGTGGGAAAGAAACGCCGCAGCAGGTCCTGACGAAAGCCGGGCGGCGAAGGCCCGCGCCGGAACATCGCACAGATTCAAATAAGAGAGCTGAGCAGCGCGGTGGGCCGTTTGAGAGTCAAATTAGGGGAAGCTGGTTTGCTTCCCCTGTTGCGACCTCACAGAGAATTGAGAATTTGGGTCAGGAGCGCACCAACCTCTGACAACGGCGCTGGGGTTTGATTGAGCAAGTTAGCAACGGCGCACAGCAGGTTGCCGAGTAGATTTCCTGCTCCGGGGACGGCGGTGATATCCAACACGATCTGATTCGTGGTCACGGTCAATCCCAAAAGATTCAAGTGTATCGGGCCAAGTACCAAGTGAAGGATAGGGCAGCTATTGCTGCTGGCCTGCGTGCTGGCCGCCAGAGGTTGGTTCGTAAATACCCCGACTGCAGTACCCGTCGCTGTATTTACCGTGGCTAAACCGGTGGCGACTAGTTTTCCACCTACGACTCCAACATTGGTTATCTTGATGGCGGTCAGCGTTCCTGGCCCCATGCTGCCTAGGTTCAGCGATTGTGAGGTAACGGGAACAAAACCCTGCGCGTTCGCAGCGGGAACTGCGGCCAGCGCGAAGGCGCAGATTAGAAATGACAGAGTCAAGCTGAGCGTTCTCATTTTTTTCTCCTTCGAGTGATTTGTCGGGCGGATATTTGCTCAGCAGGCAAGCTAAAGGACAGCCGCTTAGAATCGGGCAGAGTTCGAGGGGTGGTCTGGGAATCGAGAGCTCATTTAAGGAACGATGTGCCAAGTTTTGAGTAATGTCCGCAACCGAACAAACGCTTGGGAGAGCAAGAGGGCGGTGAGTTCGATGTATGCCAGGCCCTATGCAGAGCAGCCCGCAATACCAGTGCAGTAAAATTCGCTAAAAAAGTTCGTCAGAGCCTCTTGGAAAATTACTTCAACTACTTCACCGAAATCGAGGAGCAGTTTCAGCGGCGCCGTGGGACCATTCTCATGCTCTCGACGCTCGACTGGGCGCTGATCGAGACCTGGAAAGACGCGGGCATTCCGCTTGAGGCAGTGCTGCGGGGCATCGATTCGACATTCGAAAAGTACCACGCGAAGCCATCGAAGAGCCGGAAGGTCAACAGCCTGGCCTATTGCGCTCAGGAGGTGCTGGCCGCAGCGGAAGACATGAAGGAAGCTGCCGTCGGCGCGGCCAAGGAAAAAGACCCACGCGCCAACAAAGGATTTGAGACTACCGAGATCTTGTTATTTCTCAGACGCAGTGCCGGCGAACTCGAATCGGCAAGGCTCCCACTAAAACCTGGCATCGATCCGGGAGCCGTTGCCCGAGACATTTCTGCTTCACTGAAAAGCATGGCCGACGAATTGAAATCGGAAGACCAGCCCCGCCTGGAAGACTTGGAGCGAAAGCTCACCGTCTTCGAAGAGAAACTTTTTGCGGTTCTGCTTGCGGCAATTTCAGATGAAGAGGTCGTTACCGCGCGCACACAGGCAGACCGCGAGCTCGCTCCTTATCGCAGCAAAATGCCGGCCCCCCAGATCGAGCAACTGCGGAAGCAATTTATCCACAAAAAGCTGCTCGAAAAATATGGTCTGCCGCGCCTGAGCCTCTTTTATATGTAGGACGCCTCTACGGGTCGATGATCACGCCCGGGGCCGAGCCTCCGATGGCGAGTTGGCCATTCACATAGGCTTCGTAAAGGACCAGGCCGGGTTCGGCGTTTTGCCTGATGGTTGCTTGTCCTGTGTTTCCCCGCACAACCACATTTTCGAAGACTTCTGGCAGGTCCAGTTCGAGTTTCTTACAGGTCCCCACCGCCTGCCAGGTGATGGTCTGACCAGGAGAAACCGGCTTTCTAGGCTCGGCGACGATCCAGTCTCCGGCGGCAGGGTGGCCGTTCGAGGCCGGCGTGCCCCGCGGCTCGAAGTAGATGAACACCTTTTCTTCGCGGAATATTCTTGCTTGTGCGTTGGCTGGCATTACTTTCTCCTCTATCGATTGCCGCTTGCGGCGGAAGTTTGCGCAACCAACTGCTGGTAGCGCGGATTCTGATGTAACGGTTCAAACGTGGGATCGCGCCGGATGTCCGCGACAGAGTATCCCATGTGCACGGCCAATTCCAGTTTTTTGAGCGCAGCAGTCTGATCGCCGCCCTGCTGATAAATTTCCGCCGCGCGAAACTGGGTTTCCGGATCGGCTTTCGAATGTGCCGTCGCGCTGCCGATCAACGCCAGCGCTTCCTTCTGTTTTCCAAGCATGGAATTGCAGAGCGCGAGTTCGGTCAGCAGGTTGGTGTCTTGTGGGCTGATCTTGAGCTGCGATGCGAGCAAATCCGCCGCCTTCTGGTAAGCAGCCGCAGCCTTGGGCCGTTCGCCCTGTGCCCAGTAATAGGCGTCGCCAAGATTTCGCCAGACGCGGGCATCGCGATCGTTCATCTGCGTCGCTTTTTCGAACATGTCAGCCGATTCGGTATATCGTCCTTCGCTAAAAAGCAACGTCCCCAGGTTCGCATAGGCGCGATAGTTGGGCGCGATGCTTAACGATTTTCGCAGAACTTCCTCGGCCTGCTGCGTCTTGCCCTCGAGCACATAGATTCCACCAAGGTTCGTGTACCCGCGAACATTCTCCGGCGCGAGATCGACTACCCGGCGAAACTGGGCGGCTGCATCCTCGTAGCGTCCTTTCTTTGCATAGAAGGCACCGAGTGCGGAATACCCGCCCCAGTAATCTTTTCGCTCATCGATTGCCCGTTTGTAGGCGGCCTCGGCTTCGCTGTCATCACCCAAAGCTTCGTAAGAAGTAGCGAGACCGCGGTAGGCGGCATCACTGGTTTCGTCGAGAGCGAGTGCGCGGCGAAATTCGTTGACCGAATCCTGATATTTGCTTTGACCCTGGTAGATCAAACCGAGCGTGGTGTGCGCCGAGGCCAATTTGTCATTGAGGGCAGCGGCGCGGCCGGCAGCATCGAGCGCCTTCGGCACCCAGCTCTCATCTTTTGTTTCCTGGAACAAGCGCCAGGAGGCTTCCGCGCTCCCCGCCAGGGCTGGCGCGAATTGCGGATCGCGATCGAGCGCTGACTGGAACACCGCCAGCGCGGCTTCCAGACTGCTGACATTTTGATATTCCTGAAGATAGCCAACGCCGCGCACATAATACTGATACGCGTCCGGCTTGCCGCCGGAGTCAGTGACATTCGCGTTTTCTCCTTTGGGCCGCAGTTCACCGGCGACCATGGTGAGCAAACTGTCGGAAACACGGCGTTCGACCGAGAAAACGTCGCTGACATTGGCCTTTACGAACTCTGCATTCACATTCCGGCGGCTGCGAGCGTCCACCAGGCTGTACATCACCTGATTCCCGGCAAAATCCCAGCTTCCCTCGACGATCAGGCTGACTCCAAGTTTCTGGCGAGCGTCGTTGATCGAAGTGACCCCCTGGGTACGCACCTCGCTTGCAGGAACGACCTGCACGCCATACTGCTTACTGATTTGTGTGAGCCGCGTGGTGAGCAGATCGGTCAATCCTCGGCAAAGCACTTGATTATCGCGGGCGCCGCCCACTGCCTCGAATGGCAACACAGCAACCACTCGCGGCTGATCATTCAGTGCGTGGCGGGCCTCGATCGCCCGGCGGATGACGGACCCGATAAGAACACCCACAACCAAGACGATGGGAATTATCGACCACAAGGCTTTGTAAGAACGCTTCACCGGCAGTGGCTCAAATTCAAACCTGCGCGTCGAGACCAGGCGCTGTAAATCGACCTTCAACTCGCGCGCGCTCTGGTAACGCAAGGCGGGATCCTTATCCATGGCCTTGCGGATAATATTTTCGAGATCTACCGAGATCGCAGAATTCAGTGAACGCACCGGCACCGGTTCGCGTTCGAGAATTGCCCGCAGCAGTGTGGGGACCGATTCCTGCGGATACGGACGATGGCCGGTGGCCATTTCATACAGCACCACGCCGCAGGAATAAATGTCAGTGCGCGCATCCAGGGTTTCGGATTGCGACAGGTGCTCGGGAGCCACGTAGGGCAAGGTTCCCCCAACGGCCAAGCGGTCGGAAGTGGTAACGCTCAGGCCATCTGGGCCAAGCAGCCGCGCCAGGCCAAAATCGAGCATCTTCAATTGGCCACTGTCGCTGATGAGGATATTTGCAGGTTTCAGGTCGCGATGCAGCACGCCCTGTTTGTGGGCTTCTTCCAAAGCCGACGCCAACTGGATCGCATAGCCAATCAGCTCAGATTGTTCCATTGGCCCCTGCGCCAGTTTGCTCGCCAGAGTCACGCCATGGATGTACTCCATGACCAGGAAATCGGTGCCAGCGTCGCTTTCGAAGCTGTAGAGCGTTTCAATGTTGGCGTGGTTCAGCCGGGCAAGAGTCAGCGCCTCCTGGCGGAAGCGCTTGCGGGCAGATTCGTCGTGAGTAACGATACCGGGAAGCAGCTTGAGGGCGACATCACGCTCCAGGTGGGTGTCGTGCGCGCGGTACACAACTCCCATTCCACCCTGCCCGACACGTTCGAGCAGACGGTAATGACCGAGTACCTCACCCGATGCAGGTTTCACTGGCATTTTTCCGTCTCAGGTCAAAAAAGGAGTGCTGGGACTGGCCGCGGGACACAGCCTAAGCTGCTTGGAGAATTGTTATCTCTGGGGCAGCTAAAAGCAAGGGCAAATGTATACGGCAGGCGCGAAAATTGGGCTTTTACATTTTGCCGTGAAACACATAGAAGAGCTCGATCAGCAGGATCAGGACCACGGCCGACTCCAGCCAGAACGTTCTCGACTGGTGAAATTCGTCGATCAGGAAACGGTATAGCTCCTCGGCAGTACGGAGTTTTTCCTGCGCCAGGCTCTTATAGTCCGGTACCCCCACTTTGCTCGCAGCCAGCCGATAGAGCCGGGCGGAAAACATGTCGCTGAGAAACTTGATGGCGTTGTCGGCCCGCTCAGTGAGTTCAGTCACGTCGAGCAGGACCGTCTGCAACCGGGAGGCTTCACGCGGCAGCCGCCACCGGCCGATGAAATTTGTATTTTTGCCCAGCGAGTCGTACACGCGCGCCAGCTCTCGGGTCAGCAGATCGTCATAGTGCCGGAATTCGAGAAGCTGCGAATTCGCGTACTCCAGCAACTGCATGGTGGTTTCCGATCCCGCAAGCGAATCGTAAACGAAGGCCGCGTTCCAGCCGAGGACAGCAAGATCGTTAGGGTAGTAAGACATCGCGGATTGCAGGACTTCGGTGCGTTCATCTTCAGACAGCACGGCATTTTCGCCGCGCACGATTTGCGCGATCTGTGGGCCGCATGCGCTCAGCAATTGCGAGCCGGTCGGATTGCCGTCGATGTCACGCATGAAAAAAATGAAATAGTCTTCGCTGAGCCATTTTTCGTAAGGCTTGACCAGCGCAGGGCGCGTGCGTGCGACCCGTTCTTTTGCTATCTCTTCAGCGCGGGTAGGCAGGTCGGTGCCGGAAATCCATTTTGATGAAAGCGCGATCAGGTCGGGCCAATCCCCCACGAACGGGAACTCGAACAATACGCTTAACACGCCGTAGTCGTAGTACTTTACCCGCACTTGGGTTTGTGAATTTCCTTGAGACTGAAGATTTTCGACCACAGGCGGCCGTTCAAAGAACAATTGCTCTGCAGCGGCGTGCTTCAGGCCTTCACCCAGGCGGCGGGCGCCAAGGATTGTGCGCAGTTCGTCGAGTTTGACCTCTTCGCACACGTCGAAGAGAAACAACCCGACGGCTGATCCACGCAACGCCGGATTGGAACCGGGATTCATGAGTGCATTAGTCTATCGCGAGGAAGAAATCCATGGTCCGTAGCTCGTGACTGGCAATACTGGACAGGACTTCTTTGTAAGCGCCCTAGTAGCCTATTCTCGATCGCAGAAATCAAGACGAGGAAGCATAGGAGCCTTACTAGTCACGAATCACGGCTCACGAGCCACGACCTATGCAACTCACCATCCAAAAACTGATTTACGGCGGCGATGGATTGGCGCGGCTTCCTGCCGACGTCGCCGGCCCTGGCAAGACTGCGTTCGTTCCATTCTCGATTGGCGGTGAGCAGGTCGAGGCCAGCATTTTGGAGGAGAAGCCCGGATTCGTACGAGCAAAAATCGGCGAAATTCTGAAGCCGTCTGCGAATCGGGTCGCCCCATCCTGTCCTTACTTTTCGCGGTGCGGGGGCTGCCAATATCAGCACATCAATTACGCTCACCAACTGAAAGTGAAATCAGAAATTCTGCTGGAGACTCTCAGGCGCACCGGAAAAATTGAGCTCGCCTGCGAATTGAACGTGCATCCCTCGCCGGAATGGAACTATCGCAATCGGACGCGGCTGAAGGTGCAGTCCGGTCCGGAGTTCGCGCTTGGCTATTACAAGTTCCGGAGCCATGAATTGTTGCCGATTGAGCAATGCCCGATTAGTTCGCCTTTGATCAATCAGACGATTCACGCAATGTGGACCGCCGGTCAGAAAGCACAGATTCCTGCCGAGATACGCGAAATTGAGTTGTTCGCCAATGATGCCGACACAAACCTTTTAGTCGAAGCTTACTGCGAACCACGAACTCCGCGTGCAAACGCGGAAGCAATAGCGCGAAAGCTACAAGAGACAATTCCAGCGGTTGTGGGTGTAGTTGTTTTCGAAGCGGCAGCTGCGAGCCTGATCACGGAACCAAAACAGCTCGCGCAGGCGGGCGAAATTCACATTACCTATCGGACCCAACAGGCTTCCTATCAGGTCAGCGCCGGCGCCTTTTTTCAGGCAAATCGCTTTTTAATTGATGAGCTTGTGAGCATCGTCACGGGAGCAGCAGGCGGTAAGCTTGCGCTCGATCTCTACGCCGGAGCCGGGCTTTTTACTGCCATCCTGACCAAAAGTTTTGCACAGGTAATCGCTGTTGAGTCGTCACAGACATCCTGCTCAGACTTGCGGCACAATTCCGCGCGGGAGGTAAAGGCAGCCCTGGCAACGGCCGAGCAGTACCTGGGACAAGTCTCGGCACTTCGCCCCGATCTGGTCGTAGCCGATCCCCCACGCGGCGGGCTGGGTGAAAAAGTCGTTCGCAGTTTGGCCCGTCTGGTTGCGCCTCGACTCACTTATGTGTCGTGCGATCCAGCCACGCTGGCCCGCGACCTGCGCTTGCTGATTGGCCTGGGTTACCGGATCGACGAAGCCCACCTCATCGATCTGTTTCCTCAGACTTATCACATTGAAAGCGTCTTTCACCTGGCCCGCTAAAATCTGCCGTTAACACGTGGCGATTGCAAAAATTGCCGCTCCACAGATCGAGCGGCCGTTTACCGCGGAGCTCGACCGGCAAGTTCGCTCAAATCCCATGCCCAGGTCGCAGGCTTCCGCGCGACAGCCTTTGTTCTGGATTGCTTTCTCATTTGCCGCGGGAATTCTCGCCGGCAAATACGTGTGGCGGCCCACAAGCTGGTGGATTGTTGCGGCAGTTGTGTTCCTGTCATCAGCGCTCTACTTCTTCAAACGAAGAATCGTGATTTGCCGAGTACTCGCATTCGCAGCATTCTTTGTTGCCGGTGCTCTCTCGATTCAACTTCGCAACCAACGTTCAACCGCAGAGACTCCGGCGTGGTTCGGGGACGAGGAATCACTGATCGTCGCGCGCGTGATCTCCGAGGGAAATATTGAATCCGAAAGCGTCTCTTCGTTCCGGCAACGTATCGATGTCGAGACGGAGCGCATTGAAGCAGGCCAGGACTCGCGCAACGTTGTGGCCGGAGTTCGTCTTTCCATCTACCAGACCGAACGGGCAGGCGCGTCAACTGCAGCCCAGGTGATGCCTCTCTTTCACTATGGCCGACGCCTGCGTTTTCCCGCAACGCTGGTTTTGCCCCGCAATTTTCGCAATCCCGGGGCCTTCGACTACGCCGGATATCTGCGCGACAACGGCATCGTCGCGACTGCTTCGACCAAATACGAAAGAATCGAGATCCTTCCAGGCTTTTCCGGCAGCCGATTCGAACTCTGGCGCGCTCGCGTTCATCGCAGCATCATCGGGAGAATTCATGCTATCTGGCCGGAACGAATTGCGGACTTGATGGACGCGATTGTTCTCGGCGAAGAGACCTTTATTGAACGTTCAACCCGGGTTGATTTTCAGCGATCGGGAACTTACCACGTGCTGGTGGTTTCCGGAATGAACGTTAGCATTCTGGCCATGTTTGCTTTGTGGGCCCTGCGCCGAATGGGATTGAGCAACGCCGCAGCAAGCATCAGCGCGATTGTTTTGATTCTCGCCTATGCTGTGCTCACGAAAGAGGGCCCTCCGGTGTGGCGAGCGGCACTGATGTTCGCAGTTTATTTGTGTACGCGCCTTCTCTATCGCGACCGCGCCATGCTGAACGCGCTCGGCGCCGCGGCATTGGTCCTTCTTATCGCCGACCCTCGAGTTATTTTCGGAGCCAGCTTCCAGATGACATTCCTGTGCGTGGCTCTGGTTGCGGGAATCGGAGTTCCCGTTCTGGAGAACACGATTCATCCGTACTCGCAGGGAATACGAAATCTCGATGCGATTGCTTATGACCGCTCGCTGCCTCCGGCAATTGCTCAGTTTCGGCTCGACTTGCGGATGCTGCTGAATCGGCTCGCATTGATTTTTCCCGGACGCGTTGCCCGCAGAGCAGCTCTGGTCTCGCTTCGAATCGTGCTGGGTTCGGTTGAGTTCATAACCATGTCGGCTGTTCTGCAGATCGGACTCGCATTGCCAATGGCCTACTACTTTCATCGCGCTACTTCGGTCGCCATGCCGGCAAATCTGCTGGTAATTCCTTTCCTCGAACTGCTGATGCCGGCTGCGCTGCTGTCCATCGCTCTTAGCTATTTGTGGATGGAATTGGCAAAGATCCCAGCTCTTGTCGCCGGCTTCGCCCTGGAGGGAATCGCCGGGACGGTGAAATGGCTGGGTGGAATGCGACTGGCGGATATTCGCGTTCCTGGCCCGAGTACGATGGCGATCGGATTTTGTATAGCGGGAATTCTTTTGTGCATGATTTTTGTGCGCAGCAAGCGGCTCGCGGTCGGCGGCCTCGCTCTCCTGGCGGCAGGCGCGTGCTGGATCTGGTTGGTCCCGCCGCCGGAAATAACTCACAAAAGCCTTTTGGAGGTGACTGCGATCGATGTCGGGCAGGGCGACTCGATCTTGTTGGTCACTCCGGATGGGCACAAGTTGCTGGTCGATGCCGGCGGGCTTCCGTTCTGGGAGCACTCCCAACTAGACATTGGCGAAGATGTGGTCTCGCCGTACCTCTGGTCCCGTGGGATTTCGCGGCTGGATGCGGTTGCGCTGACACATGCACACTTTGATCACATGGGCGGCATGTTTGCGGTGATTGCGAACTTTCATCCGCGTGAGTTGTGGCTACCCCAGGGCATTCCGGACGACGACATTGCGAAGTTACTGGGAGAGGCCCGCGAATTTGGATTGACCATTAACTATCAAGAAGCGGCCGACAATTTTTCTTATGGTGGCGCGACCATTCATATTCTCGCGCCGGACAATCGTACGCAACGCGGCCTTGAGCGGAAGGATTCCAGGCGCAATGATGAATCGCTCGTGATGAAGGTGGGCTTCGGCAATACGTCAGCCCTGCTTGAAGGCGATGCGGAGAAGCAGGAAGAAAAATATATTGCCAACGAGGATTCTGCGGCCAATGTGCTGAAGGTTGCTCACCATGGTAGCGCGAGTTCAACCGGGGAAGGCCTGCTCGCCGCGGTTCGGCCGACGTTTGCCGTAATTTCAGTGGGAGCGCGGAATGTTTATCATCATCCTCGCGCAGAGGTCTTAAATCGTCTGCAGCATGCGCGTGTAATGACCTATCGCACAGACGCGGAAGGAGCCACTACTTTCTTGCTTGATGGAGCCAGAGTAATTCCGCTGGTTACAAGTCTTCGCTGATCTCAGGCCCGGTGGCGTTTTCCTCGTCAAGCTCTTCTGCGGAAGGCCGCCGGTATGCAGCAATGATTTCACGCGCGCGTTCTGCATCTTCTTCGCGCACCATAATCACTGTTCCGCCGACGGGAATCACGTCCTGGGGAATATCGAGAGCGGTGATCTCGCAGTCGATACCCTCCGACTCCAGCAGTCCGCTTACCACCATCGCTTCCGACTCTTGTTCTGTGTCGAACACGCGTACCAGCTTCTCGTTTGGATTGGGCACAGGATTGGCCGCCATGCGAATTCCTCCGACGCGATTATAGATGCTTAATTTGTTAGTGGCGCTCAAGCCAGGACGTTAGCTTCCCGAACCTTAATGGTGACCGAAGTGTGTTGATTCTCGACAGCGTTCCCGACCACAATAGCGCAACGTCGGTTTCCGGCGGGACATCTAATAGTAATGCGGGTGCACGCTTCCCGCTCGCAAGTCGTCGGCAACCAAGGAAAGCAGGGCCCTTTGGAAGACGCGCATTTAAGCGAAGCTCAGAAGATTCGCCGCTTGCAGGTGATCGTGAACATGGTGATGTCGGTCATTAGCCAGGACCCGAACCTTACCATTGAAGAAGCCTCCGAACTCTGCGCTGGCACCAAGCGCGCCGCCCTCGCCATGTTCCCCGACAAAGAACTTGCCTACGACATCCTTTACAAGCCGAGACTGCAAAGACTGATGAACGAGCGCTTCCGGCTGCAGTAGACGAGCGCCAAAGCCTACATAGTTGCGAACTCGGGAATTAGAGAGCTCAAGCTCTTCCGTGTGGACATTAAGAAGTTCTTCGCGAGTTCGAAACAGACCGACCGTTCGGGAACTTCGATTCGCGTCCGCGCGGGATATTCATCGTAGGTACGGCCGTTAAGCTTGCGCCCGTTTTTTGCTTTCCTAACCCCGCCCCACTGCTTAAAGAAGAAAGGAACGCCAGCAGCTTTGCACTGCTCGCGGATTGAGACGACCCATTCTTTCTTGAGCGGGCGCGCACCGGGGCCGCTCTCGCCGCCGACAATCACCCAACTAATTCCGCTTAAATCGAACTCGCCCAGATCTTCGAGAAGAGGTTCGATAGAAAGGAACCGGACGGCCGCTGGAGTATTCCTCAGATATTCAATTCGCGGCAGTCCATACTTTCGATCTTCAACGCTGACTCCCCACCAGATGTGGTGCTGCACGGCAGCGAAGCGAAGCTGATCGTTTAAAAGCTCATGCAGTCGGTCGGCCCTTTTCGTGAGCACTTGGTAGGTGTGCCAATTCGCGCTCACCATTACCTGCGCGACAGCTTCAGCGTAAGCGTCGGAGACGCCGGGCTGAAAGAGGTCGCTCATTGAATTGACGAATACCAGTTTCGGCGACCGCCAACTGAACGGCTCCGTTAATTTTTCTGGCACAAGTCGCAGGTCAAAACCCTGCTCATAAGGATGGCCCTTAACTCCGCGAAAGCGCTCTGCAAAGGTTTGCGCGTAGCAATGCTTGCAACCGGGCGAAACTTTCGTGCACCCACGGACGGGGTTCCAGGTTGCGTCAGTCCATTCGATTTGGGAATTTAAGGACATTTCAATCCCAAAATGCCTTTTGATCAGTGCTGTATTTCAGTACTTCATCCCAATAGTTGTAAGCTCGCTCATTCCGCGAGAACAGGGCAAGCCGATAGAGAGCAAGATTCTTTTCGTAGGACCTAACTTCCTTCATCTTGTAATACGGTGGCGGAATATACTCGAGCGTCGCCATGCTTTTTGTAAACTCATCAGCCAAGAATCTTGTGAATTTGACGGCGTCCCACTGTGCGGCTTTCCACTTCGTACGCCAGTCGTTTGAGCCAAGGAATTTGTCAATCTTGTCAGAATCTTCCCTGAGGTAATACTCGTAGTTGCGATTCGCATCCATTCCAAGAGCAAGCAGAACTAAAAAATCGATAAAGCGAGCATTTGCAAGGGCACGAATTGTTGCAAACTCTAAGCTGATATCAAACGGATCAGCAAAACAAAGCGAGAGAACAGTGCTCTGCGTTGACCCTTTTGGAATTGCAGCCAGAACCTCATCTACAGAGTGGTTGCAGTTTCCACGAACATACGCGATTTCCACACCAGGTGCGATTCGCTCCGCTCGTGTCTTTAACGCGTCGAGATTCTCTCGGCTCTCGTCGCAGAAAACGTATTTGTCGAATCTATCCTTCAATTGCAAAGCATGGAGAGGTGAACCCAGGATTAACTTCGAAGTACCCCGAATTCGACTGTATCCCGCTCCTGCGTACAATTCGATATAGACCCTTTTCGACCATTTATTCTTCATCCCTGACGAGAAGAGAGTGGAATATAAAGAGACGAGGCGGTGTTTGTCTTCCGCCCAAGCACCTACTTCGGGGATCGTCAGACCGTCATTTTCGATTGAGTATTCTCCGTCCATAGGAACGGCGGCTTTGCTTTTTATTCGCTAACATCCATCCCAAATTTTGTCACCTCTTTCAGAGCTTCGCAATACCTTTTTGCTCACAGCGGTATATTCCCATGTTTCTTGGGCGGGTTTTTGTCGCGCTTGGTTTCGAGCATTTCGAGCGCCTGGATCAGCTTCCGGCGCGTGTCGCGCGGCTGTATCACGGCGTCGACATATCCGCGTTCGGCAGCCACATATGGGTTGGCAAAGCGATCGCGAAATTCTTCGATCTTTTCTTTTCGCATCTGTTCCCGGCTCGCCGCGCGTTCCAGTTCGCGTTTGTAAACGATATCGACCGCGCCTTCCGGGCCCATGACCGCGATCTCCGCCGTTGGCCAGGCGTAGTTCACATCTGTCCGGATGTGCTTTGATGCCATCACGCAATAAGCGCCGCCGTAAGCCTTTCGCGTGATCACCGTAAGCTTTGGCACCGTGGCTTCCGCAAAGGCAAAGAGCAGCTTCGCGCCATGGCGGATGATGCCGCCGTACTCCTGCTGAGTGCCCGGCAAAAATCCGGGAACGTCTTCGAACGTAATCAGCGGGATATTGAAGCAATCGCAGAAGCGCGCAAAACGCGCACCCTTGATCGACGCATTGATGTCTAGCGTCCCGGCAAGCACCGCCGGCTGATTGGCGACAATTCCCACCGACCGGCCGTTCATGCGCGCGAATCCGACGACTATATTTTTCGCGTAGTGCTCATGCACTTCGAAGAAGTATCCGTCGTCGATCACGGCGCGGATCACTTCCTTAATGTCGTAAGGAAGATTCGATTGCGCCGGAACGATGGTGTCGAGCGCAGGATCGGCGCGGTCGATTGGATCAGTACAGGGTCGTCGCGGCGGATCATCGAGATTGTTCGATGGAATAAAGCTGAGCAGCTCGCGCAGCATGGAAAGACATTCGGCGTCATCGTGAGCCAGAAAATGCGCCACGCCGGAAGTTTCATTATGCGTCTGCGCGCCCCCGAGTTGTTCTTTGCTCACGTCCTCATGCATCACCGTCTTGATGACATCAGGCCCGGTGATAAACATGTAGGAACTCTTGTTCACCATCACGATAAAGTCGGTGATCGCCGGTGAGTACACCGCGCCGCCTGCGCAAGCACCCATAATCGCCGAAAGCTGCGGCACTACACCGCTGTAGAGAGTGTTGCGAAGAAAAATATCGGCGTAGCCTGCGAGCGAGACCACGCCCTCCTGGATGCGTGCGCCTCCCGAATCGTTCAGCCCGATCACAGGAGCGCCGGCCCGCGCGGCCATATCCATAATCTTTACGATTTTGGCGGCGTTGGCTTCTGAGAGCGAGCCGCCGAATACGGTGAAGTCTTGAGCGAAAACAAAAACCAGTCGGCCATCGATCCTGCCATAGCCGGTTATAAAGCCGTCTCCGTAATACTTCTGATCGGCCATCCCGAAGTCGGTAGCCCGATGAGTGACAAAGCGGTCGGTCTCTTCAAACGTGCCTTCGTCAAGTAGAAACTCGATTCGTTCGCGCGCCGACATTTTTCCTTGCTTGTGCTCGCGCTCGCGACGCTCTTTGCCGCCGCCTTCCTGCGCAAGTTGGTCGCGACGTTTCAGTTCCTGCAACTTCTGTTCAAAGTCCATGGGAGGGGATTATAAAACCGGACAGTCGTCGGTCGTTGGCCGTTGGTCGCTCTTCTCCGTGCGTTTCAGGTCGTGCCGTGTTGGCCGGCTTGGGTGACCGGGCCGCACTTATTCGCAAATCCGAATTCTGAACTCTACAATCGGAATGTGACATCGAACTTCATCCGCTGTCTCCCCAAAGCTGAACTGCACCTTCATCTCGAAGGCTCGGTTACGCCGCAGACGCTCGTCGAACTGCGACGGCGGCATGGAAAGGAGAGCACTCTCGCCGAAGCCGAATCGCTCTATCAATACAAAGATTTTCCGGGTTTTCTGATGGCGTTCAAGTCGCTGACGGAAGATTTGCAGGACCCCGAAGACTACGAACTGATCACCTATAGCTTGATGCAGCAGCTCAAGGCCGAAAACGTGCTCCATGCCGAGGTTTATGTTTCTGTCGGTGTCTGCTTATGGCGGAAGCTGGACTTCGACGCGATCTTCGAAGGGCTGGAGCGCGGGCGGGTACGCGGCGAGAAAGACTATGGCGTGTCAGTGCTCTGGATTTTCGACGCCGTGCGCCAATTTGGCGCGGAAAAAGCGCAGGAAGTCTTCGAGCTGGCAGCGAAATATCGCGACCGAAACGTTGTTGGCATCGGCATCGGCGGCGATGAGGTGAAGGCCCCGCCGGAATTATTTCGCGATCAGTATGCATATGTCGCGGATCAGGGGCTTCGGTTGACTTGCCACGCCGGCGAAAGCGCAGGACCGGAATCCATTTGGGGCGCGTTGAATCTGGGCGCGGAACGCATTGGGCATGGGCTTACGGCTTATCAGGATCCTGAGCTGATCGAAGAATTAGCTGAACGCCAGATCCCAGTGGAGACTTGCCTGACCAGCAATTTGCGGACTGGATGCTGCGCCGGCATTCGCGAACACCCGGTACGGCAGTATTTCGACCACGGTCTTATGCTGACGCTGAACACCGACGATCCCGCGATGTTCGGAACCTCACTCACGCGGGAATACGAATTTGCGCAAGAAGAATTCGCTTTTACCGACGAACACCTGCGGGAATTGGCGCGGAACTCGTTTGAGGCGTCATTCCTTCCCGCTGAAAAGAAATTGCAATTCCTGAACCTGTTCGATTCTGCCGCGTTGCGCGCCTGATGTGTGCACTCCCACTCAGGATCGTTAGCCTGTAGAAATGCTTTTTTCGCGGTGGAGCTGTCATTGCGGTTAGAGCGGCCATTTATGGCCGCGTAACGCATGCGCAGCGGTCGAAAGCGCGCTTCAGCGCGACAAATTTGGTTGCGGACTTCCGGTCGATATTCGGCCCTGCTGCTTTTGTCGAGCCGTGCGACGCTCTTTTTTTCTAGTTGCGAGCTGGAAGCGGCCATAAATGGCCGCTCTACACGAGCGTTGGTGCTAGAGTTCCGTGATGGCGGAAAATCGAGATTCAAAAGGCGAAGCCAAGCCAGAGCTCTATTGCCCGAAGTGCGCGTCGGAAATATCTGAGCCGCTGACCTGCGGAGATTGTGGCGCGGTGATCTGCCCCCGATGCGGCACCCCGCTCGAAGCAGCGGACGAGCTCGGAATGGGATAGCTGTTCAGTGGTTTCGGCGGGTCTGCCGGTTGGTTTGGATCCAGCTCTCGACGGCGGCCGAATGCGAGCGCCGGTTCGCCAGTCGCGCCCTCTCGGTCAGTAACCAACCCTGAAACTGCGGCAGCTTTGACCTGAATTGACGAAGCAGTCTCTGATATTCGTCAAATGCTGCCGGCAATGCACAATGATCGCGCACATGATAGGCAGTCAGGAGTTTGCCCGTGCGCATCACTTCCGCGAACGCAACCCGAAGATCGGCGAGATTGATCGATTGAACGCTGCCAGCATCGGCTGCGTCAGGCAGGATGCGATGCAGCGCAGCGGACGCCTTCGCGATTTGTGCCCGGATTTGCTCCGCCGGCAGATCAGTGGCGGGTTCTGGTTTCATGCTACTGCCCTGCCAGAACGGTTTCCGCTTCCACCTTGATCCACGCCTCGCGCACTTCCGCTAATTGCTGTTGCAGTTCGCTGAGTATCTGCCGGGAGGAGCGCACCTGAGCCTCCATCAATCGTTCGCGAAGCATGGTGTAGAAGCGGCCAAGATTGCGGGCCACGTCGCGCCCGCCATCCTGCCGCAGAGTGGCTTGCAAATAGCCGATCACTGCGACCGCATGGCCGATTTCCTGCGCGCACTGTTCGATTCGCGCATCGATCAAGGCTTCCGAGGCCCGTGAAACGTCGCGGATGAGCTGGTCGTAGAGCAGAATGGTGAGCCGTACCGGGTTTGCTCCCCGGACCGCCTGCTCCTGATATGCGCGTTTGGGATTCATCTTCAATGTGACGGCTAGCCGCCGAGGCTGGTACTTTGGCCAGCGGTGGGCGCGGTATTGCTGGACCCGTTGGGCTGAATCCCCAGTTGCATGTCGATGGCCTGAAGCTGAAAGGGGTATTCCTCAATCAGCGCGTTGACCACGCTGAATTCGTTGATTAGTTGGGTCTGCTGTGCGCTCATCCGGTCCTGCAGGTTGCCAATGGTGTTCGTAATGTCGCTTTGGCTCTGCTGGTTTTGTGAAAGGTCGATGTTCAATAAGCCAAGCGTAGGATCGGTAAGGTTCTGTAAGTCACTGGCGAAGTTGTTGGCAAAGCCGGTCTGCGAAGCATTTTGAAAAAAGTTCAGCACCCCGGCCGGATCGGATGTGAGGGCGTTCGCGAGTTGCGTGGAGTCGACGCTGAGCGTGCCGTCATTGTTCATGGTGATGCCGAGAGAGTTGAGGTTTCCGAACGTGCTTACCACCGGCGGAACAAAGCTGAGCGTGGTGGTGTTGCTGGTTGCGTTCACCGCCCCGATCGTGCTGCTGTTGTTGGTAATGGCCAGTCGGTCACCGCTAGCGCCATTGATGACGGTCGCGGTTAATCCCCAATTCTGATTGTTGATGTAACGGGCCAGCGAATTGAGGGTGTCATTCGTTCCGGCGGTAATAGGAACATCGAAGCTCGGGCCGCTGCTTCCGATCTGCAGTTGAAGGTCTCCGCTGGTTGCGCCATTCGGAAGTATGGACGCATTTGGATCGCTCACCACGTTGGCGAACAGCGTCCCGTTAGCCGGCGTGTAGCTGGTGTCCGAAAGCAGGCTCGACTGCAGCAGGCGAAGCGAATTATCTCCGCCGAGCGGCCCTTCGGAGTTGGTGGCGGGATTGACCGTGAACTGCGTGTTGATGTCTCCAATCACCGCGTTGTAGGCGGAAACGAAGTTGGCAATTGCCTGCGCTGCCTGGCTGGCGTCAGGACCGACCGAGAGTTGCACCGGGACGGATGGAATCGCTGCCAGCAGGTTCAGCGTGACCCCGGAGATCGCGCCGCTGACCGTGTTGCTGGTGCTGTCATAGGGAATGCCATCGACGGTGAAAGTCGCGTCTGTGCCCCCGACCGGCGTATTGAAGGTGAGTTGAGTGGTGTTATTTTCGACCGCCATGGCGCCGGTCGCGCCCGTATTCTGGCTGATCACCGAAAGCCGCGAGCCGGTTGCGTCATTCAGTACCGTTGCCGTGACTCCCCAGTTCTGGTTGTTGATGTACTGCGCCAGCGTGCTCAGCGTGTCGTTGACTCCGGCGGTGATTTGAATATCGTGCTGCGTGCCCGACTGGCCCCCGACCTGGACCACCAGGTCCCCGGTATTTTGCCCGTTGCCAAGAATAGAAGTGTTCTCGCTGGCAACGGGTTGGGTATAGATCGTGCCCTGTGTGGCCAGAGTATTGACCACGATAGTGTGGTTCCCGGCAGCCGCGGTGGTCTGGGCAGAGGCCGTGACAATGCTCGGCTGCGAGGAACTCACGGTCTGGGCGGTCAGCGGCCCCAGAACATCCGTCAGCGAATTGACCGCCGTCGATAGATTGTTCAGGTCATTGTTGATGCTGGTGAGCAGACCGGCTTGCGTTTGCAAAGTCGACTGTTGCTGCTGATAGAGCTGTATTTGCGCCAGTTGCGGGGCTTCAACCGCCGCAACCATAGAATTGATATCGATTCCGTTTCCCGAAAGCAGGGTGGCGGAATTCAGGCTGATGGCCATGAGACGTTCCTAATCACGAGAACTGGCGACCATTGCAGGCGCTGCAAGTTGGTATCAGTATTCTTGGTTCCCAGCGATTTCTAATTCGCAATGGTCCTTCCGTTCGCCGCAAAACAAAAACGGGAGGACGCTGGTTTGCGTCCTCCCTCACGTGCGCGGGTCTAGTGGAGCAACGAGAGCACGAGTTGTTGGGTCTGGTTTGCCTGGGCGAGAGCGGCGATGCCGGTCTGTTCCAGAATGGAGAACTTCGTCAGGTTGGCCACCGTCGAGGGAATATCCGCCGCGCGGATGCCGTCTTCGGCTGTAGTCAGGTTCTGCACCTGATTGTTAATGACGTTGCTCGCGCTCTGCAGCCGGTTAATGCCCGCGCCCAGCGTGCCCCGCGTGCTGGCCACGTTCTGAATTGCCTGGTTAATGGAACTCAGCGCGCTCTGGGCTGCTGCCTGCGTCGAGAGCGAAGTGGTCGACAAATTCACCGGGCTGCCCCCACTCCCATTGGTGATGCTGGTCGTGCTGATGGCGCCAATGCCCACATCGATCGGGCTCGAACCTGCGGTCGTGGAGTCGCTGAGATAGATCGCCGTCTGCGCCGCGCCAGTTGATGTGCTGAACCCGCCCAGTACGCCGCCGGCCGTAGCACTACCCGCGACAGTCGGGGATTGCGTACTCTCCGTATCGGTGACCACCAGCGTCCCCCCCACCAGCTCGCCGGAGAATCCCTGGTTGGCATTGCCGATATCGGTGATCAACTGCTGCACCGTCAGCCCTCCGTTATCGGTGACGGTCACCGAACGGGTGGCGTCTGCCGACGTCACTGTCACCGTTTTTGCGGTTCCGGCAGTGCCAGCAAAAGTCCCGATCGCGGTATTGGCGTCGGTCGTAAGGGTGCCGGCGACCGTAGGCGCGGTGGTGTTGCCGATCGCGCTGATCACCAGATGCCCGCCCGTGATCGTGGCGGTGAACTGGCCAGTTGAATTGACCGCGGTGATCAGGTTCTGTACCGTGTCGGTTGCTCCGGCCGTGTAAACCAGGTTGCCGTTGACGGTCAGGGTTTCGCCGACCGGTGAACCGCTCGTCAGGAGTGCCGAGCCCGTGGTCAGGCCGGTGCCGGTGCCGGTGGCGAATCCTCCAATGCCTCCTAGCGTGGTCGTCGGAGTCAAAGTTGTGGTCGCGCTGGTCGCGTCGCCCTGGTTCTGAAAAATTGTGGTCCCGTTGTAAGTTGTGGTGCTGCCGATGCGGTTGATCTCCGCGAGAATCGACGAGTACTCAGCCTGAATAGCCGTGCGCTGCGGATCAGAAACCGTGCCGTTCGAGGACTCGGTTGCCAATGTGATGGCACGATTCAGCAGGCTGGTGACCTGTGACAGCGCGCCATCTGCTACCTGCAGCTTGCCCACGCCATCATTCGCGTTACGCGCGGATTGCGTGAGCGCGGTGATGTTGGCCTGCAAGCCGTCGGCGATCGCCAGGCCGGCTGCATCATCGGCGCCGCTGTTGATGCGCGATCCTGAAGACAACTGAAAGAGGGTGGTTTGCAGGCTGGCGCTGGTAATCGACAGCTCGTTTTGCGCGACCAGCGAGGCCGGGTTGTTCAAAATGCTAAGCGACATGGTTTGCTCCTGAAGTCTGAGTTGGTCCCGTCCTTGCGGATCGCCTCATAAAACCCCCGCCGAGGCCCCTTATTTGCGGAACCTTTCGCGTCTAGCTTCCACATCGACGGATCGAACACCTGCTTTAGCCGTTCCCGGATATTGCTCCCGAACTTCCGTAACCGCCGTACATGCACCGCTGTGAACTCCGACCTTTCAACGCCGATAGCTGTACCGGCGGCTTGCATGATCCACCTCACCCGTCTGAACAACTCAAAATTCACTATCAACTCGGACCTCATCAAGATCGTTGAACAAAGTCCGGACACGGTCATCACCTTGCTCAGCGGCGAAAAGATATTGGTCCAGGAGACCGTCGAAGAAATCGTCGCTCGGGTGGTCGAGTTCCGTCGTCAGTTGCTCTCAGCCATCGTGAACTGGAGCGGCGTCCGCACTGGCGCCCTCCCGGTTATCTGCGTCTCCCCTGAAAGCCATAAGGAAAGCGAAGGTTAGGCGTGGACAAAGCCAGCGTGAGCGGAGTCTTGCTTGGCCTTGCTGGAATTATCGGCGGCCTTCTGCTCGAAGGCGGTACTGTGTCGCAAATCCTTCAGCCCACCGCCGCCATGATCGTCTTCGGAGGTACCGCAGGTGCGGTGCTGGTGCAATTTCCACTGCCCATCGTGATGACCGCCGTGGGCCGGCTGGCAGGAATTTTCTCCGAACCCAGAACCGGACTGGAGGCCGCCATCGACCGGCTGGTCGGCTACGCAAACATTGCCCGCCGCCGTGGCATCGTCTCACTCGATGCCGAACTACCCAATGTAGAAGACCCATTTATGCGCAAAGTTCTCACCTTGGCTGTTGATGGCACGGAGCCCCAGGAGCTGCGAAAGATCGCGGAACTCGAACTCGATAACCTGCTCGAACGCGAAGAGCGCTATCCGCTGGTATTCGAATCGGCTGGCGGTTTCTCACCCACCGTGGGCATCATCGGCGCCGTGCTCGGCCTGATTCAGGTGATGCAGCATCTCGACAAGATCGACGAAGTCGGACGGGGCATCGCGGTCGCATTTGTAGCCACGATCTATGGCGTAGGAGCCGCCAATCTCTTGTTCCTCCCCGCCGCCGGAAAGCTTCGACTTCGGCTGCGCGAACAGCAGGCGCAACGCGAAATGGTGCTCGAAGGCGTCATCTCCATCCTTGGCGGGATGAACCCGCGCATGTTGCGCAATTCGCTGCGCAGTTTTCTGGGCGAGTCGAAGGTCGAACTGGAAGACAACGTCAAGGCCAATGCAGCCGGCGCATGACGACCAGATCGCACTTATTTTATTGAGTCATCACGCTTGAAGCGCTTGCATGAAAAAAAAGAGAAGAATTGTTTTGCGTGCCACCAGCCATGACCGATGGCTGGTTTCCTACGCCGATTTCATCACCCTGCTTTTCGCATTCTTCGTGGTGATGTATTCGGCCGCGCAACTTGATAAGCGCCGCGCCGGCCAACTGGCGACCGCTATTCAAACCGCTTTTTTGCAGAAAGGTTCGCTGCCCCCGAATCCATCGGACGCGGGAGGCGCGGCAAAATCCTCCGACACACCGATCGGTGATGAGCAGCAGCAAGCTGCGCTCAAAAATCAAATCGAGCAGATCCTTGCGACAGAAATCGCAAATGGCGATATTGCGGTCCGCAACTCGCGTGAAGGACTGGTCATCAGCCTGCGCGAGGTTGGGTTCTTCGACACCGGGTCAGACCAGATCAAGGCAAGTTCAACCCTCGTCTTTCGACAACTTGCCGAAATCCTTCGCCAGAACCAAAGCAACATTCGCGTCGAGGGCCACACCGATAACGTTCCCATTCACAATGCTCGTTTCTCATCAAACTGGGACCTCTCTACCGCCCGCGCCACCGCCACCGTCCGCCTGCTGATTCGAGACCAGGTCGATCCCGCTCGCCTGTCGGCCGCAGGCTATGCCGAGTATCACCCCACTGCCAGCAACGACACCGCCGATGGCCGCGCCAAGAACCGCCGGGTCGATATCGTGATTCCCCGCAAACCTTTGCAACAGTGACAGCGGATTTACAATAGCGCCGTGGCAAAGCAGCGCTTAACCAGCGGAACGAGCGGCGGCGGGGCGCCCCTGCCGCGCAAATCTCTCGAAAACATCGGCCTGGTCGTCATCGGCATTCTCATTCTTGCCATTACCCTCACTCGCTACTGGCACAACATTCACTGGAGCCTGCGCTGATTGCCCCGCGATCCGTTGCTCGTGGTTGTCCTCGGCCCCACTGCCAGTGGCAAGACCGCGCTTTCGCTTGAGCTTGCTGCTCGCTTTCGCGGCGAGATCGTCAATTGCGATTCGGTCGCGATGTATCGGGAGTTTTACGTCGGGACGGCGAAACCCACCAAAGACGAACAGTCCCGCGCTCTGCATCATTTGCTTGATGTTGTCGATCCGACCAGCTACGCCACGGCGGGTGAGTACTCGCGAAGGGCGCGCGCAGTGCTGCAACAGATCGCTACGCGCGGAGCGCTGCCAATTGTTGTCGGGGGCACCGGCCTTTATCTGCGCGCTTTGCTCGAAGGCCTCTTCCACGGCCCGGAAAGATCGGAAGAAGTACGTGACAGGCTACGCGAACAAGCTAAAGAAAAAGGAGCGCACTACCTGCACCGCATTCTTCAGCGGCTGGATCGCGCTGCGGCCACGAAAATCCACGAAAACGATATTCCGAAAACGATTCGCGCCATCGAAGTTTGCCTCAGCGCAAAGCAACCGATGAGCGAACAATGGCAGGCAGGACGAGATGCGCTTCGAGGATTCGAAATCCTACGGATCGGACTTAATCCTCACCGAGCCGAGCTCTATCGCCGCATTCACGAACGGGTGCTGGCTATGTTCGACGCCGGACTGGTGGATGAGACAAAATCTCTGCTTGAAAAGTATGGCGAGGCAGCGCGGCCGCTAGCGTCCATTGGATACAAACAAGTCGTGCGAATGCTCAAGGGAGAGCTCGACCGCTCAGCCGCGGTTGATGCAGTCCAGCAAGCCCATCGCAACTACGCCAAGCGCCAGATGACCTGGTTTCGCCGCGAACCGGACGTCACCTGGATTGTGGGCTTCGGCGATCAGCCAAGCGTGATCGAGCAGGCCGTCGCTGCTGTTGAAGATCGTTTCCGCCACGCGTCGTGATAATGTTCCTGTTAATGATTCGAAGCTCCCGGATTTTCATCGCCCTGTTGCTCTTCGCGATTTCCGCCTCCGCCAAAACAAAATATCAGCCCTTGCCCGTCCACATGGACCGCGATGCCGAAAAGTGGGCGGAAAAGACGCTGAAAAAAATGTCGGACGAAGAAAAGGTCGGCCAACTTTTCATGATCTGGACTCGCGCCGAATTTGTGAACGTAAACAGCCCAGCCTATCTCGAGCTTCGCGACACCATGAACAAGTATCATGTGGGCTCGTTCGCCATGACGGTGCGCTATGAGTCGCCATTTCTCTACAAAAATCAGCCCTACGAAGCCGCGGAATTACTGAACCATTTGCAAAGCGACTCGAAGCTGCCTCTTCTGGTGGCTGCCGATTTTGAATTGGGCGTCAGCAATCGCCTGCATGGGACAACCGCGTTTCCAAATGCCATGGCGATTGGCGCTACCGGAAACCTGAAATATGCCGAAGATTTCGGCCGCATTACCGCCGAAGAGGCGCGTGCCGTGGGCGTGCACTGGAATTTTTTCCCGGTCGCCGACGTTAATTCAAATCCTGACAATCCCATTATCAATACACGCTCATTCGGCAGCGATCCGCAGCAGGTCGGCGATTTTGTCGAAGCCTATATCCGGGGCGCACATTCCGCCGGCATGCTGGTCACGGCCAAACATTTTCCCGGGCACGGTGACACCGCAACCGACTCGCACCTCGGCGTTGCGCAGGTCAGCGGCGATCGCGCGCGCCTCGATTCAGTTGAACTTCCACCGTTTCGCAAAGCAATCGAAGACGGCGTCGATGCCATCATGGTGGCGCACGTCACCGTACCAGCCCTTGACCCCAAACCGAACACTGTAGCTACGATTTCTCCCGTGATCGTGGCCGACCTGCTCAAAAAGCAACTCCATTTTCAGGGACTCGCCATCACCGACGCTCTGGATATGGGTGCGCTCACGCGGTTGTACGCCAACGATCTTGGCCGCGAAGCGGTCGACGCTTTTAAAGCCGGCAACGATGTATTGCTGATTCCTCCCGATCTGGATCTCGCCTATCGAGGCGTGCTTGCCGCCGTCCGCAGCGGTGAAATTCCCCAGTCGCGCCTGGATGATTCCGTGCTGAAGATTCTTAAAACTAAAGCTTCCTTAGGCTTGAACAAAGCGCGCCTGGTCGACATCTCAACTCTCGACCACACGGTGGGAACGCCCGAGCACATCGCCGATGGACAAAGAATGGCCGATGATGCGCTCACGCTGGTCCGGAAAAACGGCGTTGTCCTTCCGCTGAAAAAAATGGGAACCATCGCCAATGGCCTTCCGTATCAAAATGGTGTAGAGGTGCGTAATCGGCTGGTTGTGATCATCTTTTCAGACGACGTGCGCCTTGAGGCCGGGCGTGTCCTCGAGCGGCAAATCAAGTCGCGAGTTCCGGATGCGAATGTGATCTACACGGACTCCGATCTTGCTACGTTGATGACTCCTGGCGTGCTCGCTGCCGTGCAGCAGGCGGAAAAAGTCGTTGTTGCCGTTTATGCTTCGCCCAGCGCCGGACGCACCGTTAAGACCGAAACGGGAGTTCGCGGATCGGCATCATTGCCGGAGGAAAGCGCCGGCTTGCTGCGCCTGATTTTGAAAGCAGCCGCGCATAAGAGCATTGTCATGGCCATGGGCAATCCGTATCTGGCCAGAGATTTCCCCGAGGTGCAGAATTATTTGTGCACGTTTTCGTCTGCTCCGGTGTCCGAGGTCAGCGCGGCAAAAGCCGTGTTCGGCGAAATTGATATTCGCGGCCATTTGCCGGTCACGATTCCGGGTATCGCGTCGAGAGGATCAGGTGTTTCGGTGGTGGCACATCAGTAGGAGGACATCATGAAAAATCATCGGCTTAGGATTCTGTCCCTTGTCGCACTCGCTGCCGCGCTTATTTCCGCAGGATGCAGCATTAACGTGAAGAAGAATGACCAGGGCCAGGAGAAAAAAGTCGACATTGATACGCCCTTCGGCGGAATCCACGTCAGCAAAGGCGCCGATGTGCGCGACACCGGGCTGCCGGTCTATCCCGGGGCGCGGCTGAAAGCAAAAGGAGACTCGGATGATGAGAAGAGTGCGAATGTCGATATCTCGACCTCCGAATTTGGTCTGAAGGTGATCGCGTTGAACTATGAGACAGATGACGCTCCAGACAAGGTGATCACGTACTACAAAGATCAATTGAAGAAGTATGGCAGCGTTCTCGAGTGCCATACCCAAGGCCGGCGCGCGGACTACAGCCACCATTCGGGTAAATCTGACTCTGACCAATTAACGTGCGAAGGCGACAACAGCGGAAAGACCATCGAACTGAAAGTTGGCACCGAGGGCAATCAGCATATTGTCGCGATCGATCCCCAGGCCAAAGGCTCGGATTTTGCTCTGGTATATGTGCGTATGCGCGGCAAAGAAGGCACGATCTAACGTTTCGCTCAGCGATTTCAGCGCAAACTCCGAGATTAAGGACTTTTCGTTTTTACAGGGTTTTGGCTGTTACGTCAGCTTGCCCTGGCGAACTCGCTATGCTTTCGGCTGTAGAAGCGATAAATTCCCAGCCCAATCAGCAGCCATCCAAAGAAGCGCAGCCAGGTGAGAATCGGCAGGCCGGACATCAGTAATGCGCAGAAAAATACACTGAGGATGGGCGCGACAATGCCGCCCGGGGCGCGGAAGCCGCGATGGCGATTGGGCTCGCGATAGCGCAGGATAATCACTCCCAGCGAGACCAGCACGAACGCAAACAGCGTTCCGATGTTCGACAAGTCCGCGAGTGTGCCAATGTCGAGAATTCCTGCCGGAATGCCAACCACGAATCCCGCGATCCACGTGGCCGTCGAAGGCGTACGAAAGCGGGGATGCACGTGGGAGAAAAGTTTCGGCAACAGCCCGTCACGTGACATCGAAAACCAGACACGCGCCTGCCCGAGCTGAAACACCAGCAGCGACGAAATCATCCCCATCATCGCGCCAAATAAAACCCCCAGCCTCACCCAGCGCAGAGTGGGCGACCCGGTCGCGTCTGTCAGGTGCTTGAGGCTGTTGACTACCGGCGCCGCATCGTCAGCAATCGAGTTCCACGGAACTATACCGGTGAGAACAATTGCCACTCCGATGTACAGGATCGAGCACACTACCAGTGTGGCAATGATGCCGATCGGCAAGTCGCGTTGCGGATTGCGCGCCTCTTCCGCGGCGGTCGACACCGAATCAAAGCCGATATAGGTGAAAAAAATGATGGAGCCGCCGGTCAGAATTCCCGACCATCCCATCGGCGCAAACGGATGCCACAGGCCCGGATTGATGTAATGCGCGCCCGCAATGATGAAAGCGAAAATCGCCGCGATTTTCAAAATCACCATGGTGTTGTTGGCTTCAGCGGATTCGCGAATGCCGCGCACCAGCACCACCGTGAGTATCATCACCACCAGAAACGCGGGAATGTTGAAGCCGAAATGAAAGCCGGGAGCGTAGAGCATTTCTCCCTGCAACCCGGTCATGCCGGAAGGCAAGTACGCGGGCGAAACCCATCGCAACCCAGGATGCCAGCCGAACCAGTCGAACATGTTGACCAGATGCTGCGCGAAGCCCACGCTCACCGCCATGTTGCTGACGGCGTATTCGAGAATCAGGTCCCAGCCGATGATCCACGCGATGAGCTCACCCATGGTGGCGTAGGTGTAGGTATAAGCGCTGCCGGCGATGGGGATCATCGACGCCAGTTCCGCATAGCAGAGTCCGGTGAAAGCACAGACAATCGCGACCAGCACAAGTGAAAGTGCCAGCGCGGGACCGGCCCCGGGACGCCCGAGCGAGGCCGTGTGCTTAATCGCGTAGTCGAGTAGAGGCGCGTTAAGGATGGACGACGTGTCGAATTTCTGCCCGGCGATGGCGGTGCCGATCACCGTGAAGATTCCCGATCCAATCACGGCGCCGATTCCGAGTGCTGTCAGCGACAACGGCCCGAGCGTCTTCTTTAAACGGCGCTCCGGTTCCTCGGAGTCGGCAATCAGCTTGTCAATAGATTTGCAGCAGAAAAGCTGGTTCTCTGACGTGCGGATTGGCGTTGGCCCGGTGCTTGATTGCGGCAAGCGGTTGTTGTCTCCTGAAGGCCCTCGAATCGAACACTCTATCTGAGGGTGCCCCACCCTTCGCGTCTTTCGAAGGGTGGGAACTCACAAACTCTACCTCTTCGCTTGTCCGCGAGCCAGCTTCTTCACCTTGCGTTTTTGCGACCCGCGAGCATACTCGCGGGGCTTCAGTGGATGCTCCGTCTTGCGCTTCTTGCGCGCGGCGCGTTTTGCTTTTTTACGCTCGTCTCTGCTCAATGCGGTTGTATTGGCCATGAAAAGTCCAAATTGAGTAATTTTGTAATCGGGTAATAGTGAAATTTGAAGACCGCGCGCGAAACGGGTTTTCAAATTACAAAATTACTCAATTACCAAATTACAAAATGTTTCCTCCCGATTACAAAATTACCAAATTGCTTCAGGCTTTCTCTAACTGCGCGTATTTCTCGACCAGTTTCTTAAGTCCGAAGCGAGGAAATTGTACCGTAATCTTCGCCTCCTCGCCTTCCCCCTCGCGTTGAAAGACTGTTCCCTCGCCATATTTCGGATGCTTGACTCTTTGGCCGGGCCGAAATCCCCGGCGGCCCTTTGGTTCCTCGACCTGTACTTTGGGAAGCGAAAATTTTTTGCCTCGCGAGGCGAAAAATTCGGCGATGTTGTCGATGGAGTTGTACTTCGGAGCCGCGGGTTTTTTCGTGGGCTCCGGCTCCCGCCACATTGCGGATTGATCTTCATCCTCGTAGGAGTAATGATGACCCTGTGGCTCGGATCTGTGTGCGGCGGGCGACCCCGCCCGCCGGTGTGAAGTGGAATTCCAAGCTGAACCGGAGTAGTTCGAGACCATATTGGCGCGCGAGGTCGTGCGCCCCACACGACCTAACTCTTCCACCAACTCCGCCGGGATTTCCTCGAGAAAGCGCGATGGCACGCTGGCTTCAGGCATGTCAGTCCCATAACGCCGACGATAAACAGCCCGCGTGATCACCAACTGGTCCATGGCTCTCGTCATTCCTACATAGCAGAGCCGGCGCTCTTCTTCTATATCATCGGGATTCAGAAAAGTGCGCGAGTGCGGAAACAGCCCTTCTTCCAGCCCGCACAAAAACACCAGCGGGAACTCGAGGCCTTTTGCTGCGTGCAGTGTCATCAACGTAATCTGCGCACGCTCATCATAGGCATCGGCATCGCTGACCAGCGCGGCATGATCGAGAAACTGATCGAGAGTTTCGCCACGGTCCTTCGAATCCATGGCGGCGTTGACCAGTTCGCGGATATTTTCCACGCGCGAGTAGGCCTCCGGTGAATCCTCAGCTTCGAGAACTTTGATGTATCCCGTGCGGTCAATGACGAACTTCAAAATTTCGGCGATGTTGGCCGGCCCGCCGGGAGCGCGGAAGCCTTCGACGGGTTCATTCTGGTCACCTTCTTCAGGGAGCTCGGCAGGAAACTCGACATCGTTCATCTTTTCAGCCGAACTTTCGGCGCGAATTTCCTCACCCTCGCCGAAATTAAACGCGGCTGGATCGAATTCGGTGTCGTCGGCCTTTGTGAATGCTTGCACGGGCGAGGACGCCCGTGCCCCCACGTCCTCTATGTCCTGGGGTGACGGGCGTCCCCGCCCGTCAGTTTCGACACTCTTCTGCAACCTCTCCGCATATGTTCCTGCCGCCATCGCCCGAGCATCCTCAATCAAATCCCGAAACGACTTCAGTGACTGCAGTGCTCTTGCCGGCAGCAACCCGCGATGAATGCATTCTCCAATTGCTCCCCACAATGACAGTCCGGTTTCGAGCGCAATCCGCTCGATGACCTCCATCGTGCTCTTGCCAATCCCACGCGGGGGAGTGTTAATTACCCGTAGAACCGAAACCGAATCTTCCGGATTGTGCACGACTTTTAAATAAGAGATCAGGTCTTTGATTTCCGCGCGATCATAAAAGGAAAATCCGCCGACCACGTGATACTTAAGCTGATACCGGCGCATTGCCTCTTCGAACAATCGTGACTGCGAATTCGTTCGATAAAGAACCGCCGCCCGCGGGTCCTCGCCGCGATCGGTCGCCTCCCGCACATACTTTGCAATCGAATCCGCCGCAAACAGGGCTTCATTTTCGCCATCTGGCGCTTCGTAATAGCCGATCTTCGTTCCGCCCTGGCGCGAGGTCCAGAGATTCTTGCCCTTGCGGCGCACATTGTTCGAAACGACTGCCGATGCTGCCTGAAGAATATTTTGCGTGGAGCGATAGTTCTGCTCGAGCCGGATGATCTTCGCCTCGGGAAAATCCTTTTCAAATTCCAGAATGTTGCGAATATCCGCCCCGCGCCAGGAATAGATCGACTGGTCTTCATCGCCGACGGCGCACACGTTGTGCCGCGTGCCCGCAAGCAGGCGCATCAACTCGTATTGCGGGCGGTTCGTGTCCTGGTACTCGTCAACCAGAATGTACTGAAAGCGCTGGTTGTAATACTCGCGGACCTGTGCCGAACTTTTCAGCAAGCGAACGGCTTCGAGCAGCAGATCGTCAAAATCGAGTGCATTGGCCCGCAGCAACTCCTTGCGGTACTCCTCATAAATGTGCGCTACGCGCTCGGTTTTCGGATCGGCAGAATTTAGATAGACCTCCTGCGGGTCGAGCATGTGGTTCTTCGCCCAGGAAATGTGAGACAACACGGCCCGCGGCGTCAGTTCCTTGTCGTCGATCCCCAGCCGCTTCATGATTGACTTGGTCACCTGCTGCTGGTCGGTTTCGTCGTAGATGACGAAGCTTTTCGTGTGCCCGATTGCTTTCCCTGCGTTGCTCGTGGGGCGGCGGGCGTCCCCGCCCGCCAGGCTATCACCCGGAATTCTTAGCGCCTCAATATCCCTTCTCAGCATCCGCACACAAAATGAGTGGAACGTCGAAATCACCGGCTTGGCAATCGACGATCCGCCGGTAATTTTCTCTACGCGCTCGCCCATCTCCGCCGAGGCTTTGTTGGTGAATGTGACCGCAAGCACCGATTCGGGCATCGCCCCGACATGTTCAATCAGATATGCAATGCGGTAGGTAATGACCCGGGTTTTTCCGCTACCCGCGCCGGCCAGAATGAGCACCGGCCCCTCGGTGGTTTCCACGGCTTCGCGTTGTTGCGGGTTGAGTTGTGATAGGAAAGACAATTCGGGAAACCGCTCCGGGGCTGCTACTTGAATTTTACAGGACACATTCCGCGGACTCTCTCCGTCGTCCTACGATGACCATCGTTACTCGGCTGACGAAAGAAATCAGAGTACGATCAACCCAGTTCTAACGAGGAATTCCAATGAGAATCACGAGCATAGTCGTCGTAAGCGCAATGTTTTGGGCAGCGACATGCAATTCCCAGACGCAGCCACAAGCGAGCAGCACGAACGATCCTCATCCATCGACTTCGAGTTCGACCGGTGCGGCCGCGAAGATTGATCCCGTGAAGGAAGCCGACATTCGCCAGCTCCTCAAAGTTATGGGGGCCGGAGACTTGGGCATGCAAACGATGAATCAGATGGAGAAGGGCATCAGGCCGCTACTCACTAAGTCTTTGCCTCCAGGAGACTACCGCGACCAACTCATTGAACTGTTTTTTGAAAAATTTCATTCGAAAATTAATTCAGGAGGCATGGTGGACCTGGTCGTCCCAATCTACGACAAATATTTTGATGACGGCGACATCAAATCCTTGATCCAGCTCTACCAAACGCCGGTTGGCCAAAAACTAGTCACCACGCTTCCAAAAATAACCGCCGAATCTCAAGCTGCAGGCGAACAGTGGGGTCGAGAATTAGGGCGCGACTCAATGCTGGAAGTCTTGCAGGAGCATCCTGAGCTGCAAAAGGCCATGGAAGCAGCAAGAAAGAACGCGACACCGCAACCCTAGACCGCTTTAGATCCCGTTGCCTGGCTGCACTCCTCGCATGGGCAAATCTCGCGCAGCCATTTCCAGGAATAAATCCCGGTCTCATGCCCATCATTCCATTTGAATTTGATGGCGTACTTGCCGACGGCCTCGGCCGACTCTGGCCTTGCGGGAGGCTTGAACATTGGCAATTCGCCTGGCTTCGGTCTGGGCGGCTCTCCCGGCTTGCGGCCGGAATTCTGGCGTTCTTCATTGCACATCGCGCAGGGACAAGCGTCACGTAGAAACGGAAACGTGTAGCTCGAAAGGTGTCCGTCCTTCCACTCGATTTCAACCCCTTTTCCGGTTGTGAGGTGAACTTTCACCGACTTGGGATCTGCCGAAGACATGAAATTTAGTATCGCAGAAAGGAGTGTTGGTCGTGGGTCGTGCGTCGCACGTCGTGCGCGGTTGCCTGCCTTAATTTCTCGGAGGGAAACAACCAGCAAACGCACGACTCACGACGTGTGACGCACGACGGGAATTGCAATGCTAAACTTTTCTTTCATGCCTGCAACCATCCTCGACGGAAACAAGATCGCAGCCGAAATCCGCAACGAAGCAGCAGCCGAGGCGAAAGCCTTGTCTGGCGCGGGGATGCGGCCAGGGCTGGCCGTGGTTTTGGCCGGCAACAATCCTGCTTCCGAGATTTACGTTCGCGGAAAAGTAAAGAGCTGCGAAGAAGTCGGCATTTACAGCGAGAAGCACACCCCCTCTGAAAATGTTACGACCCCGGAATTGCTCGGCCTTATCGACGACCTGAACAGCCGCGACGAGATCGACGGCATTCTGGTGCAATTGCCTTTACCTCCACAGGTGGACTCGAAGAAAGTTCTGCTCGCGGTCGATCCGTCCAAAGACGTTGATGGGTTTCACCCCATGAACGTCGGCTTTCTTTCGACCCAACGCCCGGGCCTGGTCCCATGCACTCCGGCGGGCATCATGGAAATGCTGGAGCGAAGCAAAATCAAAATTTCTGGTCAGGAAGCAGTGGTAGTTGGCCGCAGTGATATTGTCGGCAAGCCCATGGCAATGCTACTGCTGAACGCAAATGCCACCGTGACCGTGTGCCATTCTAAAACCCGCGACCTGCCTGGGGTTTGCAGGCGGGCTGACATTCTGGTCGCGGCAATCGGGCGCGCGGGAATGATCACAAAAGATTTTGTTCGCCCGGGTGCGACGGTGATTGATGTCGGGATGAATCGCGTAACGGATCATGCCGAGTTCGAGCGGCTTTTCGCGGGGAATCCGAAACGCGCCGAGACCTTTCGTACCAAAGGCTCGGTCCTTGTGGGCGATGTCCATCCCGAAGTCGCCGAAGTGGCAGGCGCAATCACACCGGTACCCGGCGGCGTCGGGCCCCTTACGATCGCCATGCTGATGGCGAACACCGTCAGGGCGGCCAAGTGCAGGTAGGTTGCAGAGTGCGGCTGGTCGGCGTGCCCGACGGTCTTGAGGACTACCCGGACTTTCCCACAAAATCCACTTTTGAAAGGTGTGTCGGGCACGAATTTGTAATCTCAGGCTTCAATGAAGTAGGAATGGCGGAACTCGATATTTAATCAGTGACGGGGAGTGTGGGAGACACGATCTGGGTAGAACAGCGTTTCCTAAAGCTGACTTCCAGCTAGAGATGTTTTTCTCCGTGTCTCCGTGCCTCCGTGGTGCAATAATCTTCCGATGCTCAAAGTCGGCCTGACAGGCGGTATCGCAACCGGAAAATCGTCGGTAGGCAAAATGTTTGCCGAGCTCGGCGTTCACACCATCGATGCAGATGAGATCGCGCACGACCTCATGCGCCCGGGCGAGAAAGTCTATGACGAGGTTCTTCGCCGCTTCGGCCAGGAAGTGCTGAACCCCGATAAGACGGTGAATCGCACCCGCCTCGCCGAACTGGCGTTCGATCAGAAGCGGCCGCGCATTTATGAGCTGAACAGCATCGTCCACCCTGGCGTCATCCAGCGCTATGAAAAGTGGATGGACGAAATTGCCGAACGCGAACCGGATGCGATTGTCATGCTTGAAGCCGCCTTGCTGCTCGAAGCCGGACTTCGCCGGCGTTTTGATCGTGTGATCGTCGTCAGTTGCAAGCCACAACAACGCATTGACCGCTGGGAGAAGCGTCTGCAAGTCGACTCCGATACGGCACGCCGGGAAGTCACTCGCCGCATGATGGCGCAGGCGCCGGATGAGGCCAAAATTCAGGCCGCGGATTTTGTGATCGACAACAGCGGCAGCGTAGAAGATACACGCAAGCAGGTAAAGAAAATCTACGAGTCACTGATCTCCCAGGCCCAAGTAAAAACAGCATAGTTCAAGTTCAGACAACCGTCGTCTGTCCATCTCAGACAGGAGTGACTCCTGCCCGTGTGGGTCGGACATTCTTGTCCGACAGAGATCGGAGCCGACAACCAAAGCGCCGCCGGACAAGAACATCCAACCCACGCGGTCTCTGCTAAATCGCTGAGTGCTGACCGCTCCTTACTACTTTCCGACTCTAGCCCACACGGCGTAGCATCTAAATTGCATGCCAGTCACCGAAACGGTATCGCGGGCGCTCACGCCAAAACTCGCTTTCAGCGAGATCATGAGCTTTGCTTACGATACCTTCTGCAGCAACAAGGTCCGCTTTTTGTTGACCGGCCTGGGCATGGTGATCGGCACCGCGTCCCTCATCCTTGTCGTGACCATCGGCCTGACCGGCAAGCAGTATGTCTTGAATCTGATTCAGGGAATTGGCGCCAACTTGATCTATGCGGAATACGAAGGTGGCGCTCAACGCATTACCAGCACCGCACCCGACCCGCTCACCATCAGTGACATGGAGGCGGCACAGCAGACCATCCCAGGCATCGTAAGCGCGTCGCCGGTGCTTACCTTGAACGAACGCGTCCCCGTTGGGAATGGCAAAGAAAGAGACCTGCAGATTCTCGGCGTTTATCCGGAATATCGCACCGTGCGAAATCTGGTTGTGGTTTCCGGACGTTTCTTCGACCAACAAGACGAACAAAGCCACAACAAAGTCGGGCTCATCACCGAGAAGTTAGCGGAAGAACTGTATGGCTCGCCAGAGTTGGCCATCGGCAAGATCATTCCGCTCAGTCACCTCCCGTTCACGATCGTTGGCACCTTTCGTGAGCGGGTGAATACGTTTGGCGAGTCGGAAGTTACCACCAGCACCTTCGTCATTCCGTACAGCGTTGCGCGGTATTTCATGGAAACGCCCGACGTGAAGCTGATTTACTTTTCCGTCACCGACGCGTCCATGATTGAGCCCGTCACCAATCAGATCCGGCAGTTGATTCAGTCGCGACATCGCGCGGAATCCGTCTACGACGTAACCAATCTCACACAACTGGTAAGCGTTGCGGATAAAACTGCGAACGCTCTCACCATGGTTTTGCTGGCAGTAGCCGCCATCGTGTTGCTGGTAAGCGGTATCGGCATCATGAACATCATGCTGGCCACCGTGAGTTCACGAATTCGCGAGATTGGCATCCGCAAAGCGCTGGGTGCGACTAACCGCGAGATCCGGTTTCAGTTCCTGTCAGAAGCCATTCTGATTTCTGTCGGCGGCGGGCTGGTCGGAGTCGTCATTGGCTTGGCCCTGCCTTATTCGATTCGCTTTCTCACCGAATATCGCGTCCCGATCTCTGGATTGTCCGCAATCGTAGCCATCGTGGTTTCGTCTCTGGTGGGAATTCTGTTCGGAACTGTGCCGGCGGCACGCGCAGCGAAGTTGGATCCAGTCGAGAGCCTGCGTTACGAGTAAGTGGCTCCGCGAATCGCTCCCACCGCATGCAACGGCCGTCCGGCTCCTCGCACCTAAATCCCAAATGACAACCCAGAAAAGTCCTCACACACAAACGCAGCAGAATGCAGCGCCCGAACAAAGCGATTCAGAAACTGGCCGCGAACTACCCGGCCGCGATGAAGAGATGTATAGCCGCATGGAAGGTGCCGAGACCGGTACCAACCGCAGCCCTCGAACCCTGCACACCGGCGGGCCTGAGCACAATACCGAGCCCGAGCAGGAAGCACACGAAGGCTCAGTCACAACGCGCACCCCGAAGAAGCCAGCTCAGGGGATCACCTCGCATTCAGCCGAAGAGGAAAGCGCGCGTCAGGAGAAGGTCGTGAATGATCGACCGGATGCGCAGGTGGGAGTGAAACACTCCTAGCGTGGGTCGTGGGTCGTGATTTGTGGCTTGTGATCGGTAGTTTGTAGCGAGCCGTCATTCCATGGCGGGAAACTCTTGTTTCAGTCCACATTCCAGCAGCGGAACACACTACGAATCGCGAATCACGAATCACGAGCCCCGAATCACGGCCTTAAAACAAGAATGCCGGGCTGGTTGGCCCGGCGTTTCTTTGTCGATCATCTTTGGGGAGCGAACTAGTTCAGTCGCTGTCTCCCGCGGATATTCCAAAATCTGTGTCTTTCACTGCCAAACCATACCGGCGCACCGCACGCCGGCTGGTCGCTTACTGGACGAGCGCCAGTCCTTCAAGCTCACGCTGTAAAACCGGCAGTGCGCAACCCGACATTTCTACCCGGCTCACAGCATCGCGCGCCGCCTGTGGAGAAACACCATAGCCGCGGCCCATCATAAAGATTTGCACCAGCTCCGCAGCCTCACGCGAATCGGCCAAACCTCCCTGCAGCAGGTCGTTTCGCAGAGCCGCCAACTCCGTCACCGAAAACCTTTCTCTCATCTTTCACCTCCGACCCTGACTGCTCTACCCATTAGACTCAGCGGCAATCAGTTTTGTTGCATGCAATTCACTTGCCGAATATGGGTCAATCCTGTAGTTCCATCTGGAAAAGCCCACATCCAGATAAACCCTTGAATCGTCGGGAAGTTGCTTAGGCCATCGGCAGGCTAGGGCGGGAAGTTGAATATAACCGCGGTTACCGGAGTGACACAAAATGTCAGATCGGTCACGTTACGTCCGGTTTTGAGACAGCTCCGGTCAGTATGTCAAGAAAGTGTCACGGACAGAAACCGGGCCGCGTCCAGTTCCGCCGCGATCCCCTCAAACTCCGGCTTGGGGCCTTTCCAGCGAAGTTCTTCTACGTCTTTAAAGAGTGGGATGTCCGTCCGCAGCGTGGCTAGCTTGCGAAATAGCAATGCGTTCTCCCATTCGCGGCGAAGCGTCTCCGCAAGCGCGCCCGCATTATTCGCATTCACCTTCCACTCGCGCCAATCCTTCGGGATCGCTTCCAGATGGCCAAATTTCGCCAGCACCGCCGCCGACGACTTCGCGCCCCATCCTTGAAGTCCCGGATAACCATCCGCCGAATCGCCCACCAGTGCGAGATAATCCGGAATCGACCCGGGCGGAACGCCGAATTTCTGAATGATGCCTGCTTCATCCAGCGTCACGCGCGTCCGCCGATTCAGTTGCACCACCCGCGTGCCTCGCACACATTGCGCCAGGTCTTTATCGGGCGTGCAAATCACGATGCGCTCGACTCGCGAGTCTTTTTCTGCCAACGCAGCCACAGCCGCAAGAGCGTCATCGGCCTCGAACTCGACCATCGGCCAAACTACAACTCCGGCCGCGGTGAGCACGTCTTCTAACAGCTGAAACTGCGCCAGCAGTGCCGGCTCGACGCCATCGCTGGTCTTGTATCCCGGCCACAACTGGTTGCGAAAGGACTCAATCACGTGATCGGTAGCCACCGCAATGTGCGTCGCCCCACCCTTAATCATCCCCAGCACCGACGCGAGCACGCCACGCACCGCGCCGACTTCCCGCCCCTGCTTATCCCGCGCCGACGGCACCGCATAGTAATGCCGGAACAGCTCGTACGTGCCGTCGATGAGAAAGAGTTCCATCTCAGGTAGGCAGAATACTACCTTCAAAGGCGCCCGCCTTGCGCCAATTTGCAAGCAGAGCAGGAACCTTATTTCTTTATCGCGGGACCGCGAACATTTGTACTTCTTTGCCTTGCGCGTTGTTCTCGGTGCGCTCTTGGGAACGACATCCGCGCAGTCCTCATTTGGCGGCTATTCCCTGCACGGTTTGTGGCAGGCCAGTCACGATTTCAATTTGCGTCAACGTAGCGCCATTAACGCGGAATGCGACAATCCGCCCGAGCGCCGAATCGACAGCATAGAGGAACTCGCTGCCTGTCGTGAGCGCTGAATCAATCGGCGCCCCCATGGCGATCACCCCTGCCTTGATTTTTTCGAGATGCAAAGTGCCATCCTTTGCGATGTTGTATGACGAAATTGTGCCGCTCCCAGTATTTGAAACGAAGGCGACTCTTGCATCTGCCGTCAGCGTAATCCAGCAGCTGGCTTTTTGCGTGTCCGCCACTGCGCCGCTGATCACGGTCAACATGTCCTCCGACGTCAGGTCGTAAGAAGAGACCGATCCCGTATTGGCCTCTGAGTTGAGCAGGGTCGCGCCCCGTCCAAACTTCATTCCGAACGGGCCAGAGCCGGCTGATGCCTGTTGAGTAACGCCTCTGACGGTTCCGCTGTTGTTCAATTCGAAAACGTCTATCTGGTTCGTTCCGCCCTCGCTCACGACCAGCCTTGTGCCGTCTGGAGTAAAGCGGATATCGTGGGCAGCGGATGCGCTTCCGCCGGGCAGGGAACGCGTTGAATTAGGAATTTTCTGCAGAATGCCTTCCGAGGTGATACGGAATCCTGTGATGTTGGCCGAGTGCGCGTTAAGCACATAGATCAGGTTTCCATTCAGCGCCACGCTGTTGGGGAAGTTACCGCCTGAGGGCACCGTACTGAGCAGCTTCAATCCGGCGCTACCCGCTTGTAATGCCGAAAGCTGGTTGCTCCCGGCGTTCACCACCAGTAGCAGAGATCCCACATCGTCGAGCACAAGCGAGTCTTGCGAACCAAGCGGGTCGAGTTTCCCCACTCCGTTGCCTGTGCCGCCCTTTCCTCCGGTCGAAACTTCATTCACCTTCGCCAGGCGTCCATCGATCGAGCGAATGTATTGCACCACTGCATTCCCCGCTGGGTTGTTCGTGGCGGCATACACGAAACCACCTTCCTGAGCTGCTGCAGTCACAGGTTGCGAAAGCACGGCCAATATAAGCAGCGATACGGTGAGCACGGCAAAAGATATTGGTTTGGACAACATAAGATGGTTCCTTTCCAGGGCAGAGTAATTTCTCATCGGCTACGTGGAGGCAAGCAGCTTATGTTGGATGAATGGTGGACGAAACTGTCGGCGAAACTGGTTGCGAACGGAGTTAAGTTGCGGTGGATGGTCCGGAAGTTGTCTCCCGCATTTGTCAAAGATTCGAGCGGGAGGTGCCCCACTCTATGCCTGCCCTGAACGAAGCCGAAGGGCCCTTGCGTTCGCTGACGTGGTAGATTGCCGCTTCAGACCGACTAACTCGCTCGTTCCGCGACGCGCTCCAATTGAGCACAGAAGTTATCGCTGTTCGTGAGCAAAGCGTCGCCTGCAAATTCCAGGCTGGCAATTGAGCGATCGGCCGCATCGGCATGTCCAAAACCGCAGGCATCTTTGATAACCACCGGGACGTAACCAAGGTCCGCACCGTGGCGCACGGTAGGTTCAATTCCGATTTCCATTGCGATACCGACGATGGCGAACGCGTTAACACCGCAATCGCGAAGGGCCATGTTGAGTGGCGTGCCTTCGAACGCCGACATGGCAATCTTGTCGAAAATGGCTTCGCTCGGCAGCGGATTCATCTCTGGAACCAGATGGAATCCCGGCGCGTCCCGCAAGAACCAGGGCTTGACCTCATCCGCCGACTTCACCCGTTGCCACGCCATCGCCATTCGGTACTGAGACACTCCCATGAGTTCTTTCGGGAGTGACATATGCCGCGTGAAGAAGACCCGAATCTTCGCCTTGCGGGCCGCTTCGAGAACCTGGCAGACTTTGTCGGTGATCTGCTGGCCGTTCTTGATCTGCTTCACGATCCCGACTTGCATGTCGTACACGACCAGCGCCAAACGCGCCGGATCACAAACATCTTCAAGCGACTGCGGAATTCTCAGTCCGAACACCTGCTGCATTACGAGTTCCTCGCAGTGAAACCTTATTTTAGCTTGGATGAAGGAGCAGCTAGGGTCGCGGAGTCGCAATCTACAGGTGAGATTTATCTTTTACTGGTCAAACTATCTCGAGGGGCACCCTCAAGTGTGATTTAACTGAATATGCAAAGTGGATGGATTAGGTCTTGGCCCGGGCGGTGAGTTTTACTTTGCCGTCGGCGATGTCGACTGAGTATTCGACGCGCTCGCACTTGTATTGCTTCTTGATTTCGGCAGTCTTCTTTTGTACGAAAGAGTTGAAGCTTGCGAGCGAGCCGGAGAGATTTTCGCCAGCTTTTTTCTTGGCTTCGCTCAGAGCGCTAAAAAGCTTTTCGACCTTATCGTGTTCGGATTTCGGATCCGCCCAATCAATGGCAAAGGGACCGTCTTGATGTGCGACGCCGTAGACTTTGTGGCCGTGTTCGTGTTCTTCCTCGCGTACGCCTTGGACCGAGAGCAACGCATCCTGGGGACGGCGATAGCCTTCTTCGCGGATGCGGCCCTTTTTGCGCCACAGATCGCTGTAAATGGCATAGCGCTGGGCCATTTCGTTGTAGCGGAATCGATGCGAGAGCTTCATGCCTCCGCCGCCGTCGGAGAACTTGCGCAGCAGCGAAACCACCTTCCATTCCAGGTCGTTAGGTGGCTTTTTCTGCGGATTGCTGAAGTAAATCTCGTACTCGATTTTCAGCCGGCGCAGATGCGACTCGAGCAAATTCAATTCTTCGTCGATGGTCATGGGCTGCTTCTGGACTAGCCGTCAGTCTAGGTGAGATCGGTAACGGGTACGAGATACCCGCTGGACACGAAAGGGGATGTACGAAAGTAAGGAGTCAGCCATCAGCCGTCAGCCGTCAGCAGAAACGCACCTCAGCGGCTAAAGCCGTACCACGTTACGGAGCGAGATGCAGCGCTGAAGCGCTGCTCACCCAAATAATTCGAATGCTGGAATACCGCCTTCAGCTGATAGCTCAGAGCCGAAAAGCTACTTCGTGGCCATTTTCTTGACCATGGCCACGACCAGCTTGCGGTCGCTGTCGTTCAGATTGCCGGAGTAGCGGCGGATCTGGGTCAGGAAGCGGAGTTCGTCGTCGGAGAGTTGAGGAAGGTTCTTGGATCCGTTGCTGCTGCCCGGCTCGGCGAAAAAATGCGAGAGCGGCAGCTCCATGGCGCCGGCGATTTTGGAAAGTGTGTCGAGAGAAGGAACGGTGTGGCCGTTTTCGACCCGGGAAAGATAGCAGCGGAGCAGGCCGGTCCGCTTTTCGATGTCACCCTGGGACATTCCTTTCTGCAAGCGGAAACTCCGGATTGTGTCCCCGATGTTCATCGAATGGGTAAGCGTGAATGGTAATCAGAGTAGTACATGATGGCAAGCAAAAAGTTACAAGGTGAGTACGTGTCTCGCTTCTTCTTTATTTCTCTTTCAGCTACACCGCTTCGTCCTTAAAAAATCCGAAGGATTTTCACAGCGACGTGGTGTCGTCCGCTAGAGCGGACTCGGATTTTTGCTTGATGCCTTCCCAGCACTGACGTGCTGGGCTATTTAGATTCCGCCGCTCGGCGGCTGAGCGTCTTCAATTGCGCCCCGTCGGACAGGAGTGTCCGACCCACACGGACGTGCCGTCACAGAGCTTGTCGGACAAGAGTGTCCGACCCACACGGATGGGGCTGGTTGCGCGTGGTTATTTTTTCAGCGTGCTCTCCAGGAAAGCGACGGTCTTGTTCCAGGCGTCCTGCGCGTCCTTTGGACGATAGCCATCTTTGTTGTTCGGATTTTCGAAGGCATGACCGGCGTCGGGATAAATGGTGACCTCGATCTTCTTACCTTGCTTCTTCATCTCGGATTCGAAGGCTTTCACGTCGTCGGGAGTGATGCCACGGTCCTGCGCACCGAACAAGCCAAGAATGGGGGCGTTGATTTTCTTTACTTCGCTCGGATCGGTCACGAGAGAGCCATAGTTGATGACGTCAGCCGCCAAATTCGGCTCAAGAAGAGCGACATCGAGCGAATATCCTCCGCCCATGCACCAGCCGATCGCGCCAATGCGATCTTTTTTGACGTTCGGCTGCGAGGCGAGGTAGTCATATGCCGCCTGCAGGTCGCGTTTGGCGCGGTCTTCCGGGACGCCGCGCATGATTTCGTGGGCCTCTTCGGGAGTTGTGGCCACCTTGCCGCGATAAAGATCGAGAGCCAGAGCAACGTAACCCTGATCGGCAAGCTTTGAGGCCTGTTCCTTGACCCAATCATTCAGTCCCCACCATTCGTGAATAACGACGATGCCGGGGAAGGGGCCTTTGCCCGTAGGCGTGTAGATGATTCCTTTTACATTTTCGTCGCCGCTCTTGTAGGTAACGTCTTTTGAGGTGGCGGCGAAGGCGGAAACTGCGAACAGAAGAATGAGAACTGTCAGGATGGCTTTCATCTTTGCTCCTCACAAATCAAGTTCCATGTACAGCGCGCCTGGCATAGGGTTCGAACGGTAAGGCGCGATCTCGCGAAAACCCAATTTACGATACATTGCAACCGCAGTGGTCATGACCGGTTCGACGGTATCGAGCCGAAGCTTTTTGTAACCGATCTGGCGGGCTTCGGCAATGATTCGCTGTGCGAAATAGCTGCCCAGGCCTTTGCCCCGAAAATGCGGGCGGACATAGAGACGTTTCATCTCGCAGCCGACGCCGTCAATTTTGTGGAGCGCCACGCAGCCGGCCGGGTCTTCGTTGTACGTGGCCAGCAGAAGTCTGCCATCTGGTGGCGCGTAGTCTCCGGGCAGATTTGCCAGCTCTTGATCGAAGTTTTGAAAGCACAAGCTGAAGCCGAGGGACTTTGCGTATTCGAGGAAAAGCTCGCGGGCGTCTTCGAGCTGTTCGGGAGTTTCCGCCTGCTGAAAGTCAAAATCTTTAACCGCAGAGGACGCCGAGACCGCCGAGAAGTGCACAGTCAATCCTGATTCTCGGTGTTCCATGGCTTCTATTTTCCTTGGCGGTTCATTGTTGCTGACACGATCAAGTCAAAATCTTTAACCGCAGAGGACGCCGAAACCGCCGAGAAGTGCACAGTCAATCCTGATTCTCGGTGTTCCATGGCTTCTATTTTCCTTG